>ENA-ORXD01000715-ORXD01000715.1-sediment-metagenome-genome-assembly--contig:-NODE-715-length-37110-cov-4.516026_pt1 | contig 37110 bp, 30 predicted proteins | sample MGYA00237862_ERZ511471 | MGnify/ENA metagenome assembly ERZ511471 | reverse complement strand
ATGCATGACCGGCGACGTCTTCGGCAGCGTACGTTGCGACTGCGGCGATCAACTCTCCCTGGCCATGGCCAAAATCAGCATGGAAGGAGCCGGGATCATCCTCTATCTGCGCCAGGAAGGGCGCGGCATCGGGCTGGTTAACAAGCTTCGGGCCTACGCGCTGCAGGATTGGGGAAAAGATACGGTGGAGGCCAATCTCCAGCTCGGCTTCAAGGCCGATCTGCGCGACTACGGCATCGGGGTGAAGATCCTCGAATATCTCGGCGTATCCAAGGTCCGCCTGATGACCAACAACCCGGAGAAAATCAATTCCCTGGAGCATTACGGCATCAACGTAACGGAACGGGTGCCGCTGGAAATTCAGGCCGTCGACAGCAACCTCAACTATCTCAAGACCAAGCAGCAGAAGATGGGGCATCTGTTGAAAAACGTCTGAGCGAGGACGGTTCGCTGCACCGCTCTGGGCGGCAACTGACAGAGCTCTCGTCAATTCTTCGGAGAACACGCGATGGACATCGAAAACCGCTGTCTTTTCAGATGGTTGTTCTTTATAAATTTCGCAGTGACGCTCGGCTTCGGCGTTGCCGATGCCTTTTTCTCGGTCTTTGTTCAGGGCTTGGGCGCGCGGGGCATCCTGCTGGGGTCGGCGATCGGCTTTTATGCCGCCTCGAAAATCATTTTCAGCCCGTTCATGGGGGCACTGTCCGACCGCCTGGGACGCAAGGTCATCATTGTGGCCAGCCTTCTGTTGTTCACGCTGGTCTCCCTTTGCTACCTGAGCTCCACCAACCTGCAGGTGATCATCCTATTGCGCCTGATGCAGGGGATCGGCTGCGCCATGTTCCGCCCCGTCATCGTTTCGATGGTCGGCGAAAACGCCCCGTCCCGAAGCAGAGGAACGGTCGTCGCAACCTTTGACATGTCCTTTTACGGCGCATTGAGCCTGGGCCCGCTGCTCGGCGGGATCCTCATGGATTACTGGGGATTCAGCGGCATATTCCTGTTGCTGACCAGTCTGTGCACAGCCGCTCTGATTGTTGCCCTCAGCTGCATCCCGGCAACCCCGACGCCCGCGACAGCGACACGATCCCCGGGGCTATTTGCCGGCGCCACCCGCCTGACACAAAAGCCCAGCGCCCTTCCCGGCCTGCTGGCCTTTATCTTCGGGCGCGGCTGGGGGATCATCACCATCGTCTCTTTCCTGCCACTCCTGCTGACCTCCAAGCTCGGTCTGAGCGGAGCCCAAATCGGCTTGATCATGGCTGCGACGACCCTGGTGACAACCCTGTTCCTCCGTCCCATGGGGAAGCTGTCGGACAGAATCCCCCGCCCCGCGTTGATTATCATGGGCGGCAGCATGGTTTCCCTGCTGTATCTCCTCATCCCCTTGGCCCAGACTTTCAATCAAATGTTCGGCCTCGGTATCGGAATCGGATTTTTCAGTGGCGTTTCGCAGCCGGCATGCACAGCGCTGCTGGTTGAAGAGGGGGTGAAATTCGGAACCGGGTTTGCGGTGGGGACGTTCAATGCGACCTTGAATCTGGGACTGGCCGTCGGCCCCTTGATCGGTGCGTTGTTGGAAAGCACTGCAGGACTGACGGCAGTCTTCTATTCGGCCGGTTTGCTCGGCTTCGTTGCCGTCGCGGTCTTTGCCATGTCCATGGAGCTCAGTCGTCCGGCGCTGCACAGGGAGGTACGGTTGCGGGAAACGACCAGGCGCCAGGTACGACCGGGCAGTCCCGGATGATTAGCGTAGCGGGAATTGCTCCTTCAACTGCCGGGTTGCCTGCAGAGGATCAGGAGCCGAACAAATCGCGGAGACGACCGCGACGCCATCGGCGCCGGACTTGAGCACGCTGGCGATATTGCCGCAATGCAGCCCGCCGATGGCCACCAGCGGGTGCCGTGACAGGCGGCGGATTCGGGCCACACCATCCAACCCGAGCTGTTGCGTCAACTCGCTTTTGGTCGGAGTGGTGAAGACCGGGCTCAGCCCCAGATAATCGACATCCAGCCGCTCGGCTTCCAACGCATGAGCTTCCGACTCCACGGACAACCCGATAATCGCCTCAGCACCCAACAAGCGCCGCGCATCAACATAAGGCATGTCGCTCTGACCGATATGCACCCCGGCAGCACCGATGGCCAACGCCACATCAATTCGATCATTGATCAGCAGCGGTACCCCGGTCGGCTTGAGCACAGCGGCAACGGCCCGGCCGAGCTCCACAAACTCCCGGGTGTCGCACTCCTTCTCGCGCAGCTGCACCACCGAAACGCCCCCCTGCACCGCAGCCTGCACGATATCGAGGAGGTTGCGCCCCAGAGACAAGTTGCGATCGGTGACCAGGTGCAGATCAAGTTTATGGGACTTCACTTCGCCTCCGGGTCGAGCCAGTGCGCAGCGATCTGCCCATTATTCAGGTTGTAAAAGGCATCGATGAGGTGCATCTGCAGGGTGCCCGGCCCCGCCGCCTGGGTGGCAGCCATCTCACCGCACATCCCCATGGCCATCATGGCGTGGGTTGCGGCCATAAGGGAATCGTTGTTGACGGCGCAAAAAGCGCCCACCATCGCCGTGGCCGTACAGCCGAGACCGGTCACTTTGGGCATCAGGGGATGGCCGTTGCGCACCCGATAGTCCTGATTCCCATCAGTGATCAAATCCACCGGCCCGCTGACCACCACCACGCAGCCGTACTTCTCAGCCAGCGCATAGGCCGCCCCTTCCGCATCACTCCCCGCCGCAGCGCTATCCACCCCTTTAGTCTGCACGCTGCTGCCGGCCAGGGCCATAATTTCCGAGGCATTGCCGCGAATCACCGTCGGAACCGTCGACTCGATCAGATTGAGACAGGTACGGGTTCGAAACGCCGTGGCCCCGGCACCGACCGGGTCGAACACAATCGGTATCCCCTTGATCTTCGCGGCGGTCATCGCCATATCCATAGCGCTGACCCACTCGCGGCTGAGAGTGCCGATATTGATCACCAGCGCCGACGCAAGCGCCGTCATCTCCGCCACCTCTTCCACCGCATGCGCCATGACCGGCGAAGCGCCGATGGCCAGCAGCGCGTTGGCCGTGTTGTTCATCACCACGAAATTGGTGATGTTATGGATCAGCGGGGCGTTGTCCCGCACTTTCTGTAGATCGGCGCACAAACCTTGAACGGAAACTGTCATATCTGCCCTGTCTGTTGAATTTTCATGTTGGAATCATCGCCATTGCTACGGTCGTTGATTGTTTAACCGGGTGGTCATTTTAACTCTAAAAACCCGATCTGTGGTCAATTAATTCATTCAATCCAGCGAAGCCGGCCATCATCGAAAAATATCCTGCCATTTCTTGACAGCTATGCCAGCCACGCTAGATTTCAATTATTATCCGCTAATCTTTTGTTTTATGAAGAGGCATGTTTTGTCAGGGCAAAAATCATAGAGTGAGCAGAGAAAAGGACTGATTCATGGAAAAGTTTCTGCAAGCCGCTGCACTCGCGTGGAATCCAATCGGTGAAGTTCGCCGAAGGATGGAAAATGGATCGCTCACAGTGGGCTCGGTGCTGGTCCCATACCTTTCAATCGTCATTGCCTGCAACCTGTTCCTTGTTGGGGCGGAAAAATTTTTCTTTGAAACAATCTATGCCGCTATGCAGATGGAGGTACCAAGCCATCCGTTGACCCGCAGTGATTATGCTCTACGTCTTATGTCGGCCATATTAGTCCTTGTTCCCGCGGGTGCGGTCGCACTGCTACCGAAAAAAGTTTTTTATCCCCCCGGTCGCAGTGCCACCATTGCGGCAATGCTCGTCGTGGCTGCGGGGTGGGCATTCTATGGTGCAGGGATTGGAGTCCCAGTCTACTTCTTCGCTGGCACACTTGCGACGATGAATCCAGAATTGGGCATAAATGCTCTGTTTCTGCTGGGTTTTCCAATGAATATTGCAATCGTTGGACTAACGCTATTCTTCTGGTTCCGAATAATGATTTCAGCCCTGAATCTGGATGGTGCCCAGGTAACCGCGATTACGCTAACCGCCCTTATCGCAGGATCATCGGTAGTCGCATTCTTTGTCTTTGTCATCCTCTCTTCTCTTTCTTAGTCAAAACAAACACAATTCAGAAGACCCTAAAAAGGGGAAGCCAGGATGAAAAATAAAAAAATAGTTCCAGGCATAATAATCACCACCCTATTGGCGGTGCTCATCACCACAATTTCTTTGTCCTTTTTACTGGCGGTGTTCAAGCCGCCAGAAGAGACTGTATTCAGGCCAGTTACCGCGCCACAAACCCCTGACAGCCCTTACACCAAAACGTTAACCGGCGAGGGCATCAACGGCGAATACACCTATACCCTTTCTTTCGTCGAGTTTGACGATGACGGTTTTTTTGCTGATCGAAAGCAGAAGGATTATATCGTCAGCGACTTGAATCAATTGATTGCTAAAAATGATGTCATCATCTTGCTTTATGTTCACGGCTGGAACCATAACGCGTCCTTTGACGATCAAAACGTTGCGTGCTTTGAAGAATTAGTCAAAGCAACATCGATGATGCAATCGTTTTACAAAAGGGATGTTTATGGGATTTATGTCGGCTGGCCTGGCAGAGTCTACGAAAGCGACATGGTCAACAAGGTGTCCTATTGGGGCAGAGAAATGGCGGCGAACAGAATCTCCCAACGCGGAGATTTATTAGATTTATTCAGTGACATAAGCAAAATTCGCAACAATCCCAGCTCCAAAAAATCGAAATTTATCATTATCGGTCATAGCCTGGGCGGACTGGCCACCTACAAAACCCTACGGCCAATAATGCAGAGGTATATCGAAGGGGACATTCCCAAGGATTTGATTGCAGACTTGACGATTTTTGTGAACCCGGCGTTTTCTGCCGAGGAGCACCACACGTTGCATGAACTCATGCAGGTCAAAATTATAAATCCCGACAAATTGGTTCGATTTATTATAGCTACCTCGGATCGCGACGAAGTGTTGACCGGCATTTATCCCCATTCCCAAAAAATTGGCAGCTTTCTGCGCGGCGATTATCGGCTAGATAAAAAGGCGAGAACCAACCCTGCTGGATTATATGAGGAGTATGTGACTCACGAATTGACCTTGGAAAGCAGTTTCGAGAATCCGTCAGGTCTCAGCACCTGCCCGACCTTGAACGCGGGAGAACTCGATATCGTCAAAGCTAAAAGAAGAGGACTCGACGAAAGAGAGTTATATTTTTTCGAGGAAATCAATCACTACAATGATAACAACGAAGTGATCTATCGAACGGTTTTGAAGCCGTTGACCGACAAAAAAGGGCCGACGATGATCATCAAGGTCAAAGATGGAATCATCCCCAATCACAATGACATCTTCACGGCACCCTTTGTCGATTTCATCGCCAGGGTTTTGAATTGTGAATTTCACCCGCAGTGCAGAGAAAAATACAACTGACGGTCATCAACCAATCAGCATCGCTTGATTTGCTAACGGGATCGGTCGCGCCGGTCCCGTTGGCGTTTGACCGGTCCGATTGAAAAAGACCGTATCCTTGCCCGAGGGCAGAAGTGTATCATGCGCCTGCCGGATAATTCACGCGTCACAATTGAAATCTTCAGTGAGAAAACGCATCGTGGCTGCAAAGACCCCCAAATTCTATTCCCGCATAACCAGGCTGTTGACGCGGCTGGTCTTCTGGTTGTTTTTATCAACCCTGCTGGCCGTGCTGATTCTGCGTTTCGTCCCTCCCGTGACCAGCGCCTTCATGGTCGAGCGGTATTGCCGGGGACGGATCGACTCCAAAGCCCGCAAGCCGATCCAATACCAGTGGACCAACTATAAAAAGATTTCGCCCAACATGGCGCTAGCGGCCGTAGCGGCCGAGGATCAGAAGTTTCCCGATCACTTCGGCTTCGACTTCGAATCCATGGTCGATGCGTTAGAGGGCCTGGAGGAGGGAGAGCGGATTCGAGGGGCCAGCACCATCAGCCAGCAGGTGGCCAAGAACCTGTTCCTGTGGAAAGGGCGCAGTTACGTCCGCAAAGGTTTCGAGGCGTATTTCACCGTGCTGCTCGAGGTGATGTGGCCGAAACGGCGGATCCTCGAAGTCTATTTGAACCTGGCCGAATTCGGCGACGGCATCTACGGGGTGGAGGCGGCGGCACAGCGGTATTTCCGTAAGCCCGCGTCGCGGCTGACCCCTTATGAGGCGTCGCTTCTGGCCGCGGTACTCCCCAATCCAATCCGACTCAAAGTCGCCGCCCCCTCCCCTTACGTTTATAGTCGGGCAATAAGAATCCAGCAACAGATGCGCAACCTCGGACCGGCCTACCTCAAGCAGGTCTGGTAAGGAACGATTCCCGCCACAGCAAAGCTATTCAAATCCGGGTCCTTAAATGGGATCTGCGCAGCCGCTCTAAGAGAAGAAAAATTCGAAGAATCAGCCACATCCAGTCCAGAGCAGCGCTTGACGTTGAGTCATTAATTTTTAAATACCCCATGATTTTGAGTCGAAAAAGCAACGCTTTTTCTTAATAAATCGTTGTTTTTCGCTAAAAATACAAATTACGCCTCGCTATATTGGGTCGATTTTTCACATACCTAAAAGACTTAAACCCTATAACGGGGCGATTAGGCTCAGTAAAGTTAGGGGGACAGTATATTTATCTCCATCTCATGGGCGGCAATCCTACTTAAAGCCGGGTTCCGACGATGCCATCATCAGGCGCCAACCGGATGAAACGAGCACTTTCAGCATATAATATCAACATGTTAGATTTCATGTATGTTATGTTTACCTTTTAATTCTTCAGGAGGATACAGAATGAAGTCTTTCCTTGTTGCATTGATGTGTGTCCCGCTTTTGACCGCCTGTGGTCCCAACCTGACAAGTATCGTGTATTTCGAGCGAAAACAGCCGAGCAGCAAAAAAATCGAACTCCTCGAGCAAGCGATCGCGACCTACGATGAAGACGATTTCCAGTGGGAGATGAACCATCCTTCCGGCAAGGTCCTCCCCTGCTATTCCCCTTTGGACTGCGCCATCTACACAGGGGACCTGGAGGTCGCCCGGTTCCTGCTGGAGCGGGGAGCGCTGCCGGACCTGAAGCCGATGATCGGGGTTGGGGATGCGGCCGACGAAACCAACTACCTCATTCAGAACGTGGTGCTCCGAGCTGAAACAGACAACGAGGCGGCCACGGCGCTGGCCCTTCTCCTCGAACACGGCGCCAATCCGAATCTGTGCAGCCGCAACAGCCCTGGCCCGCCTCTCAACACGGCGATTCGGCGACATTTCCCCAAAACGGTGGAAGTCCTGCTGAAAAACGGCGCGACCCTGCGCTCCAAGAGTTGCGAAGACCCTCCCGGATCGAATCCTTACTATCTCGCGAAACTGGGTCCCATGCCGGTGTCCTATGCGCCGCCGGTGTATGCCGTTTTAAAGGGCCGCGACGGCGACGCAACGGATCAGGAGATCCTGTCGCTGCTTCTGAAATACGGCGCCGACCCTTTCGACATGGGATTTACGTCGCGTAAGCTCAACGAGCTTTACACCCTCGCCAGCTACGCCGAGGAGGAAAGGAAACCGCGGATGGCCGAATTCTTCATCGAGGAGTACATCGCCCTCCAGAAGATGAACGACCGGCAGATCAAAAACTTCAAGGCCGAGCTGGAGCGCCGCGACCAGTACCTTAAGACGTACAGAATTGCAGAGGCGGAAGAGAAGAGGACCCAAATGGCCAGCCAGGCCAGACAGCAGGCGCAGGAGGTCGTGGATGATTCCAACACCTGGGCGGCCTCCGGGATGACCCTGCTGAAAGAAGCCGAGCACCAGTACCAACTCGCCGAACAGCGGAAGCTCCCTTCCGTTTCGGGTTCCACCGCCACCGTGAACCCTGCCCCAGGAAAGGTCGCATCCCAAGAGCCGCAGAAGCGCGTCGATACCTCCTGTGTCGATTCGCCCCACTGCCAGCCAACCAGCTACGACGGGCCGTACCAGTACACCAAGCGGGTGACCGGCTTCGGCAGGGGCTACAATAACGAAACGGCCTGCGAAAACAGCCGGGAGCATATTTCCGTCTCTCACGAGTGTGAGGAATGGGTGGACGGGAAACTGATCCTCGGAGCGGGCATGTCTTACGACGCCTGCGAATGTACGGAACTCGAATTCAAAAGCGAGTGCCAGACCCCGGCCACCGTCTACTGCGGGTTGCCGCCTGGACCCGGGGGGCAGGGCGTGCAGGTGGAATGAGTTCCGCAACAGCAGCTCCATCAAAAGCCGAGTTCCGACGATGCCATCGTTCCGGGACCCGGCTTTTCTTTTATTCCTCACCCAACCGCCCCTCATAGCGCTTGACCGTTATCCGCGAGTGATCTAAATTATCGTCGTCTAATTTTTATGAATTACTGCGAGGGGTGATGCTTTATGAAAACGACCCGCAGCTAGATACTATGAGCCGTTCCTTGTTGCAGAGAAGTTAACAGGGAACGGCTTTTTGCGTGTTTTGGGACAAGGGACAACAAAACTATCGCCAGAGCAAAACGTTGCAACATTTAATTCGTGTGAGGTGTCTGAATTCATAACATCGAGGAAATGGGGGGGAAGGAAATGCCAAAGAGATACAATCACTATTCTGTTTTTGTCTCGTCACCGGGTGATGTTCCTGTCGAACGAGCGATTTGCATCAATGTCGTGCAACAGACCTCAGCCAATATAGCCGAATCGTTGCGATTGACCCTGACGCCGGAAGTCTGGGAGCAACTCCCCCCCGAAACTCCACAACCCGGCAATAAAACGATACAGGACGAACTCAATGATCTCGTGAAAAAAGCCGACATCTTTGTGCTGATCCTGGGATCGAGATACGGCACAATTGAACCCTCTCACGACAAGTCGAATACGGAACGGGAAGTCCAGACCATACTGGAAAAGAAGAAAGATCATCCGCAGGTGACCGTGCTGTGCTACCTGAAAAAGCTCCCCGAGAATAACGACCCAGGTGAGCAACAGATTCAGAATCTCGCGTTTCGAAAACGGCTCTCCAAATACGGCGTCATGTGGAAAGAGTATATCGATCACACAGATTTTGAAAAAATCTTTCTGCATGACCTTTATAAGCTGTCGATCAGGCTCCGGCTTTCGCCTTTCAAATCCGAGTGTCTCAGCCACTTTTTGAGCATGCCGGATGACACCCATGATATTGAACGGCCGCAAGACAGCGAGCTTGCCATCATCTATCGACCGGTTCTCAGACGATTTCTGGATCAGTCCCGGGATGCCGACTTCTGGCACAAGCGTTTGATGCCGAATGTGACCTTCGAGGATTCGAAAGCCATACAAAAACTGCAGAAAATAACGCGACTGATGGGCCTTCCCAGCCGGGTGTACATGGTCTACAACCTGCCGACCAACATTAAATCCAGAAACAGGCTCTGGGTGTGTGCGCCAAGAATGAAGGCAGCCCTCAGCGCGGCAAGCGAGGCCAATGCGAGTTTCTCATTTACCAAAAAGGAACGGAACTCTTTCCTGACCTGGCAACCGCCGGGCGGCAAAATGTTTCGCATCCAATCTCCGCTGCCCAAATACATCAAAGAACAACGAGAAGAGGATGCCATAAAAGGTGAGTGGAGCGAACGACTCGGGAATATCATCGCCAAGGATTATGGCATCCTGGCCCGGTTGCCCACTCCTGAAGACGGAGCCTCCGCCCCTGTCGGAACAATCGACTACTTTGTTGCGGGTTGTCATGGCTTGGGGACCTGGGGTGCGGCCTGGTACCTGGATCGAAAGTTTCGAGAATTTCAAACCCTGCAGACCCGAGGAAAGGTGGAAATACTCCTGGAAGTCACTTACCGCAATGGCGCCATCCTTGACGTCGTCGATGTGTCGGACAAGCGTGCAGAATATTTTGAATCACAGAATCGGCTCGAAAGCGTACGCAAAATGTTACGGGACTCAATGCATCACTGATGAATAATGGAGACAGGCCAGGAACTGCGCGGTGACTGCGAAGCCCTAACTTGCAGAAAAAGGCGACGTCCCCTTGGGATACAGACTCCAAAACTTTCTTGGCGCCGTTGGGTCTTAAGTGGGCAAATCGAACAGGCGTGAGGCCGCTTTTCGTCCTTTGTCATTCGGGTCTGGGTTGGCTGGCGTTTATTGCAGCGGCCGCATTTCCTCCCAGGTTAGGTTGTCATGCGCATTCGGGTTGAAACCGGCATCGTTTGATAACAGGTATTCCCCCAGATTGTTGCGCCAGGCGTGTTCATATCCGCCCGGCAGTTCCACATTGGTTTCACTGTTCGGATCGTAATAGGTCTCCGAATCCCGGATATATTCGCTGAATTCGCGGCTGGCGCGTTCTTCGGCCTGTTGGCGTTGCTGCCATTGCTGGGTCAGATTCCGGTCAAACTGGTCATTGCTGCGGGAAATGGCGTCGCTTAAAGCACCGGCGTTGGCAATGCCCTGCTGTTGGGCGGCGATCCACTGCCGTTGAGTTTTGTTGAAGCGGGCAAACCATCGGGGGTTCATCCGAAAAGAATTGACGAAGGCGCTGGCCAGCGGTTGCATGGCATCCAGTTTGCCGGCCTGGGCCCGCACGGAAAGATTGCGTTCCGCCAGCCACACCGGATTCACTCCCGGCGCAACCAGCACCACACAATAGAAATCCTCTTCCCAGTTGCGACCGTTTTCCCGGTAGGCAAAGCGGGCGCGGCTGCCGTAGCCCTGAACCTGCCCGCCGCTGGCGGCGGCAATACGGTTGGCCCAGGAGGGCATATCCTGTTGCGAAACCAGCCGGACATTTTGAGCGCCCGGGCGTTGTTGCGGCAACACCAGCTGTTGGATGAATTCCGTCGGTGAGTTCGGCATGGGTGCCACGATCATGCCGAGATAAAGTTGGCCCGCCGGCCATTGATACTGGATCTGCCCACTGATGTACTGGGGGGCCGGATGCACATAAAAACCGGCCTGCTGATCACGGGAGGTGATGGCCACATTGGCGGTGACCAGATTGGCGAGATTGGGGTTCCAGGTCATGCCGCCGGACACCTGCCAGCCCTGCGGGGCCAGAACCTGAAAAGCGGGGATGCCCATCTGCGGATCGACGATGTCGTATGACTTTAAGCGCAGGTTGTCTGAGGCATGGGTAAGCGAACTAGACAGCAGGGCCAGCAACAGCAGGGTGGCGCAATGCAAAGCGGTACGCGGTTTGGCCGAAGCACGGACGGAGCACATATTTGGTCCCCCTTTGGCTTGAAATAAAATTGACACCATTAGTGCCATTTCATGTCGAAAGCATATATCAAGCCAAGGAAGTTGTTTTGCGCCAGTGGAGGGCTGGAATAGTGGATGTAAGTCTCTTGCAACTTATTGTTGTTTAGCAACTAAAGAATTGACATAGTCGAGGAAGTCTTGAGCATTTTTGTCTTGCCCATGATCCATATAAAAGCTGTACACATTTCTTATTGAAGCCTCAGTTAAGTGGTGATTTACACCATAACAATCAACAAATATTTTAAATGACTGGACATAGCAAAGTTCAGCCAGGGCCAGGTCTTGTTTGTATTCGGCAATAGTAGCTAAGCTTCCTAACAAATTCCCTTTACTCGGATGTAAAGACAGTTCTTCAGTGTCATAAAACTCCAATGCTTCCGCGACATACGGATAAGCCTCTTCATGTTTTTCCATTCCGATGTATAAGTTTGCTGTGTTTCTAAGAGTCGTCGCATAATCCAGGTCAAGAAGATTGTTTTTCCTGCATATGGATATGGTTCTTAAATAGTAATTTTCCGCTTCTTTTTGTCGTCCCTGATCAACGAACACCATAGCAAGGTTGTTGTAGACTGTCCTCAATTTTGGAGTGTCTTCTCCATAGGCTGCCTCATTGTTGTTTTTAGCCCTCATCAAAACCGCTTCTGCTTCGGCAAGTCTCCCTTGCCTGCGGTAAAGTTCACCGAGACTCACTAACGTTGCAGTAAAACCTGGGTCGTTTTTTTCGAAGTTCTTGTCCAGGATTCTTAACGAAGTCATATAACATTGTTCAGACAGGTCAAGTTGATCAACCACCTCATAAAGCATACCCAATTTATCTATCATCAGGACATTGGCTAAGCTGTCGGAACCAAAAGTTGTCTGTGTCCAATTTAAGCCCTCTTTTGCAAGCTCAAGAGCATCTGCATACTTCCCCTGATAATAAAGTTCCACGATAAGGTTCTCGTATTGACCAAGTTTTTCAATATCGTCAGCATTGGCAGGGATTGAACCGACGAAAACCAAACAAAAGGTCAGTAGGGAAATGAAATAACTATTTATTCTCTTTCCTGTTAACATACGATCTCCAAAGTCTTTAGAGGTGAAGAATACGCAGTTTGCAACGCATAAAACATCGTGCCCCGTTAGTCATCAAATGCGACCCAGGCAAATCCATTGGTCTCTCCTGCAGCTCATTGAATCGATACCAGGGATAGTCGACGCGATCGCAGAAAACAAAACAGCCGCTCCATACTGACTCATTGCCAGCACGAAACGGCTTTCGAAATCCTCTCCTGGCTTTCACTCATAAAAGCCACCTTTTTCTGACACAAATAAAAACAAAGAATAAAAACAAGCCTCACTCTAGATTAGAGGGCACCAATCGTCAATAATTAATATGTTTCATCTCGGGGAGCATCTGATACAAAAAAGGGGGCATCAGGCAGACCAGCTACACACCGCAAAGAAACCGGCATGGCCGTTGATATGCTGTAAAAGGAGATCCGATGAAAATACGAATCGCAATACTGCTCATGGGTCTATTGGTTTTGTTTCTTCAATCCGCGCAGGGTGCCTCCTATGAAGATGCGCCCAACCTGGAACCATTCGCGCTGACCCAGGATGTCATAGACGAATTAACCCAAACAGACAACAACGCAACCAAAGGCTCCACTTTTTGTCTCAAAGGAATCACGATTAGCGCTACGGAACCCAAAGGGGACGGCATTACGTTGACTGTCGACACTGACCGTCGCCTTGACTTGTGGCGAGGAAGGCCTAACGATATCGCCAGCAGCCACCTTGGAAGCATGGAACTCATTGTCACCGCCATGACCGATGAGACCGGCCAAAACGTCTATGATGCATCGCAGGATAAACCCTGGAGCAACAGTGTCACCATATACCATCGCGGCAACGGTGTATTTAACGGCTCAAGAACCGCCTACTTCAAAAAAACCTCGGAGAGCAAAATCATCAAACAGGTGGCGGGCAAGATTCAACTGGTGCTGCCGGTCAACCTAAAGCGGTACGAGATCAGGGCCGATGACCCGGAGAGCATTAAGCCGCTGTTGGAACAAGACGATATCAGCGAAATCGAATTAAATAATGGACTCGCTATCAAACATCCGGTTTCGACACCCGATTTTAAAATCACAATCATGGGTTTCGACAAAGAAGGCAAACGAATCAGTATTGTTTCAGCGGGGACGGCAGGAAAAAACAATGATAATCACTGGTACTATTTCAGCACTAAGACGGATTTCGATAAAATGATAATCTTTATCCCAGAAAAATTTATCGTTCGCGAAATCCCTTTTACGATAGATATGCAAACCGAATAGCATCAAAGGGCTGCCTGAGACCTCTAAAGCCGGACTTTTTGTTTGCAGATGCCGGCCGGGATGTTCAGGGACAAATTGATCCCTTAGCTCGGGAAATGTGCGGTGGCGGCCGAAGATCAGAAGTTTCCGAGTCACTTCGGTTTCGATTTCGATGCTATGGTCGATGCGTTGGAGGACACGGAAGAGGGCGAACGGCTGACCATGTATGAAGCGGCACTCCTGGCGGCCGTCCTGCCCAATCCCATTCGGCTCAAAGTCGCAGCCCCTTCCCTTTACGTTCAGGGCCGAGCGGCGCGGATCGAGCAGCAGATGCAGAATCTCGGGCCGGCATACCTCAAGGACGTTTGGTAAAGGACGAGACTACAGCAAAACCATTCAGAGCCGAGCCCATTAGTTCCCCCTGAATAGCCCGCCTGAGCCGCGTTTAATCCTTGACGATTAGCCATCTGTAAGCTACAGTCAGGGCTGTCTTTTTTCTTTGTTTTTATTTGTGTGAGGGAATGATGGCTTTGATGGGTAAAAGCCATAGAGGGATGTGAGAGCCGTTCGTGCTGGCGATAGTCAGCGTGGAGCGGCTTTTTGTGTTCTGGGGTTTAATAGACCGCCCTCGAACCTACCAGTCCCCCCCAGTTATCATGAACCTTGAGATTGAAAAGAAAAAATAAATGCCTGAGTTCAAAAAATTTCCCAAGGGTGAAATACGAAAAAATGGAAATTTTTATGGCTGGGCCGTTGTTTTCTTCTTCATTGGGATTTGGGGACTCTACACAATCTTAAAAGGGAAACTCACTGGACAACACGGGAGTAATCAGCTTGAAGGAAAAGCTGCCATAGCAGCAGGAATATTCTTCGTGGCATATGCGGGTTTTGCTATTTACCACATGTTTGCACGCCTGGAAAAAGAAGAAATAAAAATCGAAGATGCTCACGAGCTTGACAACTTTGAAGAGGAAATTTTTGGATACAGAACCAAATTTGAAATCGCACCAACATATGCCCCAGGAGGAAATGTTGGTGTTGCCGCGTTTGAGTATATTTTGGAAATTAGCCTCAACAAACCCCTAAATTTCGATATAAACATCCAGCAACGCGATAAAGTCGAATACTTGCTATGGATAATTGGACTAACCCGGATCTTCGACGTTTTGACCAACAATTACTATTTCGACTCACGGTATCGAGTTAAATGCTCAGACCGAAACGAATTTAAAAGAATCTTCAACATCGACGTTATCCACTTACTTGAGGAGTTCGACAGAGACTATCCACCGATAAGAAAAAAGAATGGCTTTTTAGAAATTACGCAAGATAAATTTAGATACGTAGAAGGACCTTATGCAAAAGAGCAGAAGCTTCTCGACCCACATAGAGGTTGTATCGAAAAACTTTTCAGGGAACTTATAAAAATTATTGGTGAAGTCGAAAGATCCATTTAATCCTTATAGAATGGGAAGCTCAACCTCATGCCGAAAAGACAAAAAGACCACATTTTGACCCTTCTCGAAGCTCTTATGGCATGGATAATTTTATGGTTCCTGTTGTTCCCAGTCGCAAATCTAATTGGCGACTATATTTCGAAACGTCTAGGGGTTCCATCTCTTGAAGGATTCGTAGTCATGGATGCCGTCCTGTCGTTTGTTCTCCTGTGCTCCTTCTTTCTGGTTATCCTTCTCGTCCAAAAAAGACATCCAAAATTTGTCGTGTGGTTCTGCGCTGTCGCGATGTTTTTGTACTGGGGCTTTGAAAGCGAATTCTTCTGGAAGGGCTTTAACCCCATGTATCCTGTCTGGTTTGAAATCAACATGGCGCTTAACGATTTAGTCGCTGCAGCGTTAACAATATTCCTGCACAATCGCGCCACCGCCTCCAAAATCGAGCCCCTCTAACTAATATTCAGGGCAGATCATTTGCAGCTTTTTTGAGCCTCGGCTAATCCTTGACGATTAACGTTCGGTGGTCTACAGTCGGGATTGTCTTTTTTCTTTTTTAAATGTTTGTGAGGGAATGGTGGCTTTGATGGAAAAAAGCCATAGAAGGATTTGAGAGCCGTTCGTGCTGGCGATGAGTCGGCGTGGAGCGGCTTTTTGTGTTCTGGGGGTTAAGATACTGCCCGCGGAACTCGCTTATTTCCTATTAAATTAATTTTATAAATAAATTTCCGGAGGGGACATATGGTTTCACCGGGAGGGGCCTGCAAAATTTTGAGAGAGCCGGTTGGTCAGCGTTAAGTGCTGATCGGTCGGCTTTTTTCAATTTTAATGATGAAAAATTTCATAAGCGTGCCCCAAGAATCTCTAGGGGGATATCTCGCTTTTGGCCATATTCAAAAAGGAGGGGCAATGACAGATGGACAAGGTGTACAGCCAGGGGGGAATTTGACCAACTGCAAAAACATCGACCTTCTTCTGGTTAATTCACCGTTATTCGAAAAACCAGGAAATCAGCAGGAAGACTCTCTTCCGCCTTTGGGGTTAGGGTACTTGGCCACAGCTGTTAGGAACGATGGTTTCAATGTCACTCTTTTAGATGCTGTCGCATCTGATTGTGGTACCGACGGCGTACTTAAAATGATAGCCTCGTCATGTCCACGATATGTCGGTATCAACGTGTTCAGCACAAACCTGGAGCTTGTCAAGAAGGTGGCCACTACTCCTCTCGATGCCCATATCATCATTGGGGGGCCATCAATTCATGCCTTGTCGGACATAGTACTTGGGTGGGAAACAGAAAATTCCATTACTGTTATTGAAGGGGAAGCTGAACACGCGCTTCCAGCCTTTCTTAAGGGAATTTTGAAAGGTCAACCATGGCGCGGGAGGAAGGATCGCCACCTCCTCAAAATCACACCAATCCATCAGCTGTTCCCGCAGGTTATTGACCTTCCTTTGGATAGACGCTTTTTTCAAAACGAGCCAATCCATGACACCTACTGGAACGTCAGAGAAGCACACATAAGCACTTCTCGAGGCTGCGGACACAACTGCGCGTTTTGTGGGGCGGCTCGCTCAGTTAATCCCGTGCCTATCCGCTTTCGTTCTGAAATAGATATTCGTAGTGAACTTGGTCAGATTCGCAAAATTATGCCCACGACGAACAGCATTCGTGTTATTGATGACCTTTTTATTCGAAACTGTCAGACCATCAGAAATGCATGTAGGTTATTCCGAGACACTCATTTCTCTTGGCGAGCAATGGCACATGTCAGTGGATTTCGAAGAGTCAGTGCGGCATTGTATGGAGAAATGCGAGAAAGCGGCTGCTTGGAATTGTTTATTGGTGTCGAGTCTGGTAATTCGGCCCGGAGAAAAATGATCGGTAAGCCGGAGTCGGTGGAGCCAACCATAGATATGGCCACAAACCTACTTCGAGCGGGGATTGCTGTAAAGGCCTATTTCATATTTGGATTCCCTGGTGAGACTAGATCAGAAATGGAGGACACTTTAGCGACTGCGGAAAGAATGGCCGCCGTCTCTTCCCGCGCTGACACTCGTTTTCGCGCCAGCGTATTTAAATTTCGCCCTTACCACGGTACACGAATCTACAACGAACTCGTGGCAGCCGGGATCACTCCTGGTAAAATCGAAGCTGATTTGCAGTTGTCCACAGATGACGATCACCGTCAATTTAGCTTTAAAAGTGATAACTACTCGAGGGTGGACGTTGACACACTTAATGGATTTATTCGTAAAACACAGGAACTGGGATCATGAAGAATCATCAATGCAAGAACTGCTGTCGATCTCTGGCTCTGAAAAAAAATCTTAATAGAGCTTTCGTCATGTTTGTTGGCCTTTCCTCGAAACCGGGAACTGAAGCGCTCTGTTCATCGACTAACTCCGGGAAACTTATCCGAGAGATCGAGGAACATGTTGCACAGACGTTCAGTGCCTACAAGACCAACTTAGTCAAGTGCGCACCGATAGATGCAAACGGTAAACTTCGCTACCCCACGCTGGCAGAGATGAAGGCCTGCCTCCCCCATTTGCTGGAGGAGATCGAGCATTACCAACCGCGAGTTATCGTTCCACTTGGTGGCCAAGTGGCAAAGTTCTTGCTTAATGAACTGCTGTCCAACCCTCACTTCGATGGCTTTGCTGATGACTTCCGGTATCAGGCATTCTCATTTAGGGGAGGAGTCGTTCTTCCAATACATCACCCTTCATATATCTGGATCTACCGGCGAAAACGTATCGATCAATATATCGGCGCTGTTGGCGACCGGTTGCTAGAGGCGGCTGGATGAACACCTATCTTTGGAAGTGCCTAATGGACTTATCTTTTTGACGGGAAACAGTCTCATTTCTGCATGAACTTCAATTATAATAATTTAAATATATATCAATTTAATATCAATCTGATTTTTGGCAGCCCCTCAACTTTTCTAAAAGTGTTAAAATTAGCGTCATGGATACCCATAAAGTCGACCTAATAATCCAATATACTTTGGTCCTTGCCAGCCAATTAGATAATTGGAGTGAAAGAGATCTTGGGCCGATACATTTTATTAAGTATGTGTATTTAGCCGACCTTGCCTATGCGCAAAGGAAGCATGAATCTTTCACAGGTGTAAATTGGCGCTTTCACAATTTTGGCCCATGGTCCAATGACGTATTTCAACGTCTTGATGGAGCTCTGAACGCCATTGGAGCGCAAAAGAAACAACTTCCTTCAAAATATAGCGACGAAGAATTTACTCGCTGGTCAATATCTCGAGATGACCTTATAGATGATCTCGAAAAACAAATCCCCGTGCCAATTTATCTCGAACTTCAAAAGGATGTTCGAACATTTTCCAATGATACCTCTTCATTGCTGCATCATGTGTATCAAACACTGCCAATGATCACTGCTGCCCCGGGGGAAAGTTTAGACCTTTTGGCAAAAATTCCAGGCGTTGAGATTGATGCTCAAGTTGAGGATGTGGGCCATCTTGAGACAGAGCAAATCAGTAATAATGAGAGACGCCGTCGGCAAGCGAAGGCTAAAGAACTCAAGGCAATGATAAATGAAAAGATTGCCGAAAGAATAAAGCAAAAAGATGCTGCCAAACTAGCGTGCAGGCCAGAGTACAATGAAGTGTTTTCCAAGGGGGTTGAATGGCTCGATTCTCTTTCCGGACAACCCATAGAAGAAACTGATGGGGTAGCAGAAATCGACTCAACTATGTGGAAGTCTCCGGCGAGGTTCGACCCAGATGTATCCTAATGATTGTGTCCAAGCATTCGTAGAACCTGTTTGGTGGGAAAAAAATGCCTGTAAAGACCTCCGCCGAGGGAGGTTGGTTTGGGCGTTTATTCCAATCTCCAATCAGGTTCCAATCAAAATGACGGTCACGGGGCGCGATGAACCCACAGAACACAAATCCGCGATAGTCAAACTTGAACCTTTGAGAATTAATGAAAGGCAGAGAAAAACGCCTCTGCCAGTTGCAGCACTTCCGCAATTCGAAAATGAAGAGCGTGGTGTCTATCGCGTAAAAAGACGTCCAGCAATTATAATTGCCGATGGTTGCGAAGAGGTCCCGAGACAAGTCATACTTGGAAAGTCAAAAAACAATACTGCGCCCATGATTTTGGTCGCACCATCGTTCGGATGTGATGAAGGCAAAGGACGAGATGGGTATAGCCAAGCATTTGTTGACTTAGTTCGTCACTGCTGCTTTCCTCAATTTTTTTGGGACAAGTTGCCACTATCTGGTGCCAAGGAGTCCATAATCCGCTTAGATCAAATCCAGCCAATTGGAAAACACCATGAAGCGGTGGAGGCTACAGAATATTGTCTAAGTCGCGAGGCACTAGAAGTTCTGGATGATTGGCTCTATTGGTACATTTATGAGGTTGTTCCCAAAGATGGCCTCTTATCCCTTTTAAAAGAAGCGATAGCTTCAGCCTAAAGTCGTTCAAATAAATACAATACCCAAGAACGACGAAATGCAGAAACAGCTAAATATTTAATCATTCATGAGCATTGGCAGGTGGTAGGGCCAAATTCGTTCCGCAACACCAAACCCATCTAAAGCCGAGTCCCAGAGATTATTTATCCGGGACCCGGCTTTTCTTTTCCCTCTCAACCAACGTGGACCAACCCCGGATGATTCCCGGTCAGGCAGCGCCCACCCTCGGGCGTGACCACGAAAGTATTCTCCGTCCCCACTGCGCCGATACCGGCGATCCCTTTTTTAGGCTCGATAGCGAGGACCATGTTCTCTTGCAGCGGCTCGTCAAACCCTTTGGCCAGCACCGGGTATTCATCGATATACAGGCCGATGCCGTGACCGAGGAAGCGGGCCTGGCGGGCGCCGAACCCCATGAACCCATTCAAAAACTCAGGCTCCAATCCGCCGATGATCTTGGCGTAAATCTCTGACGGAATCGCTCCCGGCTTGAGCAGGGCGGCAGTGGCGTTCTGGATCTCGATGCAGCGTTTGTGAATGCGCACCGCCTCTGCCGGCAGTTCCCCCTTGAAGACATAGGTCAGGGTCTTGTCGGTGTGGTAGCCATCCACGCCGCAGCCGATATCGACAAAGACCAGATCGCCCGGCTGCAGGCAGCGGTGATGGCTGCCGAGCAGGGGGACCGCCGGACTCATGCCGTAGTTACCGCCGGGGCCGTCGAAGGAGGTCGGATAGATGGAGCTTTCACCGAAGCAGATGTGGCCGAGCAGGATCTCGGTCTCGTACATGCCGAAACGGGCGATGCCGTGATGCCCCTCCTGAACCATGGCCGGATAGAGCAGGCTGGCGAATTCGGCTTCGCTCATCCCTTCACGCAGCAGCTTAGGCACCTTTTCTTCCAGGATAACCTGGTGGATGCGCCCCGATTCCTCCATCCGCTCCAGCTCATAGGCGCTCTTGACCGCCCGCACCGCGTTCAGGGACAGGTCGGCGGATTCGACCTTGGAAAAACCGAAGTGCTTGTTGAAGCGTGCATAGGCGGCCAGCGGAACCCGCTCGGTCTCCAGATGAATGGTATCAGGGATTGTACCCATGGCAGCGGCCGCGTCGCGGAAGCTGGACATCTGCCGGATATCGCCGAACTCGGATTCGTCCAGGGCGCGCTGCATGCTGCGCCGCACCCAGAAGACGGCCTCGCCGTCGCGGGGGATCAGCACCAGCGCATCCTGCATGGTGCCGGTCAGGTAGAACTGGTTGATTTTGCCGAACACTGCCAGCAGCTGCCACTTGGGGCAGTCTTTATCCATGCGAGCCCGCAGCGCGGTCATGCGCCGTTCGAGCTCGGCACGGGGAACTTTGTGAAACATGTCAGACTCCTTGGGGAAAGCGCATCGAAACGAATATATTCAAATCAGCCGATATAGTACACGAGTTGATTCGAATCGGCTAGTTACTGATCATAATTTGTCTTGTCCGAATGAGTGAGAGACAAACCGCTCTCCTTTTCAACCCGCCAACATTCTTTCAAAAAGAAACCGCTGCCCGGGGTTGGGCAGCGGCCTTTTGTCGAACACTTTTGATTTGCCGTGTTAATTGCAGAACTGCGGTCCGTCGTGATTGGTGTTCCAATGACAGGCGCAGCAGTTCAGCGTTCCGTCTTCATTGAGGAACTTCACCGGCACGTTGACATCGTCAGGTACAGGATTGACTTGGTAAGGAGCCCATTCCGACTGAGCCCAAGCCGTTGTCAGTGCAGCCACCAGCAGTCCTCCAGCCATCAATACGCATAACATCTTCTTCATTTTTCTCTCCTTTCCCTACCTCAAAAATAAATAAATACCAATTGGCAAAGTTTAATCTATAAACTTTCCGATGATGAGTCAATCACTTAATCCAAACGGGAAGCGGTTCTCGCACTGCAGGTGCGAATTCCTTAAAACAATTTCCACAATTTAAGATCAACATTGAAAATAGGCCGTCGTCCGGTCCTTTTCATGGCACCGGACGGTTAAATGGACTGGAGAAATTATGGGCTACTTCTCGCGGTCCTCTCCCCAGACCCGATCGAGAAACCGGTCACGGCCCGAGCCGCCACGGTACCAGTGGTAGCGAATCGGGTTTTTTTTATAGTAATCCTGGTGGTACTCCTCGGCCGGATAAAAGGTGGAGGCCGGCTTGATCTGGGTGAGGATCGGCTGGTCGAAGCGCCCTGATTGAGCCAGTTTGGCCTTGGATTCCTCGGCCAGGCGTTTCTGTTCATCATTGAGGTAGAAGATGGCGCTGCGATACTGGCCGCCGCGGTCGACGAACTGGCCATCGTCATCAGTGGGATCGATCTGCATCCAGAAGACCTCCAGCAGTTTGGAATAACTGATCTTGCTCGGATCGAACAAAATCTCGACCGATTCAGCGTGGCCCGTGCTCCCGGATGAAACCTCCTCGTAGGTCGGGTTGACCTTGCTGCCGCCGGTATAACCGGAGGTGACGGAGATGACTCCGGGCAGTTTTTCGAACGGCCCCTCCATGCACCAGAAGCAGCCGCCGGCAAAGATGGCTTTCTCGTACATGGCGGAGTCCGCTTTGTCTTCCATGTGATTCATGTTTTTGTCCTGCATCGTGTCCATATTCGACATGCCCTGCTCGCTGCCGGCCCAGGTCAATCCGACGATGGCCAGGCCGAGCCCGCCGAGCAGGCTAAAGATCAGGCGTTTCATGACGGTCTCCTTCTATTTGTCAGGGACAAACTGCAAAGCCGCCGAGTTCATGCAGTAGCGTTTTCCGGTCGGTGCCGGCCCGTCGTCAAAGACGTGGCCGAGATGGCCGCCGCAGCGGGCGCAGATCACTTCGTTGCGCACCATGAACAGTCTGACGTCTTTGCGCAATTCGACATTTTCCGGGGCGACCGGCTGGTAAAAACTCGGCCAGCCCGTGCCGGACTCATACTTGGTCTCGGAACTGAACAGGTCCAGGCCGCAACCGGCGCAACGATACAGGCCATGCGCGTGGTTGTCCCAATAGGCATTGCGGAAGGGAGGTTCGGTCCCTTCTTCGCGCAGGACGTTATATTGCTCGGGGGTCAGCAGCTCTTTCCATTCTGCAGTGGTTTTTACGATTTTCTCGCTCATGATGTATTTCCCCTCGGAAACGGAATAGACTTTTATGGAGCGGGGGGCCATGCCGGTGTCCTCGGCGGCGATGCCGAATGTCGGGATGGCGAGCCCGGTTAGCAGCAGGATCAGGATCGGGACGAGTTTCATGATGGAGTCTCCTCTCTAAGGTCCGGTGGAGGAATGGTCCCACCGGACTGAAGCGCTCTTGAAACAAGCATAGCAGAGAGAATTAATGGTGGGATGAAGCGCAGGTAAAGATTGGGTAAAGAACAGACTGATGTAAAACGCTCATTGCCTCAGTCTTGCGACTTGCAACGGGCTTTCAGGCTATCGGCAAGGTGAACCAAATGCGTGTTTCGCCATTGCCACTGTTCGCCCCCACCCGGCCGCCGTGAGCCTCGATCAGCTGCTTGACGATGGCCAGGCCGATGCCGGCCCCGCCGCCGGGGCGGGAACGAGACCGATCCGCGCGGAAGAACCGCTCGAAGATGAACGGAAGATCGTCGGCAGCGATCTCCACGCCGCTGTTGGCAACGCAAATCTCAACCTCGCCGCCTTTCAAACTCGCCAGAATTCTGACGTTCCCGCCGGCAGGGGTGTATTGCCAGGCATTTTCCAGCAGGTTGCGCAGGGCCTGCAGCAGCTTGTCAGGGTCAGCCGCAACGTGTAATGACTCCCCCTCAAACTGCCGGGTCACGCTGATTCCCTTGGCTTCGAACTGGCCACGATAAATCCCCAGGCATTGGTCCAGCAGCTGCAGCAGATCGACATCCTGGCGCTGCAGATAGGCACGAGCGGCATCGGCCCGCGCCAACTGCTGCAAATCCTCCACCAGCTTCACCAGGCGCATGGTCTCCTGCTGCAGCATGGCAAAGGTCTCCGGGGTCGGCGCGACCACCCCCTCGCCAAACCCTTCCATATAGCCGCGCAGGTTGGTCAGCGGCGTGCGCAGTTCGTGGGCCAGATCCGCCACCATGGTCTTGCGCAGCTGCTCGACCTGCTGCAGGCTGTCGGCCATGCGGTTGAACGCTTCACCCAGGGCGCCGAATTCATCTTGGGTCGGTTCTTCGACCCGACCGGAAAAGCGCCCCTGGCCGATCTCACGGGTCAATTCGGTCAGCCGATCAAGAGGCCGCAGCACGCGACGAGTCAGCAGAAAGCTCAACAGCAGGGCCAGGGCCAGGGCAGCGCCGGTCGCGAGGAACAGATAACGGTGCACCGCCTGCAGGAACATGCGGTGCGTCTCTTCGGTCGGCACCGAGTATTTCTGCATCAGGGCCATGAAATAATCAGCCGCGAGCTGGTCGATGGCCAGCCACACGACCAGCACAATGACGCCGATCACCGGCAGGATATTGATCAGCAGCAGTTTCCAGACCAGACGCTGCTTCATGCTTCACCGTCCTCGGCCATTTTATAGCCGAAGCCCCGCACCGTGAGGATATGCCGAGGAGCGGCCGGGTCGGTTTCGATCTTCTGCCGCAGCTTGCCGATGTGCACGTCAATCACCCGGTCGATGACGGATTCGCCCTGCGGGTAAATCTGGCGCAGCAATTCTTCCCGCGAGAAGAGCCGACCCGGAGCACTCATCAGCGCCAACAGCAGGCGATATTCGGTGGCGGTCAATTCCACGGCCTCAGCATTGACCGTGACTTTGTGACGCTGGGGATCAAGGGACAGTTCAGCATGCTGCAGCAGTCCGCTGGCCTTCTGCCGAGCCGGTTCGCTCCGCCGCAGGATGGCCTTGACCCGCTCCACCAGTTCCCGCGGGCTGAACGGCTTCACCACGTAATCATCGGCCCCGAGAGACAGGCCCAGCACCCGGTCAATCTCTTCCTCGCGGGCGCTCAGCATCAGGATCGGAACATTGGAGACGCGCCGCAACTGACGGCAAACCTCCCAACCGTCAACCCGGGGTAGCATCAGATCAAGGATCACCAGACGGGGACCATGAGCCTCCGCCAACCGCAGGGCCGATTCGCCATCATGGGCAACCAGCGTGGCAAAGCCTTCCCGTTGCAGATAGGTTTCGACCAGAGCGGCAGTGTTGCGGTCATCCTCAACGATAAGGACCGGATGGGCTAAAACAGCGTGATTCATGCGAAGCTCCCGACGAAACAACTCTCATTAATCCAATAATGACTGAAAAGATTATAACAAAGATTCCCGCTGCGAAACGAAAGGTATCCCGCAAAGAACACGATCGCCGATATTGCTCATAGATTTATCCGATGAATGAAAATATCTTTTTCCAGTTGTTTCGCCTTGCCAAACTGTTAAACTGTTTCTCATTTTATGCCTGGGAAGATGCTGGCCGGATTGGCTCATGACAGAGCGCGTCCTGTTCGCCGTGCTGATTTGCCAGGGCCTGCGTTGGAGAGATGAGAATGAAGAGATTCTGCCGTTCCGCCCGGAGCGCCGCTTACGCCTGCCTTTTGTCCAGTCTCATCCTAACAACCGGACCGCAACAGAGCCTGGCGCAGGACCTGTTTGCCATGTCACTCCAGGAACTGATGTCCCTGGACGTCACCAGTGCCGGCAAGAAACCGCAAAACCTGTTCGACGCCGCCACGGCGATCATGGTCCTCAGTCAGGAGGATATCCGCCGCAGCGGCGCCCAATCCCTTCCGGAAATCCTGCGCCTGGTCCCAGGAGTGCAGGTCGCCCGCATCAACTCCAGCAAATGGGCCGTCACCACCCGAGGATTCAACGGCACCTACGCCAACAAGCTGCTCGTTCTGGTGGACGGCCGCACCATCTTCAGCCCGACCTTTTCCGGAGTCAACTGGGACGAACAGATCATGCTCCTCGAGGATATCGAACGCATCGAGGTTATCCGCGGACCGGGAGCGACCCTGTGGGGGGCCAATGCCCAGAATGGCGTCATCAACATCATCACCAAGGAGGCTGCCGCCACTCAGGGCTGGCTGGCCAGTCTCGGGGCTGGCAGCGAGGAACGGGCCATGGGCCAGCTGCGCTATGGCGGTCAAATGGGAGAAGGCCTGTCATATCGGTTGTACGGCAAAGGGTTTGAGCGGGACGAGTCCCAAACAGCCCAAGGCGATCCGGCCGGAGACGACTGGGACGGCGGCAAGGTCGGCTTTCGCATCGACCGGGAGCCGACGGATGATCAGCAATGGACCGTACAAGGGGAGCTTTACCAGTCCAATCCGACCAGCGTCAACGATCTACCGGTCAGCACAGGCGACTTTCTTCTGACCCGCGAGGATCACGCCGAGTTGAACGGTGGGCACCTGCTGGGACGCTATCAATTCTTCCCTTCCGCCGGGCAAGAAATCATGCTGCAGGCTTATTACGACGTGGCGGAACGCGATGAAGACATCCTTCATGAAACCCGCCAGACGACGGACCTTGAATTCCAGCACCGCTTCCTTATGGGCCAGCGCCACGAATTGATCTGGGGGCTGGGGCTCCGTTCGATCCGGGACGATTTCGACAACAGTGACTTTTACGGGTTTTCCCCCGAGCATCGACAGGACGAGCAATACAGCGCCTTTGTGCAGGACGAAATGACCCTGCACCCCGCAGCCTGGCGGCTGGTGCTCGGTTCGAAGTTCGAGTACAACGACTACACCCATTTCGAAATTCAACCCAACGTGCGCCTCATCTGGACTCCCCGCCAACATCTCAGTCTGTGGGGGAGCGTGTCACGTTCGGTCCGCACCCCATCCCGGGCGGAAAACGACATGCGAGCCCAGGCAGCATATTTTTCTGTGCCGCCCTTTGCTCCCGGCATGGACCCGCAGTTGGCTGCAGTGGTCATGATGGGGAGCGAAGACCTGGATGCAGAGACCTTGATCGCGTATGAAGTGGGCCTGCGCCAGCAATTGACAGCCAGACTGTTTCTGGACGCAGCATTATTTTACAACCGTTATCGGGACATCATCGCCGGGAACAAGCTCGATCCGGTGTTCCCGTCCCTCCCCGGTCAACCGATCACCATCCCCATTGTTTTTGACAACGCCCTCAAAGGGTACAGTTACGGCGGGGAGCTGCTGCTACGATTTGAAGCTACCCCGGACTGGACCCTGCAGGCCGGCTATTCCTACCTGGAGCTGGAACTGGACAGCAAAACTGGCGGTGCCCAAGAAGGGTGCAGGATGACCGCCGGCAACAGTCCGCGCCACCAGTTGCAACTCCTCTCCCGGCTTAATCTTCCAGGGCAATGGGAATTCGATACCACCGTCTATGTTGTCGACCATCTGCCTGCCGAGGAGATGTCCGGTTATCTGCGTTTGGACGCCCGGCTCGGCTGGCATCCGACTCCTCAACTTGAATTCAGCCTGACGGGCTGCAATCTCCTCGACCCGCAACATCCTGAATTCGATGACGTGTCAGGATTTGTCCAGAGCACCGAAACCGAAAGAAGTCTCTATGCCCAGGTCAACTGGCGCTATTAAGAGCCTTTGGCGTTGAACGAATCACTCATCACCATGAATTCATTGAAGGCAAAACTTGTCCTCCTGCTGGGCTTGACCCTGCTCTTCTGCAGCGCACCTGTTGCTCAGGCTTCATCGGAGCTGGAGGTGAAAGTCGCCTTGCTTTACAATCTGGCAAAATTCACCGCCTGGCCAGAGGACCGTTTTGCAGCGTCCGACTCCCCCTTGGTCGTTTACCTGTTCGGTTTTCAGCAAGAACTCCACTTTGTTCTGCCATTGGAGGGACGCACGGTGTCCGGCCACCCCATCAGCGTCCGATACACCAACAACGCGGACGACTTACATGATGCCCATATCGTCTACTTTTCATCTGACCAACCTGCCAGTGCTATTGAACGGCTGGAACGCTGGCAGCAGACGCCGATCCTGACCGTCGGCCATTCACGGGAATTCGTCCAGCAAGGCGGGATGGTCGCTCTGTTCCGCAAGGGAACAAAAGTCACCTTCTCCATCAACATCAAAAGCGTGCGTCGTTCCCAATTACAACTCAGCACCCGGGTCTTTCCGCTGGCGGACGAAATCGTCCAATAATCTCCCCCGGAACCGATCTATTTGACCGGGCTCAAGGATCAAAAGACGGAAGTCTGTTATATCTGGCAAATCATTTGACTCACCAGGAGTGCAACCATGACCGCCAGCGAACTGATCGTCACCATAACCATCTGGGGATTGACCGGAATAGGATTGTTTTTCAGCGTGCGTGCGGTGCTGCGCCGCCGAGCGGCCCATCGCAAAAAACACCAAACACCAGGGAATCGCCGCGACTGAACTTGACGCCTTGGGCACTTGCCACTAAACTCGGGCCGCAACAAATCCAATGCGACAAAGCCGGAGCGTGTCCCCATCGTCATGATATCAACCCATCGCTTTCATCTGCCGACGTTTGACCCTTGCCTGGCCTGGCAGCGACTCTGCCCGGACGGCCCCGGCTTTCTGGAAAGCGCCCAGCCGCACACCAAGATCGGCCGACATTCGCTTCTCCCCCTGCACTGGCGAGAGAGCTACAGTCTGCGGGATGATCGCCTGTGGCGACACGACGATAACGGCACCACCCCCCTGGCCGGGCAGCCCTGGGACCGTCTGCAGGCGATCTGGCAGGAACGAAACACATCCTGCAGCACTGAGTCCCCGCTGTTCCCTGGCGGTTTTTTCGGTTATCTCGGCTACGACCTAGCCTGGCAGTTCGAGAGCCTGCCGCGGCGCGCCAGACGCGACCTCCCCTTCCCTGATTTGTGGCTGTGCTGGGTCGATCTGGCCGCTACTTACGACCACGGCAGCAGCATGCTGACGTTGGCATCCCTCGATCCCGGCCACGACCTGCGAGCCTGGGAGAATCGCCTCCGCAACCTCACTGCCGAACTGGACCCAAAAACCAGCGAAGATCGTGGCCAGGTCGCCCCGATTCTGGCCGCCGAGGAATTCTGCGCCATGGTCAGGACAGCCAAGGACTACATTGCGGCCGGCGACATTTATCAAGCCAATCTGTCCTGCCGCTTTGACGGCACCTTCAGCGGCAGCAGCTCGGCTCTTTACAGGCGACTACGAAGCGTCAACCCCTCACCCTTCGCCACGCTGATTCACACTCCGGAGGGTGATATCATCTCCTCCTCGCCCGAACGTCTGGTTTCGCTGCGCAACGGGATCGCGGAAACCCGCCCCATTGCAGGCACCCGTCGCCGTGGGCGTGAGACCGAACGGTCGGACCAGGACATCGACGCCGAACTGCTGGCCAACGCCAAAGAACGGGCCGAGCACATCATGCTGCTCGACCTGGAGCGTAACGATCTGGGACGGGTCTGCCGCACCGGCTCGGTGCAGGTGAATGAGCTGATGGTGCTGGAGCGCTACTCCCACGTCACTCACATCGTTTCCAACGTGTGCGGGGAATTGGCAGAGGGGACAGATCCTTTTGACCTGTTGCGCGCCACCTTTCCCGGGGGCACCATTACCGGCGTGCCGAAGAAACGCTGCATGGAGATCATCGAGGAGCTGGAGCCGGTCGGCCGTTACAGCTACACCGGGAGCGCCGGCTACCTCAGCGTTTGCGGCGACATGGATTTCAATATCCTGATCCGCACCTTTCAGAAATTCGAGGACCGCATCACCTACCAGGTCGGCGCCGGCATCGTGGCCGATTCCGATCCATTGCGGGAATGGCACGAATGCCTGGCCAAGGGCGCGGCATTGCAGGCGGCACTGGAGGGACCATGACAATCCTTGTCAATCATAATGGCCGGTTGGTCACTGAACACGAGCAGTCGGCTTTCTTTAATGGCGCCTTCCTGTACGGCGACAGCCTGTTCGAAACCCTCAAGGTCCATAACGGCACCGTCCATTTCCTGCAGCAACATCTCGACCGGCTCGCCAGCGGAGCCTGCTTGCTCGGAATGCCCTGCCCGCGCCAGGAAATCGAAGCAGCGATTCACGAAACAGTGGCAAAATTTCCGGAAAAAGCCTGCCGTTTGCGATTAACCCTGTGGCGCAAAACAATGCAAGGGCTGCGTATCACGAATGGTCATGACGCGGAATACACCATTTGCTGCCAACCGTACAACGAGCTGACCGATGCCCAACGCCAAGCCGGCGCGGTCTGCCTGACGGCCCCCAACCAACGGGTCAACCCCCGCTCCCATCTGCCGCAACTGAAACACGGCAATTACGCCGACTGCCTGTACGCCTGGAACTTTGCTCAGGACAGCGGCGGCAATGAGGCGCTCTTCTGCACCCCCGACGGTTATGTTCTGGAAGGAGCCACCAGCAATCTTTTCCTGCGGCAGGGCCAAACGCTCATCACTCCGCCAACCGGATCACTGGTCCTTGCCGGCATTATGCGGCAGCAGGTTCTGCACGCCGCAAAAACGCTCGGGTTCGAATGCGATGAACGCCCCGTCACCCGCAGAGACCTGCTCCAGGCCGACGAGGCTTTTCTGAGCAACTCCCTGATAGAACTGTGGCCGATCGCTTCCTGGGACACCCATAACCTGAAGCGCGGAGAGAGCTGGGTTGAGGTTTTGGAACAAATCCGCAGTTTCGCCGCAAAGAACTATCAAACCTGATGTAAAAGTCCTTGACCACCGCCGTTTCTGTATTTATAATTCACTCCGCTTTGCCGAAGTGGTGGAATTGGTAGACACGTCGGTCTCAAAAACCGATTGCTTCTGGCAGTGCCGGTTCGATTCCGGCCTTCGGCACCAGCTTAAATAATAAGGACCTAGCCAACTATTGGTGGCTAGGTCCTTTTATTTTTGCACCGAAGCCATGATACCCTCTTGCTACACTCACCCACGAAAAATAGCCACACCGGGCAAGCATCCACAAAAGAGGTGTACCATGACCGTCATCCAGGAAAGAACGACACCAGATAGAAAAACAAAATATCGGCGACAAAATCCATCGACCAGCACTGGTTAATACGAGAAACCTCGGGACGCTCCATCCGGTGGGCGGCGGCCACCCGCCGCCGTGGCCTTCGATATCGCAGGTGCAGCCCCTCTTCGCAATAAATGCGGTGCACGCGCTTGTGATTAACGTACCAGGCCTCACGTCGCAACAGCACATGAATCCGCAAATATCCATAACGAACCCGGACTGCAGCAATCTCCCGAATGCGCTGCCGAAGCGGTCGATCATCCTTTTTAACGGATTTGTAGTAGTAGACAGTACGCCACAAACCCACCACCTCGCAGGCTCTGCGCTTGCCCACGCGATAGGCCAGGTCCAGGCTGTCGACCAAAAGCTTCTTCTGGGCTGGTTTTAGAGCTTTTTTGCCAGAACATCCTGGAGCATCTGCCTGTCGAGACTCAGATCCGCTACCAGTTTCTTTAGCTGCCGGTTCTCCTCCTCGAGTTGTTTCAACCGACGCAACTCGCTGACGCCAAGCCCACCGTACTTCTTCTTCCAGTTGTAGAACGTGGCGTCGGAGATCCCCATCTTCCGACACACCTCAGCCACCTTCGTTCCGGTCTCCGCCTGTTTGAGCGCAAAAGCGATCTGCTCTTCCGTGAATTTCGTTGTCTTCATGGCAAAATCTCTCCTCCCGTAAAGGGTTATTTTGCCCGAAATCTCTACTTTTGTCTGGTCCGATTTTCCGGGGGGAGGTCACATCGAATCCCAACGCTTTCAACTTGTGTCACTCCACAGGCACGGTGACCGCCCCTTCCACTCCAGAAACTGTAACTGTCGCTGGCGGCGAGGTGACATTGGGAACAACGATTTCCCACCGGGATCGCTGGTTATACCAAGTCATTGGCCCATACCCTACAAGGACCAGTTCGGCACTAGCGCCTAAATCACTGGTGGCATAGACCGTCAGAGTTTCCTTTCTTGAGCTATACGTGGCACTGGTAACAACGATCGTATTGGCTGTTTGGGGTTGGTAATCGATATAAACCGCCGGTGCAGAATAAATATCGATACCATCGGTTGCCGATACTGTAATGGTATTAATACCTGTTGCAAGATTGGAGACCAAACATTCCCATGTGGTAAGGGAAGGATAATCCGGTACCGAGCAGACAGTGGCGGACGTATCAACACTTATTGCCACTTCAGCATTAGTGGAACGGTTTCCGCTGAGCAACTGAGATACATCTTCTGTCGGCGACTGAACCGGGGAAATATCAACATAGAGAGGCTCGATGGTTTGTGTGACGTTGAAATCCTGAACAACCGTCTGCCCCGACGCAATCGAAAGCTGCACTGAATCGACCGGATCATATCCAAGATCATCCGGGGAAATCTGAATAGTCCAGCTTCCGGGGAACACCCCAAGTTGATAGGTCCCGTCTGTTGTTGTGGTCCCCGTAACAATGGCCCCTGTACCAACCTCCGATGCCTGAACTGGAACGCTACTAACAGGCTGCAAGCTGTCATTCGAAACTCCACCCTCAAACCATGACTCAATGGGGAAAATGGTCAGATCGTTACCACTAAAAGGGCCACTCGATGATGAAATTCCAGGGACGAGTGTTCCAACATACCCGAGCCCTTGTGCGGCACTGTCATTAAGTGAAACCAGCCAGTCACTTCCCGAGGACAACCCCAGACAGTAACTACCATTGACCTCTGAAATCCCGTAGACAATTTCAGCCCCGCTGAAAAGCGCCCCTTGGATCGGAACCCCGCCAGCAACCGCAGTCGATTGATCGGACACCGTCCCGCAGACCACAGATTCAACAGGTGTCAGTTCGATGTTGTTTCCAGCCGAGGGTCCGGAAACAGTCAGACTCAAAACAGGGGCCGAGGATCCAGCATAGCCTGTTGCTGATATGTTTCCGCCAGAGAAGGAATTGACAAACAACTCAAAACTTCCATCAGGAAGGTTGAAGGCATATTCGCCGGCAGAATCAGAAAAAGCAGATCCCATATAAGAGGCATTTTCTGCTTTGACAAGAACCCCAGGTATCATTGCAGCCGAAACACTATCAACAACATTGCCGGTAACCAAACTGCCTCCGGATAAAAGGTTCAAGTTCACATCTGTTTTTATCTCTCCTTCGGCAAGACTTAACAAAGGCAAGGTGCCTTTATCAAAGACGTAACCTGAAGATGCAGGCAGAATCAGATATTCGCCGGGTTCCTTGACATTGAACTGATACTGCCCGGCAATATCGGCAATGGCAAATCCATAGCCACGCCCCCAGTTGTCTGTCAGCTCAATGATCGCGCCAGCAACAGGGTTGCTCAACTCATCTGAAACGGCCCCTTGAATACTCTGAAGTTGGCTTGTCTCAGAAACCACAAAAGCTGCTTCCGCCATATCTGTAGAGGAACTACAGCGGAATACAAAATCCCCTGGGGCATGATAAAGGTCGTTGATGAACTGATAATTCAAGATTGTAACAATTTGACCGTTTGTTGTACCTTCCTCATCGCCGGGAACATTGGAATTACCTGACAAAACCCCGTCGGTTATGTTGAGAATTCGGATCACCGGTTCATCCTCATCGGCTATCCCATTGCCGTTGAGGTCGACCACCTGTTCAACAAGAACCGTGTCCCCCATCAGCGAAATATTATTAATTGTCAAAACAACAGATCCCTGATCCTGAGACGTTATTGTTTCCGGCAATACCGAAGCAGAAAGTGGTTGCGGTGGAACATAGGTAATCGTCAGGGATTGAGACACTTCATTCCCTACAGGGTCAGTCGCGGTGAAGGAAATTACGTTGTCCCCTTCAGCAAAGTCAGAAACGGTGTAACTCCATGCCCCGTCAGTAATCGGAATCTCTTCGGCAGTGGAGGGAGGATTCACCTCAACCAGCAAAGTTGCATCGTCGTCAACCGTCCCGGTTAGAGTCTGACTCGTCTGATCAGTCGGTGTGGCAATTGAATCAATGGACAGAACCGGCGGCAGAGTATCAACCGTAATGGTAATGCTTTTACTTTCTGTCCCGGTGGTGTCCGTCGCCGACACGGTAAAAATATTATCGGTATTGGTCATCAAGCCGCTGACAGTGAACTCCCACGTCCCGTCAGAATTTAAAACGACAGGGGAAACCGTGGCTAAGGAACCCACCGGTGCATCTATTGAGGCCGCCATTGTGGAAGTCGCATTCGTCACCCCAGAGATGACCTGTAATGTAGAACTCGTCGGTGATATTACCGGGTTGATCCTTATCTCCGGTCCTTCGGGGGGAGTCAGCCGGAGTAGAAAAACATCCGATTCTCCGGCAACGTTTCCTCCAAGATCCCCGAACGTGTTGCCACCGACATAAATGTTTCCATTGTCATCAGCAGCAATACCGACCCCTTCATCAGACTCCGAAGAACTAATTTCTGACACCCATTTAACACCATTAGTATTAAGTTTATATGTAATTATATCTCGACCATTTCCTTCAATATTTCCATCTGTATAACCTGTGACATAAATATCTCCTGAAGTATCGACAGCTATCCCTCTACCAACTTCTTCGTTGATTGTTTCATAAGCATGAAGAAATACATTAGTAAATGACGAATCGTATTTTGATACAAAAATATCTTTTTTTGAATCTAAATTAGAATCGACAGCACCAACTATATAAATATTATCTTGATCATCAACATATACATCATTGCTCTCTGCTTGCTGGGATGCATATAACGTTCTAGAACTGTAATAGGTACCATCACTATTAAACTTATACAAAAACACACCACCATAAGTGAAATTACCAGTAATGACGACTCTGCCGCTAGAAAGGCTTTGGATGGAACTCATAATCATCGTTCCATGCCATCCCGGCTTTACCCAAAGCAATTTTCCGGAGTTGTCATATTTAGCTATAAAAAATTCCAGTGGACCGACAAAATCTTCATTATTGATGCTACCTCCGGCGTTTCCACCCACATAGACATTTCCCTCTAAATCAAGACAAATATCTGCTGCGAAATCACCTTCCTGAGAGCCGATATTTTTCCGCCAGATCAACTCACCTTGCGGACTATATTTAGCAACAGATACATCTGAAGTATTGCTTTGTATTATCTTTTCATAATGGGTTTCCCAAGTCAGATAGATATTTCCATCCGAATCCAAGACAACACCTTTGCCATATTCATTATCGGAAGTCCCAATGAGCCACGTCCAAATCTTAGCGCCAGAATTATCAAATTTACTCAGGAAAACATCAGCCAAGCCATTGTTCGACTGACTGTCAAGGTCACCAGAAGTAGTACCGACCATATAAATATATCCGTCAGGACCTACAACAACCTGGTCAACCACTTCAGAGGCGTCTGTTCCAAACTGTTGGGCCCATACAGGTTCGTAAGCCCTATCACCAATCGCAAAATCTTGAGCAAAAAAGGATACCTCTTCAGCGGCTTTATTGCCTGCCATATCAGTGGCCTCCACCCTCAAGCTATTAAGCCCAGGATTTAACCGCTCCAAAACAGAGACATTATTTTCTATCAAGCTGCCATTCAAAAATAGTTTTGCAGTGCCATCACTGATTTCAAACTCTAAGGGTGGTTTTTCGGTGTAAGTTTGGCCGGCAATTGGAGAGGAAATGTTTATTGTTGGGGGAATGGTATCCAAAATTATTTCTTCATAAGCAAAATTCCTAAACCCGGATGTAGCTACAGCTCTCGCAACAACTTGATTCTCTCCCTCTATCAAACCATTAAGATTACAACGCCATGTCGTTGAGGTCGGGTATTGTAAATCACCACAGGTCGCCCCGGTATCTGTTGTGACAGACAAAGAAGATCCATCTTCCAAAGTACCGGTCAAAAGAATGGAAGACTGGGTTGCAAAACTGAGGTCATCCAAAGAAACCTCTGGCATCCTAGCATCACGGTACTTGTAAACCCTGGAAGCTAAAGAAACTTCGAAAAGGTTACCTTTCCCATCTAAAGCTATTGCCCCCTTATCAGCACTGACAACTCCACCTGACCAAACTAATTCTTTTTCATGGTTATATTTATACAAATTACTATTGCTTACCTGATACAAGTCACCATCAGGTTCAACAGCAAAACTTTGGGATTTGTTGCTATATTCATCCCCCCACTGATAAAGCCACTGCAGTTCGTTATGAGAGTTATATTTCAACATGAAATAATCGTACGAGCCTGCATTTGTATACCCAGGAAATGAGCCCAAGGTTTCCCCCAGAAGATAAACGTTCCCAAGCGCATCCGTACCGAGCCCTATAACATCTTCTTCCTGATCCGTTCCGTTTACCGAACTACCGAGATAACTACCAGAGGTAGTCCACCGATAAATATAATAATCTGGGTTCGTCCCGTCTTTTCTTCCTGCTACATAAACAATATCGGCATTACTTACTGCCAAAAAACAATCTTCAGGATCATCAACAGAATTCTGAGCTCTCTGTCTCCCCCATTTATAATTCAAATTTTTATCATATCTGGCTGCCCACGTTGACCAACCATAATATGTTCCAGAGAACAAATATCCACCAGTCACACCGGCCAGATAAATATCATCATTGTCATCAACATAAATATCGTTAACATAATCAGAATAGGCAGTAGAGATTTGTATTATCCCTAGTTTATTACCATTAGTATCAAATTTGGCAAAATAAATATCTGACCAGTCATTTTCAGGAATGTCATCAATGCTAAACATTGTTACAAATGCTACATAAATATTTCCTTCACTATCAACATCAATAGCTATATTACCAGAAAATATATAGTAATCTTCCCAATAAATATTACTCCAGATTTTATTTCCACAATCATCATATTTGGCAATGAATATACCATCCACTCCATATGTTGATGGCACTCCTACCAAATAAACATTTCCATTATCATCAGTAGCAACATCAGCTTCATCAATGAGTGACTCATAGTTTGTATACCACTCAGCTTCATAGGAAACTCCTGTAGCACTACCAATAACAAACGTCGCTTCATCAAAACTGGAGAATCCTGCTTCATCAGTCAGCGTAACGCGAATGGTATGCTCACCGTTTTCCAAGGTATCCAACAACGAACCTGATGTTTTTTCGACAATAGCACCATCAACGGTTACGGTCACGGTTCCGGATTCACCCAATTCATACAGCAGGGGAGGATTGGTCTCTTCCAAAATGCCATTTTCATAGGGATAAAAAAGCTTAACTGAAGGAGGAACGGTATCGATTGTGAATTGAACTGAGGAAAAATAAGACAGTCCGTCTTGATTGGTCCCGGTGATGGTCAATGTATGATCACCATCAACCAAAGGATCGAGATAATCTCCGGAAACTTTATTCACGACCGCATCGTCAACTTTCACTACGACCGTTTCTGCCTGGAGCACTTCGTATTCAAGCAGAGGCGAAGCGACGTTAACGACACCGACAGGCGACAAGATATTTATAATCGGCAAGGTCGAGTCGATTGAAAAATCGACTCTGGCTGTATTTGAAAAGCCCAAGCTGTTAAACGCAGTAATCTCAACATAGTGGTCGCCATCAGTTAAAGAATCCAGATTATCCCCAGATTCTTTGCTGACAACAATGCCGTCCACCCTGACCACGATATTGCTGCCCGTCGTACTAAACAGCAATTGAGGAGTATCCACCCCAATTATCTCCGGCAAGGGCGAGCTG
>ENA-ORXD01000713-ORXD01000713.1-sediment-metagenome-genome-assembly--contig:-NODE-713-length-37170-cov-3.901248_pt1 | contig 37170 bp, 34 predicted proteins | sample MGYA00237862_ERZ511471 | MGnify/ENA metagenome assembly ERZ511471 | reverse complement strand
GACTGGGTCTCCGGAGTAGCCTCCGAAGGAGGTGTTTCCCCTGGCACTCACGACCGACGACAAACAGGCGATCATCGCCAAGCACGCCAAGCACGACGGCGACACCGGCTCCCCCGAGGTGCAGATCGCGCTCCTCACGAAGCGCATCGACGAGCTCACCGAGCACCTCAAGCTGCACAAGAAGGACCACCACTCACGCCGTGGACTGCTGAAGATGGTCGGACGGCGCCGCAGATTGCTCGACTACCTGCAGGCGCGCGACCTCGAGCGCTACCGTGCGCTCGTCAAGGAGCTCGAGCTCCGCAAGTAGCGGCTCGAGCCACCCCCCGTCAAGTCAGCGCGCCCCACTGTGGGACGATCGACGCTGCAGCCGTGGCGGGGAGGAGAGGATGACGAAGGAAGAGATGAATAGAGTAGAGGTAGAGATAGGCGGCAAGACGATCTCGTTCGAGACCGGCCGCATGGCTCATCAGGCCGACGGCGCGGTGCTCATGCGCTGCGGCGACACCATGGTGCTCGTCACCGCGGTCATGCGCGACGACGTGCGTGAGGGGCAGGACTTCTTCCCCCTCACGGTCGACGTCGAGGAGCGACACTACGCGGCCGGCAAGATCCCCGGCGGCTTCATCAAGCGCGAGTCGCGGCCGAGCGAGAAGGCGATCCTGGCCGACCGCCAGATCGATCGCCAGATCCGGCCGCTGTTCCCCAAGGGCTTCATGAACGAGGTCCACATCGTGGCGACGACGCTGTCGAGCGACCGCGAGAACGCCTACGACGTGCTCGCCAGCATCGGCGCCTCGGCCGCCCTGACGATCTCGAAGATCCCGTTCAACGGTCCGGTCGGCACGGTGCGCGTGGGCTACATCGACGGCGAGCTCGTCGTGAACCCGACGCTCACCGAGGTCCACGAGGAGTCGACGCTCGACCTCATCGTGACCGGCACCGCCGACGCGATCGTGATGGTCGAGGCGGGCGCGAAGGAGGTCGGCGAAGAGCTGATCCTCGAGGCGCTCGAGCTCGCACACGGCGAGATCAAGAAGCTCGTCGACGTGCAGCTCCAGCTGCGCGAGCTGGCCGGCGTGCCCAAGCGCGAGGTCGTCGAGGCGACCGTCGACCCCGGCGTGTTCGCCGAGGTGCAGGCCGCCTTCGGGGCCGAGATGGACGCCGCGACCCAGGTCGTCGAGAAGCTCGAGCGCCAGACGGCGACCGCCGACGTGCGCACCCGCGCCCTCGAGCAGCTCGCCGGCGGCGACGAGCCCGACCCGGAGCGCCTGCTCCAGGTCAAGCGCGCCGTGGCCAAGCTCGAGAAGGACATCATCCGCCACCGCATCGCCGTCGAGAAGCGCCGCCCCGACGGGCGCAAGACCGACGAGATCCGCCTGATCACCTCCGAGGTCGGCCTCGTGCCGCGTACGCACGGCAGCGCCCTCTTCACGCGCGGCCAGACGCAGGCGCTCACGCTGCTCACCCTCGGCGGCACCGGCGAGTTCCAGCGCATCGACGACCTCTCGGTGGTCGAGAAGAAGCGCTACATCCACCACTACAACTTCCCGCCGTACTCGGTGGGGGAGACGGGGTTCATGCGCGGCCCCAAGCGCCGCGACATCGGCCACGGCGCGCTCGCCGAGCGCTCCCTCATGCCGGTCCTGCCCGAAGAGGTCGACTTCCCCTACACGATCCGCCTGGTCTCCGAGATCCTCGAGAGCAACGGCTCGTCGTCGATGGCCTCGGTCTGCGGCTCGACGCTCTCCCTGATGGACGCCGGTGTGCCGATCAAGGCCCCCGTGGCCGGTATCGCGATGGGTCTCATCATGGAGGGTGACGACTACGTCGTGCTCACCGACATCGCCGGGGTCGAGGACCATCTCGGCGACATGGACTTCAAGGTGGCCGGCACCAGCGAGGGCATCACCGGCCTGCAGATGGACATCAAGATCACCGGCGTGACCTTCGAGATCCTGAAGGGTGCGCTCGAGCAGGCCAAGCGCGCCCGGCTCTTCATCCTCGGGCGCATGCTCGAGACGCTGCCCGAGGCGCGGGCCGAGCTCTCGCCGTACGCCCCGCGTATCTTCACCATCCAGATCAACCCCGACCAGATCGGCCTCGTCATCGGCAAGGGCGGCGAGACGATCCGCGGCATGACCGACGAGTTCGGCGTCGACATCGACATCCAGGACGACGGCACGATCTTCATCTGCGCCGCCGACAAGGAGTCCGCCGACGCCGTGATCGGCCGCATCAGCGCCATGACCAAGGAGGTCGAGGTCGGCGACGTCTTCACCGGCAAGGTCGTGAAGACGACCGACTTCGGCGCCTTCGTCGAGCTCAAGAAGGGCACCGACGGCCTCGTGCACATCTCCCGCATGGCCCCCAAGGGCCAGCGCGTGAGCTCGGTCGAGGACGTCATGAAGCGCGGCGACATCGTCACCGTCGAGGTGGTCGAGATCGACAAGGCGCGCGGCCGTATCGGCCTGCGTCCCGTGCAGGCGCCCGAGCAGCCAGAGTCGTAAGCGGCCGTCGGAGGTCGTCACGCCGCACTACGAGCTCTCTCTGCTCACGAACGGCCTGAGGGTCGCGAGCGAACGCATCGACGGCGTTCGCTCGGTCGCCCTCGGGGTGTGGATCGCCGCCGGCTCCCGGCTTGAACCGCCGGAGCTCGGCGGCGTTTCGCACTTCATCGAGCACCTCGTCTTCAAGGGCTCGGCACGCTTCTCGGCGTGGGACATCGCCCACATCTTCGACGACATGGGCGCCGAGCCCAACGCGGCCACCTCGAAGGAGCACACGATCGTCCACGTGCGCTGCCTCGACGAGGATCTCGACAGGGCCTTCGAGGTGCTCGCCGAGATGGTCGCGCGGCCGTCCTTCGCCGATCTCGACCACGAGCGCGAGGTCGTGCTCGAGGAGGTGGCGATGTACGAGGACTCGCCGCCCGAGCTCGTGCACGACGACCTCGCCCGCGCCGTCTTCGGCGACCACCCGCTGGGCCGGCCGATCATCGGGCACACCGCCACGCTCGCCGGCCTCGACGACGCCGTCGTGCGCTCGTACCACGAAGCGCACTACGTGAACCCGGGCATCGTCATCGCCGCCGCCGGGCACGTCGACCACGCCCGGCTCTGCGACCTGACCGCACGGCACTTCCGCCCCGAACCGGGGGCCGAGGTGCCGCGCCCCGCGCTGAGCCCGCCCGACCGGCGCCACGTGGCGCGCTTCGCCGAGAAGGACACCGAGCAGTACCACATCTGCCTCGGCGGCCCCGGGCCGCGGCGCGCCGACCCCGACCGCTGGGCGGTCTTCGTCGCCGACGCGATCCTCGGCGGGTCCTGGAGCTCGCGCCTCTTCCAGGAGGTGCGCGAGCGCCGCGGGCTCGCCTACTCGGTGTACTCGTACACCTCGCTCTACGCCGACGCCGGCCTCACCGCCGTCTACGTCGGCTCGCGCGAGGGCGCCGTCAGCGAGGCCCTCTCCGTCACGCTCGGCGTGCTCGCCCGGCTCTCCGACGAGGTCACCGACGAGGCCGTCTCGCGGGCCCGCAACCACCTCAAGGGGCAGCTCGCGCTGAACCACGAGAGCGTGACCAGCCGTATGCAGTCGCTGGGGCGCTCGGTGCTGCTCGAGCTGCCCGTCCTGTCGCTCGACGAGATCGTCGCGCACGTCGACGCCGTGAGCCGCGACGACGTGCTCGCCGCGGTCGCGCGCTACTACGCCCCCGAGCGCTGGTCGGCGGTCTGCATCGGGCCCGACGCGGCGCCGTTCCGGGCCCTCACCGAAGACTTCACCTGGGAGGAGCGATGATCGACGTCCTCGTCATCGGCGCCCTGGGCAAGATGGGCGCCCTCACGGCTCGCACGGTAGCGGCGCAGGAGGATCTGCGCGTGGCGGGTCTTGTCGACCCGAAGTTCGGCTCCGGCGAGGGCCCGCCGCCGCCCGTCGACGCGCCGGCCTTCGCCGACGTCGGCGCGGCGCTCGCCGCCGTGCGCGCCGACGTCGCCGTCGAGTTCAGTCTGCCCGCCTCGGTCTACGAGAACAGCCTCGCCACCCTCGGCGCCGGGGTGCACACCGTGGTCGGCGCCACCGGGCTCGGCGACGAGCAGCTCGCCGTCCTGCGTGAGCGGGCGACGGCGAGCGGCGCCCGTCTCTTCGTCGCGCCCAACTTCGCCCTCGGCGCCGTGCTGCTGATGCGGTTCGCTCAGGAGGCGGCGCGGCACTACGAGCACGCCGAGGTGATCGAGCTGCACGAGAGCGGCAAGAAGGACGCGCCCTCGGGCACTGCCCTGCGCACGGCGCGGCTCATGGCCGCCGCTGAGGGCTCGCGCATCACCGGGCTGCCCGGGGATGCGCCGTCGCGTGCGCTCGACGTGGAGGGCGTGCGCGTGCACAGCGTCCGCCTGCCCGGTCTCGTCGCCCACCAGGAGGTCCTGATCGGCGGCGAGAACGAACTGCTGACGCTGCGCCACGACTCGTACTCGCGCGCCTCGTTCATGCCCGGCGTCCTGCTGGCCGTGCGGCGGGTCGCGTCGCTCAAGGACTCCGTCGTGGGTCTGGAGAACCTACTCGGTGAGTGACCCGGCAGTGAGCGGATCCGCGGACAGGGAGGGCTGAGGCATGGACGCCAGCTTCGGGACGATCATCACGGCGATGGTGACGCCGTTCGACGGCGAGCTCGCCGTCGACCACGCGCGCCTCGCCGAGCTCGCCGTCTGGCTCGTCGACCACGGCTCCGACGGGCTCGTCGTCGCCGGCACGACCGGCGAGTCGCCGACCCTGACCGACGACGAGAAGCTCGCCATGTTCCGCACCGTGATCGAGGCGGTAGGCGACCGGGCGAGCGTGATCGCCGGCACCGGCACCTACGACACGCGGCACACCATCGCCCTCACGAAGAAGGCGGCGGAGTGCGGCGTCGACGCCGCCCTCGTCGTGACGCCGTACTACAACAAGCCGCCCGAGCGCGGCCTCGTCGAGCACTTCAAGGCCGTGGCCGCGGCGAGCCCGCTGCCGGTCATCATCTACAACATCCCCGGCCGCTCCGGGGTGAACCTCTCGGCCGAGGCGCTCGCCGTGCTCGGCGAGGTCGAGCAGATCGTCGCGGTCAAGCAGGCCAACCCGGACCGCGACGACCTCGCCCGGCTCGTCGAGCTCTCCGACATCGGCATCTACGCGGGCAACGACGACATGCTGCTCGACGTGCTGCGTCGTGGGGGCCTCGGCGGCATCTGCGTCGCGAGTCACCTCGTCGGCCTGCGGATGGCCGACATGGCGGCCTGCGTACGCGAGGGCCGTCTCGCCGAGGCCGAGGCCGTCGACGCCGAGCTGCAGCCTCTCTACAAGTCCCTTTTCGTGACGACCAACCCCATCCCCGTGAAGGCGGCCATGAACCTGGTCGGCTTCGACGTCGGAGGCCTGCGGCTGCCGCTGGTCCCGGCGACCGCGGAGGAGCAGGCGGTCGTGCGCACCCAGCTCGAACGACTGGAGCTCCTTTGACTCAACGACAGACCGTTCGCATCATCCCGCTCGGCGGGGTCGGTGAGATCGGCAAGAACATGACCGCCGTCGAGTACGACGGCAAGATCGTCGTCGTCGACTGCGGTCTCGAGTTCCCCCGCGACGAGATGCTCGGCATCGACCTCGTCCTGCCCGACGTCACCTACCTGCTCGAGCGTCGCGACGACGTCCTCGCCTTCGTGATCACCCACGGTCACGAGGACCATCAGGGCGCCCTCCCGTTCGTGCTCAAGCAGCTGAACGTGCCCGTGTACGGCAGCCGGCTCACGCTGGCGATCGCCAAGTCCAAGCTCGACGAGCACGGCCTGCTCAAGCGCGTCGAGCTCCACGAGGTCACCGAGCGCAGCAAGCTGCAGCTGGGACCGTTCGACGTGTCGTTCGTGGCCGTCAGCCACAGCGTGCCCGACGCGCTCTCCGTGGTGCTGCGCACCGGCCTGGGCCTGATCGTCGTGACCGGCGACTACAAGTTCGACCACACGCCGATCGACGGCCGCAAGACCGACGTCGACGCCTTCGCACGGCTCGGCGAGGAGGGCGTTCTCGCCCTGCTCGGCGACTCGACCAACGCCGAGTCCCTGGGGTCGACGCCGTCGGAGAGCACGGTGGGGCAGGCCTTCCACCAGATCTTCGCCGAGGCCGAAGGGCGCGTGATCGTCGCCAGCTTCGCCTCGCACATCCACCGCATCCAGCAGGCGATCCAGATCGCCCACCTGCACGGGCGCAAGTTCGCCGTCTCCGGGCGCTCGATGGTCAAGAACGTCAACGTCGCCCGCAACCTCGGCTACCTCAAGGTCCCCGAGGGATCCATGGTGAAGCTCGCCGACATCGACGAGTACCGCCCCGACGAGATTCTCGTGCTGTCGACCGGCAGCCAGGGCGAGCCGCTCTCGGCGCTGTCGCGGATGGCCTTCTCCGACCACCCCCAGGTCGTCCTCAACGAGGGCGACACGGTCGTGATCTCGGCCAAGGCGATCCCCGGCAACGAGCTCAGCGTGACCGACACCATCAACCGCCTGCTGCAGTCGGGGGCCCGGGTGGTGCACGGCGAGAACAGCGGCGTGCACGTCTCCGGTCACGCCTCCCAGGACGACCTGCGCATGCTCTTGAACCTGATGCGCCCGCAGTACCTCGTCCCGGTGCACGGTGAGTACCGCCACCAGCACATCCACGCCCAGCTCGGGCGCGAGGCCGGCATCGGCGACGAGCGCATCTTCATCCTCGAGAACGGCGACGTGCTCGACGTCGACGAGGACAGCGCCGAGGTCACGGGCAAGGTCCAGGCCGGCATGGTGTTCGTCGACGGCCTCGAGCTCGGCGACGCCGACGGCGCCGTGCTGCGCGACCGCCAGCAGCTCTCCGAGGACGGCATCCTCATCGCTGTCGTCACGCTCAGCGTGCAGACCGGCAAGACGGTGCGCCCGATCGAGCTCGTGGCGCGCGGCTTCCTGCACGACGGGGAGACCGAGCAGGACGTGCTGGGCAAGGCGGCCGCGGCCCTCGAGGAGCGCCTCCGCGAAGCGGCGCGGGACCGCGTCACCGGCCAGACGCTGCTCAAGCAGGACGTGCACGATGTGCTCGCCGACCACGTCTTCAAGACGATGCGCCGGCGCCCGCTGATCATGCCGGTGGTCGTCGAGGTCTGAGGGTCCGGACCGCCGCCGCGGACCAGGGCGCCGCGCGCCGGCTCCGCGGGAGTCCTTCGTCCACACTGCGGTGAGGATTCGCGCCGCCGGTGTCGAACAGGCATCTCATGGCGAACGCACGCTCGAAGCAGGCGAAGGGGCGGGCGGGCGCCGCGCAGCGTCCTCGCCCGCGCGCCACCCCCGCCCGCGCCGCACGCGATGACCGCCGCTCGCACCACGGGCGCGAGCTGGCGGCGATCGCCTGCGTCGCCATCGCCGCCTTTCTCGTCTTCACCCTGTACTTCGGCTGGGAGGGTGGCCGTCTGGGCGGCTGGCTGGCCGAGGGCCTGCGCTTCGCCGTGGGCGTGGCCGCCTACGTCGTCCCGCTCCTCCTCGGCTACGTCGCCTATCTGCTGGTGAGCGGCGGCGACCGGCCGGCGCGGCGCGGCGTCAGCGCCGGCGTTGCCTGTCTCTCCGTCGCCCTGCTTCTCGCCGCCGCCGCGGACAGCTTCGGCATCTTCGCCGGCGAGCGCCCCGACGAGCTCTTCGCGGCCGCGTACATGGCCGAGCACGGCGGCCTCGCCGGAGAGGTCGTCTACGCGCCGCTCCAGGCGCTGATCGGCCGGCTCGGCGTCAACGTGCTCGTGATCGCTCTCGCCTTCGCCGGCGTGCTGCTCGTGACCGGCTCGTCGCTCGGGCTCTGGGCGCGGCGCTCGCGTGCGGGCGTGAGCGCTGCCGGGCGCGCCGCCCGCGAGCGTGCGGTCGCCTTCGAGGAGCGCCGCCGCGAGGCGGCGACGAGACTGCTGGAGCACGGGGAGGAGGCGACGGTCGCGCTCGGCGCCGGGGACACGCGGGTCACGAGCTACGGACCCGCCGCCAGCGCCCACGACACGCGCCTGATCGACGGAGCGCAGGCGGCGCCCGAGATCTTCACCGAGCCCACGAGCGGCTACCCGGCCGCGACGGCGGCTCCGCCGCTGCGTGTCCAGGAGGTCGACGACGGCGAGCAGCTCGCCCTGGGCGCGGCGGGCGGCGAGGGACCGGACGCGGCGCCCGACGGCGAAGCCGGTGGGGGCGCCGAGCCTGAGCCCTTCGCCGCCGAGGCGCCGCGGCGCACCTGGCGGTTGCCGGACCCGGGGATCCTCCGCCACCTCGGCGAGGGCGCCGGCGAGCCGCCGGCGACGATCGCCGAGGTCTCCCGGCGGCTCATCGAGACGCTGGGCCACTTCGGCATCGCGGCGAGCCTCCTGGGCACGGTCTCCGGCCCGCGGGTGACGCGCTACGAGCTGCAGCTCGCCCCCGGCATCAAGGTGAGCCGCGTCGCCGGCCTCAAGGACGACCTCGCCTACTCGCTCGCCGCCACCGAGATCCGCGTGCTCGCGCCGATCCCCGGCAAGACGGCGGTCGGCGTCGAGGTGCCGAACACGCAGGCCAACTACGTGGCCCTCGGGGACATCCACGGCCCCTTCCCGCAGGGCGCGTCGCCGCTCGCCTTCTGGCTCGGCAAGGAGATCACCGGCAGGGCGGTGCTGGCCGACCTCGTCCAGATGGTCCACCTGCTCATCGCCGGCACCACGGGCTCGGGCAAGAGCGGATGCATCAACGCCCTCATCAGCTCGATCCTCCTGCGCGCCACGCCGGACGACGTGCGCATGATCATGATCGACCCGAAGAAGGTCGAGCTCTCCAACTTCGACGGCATCCCGCACCTGCTCGCCCCCGTCGTCACCAACATGAAGCAGGCCAATTACGTCCTCGAGAACATCTGCCGCGAGATGGACCGCCGCTACGAGGTCATGTCGCGCGAGGGCAGCGCCCAGAACCTGCGCGAGCTCAACAAGAAGCGCGAGCGCCGCGGGGAGGAGCCGCTGCCCTACATCATGGTCGTGATCGACGAGCTGGCCGATCTGATGATGGTGGCCCCGGCCGAGGTCGAGGACACGATCACGCGCCTCGGCCAGCTCGGCCGCGGGGCCGGCATCCACCTCGTGGTGGCCACGCAGCGCCCCTCGGTCGACGTCGTCACCGGCATGATCAAGTCGAACATCCCCTCGCGCATCGCCTTCGCCGTGTCGTCGCAGACCGACTCCCGGGTGATCCTCGACCAGGGCGGGGCCGAGAGCCTGCTGGGCAACGGCGACATGCTCTTCCACCCGCTGGGCCACTCGCGGCTGCTGCGCGTGCAGGGCGCCTTCATGACGGCCGCCGAGCTCAAGCTGATCACCGAGCACTGGAAGCATCAGGCCAAGCCCGAGTTCCAGGAGGACCTGCTCGAGAACCCGGCCCTGCAGGACACCGAGGCTCCCCAGGGAGGGGGCGGCGACGAGCTCCTCGCCGAGGCGATCCGCACCGTCGTGAGCACGGGAGCCGCCTCCGTCGCCCTGCTGCAGCGCCGTCTGCGCGTGGGCTACGCGCGCGCCGGGCGCCTCGTCGACATCATGGAGCAGATGGGCATCATCTCGGGCTACGACGGCAGCAAGGCGCGCGGCGTGCTGATCACCGAGGACGACCTCCCGGCCACGCTGGCCGGGCTCGACGGCGGCGATGCGGTCGCACCGCCGCCCGAAGCGGCGCCGGAGGAGGCGCTGGTCGCCGAGGAGTGACCCGCGCGGCGCACGATTGCGATGCCGGCGGGGGCTGACTAGACTCTGGCTTCGGGCCGCGGTCGGCTGCACGTACCGGCCCCGACGTCCCTCGAGACCACAGAGGCGGGCGAGAGTGTTCGAGATCGGCACGACGTTGCGCGAGGCGCGGGTGCGCCGCAAGCTGACGCTTCAGCAGGTCGAAGAGGACACGAAGATCCGCGTCAAGTATCTCCAGGCGATGGAGAACGAGGACTTCGACGTCATGCCCGGGTCGACCTACGTCAAGGGCTTCCTGCGCACCTACGCCACCTATCTCGGCCTCGACGCCCGCATCGTCCTCGACGAATACACCTCGAGGCTCGGCCCACGCGACGTGCACCAGCCCTTCGGCGGCTCGTCGGCGCTGCGGCCGCGGGTGCACCGGCGCCGCAACACCCTGCTCTTCGTCGCCACCCTCTGCCTGCTGGTCCTCGCCGTGCTCTACGCCCTGGGCCTGGGCCGCGAGCAGGCTCAGGAGGCCCCCCCGACACGCCCCGAGGCGCTGGGCATCGAGAGCGCCTCGCCCTCGCCGACGAAGTCGTCCGCGGCGACCGCCTCCCCCTCGCCCACGGCGACCAAGGCGCCGGCCGACCAGGTCCGCATCACCGCCCGCGACGGCGACTGCTGGGTGCGCGTGCGGCGCGGCGGCTCCGACGGCGAGATCGCCTTCGAGGGCGTCATCCCCAAGGGCACGACCCGCGTCTGGGAGGCCAAGGTGCTCTGGGTGCGCATCGGCAGTCCCTCGGTCATCGGCATCCGCGTCGGCGGCGAGAAGCTGCCGCCGATCGAGCAGTCCGGGCCGGTCGACGTCCTCATCGAGGGCGGCGAGCTCGTCCCGCAGCGCTGAGCCGGGGCCGGCGACGCGCTACCACGTCCACACCGTCGGCTGCCCCAAGAACGAGGCCGACTCCGACCGCCTGCGCAGGATGCTCGGCGCCGCCGGCCACCGGCACGCGGCCGCCGGCGGCGCCGAGGTGGTCGTGGTCAACACCTGCGGGTTCATCGACGCCGCCAAAGAGGAGTCGATCGACGCGATCCTCGAGGCCTCCGGCGTGGCGGCGCGCAGCGGCGCCCGGCTCGCGGCCATCGGCTGCCTCGTCGAGCGCTACCGCGACGAGCTCGAGCCCGAGCTGCCCGAGGTCGACCTGTGGTGCGGGCTCGACCTGGCGCCGCTGCTCGCGGCCTTCGAGGAGTGGGCCGGGCCGGAGGCCGCGATCGGCGCGACAAAGTCGCGGAGCCGCGGCCCCGGCGCCGCGGGGAGACCTGCCCGCGGTCGCCCCCGCCCGGTCTCGGCCTACGTCAAGATCTCCGACGGCTGCGACCGCCGCTGCGCCTACTGCGCGATCCCGCTGATCAAGGGCGACTACGAGGTCGTCCCCCCGGCCGAGGTCATCGCGCAGGCGCGCGCCGCGCTCGCCGAGGGCGCGCGCGAGCTGGTGCTCGTCGGCCAGGACACGTCGCGCTACGACGCCCCGGGGTACGGCGGTCTCGAGCGGCTGCTCGCCGACGTCGCCGCTCTGGGCCCCGCCTGGATCCGCTTGCTGTACCTGCAGCCCGACGGCGTCGACGCGCGTCTGCTCGAGGCGATGGGCAGGCACGCCCTGCCGTACGTCGATGTACCGCTGCAGCACGCCTCGCGGCGCGTCCTCGCAGCGATGGGGAGGAGCGGCGACGGCGAGGCCTACCTCGAGCTCCTGGCGAAGGTCCGGCGGGTCCTGCCCGAGGCGACGCTCCGCTCGACCTTCCTCGTCGGCTTCCCCGGTGAGACCGAGGCCGACGTCGACGAGCTCGTCGCCTTCGTCGAAGAGGCGCGCCTCGCCGTCGCCGGGGTCTTCGCCTTCGACCCGCAGGAGGGGACGCGGGCGGCCGCGCTCGGCGGGCAGGTCCCCGAGGACCTTCGTCTCGAGCGTGCGGCGCGCGTCGGCGCCGCGATCGACGGTGCTGCGGCGCCGTACTGGGAGGCTCTCGTGGGGCGCACGGTCGAGGCGCTGGTCGAACACGCCCGTCGTGGCCAGCCGTCCGCCGCCGTTGGTAGAATCGCCGCGCAGGCGCCCGACGTCGACGGGATCGCCCTGCTCGAGGGGCCGCGGCTGCGCCGCGGCCGGCTCTGCAGGGCGCGGGTCGTCGCCGCGCAAGGCTACGACGTCACGGCCGAGGTCGAAGCACGATGAACGCCGCCAACCTCATCACCATCGCGCGCATGCTCCTCATCCCGATCTTCGTCGCCCTCGTCTTCTCCGAGATCCCCTACGGCGACATCATGGCCGCCGGGGTCTTCATCATCGCCGCGGCGACCGACAAGCTCGACGGTTACGTCGCGCGGGCGCGCAACAGCGTGAGCACCCTGGGCGAGTTCCTCGACCCGCTGGCCGACAAGCTCCTCGTGGCGGCGGCGCTCATCGCCCTGGTCGGCATGGACCGCGTCCCCGCCTGGGTCGCGATGGTGATCCTCGGGCGCGAGATCGCGGTGAGCGTCCTGCGCATCGTGGGCCTCGCGCAGGGCGTCTCGATCCCCGCCGCCGGGCTCGGCAAGGCCAAGACGCTCAGCCAGATCGTCTACATCGTCTACTGCTTCTTCCCGACGGCCGATATCCGCGACTGGTGGGGCGCGCCCATCTGGCTGCACGAGCTCATCACGGGGACCCTCATCGCCGTCGTCGTCACCCTCACACTGGTCTCGGGCGTGCGCTACTTCATCAACGCCCGCGGCGTCATCCGCATACCGGGTACCACGGGGTGACGCGGCGATGAGGGCCCGTGAGGAGCAGGCGCCGAGCCCGCGGGCCCGCCCGTCGGCAGCCATCGTGCTCAGCGGCGACGAGTTGCTCGACGGCCGCACGCGCGACAGCAACGGCCGTCTGCTCGCCGGGGTGCTCAGCGGCCGCGGCGTGCGCGTCGCCGGCCTCGCCATCGTCGGCGACGACCGCGCCCGGCTGTCGGCGACGCTGCGCTGCGCGCTCGACGGTGAGCCCGACCTGCTGCTCGTCGGCGGCGGGCTGGGCACGACCCACGACGACCTGACCGCGGAGTGCCTCGCCGACGTGCTCGGCGTGCCCCTCCGCGAGCACGACGCGGCGCTCGAGATGGTCGCCGAGCGGGCGCGCGAGGTCGCCGAGCGCCGGGGGCTCGACTTCACCGACGTGCTGGAGCGCACGCGCCGACAGGCGCGCCTGCCGGCCGGCGCGCGTCCCTTGCCACCGGCCGGCGTCGCCCCCGGCATCGCCGCCGTCGCCGGGGCGACGCGCATCTTCGCCTTCCCCGGCGTGCCCTGGGAGCTCCGCCGCATGTGGGCCGAGGTCGAGGCCGAGCTCGAGCGCGAAGGGTTCTTCCCCTCGGTCGTGACCCAGCTGGTCCGGCTCTTCGGCGCCGGAGAGCCGCAGATCTCGCCGGTGCTCGAGGCCTGCGCGCACGACCTGCTGTGGGTCGGCATCAACATCGGCGCCGGCGAGGTCACGGTGATCCTGCGGCACGACGCCGACGAGGCGGCGCGCGCCCAGGCCGCAGCCGTGGTCGCAGCCCTCGAGGCCGAGCTCCCGGTCTTCAGCAGCGACGGCCGCACGGTCGACGACCTGCTCGGCGAGGCGCTGCGCACGCGCGCCGAGACGGTCGCCGTCGCCGAGTCCTGCACCGGCGGCCTGCTCGGGGCGCGGCTCACGGCGCGCCCCGGCAGCTCCGACTACGTGCGCGGCGGCGTGATCGCCTACGCGGACCAGGTCAAGGAGGGGCTGCTCGGCGTTCCTCGCGAGCTCCTCGAGCGCCACGGCGCGGTCTCCGAAGAGGTCGCGGCGGCCATGGCCGAGGGCGCCCGCCACGTCACCGGCGCGACCTGGGGCCTCGGGGTGACCGGGGTGGCCGGGCCCTCGGGGGGCAGCGCAGACAAGCCGGTCGGGCTCGTCTACGTGGGGTGTGCCGGGCCCGGCGGCGTGCACGTCGTCGGCAACCGCTTCCCCGGCGACCGCGACAACGTACGCGATTGGAGCGTCGTGCGCGCGCTGCACCTGCTGCGCGAGCAGCTCGGGGTATGAGCGGCCGCGGGGCGGGCGACGACGGCTCGGGCGCGCCGCGAGACACACTGAGGCTCTTCGTCGCCGGCGAGCTTCCCCGCGACGTACGCCTCGCCATCGCGGCCTGGCAGGAGGCGCAGCTCGCGCCGCGGCGCGAGCTGCGCCTCAACCGCAGCCTGCACCTCACGCTGTGCTTCCTCGGCGATGTCGCGCGCGAGGCCGTCCCCGGCGTCGCCGCCGCGCTCGGCGCGATCGACTTCGCCGCCGTACCGCTGACCCCGGCCGAGGCGCTCTTCCTCCCCGAACGCGGCCCCAAGCGCGTCGTCGCCCTGCGTCTCGACGACCCCACGGGGGCGCTCGTCCGCCTGCAGGGCGCGGTCTCCGCGGCGCTGGCGGCGCTCGGGGTCTACGAGCCCGAGCGCCGCCCGTACCTCCCGCACCTGACGGTGGCCCGCTTCCGCCAGAAAGGTCACCCATTTCCCCTGCAAAACGTCAACATCCCGGAGTTTCGGCTGCGGCGCGTCGTCCTGTATAGTAGCCTCCTGGAGAGGGGCGGCGCCGTCCACACTCCGCTCGAGATCTTCCCGGCGTCATAAGAGAGGAGCCTGCAGGTGGACAAGGACAAAGCCCTCGACGCGGCCGTCACCCAGATCGAGCGTCAGTTCGGCAAAGGCAGCGTCATGCGCATGGGCGACCACCCCGTGAGCGATGACCTGCAGTGCGTCCCGACCGGCTCCCTCGCCCTCGACATCGCCCTCGGGGTGGGGGGCATCCCCCGGGGCCGCATCGTCGAGATCTACGGGCCCGAGGCCTCCGGCAAGACCACCCTCGTGTACCACCTCATCGCCCAGGCCCAGCGCCTCGGCGGGCAGGCGGCCTTCATCGACGCCGAGCACGCCATGGACCCGACCTACGCCAAGACCATCGGGGTCGACGTCGACAGCCTTCTGGTCTCGCAGCCCGACTACGGCGAGCAGGCCCTCGAGATCGCCGAGATGCTGGTGCGCAGCGGCGCCCTCGACATCGTCGCCATCGACTCGGTGGCGGCGCTCACGCCCAAGGCCGAGATCGAGGGCGAGATGGGCGACAGCTTCGTCGGCCTCCAGGCGCGGCTCATGAGCCAGGCCTTGCGCAAGCTCGCCGGCACGCTCAACCGCTCGGGCACGATCTGCTGCTTCACCAACCAGCTGCGCGAGAAGATCGGCGTCATGTTCGGCAACCCCGAGACCACGACCGGCGGCAAGGCGCTCAAATTCTACGCCACGGTGCGCCTCGACATCCGCCGCATCGAGACCCTCAAAGACGGCGCCGAGGCCGTGGGCAACCGCGTGCGCGTCAAGGTCGTCAAGAACAAGGTCGCCCCGCCCTTCAGGCTCGCCGAATTCGACATCATGTACGGCACCGGCATCTCGCGCGAGGGCTCGCTGCTCGACCTCGGTGTGCAGTTCGAGGTCGTACAGAAGAGCGGCGCGTTCTACAGCTTCGCCGATGACCGTCTCGGCCAGGGGCGGCACAACGCGCGCCAGTTCCTCAAGGAGAACCCCGACATCGCGGCCACGATCGAGGCGCAGATCCGCGCCAAGGCCGGGCTGCCCGTGCAGCCGACGGCGCCCGGCACGGCGGCTGCGTCCGCCGAGGCGACAGCCTACGACGTCGGCGCCGTCGCGCCCGAGGCCGAGCCCGCCGGCTGAGCCGGCCGTGCCGCTCGTCACGGCACTGCGCGCCACCCGGGGCGGCGGCATCGCCGTCCACCTCGACGGCGCCTACCTCTGTACGGTGAGCGAGGCGCTGCTCGCCGGCCGCCGGCTCTTCAAGGGGCTCGAGCTCGACGAGGCCGAGGTCGCGGCGCTGCGTGCCGAGGCCTCGGCCGAGCGCATCATGGGCGACGCGTACCGGCTGCTCGGCCACCGGCAGCGCAGCACCGCCGAGTTGCGCCGCCGACTGCTCGACAAGGGGCACACCGACGAGGCCGTCGCCGGGGCGCTCGAGCGCCTCACCGCCGACGGCCTGCTCGACGACGAGGCTTTCGCCCGGGCCTTCGTGCACGACAAGCGCGCCGCCGGGGGCTGGGGCCGCGCCCGTCTCGATCGCGAGCTCGGGCGACTCGGGGTCTCGGCGGCAGCCGTCGCCGCCGCGCTGGCCGGCGAGGGCGAGAGCGATGAGCTCGAGCGCGCCCTCGCCGTGCTGGGTCGCCGCCCGCGTCCGCTGCCGCCCTACGAGGGCGACAAGCGGCGCGCCCTCGCGGCGCTGCAGCGCCGGGGCTTTGCGACCGAGGTCGCCTACACCGCCGTGCGCCGCTGGGTCGACGAATCGCGCGGCGTCGGCCGCGAATGAGCGCGGCCGGGCCGGTGAGGCCCGCCCTCGGCAACAAGGCCTCAAGCTGAGCTTGAGACTCGGCCGGCCGTGGCCGCGCCGCCCGCCCGCCATCGGAGGGCCGGGCCAGCGCCAGGGCCGTCCATGCCTCTCCGGCGACCCGGGGCGACCCACGGTGCCCGCCCGCGGCCGGCGGTCGCATCCGCGCTGCATTTGACAGCAAATCCGCCGAGTCCCTATTATCGAGTCACGCGACGACGTGCGCGTGTGCCTGTGATCGGCACCTGCGCGTGCAGAGCCTGTAGCACTCCCACGGCGCGTGGCGCCGTGTTCTAGACGAGAGAACGTGCGGTCCATGGTGTGAGTCCGGGGGGTGAGACCCCCCTGAGTCACATCCCCGCACCGGCATTGAGTGCCACACGCTGCATCGCTCTGCAGGCGTGAGGAGGTGCGAGCAGGCTGGGCGTCCGCCCGGCCTTTTTTCGTGCCCTGACGTGCTTGAAGGGATGCGACTGACATGACTGTGCTCTATGTGGTGCTGGCGCTGGCGGTGGGCGTCGGCCTCGGGTACCTGGCCCGCCGCTACCTCGCCAGCAGCAGCCTGGCCAATGCCGAGCGCGAGGCCGAGCGCGTGCAGCGCGATGCCAAGCGCGAGGCCGAGACCGTGCTCAAGGAGGCCCGTCTCGAGGCCAAAGAAGAGGTGCACCGCGTGCGCACCGAGGTCGAGACCGAGCTCCGCGACCGGCGCGCCGAGGTGGCCGCGCTCGAGCAGCGCATGATGCAGCGCGAAGAGCAGCTCGAGGCGCGCGCCGCCGAGCAGGAGCGCCGCGACCAGTCGCTGCGCGACCGCGAGGCCAACACCGAGCGCCTCACCGAAGAGCTCAACGCGGCCCGAGACGAAGCCGTCGCCGCCCTCGAGCGCATCTCGGGCCTGAGCCCGGCTCAGGCGCGCGACCTGCTGCTCAAGCAGGTCGAGGACGACGCCCGTCACGACATGGCGAAGCTCGTCCGCCAGGTCGAGGAGGAGGCCCGCCGCGAGGCCGATCGCAGGGCGCGCAACATCCTCTCCCTGAGCATCCAGCGCACCGCGGCCAACCACGTGGCCGAGACCACGGTGACCGTCGTCCCGCTGCCGTCCGACGACATGAAGGGCCGCATCATCGGCCGCGAGGGGCGCAACATCCGCGCCCTCGAGGCCGTGACCGGCATCGACTGCATCATCGACGACACCCCTGAGGCGGTCGTCCTCTCGGGCTTCGACGGCGTGCGCCGCGAGATCGCCCGCCTGACGCTCACGAAGCTCATCGCCGACGGGCGCATCCACCCGGCGCGCATCGAGGAGATGTACGAGCAGTCGCGGGCCGAGGTCGAGGCGGCGATGGAGGAGGCCGGCGAGCAGGCCTGCTTCGACACCAACGTGCACGGGGTGGCGCCCGAGCTCGTCAAGGTCCTCGGGCGCCTCAAGTTCCGCACGAGTTACGGGCAGAACGTGCTCAACCACTCGGTCGAGGTCGCCCACCTCGCCGGCCTCATGGCCGCCGAGCTCGGCGCCAACATCAAGATCGCCAAGCGCGCCGGCCTGCTGCACGACGTCGGCAAGGCCGTCGACCACGAGGTCGAGGGCTCGCACGCCGACATCTCCCAGCAACTGGCCAAGAAGTACCGCGAGTCGCAGAGCGTCGTCCACGCGATCCACGCCCACCACCAGGACGTCGAGCCGCAGACCATCGAGGCGGTCCTCGTGCAGGCCGCCGACGCCGTGTCCGCCGCGCGCCCGGGCGCGCGTCGCGAGTCGCTCGAGAACTACATCAAGCGTCTCGAGGCGCTCGAGGAGATCGCCGAGAAGCACAAGGGCGTCGAGAAGTGCTACGCGATGCAGGCGGGGCGCGAGGTGCGCGTCATGGTCAAGCCCTCCGAGGTCAACGACAACGGCACCGCGCTGCTGGCGCGCGAGATCGCCAAGGAGATCGAGGAGCAACTCGACTACCCCGGGCAGATCAGGGTCACCGTGATCCGCGAGAGCCGCGCGACCGAGCTGGCGAAGTAACGCGCCGGGTGCGCGAGGCGCCACGGGTCGCGGCGTCGAGGGCCGCCGGCGGAGAGACGCCATGAGAACGTACTACCTGCGCTCGTTCGGCTGCCAGATGAACGAGCACGACGCCGAGCGCCTGCGGCACCTGCTCGAGGCCGAGGGTCTCGCCCCGGTGAGCGAGCCCGAGGCGGCCGACGTGCTCGTCTACAACACCTGCACCGTGCGCGAGAGCGCCGACGAGCGTCTCGCCGGCCACCTCAGCGGCGCGGGGCGCCTGAAGCGCGAGCACCCCGGGCGCGTCGTCCTCGTCACGGGGTGCCTGCCGCAGGCCGAGGGCGCCGCGTTCTTCGCGCGCTTCCCCTTCGTCGACGGCATCCTCGGGCCGCAGAACGTGCACCGCCTTCCCGAGCTGCTCCACGCGGCCGCGCGTCGGTCCCCGGGGGAGGAGGGCCGCGAGGCTCCGGCATCGGTCGCGGAGTCCTCCTCGGCGGCCCGGCCCGCCTTCGTCGAGGACGGGCCGCGCATGAGCGGCGACCTGCCCGCCCGCCGGGCGCGCCCGTTCCAGGCCTGGGTGCAGGTCATGTCGGGCTGCACCAACTTCTGCTCCTACTGCATCGTGCCGTACGTGCGCGGCCCCGAGCGCAGCCGGCGGCCGGAGGCGATCGCGGCCGAGGTCCGCGACCTCGTCGCCGACGGCGTGCGCGAGGTCACCCTCCTCGGCCAGAACGTCAACGCCTACGGCCGCGACCTGCGCGGCGCCGGCGAGGCCGGCGGGGGGGAGGCGGTCGACTTCCCGGCTCTGCTCGCCCGCCTGAACGGCGTGGACGGGCTCGCCCGCTTGCGCTTCGTGACCTCGCACCCCAGAGACCTGAGCGAGCGCCTGATCGCCGCCGTCGCCGAGCTGCCCTGCGTGTGCGAGCACGTGCACCTGCCCCTGCAGTCGGGCTCCGACCGCATCCTCGCGGCCATGCGCCGCGGCTACACGGCGGAGGGCTTCCTCGGCCTCGTCCGGCGCCTGCGCGCCGCGGTCCCCGACGTCAGCGTCACGACGGATCTGATCGCCGGCTTCCCCGGGGAGACCGAGGACGACTTCGCGGCGACGCTTGCGGCCGTCGAGGAGGCGGCGTTCGACGGGGCGTTCACCTTCGTCTACTCGCCGCGGCGCGGCACCGCCGCCGCCGAGCTCCCCGGCCAGGTGCCCGAGGACGTTCGCCGCGAGCGCGTAGCTCGGCTGGTCGAAGTGACCCAGCGCCTCGCGCTCGCTTCGCACCGACGATGGGTCGGGCGCCGCGTCGAGGTCCTCGTCGAGGGCCCGAGCCGGCACGCGGGCGGCGTGCGCGGGCGTACGCGCCAGCACGTCACGGTCAACTTTGGCGGCGCCGCCCCGGCAGGTACGATAGCGGAGGTGGAGATCACCGGGGCGACGTCGACCACTCTGGCCGGCCGGCGTTGAGCCCCGACGAGGAGGCGACCCGATGCACGGCTGCATCTGCCCGCACCCGCCGCTGCTGATCCCCGAGATCGGCGGCGCCGCGCTCGCCGAGGTCGAGGCGACCGTGCAGGGCATGCGCCGCCTCGCCGACGACGTCGGCGAGCCCGAGACCCTGGTCGTGATCTCGCCCCACACGCCGTCCACGGGCGACACGCACCTGGTGAAGGTCGGGGCTCGCCTGAGCGGCGACTTCGGCGCCTTCGGCTGCCCGCAGGTGGCGCTCTCCTTCGAGAACGACCTGCCCTTCGTCGAGCTCCTGCTCGCCCTTGCCGGAGGGGACAGCGCCGTCCTCCTCGAGCCGACGACCGACGAGGTGCTCGACCACGGCGCGCTGGTGCCGCTTCACTTCCTGCCCCAGGCGCGACTCGTCTCGTTGTCGATCGTCGGGCAGTACGGCGAGCACCGTGCCCTCGGCCGCCTCGTGCGGCGCTGCGCCGAGGAGCTCGGGCGCGACGTCCTCTTCGTCGCCAGCGGCGACCTCTCGCATCGCCTCACACGCTCGGCCCCGGCCGGCTACGACCCGCGCGCCCGCGAGTTCGACGAGCGCATCGTCGAGCTCGTCCGCGCCGGCGACTTCGCCGGCCTGACGACCCTCGACCGCGACCTGGTGCGTGCCGCCGGCGAATGCGGGCTGCGCTCGCTGATCGCCCTCGGCGGCTTCCTCGGCGACGACGCCACCGACCACCCCGAGGTCTACAGCTACGAGGGGCCGTACGGCGTCGGCTACCTCGTGGCCCGCTTCGGGGCGCCGGCGGCGCGGCCGGGCTGAGGCCGGGGCGGCGGAGCGGGTCGGCGTGAGTGCGGCGGAGGACAAGGGGCTGGGCCCGGCAGACTTCGCCCGCCTGTGCCTCGCGGCGCTCGTGCGCGGCCGGCGGCCGCCGGAGCCCCCGGCGGGCGGCATCTACGGGCGCCGCGCCGCCTGCTTCGTCTCGCTCAAGCGCAGCGGCGAGCTGCGCGGCTGCATCGGTACGCTGATCCCCGCCGAGCTCGACCTGGGCCACGAGATCGTGCGCAACACGGCAGCAGCGGCCTTCAGCGACCCGCGCTTCCCGCCGGTCGGGGCAGATGAGGTCGAGGGACTGAGCTGCTCGGTCGACGTGCTCGGCCCGCCCGAGCCCAGCGATCTCGCCGGGCTCGACCCGCGCCGCTACGGCGTCATCGTCAGCGCCGGGGGTCGCCGCGGCGTGTTGCTGCCCGACCTGCCCGGCGTCGACACGGTCGCGCAGCAGGTCGGGATCGCCCTGCAGAAGGGGGGCATCTCCCCGGACGAGCCGTTCGCCGTCGAGCGGTTCACCGTGGAGCGCTTCAGGGAGGGCGACGACGCCCCGGCCTGAGTCGCCCGGCGAGGGCGGCCCGCCGGTCGTCGCCCTGTTCGGCGCGACCGCTCTCGGCAAGAGCGACATCGCTCTCGTGCTCGCCGAACGGCTCGGCGCCGACATCGTGGTCGCCGACTCGATGCAGGTGTACTCCGGCCTGCCGATCCTCACGAACCAGCCGGACGCGGCCCGGCGGAGACGGCGACGCTACCACCTCGTCGGCGTCGTCGACCCGTACGCCGAGTTCTCGGTCGCCGCCTACGCGGTGCTCGCCCACTCGGCGATCGACGGCGCCCTCGCCGCCGGGCGCCGGGTGGTCGTCGAGGGCGGCTCCGGCCTGTACCTGCGCGCCGCCCTCGGGGGCCTCGAGTTCCGGGCGGCCGCCGCTGGGGAGCGCCGCGACACCGTGCGCCGCGAGCTCGAGGCGCGCTGGGCGCGCGACCCCGGCGGGGTCGTCGAGGAGCTTCGCCGTCGCGACCCAGGCGCCTTCGCGCGCCTCGACGCCGCCAACCCGCGGCGCGTGCTCCGCGCCCTGGAAGCGGCGCTCGAAACGGCAGCGGAGGCGTCCGTCGCGGCAGCGGAGACCTCCGTCGCAGGGCAGGATGCCGCCGCTACGACTCCGAAGGAGCCCCAGCGTGACGCGCTGTGGGCTCCCGGCAGCCGCTACGACCATCGCCTCGTCGCGCTCGCGCCCGACCGCGAGGCGCTGCGCGAGCGCGTCGCCGCGCGGGTCGCGGCGATGCTGGCGGCCGGCGCGCTCGGCGAGGTCGAGGCGCTGCTCGCCGGCGGCACCCCGGCGCGCACCGTTCGGCAGGCGATCGGCGTGCGCGAGCTCAGCGCCGTCCTCGCCGGGGACGTCTCCCTGGACGCCGCGGCCGCGGCGATGGTGCGGCGCACGAACGCGCTGGTGCGCCGGCAGCTCACCTGGATGCGCAAGCTGCCGGCGAGCGCCACCATCCCGGTGGGCGGCCGGGCGCCGGGCACGGTGGCGGAGGAGATCCTCCGGATCCTCCGCTGAGGGCACGTCAGCGGCCCGCCCGCCGGCCTCCTTGCCGGCCCACCCGCCACAGCGGCCGGCCCATCGGCCTCCGCGCCGGCGCCCCGTGGTAGGATTGCCCCTCGATGCGGGCCGGGCCTCCCTCCGCGGGGGGCGGGCTCCGTCGCTTCCGCACAACCAGGGAGGTCGGCCGTGGCGTCCACGTGGCAGGGTCCGGGCCAGATGCAGTTCTCGAAGTGGCAGGGTCTCGGCAACAACTACATCGTCCTGCATCGCGAGGAGATGCCCTTCGACCTCACCCCCGGGCGCGTACGGCTGCTCTGCGACCGTGACTTCGGCATCGGCGCCGACGGCATCCTCGTCGTTGGCCCGCGTACCGGGGTCGATCGTTTCAAGCTCCAGATCTTCAACCCCGACGGCTCCGAGGCCGAGATGTGCGGCAACGGTGTGCGTATGGTGGCACGCAAGCTTCAGATGGAGGGCCTGCTCGAGAGCGACAGCGTCGTGCTCGAGACGGGGGCGGGGGAGATCGTGCCCCGCCTCGGCGAGGGCTACACCGTGACCGTCGACATGGGCGTGGCCCGCTTCGGCGGCGACAAGCTCGCGGGCTTCGACGGCGAAGCCGTCGAAGCCTCGATCAACGCCGCCGGTCGCAGCTTCACCTTCACCTTCGTCGACGTGGGCAACCCGCACGCGGTGATCACGTCGCCGTGGCCGCTCGAGCTCGCCGCGGTGCACGAGTTCGGCCCCGTGCTCGAGGAGCACAAGTACTTCCCGCGCAAGGCGAACATCGAGTTCGTCGTCGTGCAGGACGAGCACCGCGCGAAGGTGCGCGTCTGGGAGCGCGGGGTGGGGGAGACACGGGCCTGCGGCACGGGCGCCACGGCCACGGCCGTCGCCCTCGTGCGCACCGGGCGCTGCGCCTCGCCGGTCACCGTCGATCTGCCGGGCGGCTCGCTCGAGGTCGAGGTCCGGCCCGACTGGCGTGTCTTCATGACCGGGCCGGCCGAGGAGATCTACCACGGCGACCTGTCCCGCGAGTTCCTCCGACACCTCGAATAGGCGGTCACCATGCGTCTCTCCACCCGCGTCGCGAGCCTCCCGCCCTACCTCTTCGCCGAGATCGAGCGCAAGGTGGCCGCACGCCGTGCGGCCGGCGCCGACATCATCAGCCTCGGCATCGGCGACCCCGACCTGCCGACTCCGCCGCACATCGTCGCCGCGCTGGCCGCGGCGGCGGCCGATCCGGCGACGCACCAGTACCCGAGCAACCGCGGCGAGCGCGGGTTCCGCGATGCCGTCGTGGGCTACTACGGCCGGCGCTTCGGCGTCGCCCTCGACCCCGAGACCGAGGTGCTGCCGCTCCTCGGGGCCAAGGAGGGCATCGCCCACATGTGCCTCGCCCTGCTCGACCAGGACGAGGCCTGCCTCGCCGCCGACCCCGGGTACCCCGTCTACGCCACGGGGCCGCTGCTCGCCGGCGGGCGGGCAGTGCCGCTCCCGCTGCTGCCCGAGCTCGGCTTCCAGCCCGACCTCGAGGCGATCCCGGCCGAGGCGCTGAAGGCGGCGAAGTTCGTCTTCGTCGGCTACCCCAACAACCCGACCGGCGCCGTGATCGAGGACGACTTCTTCGCCCGGCTCGTCGAGTTCGCCCGCCGGCACGACCTCGTCGTGGTGCACGACAACGCCTACGCCGACATCACCTTCGACGGTTACGTCGCCCCGAGCTTCCTCGAGACGCCGGGGGCGAAGGAGGTCGGCGTCGAGCTCTTCTCGCTCTCCAAGAGCTACAACATGACGGGCTGGCGCGCCGGCGCCGTCGTCGGCAACCCCGAGGTCGTCGACGCCTTCTGGCGGCTCAAGACCAATATGGACTCGGGCATGTTCGCCGCCGTGCAGCGCGCCGCCGCGGCGGCCCTCGACGGCCCCCAGGACTGCGTGCGCGAGATGTGCGCGGTCTACCGCCGCCGCCGCGACCTGCTGGTACCGGCCTTGCGCCGTGTCGGGCTCGAGGCGGCGTCGCCCAAGGGCACGATCTACCTCTGGGCGCCGGTGCCCGCCGGGCACACGTCGGGCAGCTTCGCCGACCTCGTGCTCTCGCAGGCCGACGTCATCGTCTCGCCGGGCGCCGCCTACGGCCCCTCCGGCGAGGGCTACGTCCGCCTCTCGCTCACCGTCGCCGACGAGCGCCTCGAAGAGGCCGTGCGGCGCATCGAGGAGCGGGTCCGTCTCTAGGGTCCCGTGAGCGCGGAGGCAACAGCCACGGAGCGACCCCGGGCCGTGGTCTTCGCCGTCCTGCCGCCGGGCAGCGACGCGACGACCGACGAGCCTCTGGCCGAGATCAAGGAGCTCCTGCGCTCGGCCGACATCGACTGGCTCGCCGACGTCGTCCAGCACCGCGAGCACGCGCACCCGCACTCGTACCTCGGGCGCGGCAAGATGGACGAGCTCAAGGCGGCCGTCAAAGAGACCGGCGCCACGGTCGCCGTCTGCGAGGACGACCTGACGCCCGCCCAGGTGGCGGCCGTCCTCGACGTCCTCGACGTCGACGTGCTCGACCGCACCGAGCTGATCCTCAGCGTGTTCTCCAGGCACGCGCACTCGCTCGAGGGCACGCTGCAGGTCCACCTCGCCCAGCTCGAGTACGAGCTCACGCGCATGCGCGGCAAGGGCCTCATACTGTCGCGCCTCGGCGCCGGGGTCGACATGCGTGGCCCGGGCGAGACCAAGCTCGAGGTCGACCGCCGCGTCGTGCGGCGGCGCATCCAGACCCTGCGCCAGCGCATCGAGCGCATGGCCCAGACGCGGCGCACGCAGCGCGCCCGCCGCCTGCACAGCGGCGTGCCGCTCATCGCGCTCGCCGGCTACACCAACGCCGGCAAGTCCACGCTCCTCAACGCCCTCACGGGCTCCGAGGTCGCCGTGCGCGACCGCCTCTTCGAGACCCTCGACCCGACGACGCGCACCTTCCGCCACCGCGACCGCGATTACGTGATGACCGACACGGTCGGCTTCATCCGCAAGCTGCCGCATCAGCTCGTCGACGCTTTCGCCTCGACGCTCGAGGAGACGACACTCGCCGACATCGTCGTCGTGGTCGCCGACGCGAGTCTCGAGGCGAGCGAGATCGCGGTGCGCGAGCAGACGGTCGCCGAGGCGCTCGACATGATCGGCTCGAAGGCGCCCAGGCTCACGGTGCTCAACAAGGTCGATCTCGTCGATGAGGGGCGCCGTCAGCGCCTGCGGGCGCTCCACCCCGAGGCGGTGCTCGTCGCGGCGGCCCGCGGCGAGGGCCTCGAGGAGCTGCGCGAGCGCCTCGCCGCGTTCTTCGACCGTACCCTCGAACGCGTTCGTCTGCTGATCCCGTACGACGAGGCCGGCGAGCTGCACCGCCTGCACGGCGTGGCCGCCGACATCCGCGAGGAGCACACCGAGAGCGGCGTGCTCGTCGAGGCCCGCCTCACGGCGGAGATGGCCGGGCGGTACGCGCGCTTCCGGCTCGGGCCGGCCGGACCGGGGTTCGGAGCCGAGGGCGGGGAGGACGTGGATGACTCGGCGGTCGACCCCGGGGAAGTGCCGCCGATCGATGCCGGGGAAGACCCGGCGATCGACGCCGCAGAGGCGCCGACGCAGCCGGAGACCGAAGAGCCTGCAACGCCGGACGCCGACGTGATGACGGGTGACGACGGGTGAGGCCGACCGACGCCGAGCCTGAGGCGAGTGGTGCGACACGCGACGGCGGCGTGCTGCACGTGCCGTCGTCCCAAGGCGCCCCGTTCCAGGTGCCGGTGAAGCTCTTGAGCCCCGGGGCGCGGCTGCCGCGGCGCGCCTACGAGCACGACGCCGCCTTCGACCTGCATGCGGCGGAGGACGTCGTCGTCGCGCCTCTCGGGCGCGCCCTGGTCGGCACCGGTGTCGCCCTCGGCCTGCCGCCGGGCCTCGCTGCGCTCACGCTCCCGCGCTCGGGGCTCGCCGCGCGGCACGGTATCTCGCTGGTCAATGCTCCGGGGCTGATCGATCCGGGGTATCGTGGCGAGGTGCGACTCATCCTCTTGAACACCGACGGGCACGAGCCGTTCACCGTACGTAGGGGCGACCGGGTCGCGCAGCTCCTCTTCGTGGAGCTCCCCACGGTCGCCCTCGCCGAGACCGAGACGCTCGACGAGACCGTCCGCGGCGCCCAGGGCTTCGGCTCCAGCGGCAGCGCCGCTCACGCCGGGGAAGGGGGACCATGAGCGACGACGACCCTACGCAGGCTCTTCCGCCTGCTGCCTCGCCTGCCACGCCGTCTCCCGAGCCCGATGGCGCCGCGACCGCCGCTGAACGCCCCGAGCGCCCTACTATTCGCGTCGGAGGCTTCCTGCAGCACGAGGGCCGTATCCTCGTCGTGAAGCAGGGTCGCGGGGAAGAGCGGTACTGGCTGCTGCCCGGCGGCGGCGTCCGCTTCGGCGAGACCCTGAGCGAGGCCCTGCGGCGCGAGTTCGACGAGGAGCTCGCCCTGCGAGTCGCGGTGGGCAGGCTGCTGGCCATCGTCGAGTCGATCTCGCCCGAGCCCGCGTACCCGAAGCACGTCGTGCACCTGGTCTTCGAGGTATCCGCGGCGCCCGAGGCCGACATCGTGCCTCAGGAGGCGACGGTCCTGCGCGCCGAGTTCCTCGACGAACGGGGCCTCAGCACCGTCGACCTGCGCCCGCCGATCGCCGAGTTCCTCCTCGACTGCCTCCGCGAGCTGCCGTCGTCGCCGCAGTACCTCGGCCGGCGCTGGTAGCGAGCCGCTGCGGGCTCGGCGCGCCAACGCCGCACGAACCCCTCGCCGATAGCAGCCTCCGCGGCCCGGTAGGCCCTCCGCGGCATCCGGCAAGGCCCGTCAGACCCCTCGCAGCATCCAACAAGGCCCGTGGGAGGGCCGCTTCGTTGCCTGTCCGGGGTACCACGACGACCGAAGAACGCCGACCATCGTTTGTCTGGCGCACGCGATAATCATGGTTATGTCAAGTAGGACGCGGACACGGCCTCTGACGGAGATCTGTCGCCTTTGCGTGTGCCCGACGATGCCGGTCTTCCCCGGATGGCGCGACGACGGAGGAGTACCGGGTTGACGACGCGTGTGGTGTCGCTTGTGAGACCGAATGCTGCGCAGTTGGTTGGCGGACGGCGCGCTTCTCATACAGAGCGCCGCGACGGCCTCGGCGGCATCTGCGTCCGGCGCGATCGACGCCCTTCGGTCGCTGCCGGCCACGGCGGCGGTCTGCCCCAGGGGCGTACTGCCTCCGAACGACACGTCGGGTGAAACGGCGCCGGCCCCGGCCCAGTCCGGGCGTCGCTGGCTGTCTTCGCGCCTATGGACAATTCGCCAGGATGTTGGCGAATTGTCCATAGGCCTTCGAGTGGGGCACCGGCTCGGAAGTCGACCGCTGGTACGGTGGACGAATGCCGGCCGTGAGATTCCCGCGCGCTGGTTTGGAGGCCGGGGATGCACGGCAAACGAACGTATGTTCGTTGCGGTGTTCGGTCGCCGTGAGACCCCTGCACCGCGCGCTGTCCGGCCCGGCACGAGGCGGGCCGTGTGCGACGCCGCATCGCGTGCGGCACCGCGTTACGTGCGGCACCGCGCTACGTGCTCGGGGCTCAGTACGTGATCAGCGAGAAGACGTCGTAGCCCTCGAGCTTGCTGCGCCCGTCGAGGGCGGCGAGCTCGATGATGAAAGCGACGCCGACGACCTTGCCGCCGAGCTTCTCGGCGAGTTCGACCTTGGCCCTCGCCGTGCCGCCGGTGGCCAGGAGGTCGTCGTGGATCAGCACGTTCTGCCCCGGCTTGATGGCGTCCTCGTGCAGCTCGAGGCGGTCGGTGCCGTACTCGAGGGCGTACTCCGCGTGGACGGTGTTCCATGGCAGCTTGCCGGGCTTGCGCGCGCAGGCGAAGCCGGCGCCGAGGCCGTAGGCCATGGCGGCGCCGAGGATGAACCCGCGCGCCTCCGCCCCGAGCACGACGTCGACATGCTTGCCGGTGCCGTACTCGACGAGGCGGTCGACGGCCTCGCGCAGGGCGACCGGGTCCTGGAGCATGGGCATGATGTCGCGGAAGAGGATGCCCTCTTTGGGGAAGTCGGGGATGGCACGGATCTTGCTCGCGAGGTCGAGACGCTCGCTGAGGGGCTCGGTCATCGCTGGCTCCTTGGACGCGGTCGGCACTGGCTCCCTGTGTTCGGTCGGCACTGGCTCGTTGGGCTCGGTCGGCGTGCCGCACGGCGCCGGCCGTGCACGGCGGGGCCACGGCGCGGGGGTCACGCCCCGCCGCGGCCCCCGGTCATACGCTGGATGATGCGCGTGAGCAGCAGCTGGCGCAGCTGCGACATGGCCTGGACGATCTCTTCGAGCTCGTCGAGGGCCTCGCGGCGGCGCTCCTCGCGCTGCGAGCGCAGGCCGGGCAGCGAGACCTGCTCGATGAGGCCCGCTTCGCGATCGACCGCGCTCTTGAGGAGGCGCAGGTTCTTGGGGCGCAGGCCGTGGCGGGCGAGCTCGACGGCCGCGCCGACGATGCCCGCGTCGGTCTGGGTGTAGCGCCGCACGCCGCTGACCTGGCGGCCGTGCACGAGCTCGAACTCCTCGAGCTCGTCGAGCAGGGCGCTGTCGGCGCCGGTGGCCTGCAGGAGTTCTTCGGCGGTGAACTCGCGCCCGCCGGCGGGCAGTACGAGGTCGACCTTGCGGATGCCCTGCCGCGTCGGCGCCAGCGTCTCGCTCGGGCTGCGCTCGAGCTCGCGACGGATCACCTTGAGCGGCAGGTACTCGTCGCGCTGCATGGCGAGCACGCGGACCAGGCGGCGGAAGTCGGTCTCCGAGAAGAGTCGGTAGCCCGATTTGGTGCGCTGCGGCATGACCAGCCCCTGCTCCTCGAGGTAGCGGAGCTTGCTCACGCTGATGTCGGGGAACTCGGGGCGCAGGCGCTCGACCACCGACCCGATGGTCAGCAGCTTCTCGGCGCCGACGTCGAACAGCAGCTCGGGGCTCTCGGTCGCGCTCACGGAGTACAGCGGGCCGGCCGGGTCACGGCGCCAGGAAGGTCAGCTTGTACTTGCCGATCTGGATCTCGTCGCCGTCGGCCAGCACGCTGCGGTCACTGCGCCGCCGGTTGACGTACGTGCCGTTGAGGCTGCCCTCATCGGAGATGACGTAGCGCTCGCCCTCGCGCTCGACGACGGCGTGGTGACGCGAGACGGTGACGTCGTCGAGGAAGATGTCGGCCTTGGGGTGCCGCCCCAGCGTGAGGCGCTCGTGCTCGTCGTCGAGCGCGTAGTACTCGCCCGCCCGCCCCCCGCCGCAGCGGACGACGAGCGCCGCGCCCTTGACGGGGCGCTGCTCGGCGTCGACGTCGGCGCACTCCTCGGAGGGCGGCGGGTAGCTGACCGTGGTCTGGGCGTCGTCGCCGCCGCCGACCAGGCTGGCGGCGCAGCGCGCGCAGAAGGCGGCGCCGTCGTCGTTCTTGTAGCCGCACTGCGGGCAGAACACCGTCAGGCCTCGCGGGTGCCCTCGTCGGAGGCGGGCTCGTCGCCGGCGGCGGCGGGTTCGTCGCCAGCCGTCGTGGCGTCGCCTTCGCCGGCCGTCGTGGCGTCGCCCTCGCCGTCCGCCGCGTCGCCTTCGCCGGCCGCCGCGTCGGGCACCTGCCCGGCGAGGATGCGGGAGAGCGCGTCGACGTCGGCCGCGTCGATCACGGCCTCGCCCTCGCTGTGGGCGCGCTGCAGGCGCATCACGAGCTCGGCGCGCAGGATGTCGAGCTTGCCCTGCAGGATGCGCCGCCGCCGCGAAATGTCGCGTTCTTCGGTCTCGAGCTGGGTGATCAGGGCGCGCAGCTCGTCGTCGGAGCGTGACACCAAGTCGACGATGTCGTCCATCGTGACGATCCCTCCCCTAGGCGGCGTGGACAACAGACAATAGCCCAGGCGGTCTCAACGTTCAAGTTCAGGTTGAGGTGGGCCGCCGTCGCCGGCCCGTCCGGCGGCGGCCCGGGCGACGGCGACCACGCCGCGCGCCTCGAGCCGGGTGATCGCCTTGAGGGCGTCGTACTCGTCGGCGTCGGCGCCCACGAGCACCCCGTCGACGATGTCGCCGATCGTGCGCGCGCCGGGGCCGAGGTAGCCGAGCACGCGCGACTCGAGCGCGTCGCGCGCCTGGCCCTCGAGCAGGCGCGCGTAGGCCGGCGCCGGCAGCGTGCGGCGCAGCTCGGCGAGCTCGTCGATGCGGCGCATGCCCTCCATCAGCAGCGACGCCGTGGGCAGGTTGCACTGCTCATCGCCGACCGCCGTCGTGGGCTCGAAGCGGAAGCGCCCCTCCTTGACGGCGAGCAGGGCGTAGAACGACTTCTCGGGGCCGAGCGAGCCGCAGGAGGCGCCGACCAGGCGACCGTCGCGGAACACGAGGCGCCCCAACTCGGCGCCCTCGTGGGCGTGCAGCCGCACGAGGCCGGTCTTGCTCCCCAGCGCCGTCATCTCGATGAGGCTGGCGAGCGGCAACTCTGTGAGGTCTCCTTCGAGGCTCATGGTGGCGGCGGCTCCCTGCGTGTCCCGTTCGACAGTACATCACACTCCCCCGTCACTCGCAGCCTGCGACGCGAGGCCGGCGGCGCCTCTTCGGCCCGTCCCGGGCGCCGTACCGTGAGCTTCGCGCGCCGGCGCCCGTCCCCTCCTTCCCCGGGCTGCGCGCGCTCAAGCCTCGACTCGCGCTCGAGCCGGGAGTCGCGCGCGAGCCGGCAGTCGCTCTCGAGCCGGCAGTCGCTCTCGAGCCGGGAGTCGCGCTCGAGCCGGGCGTCGCGCTCAGGCGCTCAGGCCTCGACACGCGGGAGGCCTCGACTCGCGGGAGGCCCCGACTCGTGCGCAAGCCTCGAGTCCCGCTGGAGCCTCGACTCGCGCTCGAACCTGAGCCCTGTGGGTGTCTTGACGCTCGCAAGACTCGCCCCGGCTTCGACGCCGCGCTGGAGACGGGCACGCCGAGGCTCATGCTTGCCCGGCCTGCCGCCGATAGTTGAGAAGGCGGCCGCAGCCGCGGGCCACGCCGTCAGGCCTGACAACGCCTGATGTATACTTGCGCGGCCGCGGGCTCGAGGAAGGGAGCGTTCGTGCCAAAACGCAAGGGTCTGGTCATCAACGACCGCCAGCTGGACCTCTGCGACGACCTCCTCCAGAAGCTCAAGGAGGTCTCCGGCTCCACCTTCCTCGCCCTCATCAGCACCTCCGGCCAGCCGATCACGACGGCCTCCGACGAGTACCACCCGGAGACCCTCTCGCTGGCTTCGCTCGCGGCGAGCTCGTTCGCCGCCACCCAGCAGCTGGCGCGCATCCTCGACGAGAACGAGTTCACGCTCCTCTTCCACGAGGGGCGGGCCCTCAACCTGCACGTGACCCAGGTCACAGAGCAGGTGCTCCTCATCGTGACCTTCGGGCGCGAGACGCAGGTCGGCAAGGTCCGCCTCTACACGCAGCGTGCCGTCGAGGTGCTCCGCCAGATCTTCGAGGTCGACGAGGACGAAGAGACGCCGGCCATGGACGCCGACTTCGAGAGCTCGGCCGGCCGGGCCATCGACGACCTCTTCCAGGATGCCTGAGGCCGCTTGATATGCCGCTGATCAACTTCGCCGCCCGCGAGATCAACTACAAGATCGTCTACTACGGCTGCGGTCTCTGCGGCAAGACGACCAACATCCAGTTCATCCACCGCAAGATCAACCCCGACGCCCGCGGCAAGCTGGTCTCGATCGCCACCGAGGAGGAGCGCACGCTCTACTTCGACTTCCTCCCCCTCACCCTGGGCAAGGTCAAGGGCATGCAGACCCGTTTCCACCTCTACACGGTGCCGGGCCAGAGCTACTACAACGCCAGCCGCAAGCTCGTCCTGCAGGGCGTCGACGGCATGATCTTCGTCGCCGACTCGCAGATCACGCGCCTCGACGAGAACGTCGAGAGCTACCTCAACCTCTGGGACAACCTTCTCGGCCAGGGCGACGACCTGAGCAAGCTCGCCTTCGTGATCCAGATGAACAAGCGCGACCTCACCGAGACCTTCTCGGTGGAGGACCTGAACGAGCTCCTCAACCACACGGGATCTCCTGTGGTGCCGGCCAGCGCGGTGACCGGCGAGGGCGTCTTCGAGACGCTCAAGATCGTCTGCAAGCAGGTGATCGCCAAGACCGCCTGAGCGGCGGGCGCGGCGGGGCTTCGTCGCGCGCCCGCCGCAGTCCGATCAGCCGCTCGTCCGGCGGCAGGCGTCGGCCTCAGCCGCCGGTCCCCACCCGCTTGATCCAGTCCATCGGCCGGTAGGTCGAGACGAACGTGTCGCGCATGAGCACGCGGTCGCCCTGCTTCACGACGCGCGTCACGCGCACCGTACGCCCTTCGCCGCCGCGCTCCCAGCGCACGACGCCCTTCGAGAGGTCCTCGTCGTGTACGACGCGCGGGTTCGACTTGCCGTAGGAGGGCTTGCGCACGTCGGTGAACGGTCCGGTCTCGTACTCGACGGTCCGGCCCGTCTTCCCCACCAGGGCCACCGTGAGCGCGTTGCCCTTCACCCAGCTGCGCAGCGTGAGCGGCTTGCCGGTGTCGTTGCGGAACTTGAGGTCAGGGCCGCCCCAGGAGACGGTCGCGTCGCGCCCGACCGGGTAGTGGTCGATGAAGAGGCCGTGGGCGTGCCGCTCGACGATCGGCAGCCCGGCGAAGAAGGCGGCGTTGAAGAGCGTCGTCGCGTACTGGCAGATGCCGCCTCCCACCCCCTGGCGCAGCACGCCGTCGCCGGCGATGACCGGCGCGTAGTCGAAGCCGCGGTTGACGCTGCGCGGGCCGAGCGTCTGGTTGAGCGAGAAGGTCGCGCCCGGCGGGATCACGGTGCCGTCGGCGAGGCCGGCGGCGCGGGCGATGTTCTGCACCCGCGCCGCGTTCGCGGTGTCGAAGTAGGTGACGAACTGCGAGCCCTGCGAGGCGAGCCCGTTGCGCTCGGCCTCCTCGGTGGTGAGCTTCGGCTCGACGGGCACGACGGCGACGTGCACGCTGCCCCGGCCGCCGCCGCTCGCCGCCTCGTCGAGGTCGGCGAGCAGCTCGTCCATGTCGAGGGCGACGCCGGTACGGCTGGGCTTGATGGTCAGGCGGCCGGCGGAGCTCACGACGAGGCGCGCGTCGACCGCCGCGCGCTCGACCTTCGAGAAGAGACGGCGCAGCGTGCGTCGCGCCTGCGCGTTGTCGAACGTCAGCGGCGCGACGTCGGCGCCCTCGCCGCGGTTCACCGAGAGCATGCCGGCCATCAGCTTGGGCTGGAGGACGATGCGGCGCGCCTTGAAGCGCAGCTCGAGGGGGCGGGCGAGGTAGAGGCGGGCGATCGGCAGCCGTTCGCGCGCCTGCTCGGTCGTGACCTCGGGCGGCACCGGGGCGGTCGGGGCCGGCCCCTCGAAGGGCCGGCCGGCCTGCACCGCCCTCACGAGCGCCGCTTGCAGAGCCTGGGCGTCGAGGCCCAGGCCGTCCTCGGAGAGCGTGACCTCGAGGTCCTCGCCGTTCCAGCGCAGGCGGGCGTCGCGCGCGGCGCGCCCGAGCTCGGCGTTCGCCGCCTCGACGCCGGCGGCGAAGACCTCCACGTCGACGGTCACGACCGGGGCGACGTCGCCCTGCCCGGGGAGCCAGACCTCGACCCCGAGGGGCAGCCGCCGCCACCCGGCGGCGGAGGCCGCCGCGGCCGTCGCCTCGAAGTCGACTCTGACGCCGAGCTCGGCGAGCGTCGTCTCGTACGTGCCTTCGCGGGTCTCGAGACGCACGGTCTCGACGTGCTCGGCGAGCTCGGCGACGAGGCGGTCGTGCGCGTCGGCTTCGTCCGCGCCCTGCAGCGAGACCCCGGCCACGGCGACGCCGAGGCCGATGCGGTCCTGCAGCCAGACCTCGAGCCCGACCAGCGGCCCGAGGACGAGCAGGGCGACGAGCGTCACGACGGCGACGCGACGGACACGCCGCCGCTTGCCCTGGCGACGCGCCATCCGAGAGCTGTCCTGCAGCGTCGGCGGGCTCGGCGCCGGGGCGGCCGGGCGCTCCGCGCCCGACACACCGGCGCCGCTCGCTCCGCTTCTCGCCTCGTCCTTCACCTGAGCTCCGTCACCCTCCGCGGCGCGTACCGCTCTGCGGCGTCGCGCCATCGCGGCCACCGTCTCGCCGTATCGGCCGGCTGCCCGTTCGCACGAGGCCGGCGACGGCGCACCGCCCGCCGCCTCGTGACCTCGTGGTTCGCCCGCGAGCGGCGACGTCCTGCCGCGCGCGCATGCGCCCGCGGACTACACACGATCAGGTTCGGTCGAAAGGCGCTCGGGCTTGAGCTTTCAGGCGTGCGCGTGCTGTGCACGCCGAGTGCGTACGGCTGGTGTGCGCGCGGAGTGCGTGCGGCTGGTGTGCGCGCGGAGTGCGTGCGGCTGGTGTGCGCGCCGAGTGCGTGCGCGTGGCGTCGGCGCCGCGGGCGTGGTGTGCACAGAGAGTGCGCGCGCAGCGCTGCCGCCACGATGGCGGCGGCAGCGCCCCCTCCCCTACTCCGCGCCCTCGTCGATCAGCCCGCGGACGATCGCCCCCAGCTCGCCGGCCATGCGCTCGGACGCGTGGTGGTCGGCGCCTTCGGCGTAGATGTGGAAGAGCGGCTCGTCGGCGTCGGGCAGGAGCTGCATCCAGTCCTCGCCGCGGTTCACCTGGATGCCGTCCACGAGGCTCAGGCTGCCGGCCTCCTCCCCACCCTCGACCTGCCGCGCCAGCGCCTCGGTGGTCGCCCGCATGACCGTCCCCTTGAGCGCCCACGGGCAGGTCACGGTGTGGTGCACGAGGGTGCTGGTCGGGATCTCGGCGAGCACGGCACTGAGGCTCCGGTCCTGCGGGGCGAGCAGCTCGAGGAGCTTGCCGAGGCTCATGACGGCGTCGAAGGCCGGCAGGAACTCGGGGAAGATGTACCCGCCCCCGAGGCCGCCGGCGAAGACGACGCCGTCCTCCGTCGAAGCCTGCGCCAGCGCCGGCAGCGAGACCGGGGTGCGCGCGATCTCGACGCCGAACGGCGCCGCCAGGCGCTCGGCCAGACGGGTCACGGTGAGCGGCAGGGCGATGCGTGCCCCTCGCGGCGCCTGCTGGGCGACGAGCCGCACGAAGAGCAGCAGCACCTTCTCGGCGGGCACCTCGTGCCCGCGGTCGTCTACGAGGTACAGCCGCTCGGCGGCCGGCCCGATGACGAAGCCCAGGTCGGCCTCCATCACGCCGACCACGCGCCCGACCTCGTCATTAATCCAGGCCATGCACTCCTCGTTGGTCCCCATGTCGGGAGCATAAATATACTCCTCATCCTTGCGCAGGGCATAGGCAAGGGCACGAATCAACGGCTCCTTCTGCTCTCTCGGCATGCGCGGGTCACCGATCACCACGACCTTGCCACCGCCGTGAGGAAGATCCGCGGCCGCATTTTTAAGGGTCATGGCGCGGGCCAGGCGGAAACACTCCTCAGTGGTTACATCCGGCGCCATGCGGATACCGCCGACGGACGGCCCCCGGGCCACATTATCGACAACCAGAACGGCCTTGAGGTGGGTTTGAGGTTCGTAAACATGGATGATTTTTGCGGGGCCCAGATCGTCGCAAAACCTGAAAATATTCTCCATAACATCCTCCCTGCCGGAAAAGGCCTGAGGTAGTGGCGAAACGTAAGAAGGCTATTTAAATTTTAGCCCAAATGGCCCGGCTTTCCAGCAACAGGATGTGGAAATGGAGAAGGTTCGACGGCTCAGTCGGAAGCGGCATCGGCTTTGGCAGGTTTCGGCAGGACCGGCTCGGGACCGAGGAGGATCGCCAGCCAGCGGGTGTCTTCGCGACTTTCCAGAGCAATCTTCAGGGTCATGGTGAGGGGCACGGAGAGGAGCATCCCAATCGGGCCGAAAACCCAGCCCCAAAAAACCAGAGACAAAAAGACAATAAGGGTCGATAGGCCCAGCCCCCGCCCCATGTAGCGGGGTTCGATAATGTTTCCGACAACGACATTGATGACTGTGAAACCAATCACAACGGCCAGCATTTTGGCCGGGCCGTGCTGGATGAAACCGAGCAGGACGGGGGGAATAGCCGCTATAATCGAGCCGATGTTGGGAACAAAGTTGAGAAGGAATGCGAGAATCCCCCAGAGAACCGGGTAGTCAACGCCAAGGATTTCAAGAAGCAGGGTGACCGCCAGGCCGGTGCCGAAACTGACAGCGGTTTTGATCGCCATGTAGCGATTGAGGCTCGAGGTAAAATCGTGGAGTTTGGAGTCATCGACATGGTCGAAAGCCATTTTCAGCTTGGCCGGAATGCTCGATGTCTCGAGAAGAATGAAAATCATAGTCAGGATAATGAAGAAGGTATTGGTCAATACGCTCCCCAGGCTGGCCAGAACCTTGGCGGTCAGGCGCATAGCGGCGCCGGGGTCGATATAGCTGAGCAGGGATTGGGCGGAAAATTCAATTCCAAACCGGTTCAGCAACGAGACGAGGTTGGTCGTCTCTTCCGTCAGCCTCTTCTGGTAAAAGGGCAGGTTAGAGGAAAAGTCGTTGATGGAGGTACCGATGAGGGTAACCAGGGCCACCTCCATACCGACGATAACCAGGGTCACGGCCAGCACCGAAAAAATGGTCGGAAGGCCCCGGCGCTGCAGCCAGAAAACCGAGGGCGCACAGATAACAGCGATAAAAACCGAGAGCAGAAATGGAATAAGCAGCGATTCGGCGGCGCGCATGCCGGCCACCACCACGACGAAGGCGGCCGTCGTAATCAGATAATTCATTTTCTGCATGGGTTCTCCGTTCTCCGGAAACCGGCGGTCTGCCCATTTCCCCTGAGGTCGTTTATTCCTTCAATCACGGGTTTTCGCCAACAGTATGATCAGAACATTTTACAGTAAAGTTTTGGAATTAAAAATAAATAATATCCACATCTTAGTTATTTCACGGTGTTCGGCCGGTAAAAATGTGTTTTTTCTTGTCGCCCGACAAGCTCTGGTAGTATCCTGTTTTGAAACTTCCCTTTCCTACAAGGCTGAAACATGGCGGAAAAGATTCTTGTCGTCGATGATGAAAAAATGATCCGCGACCTGGCGGCGCTGGTCCTTGAGTCGCGAGGCTACCAGGTAATCCGGGCTCAGGATGGAGAAACAGCCCTCAGGTGGGTGGAAAAAGAGAGCCCGGCCCTGGTTCTGCTCGACTACATGCTGCCCGGCATGGACGGCATGAGGGTGTTGCGCACCATCC
>ENA-ORXD01000712-ORXD01000712.1-sediment-metagenome-genome-assembly--contig:-NODE-712-length-37176-cov-7.942613_pt1 | contig 37176 bp, 42 predicted proteins | sample MGYA00237862_ERZ511471 | MGnify/ENA metagenome assembly ERZ511471 | reverse complement strand
CTTTGTCTATTATCTTCACATAACTCTCAATAACCTTCACAACCTTAAGCGATACATTCCTATCTAGATAGTCCGGTGACAAAGGAGCTCTTTCTTCATTAACGAAGCTTTCTCTTGTGATCCTTATTGCATTGACTACTCCTCTGGCCTTTATCCCACCAATGACAATCGAGCCTTTGTCAAGTACTTCAGGTCTCTCGGTACTTGTTCTGAATAGTACTGCAGGAAATCCGAGAATTGCTGATTCTTCGCTGAGAGTGCCGCTATCTGAGAGAACACAATAAGCTTTCTTCTGGAGCTTGTTGTAGTCGAAGAAGCCGAAAGGTCTGAGATTGGTTATGAGAGGGTTGAATTTGACTCCTTTCTCTTCTATCTTTTTCCAACTCCTGGGATGGGTCGAGTAGATCACCGGTAGCTTGTACTCTTCGGCTACTGTGTTGAGTGTATTCACTATTTCGTTGAAGTTCTTCTCTATATCCAGATTCTCTTCTCTGTGGGCGCTTACAAGGATATACTTTCCCTCTTCAAGGTTCAGTCTCTCAAGAGCATCGCTGTTGTCTATCTTATTCATATAATGATATAAGACTTCAGGCATCGGAGAGCCAGTAACGAAGATATGCTCCTTTCTAAAGCCTTCGGCGAGGAGATATCTTCTGCTGTGCTCTGTGTACGGAAGGTTTATATCACTTATATGATCGACTATCTTTCTGTTTATCTCTTCGGGAACATTCTCCTCGTGCCGCGGGAGGATCTCGTGCTCATGGTCGCCCTCGTGGCTGTAATCCTCGTTGTGGTTGCCCTTTTCTTCAGGGATCTCTTTGCGGTCACCTTTGACGAGGAGTACGCGCAGGTGATGAACCTCCCGGTGGAACGGATCTCGCTCCTGCTCCTGGCCCTTGTCGCCCTGACGGTTGTGATGCTCATTCAGGTCGTCGGGATCATTCTGGTGATCGCTCTGCTGACGATTCCGGCGGCGATCGCGCGGGAATTCGCCTCCCGCCTCTGGCGGATGATGGCGCTTGCGGTCGCTCTTGGAGCGATCTTCACCGTGAGCGGGATCGTGCTCTCCTACATCCTCAACGTCCCATCCGGGGCGACGATCATCCTGGTAAGCGCTGCCGTCTACGGGGTGGTGATGGGGTTTCGGACCCTCGCTCCCGGGCGCTGAGCCGCCCCTCTCTTCATTCCCGCACAAAGATCGTCAGGGTACCTCCCTCTTCGAGGACGAGGCTGTCCGGAGGGGTGCGGAGGATTCGTCCTGCCGCCCAGATATCGGCGGTCGAACCGGCGGCATTGAGGGGGACCAGGACGAGGGCGGCGATCCCCCATGCGGGGGCGAGAACCATCACCCCGATCCCGAGGGCCGTGATCAGGACGAACGGGGTAATGAGGACGAATAGACTCTCGTTTCGCGTGTACACCCCTTCGGACGAGCAGGAGCAGTAGAGGAGCGCCGATTCTCTCCCCCACCCGAAGAGCGGACACCGGTGCAGCAGAAGGTAGGCGAGGGCGTGGAAACCTTCGTGGAGAGCGCCCGTAAGGAGGATCAGGAGGATCAGGGCGAGGAGAGGCAGGAGATCTGAAGGCCCTCTCACCGTGAAGCTGAACGAGCCGGTGCCGGTGACCAGGATAGAGGCGAAGAGGACGACGGCTGCAGAGACGAAAAACAGGATGAACGAGCCGGCCGTGAGGAGAAGAGGCGTTTCTCCTGAAAAGTTGAGGGTCCTGGTTTTGCGATATCTTTTCAGGTCGATATCTCCTCCTTTCCAGGAACTGCGCGGCATATGTGGCATCTCTTCTAATCCAGTGCGTCTTCCTGACCTATCATGCCGCCGGTTCGGTCCTGACCTTCCCATATTTATATCAGATCCAGGTTCCCACCATCACCATACAGATGTCGAATAAATCATCTCCGCAACCGAAACCCGGCCTGATCGAGCAGATCAGGGAGAGCCAGAATCCTGTGGTTTCCATCGCCCGCGATATTGTCTGGGCGGTGGCGGTGGTCGGTGTGATCGCCCTTTGTCTCTTCCTCATTTCGGGCACCTGGCCCGCCGTGGTGGCGATCGAGTCTCCGAGCATGGTGCCGAACATGAACGTCGGCGACCTGGTCTTCGTCGTGGCGCCCGATCGTTTCGGTGCTCTCCAGACCTTTGAGGACGGGCAGGCCTCGGGCTACATGAAATATAACGACTACGGGGACGTGATCATCTACCGGCCGAACGGCGTCGACTCCGTCCATCCGATCATTCACCGCGCGATAACGTTGGTCGAGGGAAACGAAACGATCCCCATATCGCTCGAAAGCGGTACGGTCGAGTACACGGCACCCCATGAGGGGTACATCACGTGGGGCGACAACAATCCGGCGCCCGATCAACTCTCGATCTACCGCGAGATTGGCGGGCAGATCCAGCCGGTGAAGAAGGAGTGGATCGTGGGCAAGGCCCTCTTCGCCATCCCGGTGATCGGCTACCTTCCCCTCCACCTGATCGAGGTGGCGATCGCTCTCGTCGCCCTGATGATCATCTGGGACTTCCTGAGCGGGAGACGCAAAGAAAAGAAGACTGGCGACACTCCCCGGAGAAAATAACCATGACGAACGGGATACGAACACTGCTTGACGACACCCTTGCCGGTCACCGGATGACCGAGGGCGAGGCGGCCTCCCTCCTCGGGGCGAAGGGCCGGGATGTCTGGACGATCGCCGCCGCCGCCGATGAACTGCGGCAGCGCAAGGCCGGCGACGCGGTCACCTTCGTGCTGAACCAGAACCTCCATATCACCAACATCTGCAAGAACCTCTGCGGCTTCTGCGGGTTCGGCCGCAAGGCGACGGCACCGGACGCCTACATGCTGGGCAAGGAGGGGGTGCAGCAGCAGGCCAGGAACGCTGCGGAGCGCCGGGTCACCGAGGTTTGCTTCCTCTCGGGCGTCCACCCGGCCTTCACCACCGAGTCCTACGAGGAGATGATCGGCTGGGTCAGGGAGATCCTGCCGGACGCCGACATCCACAGCTGCAGCCCGGACGAGGTTCTCCATGCCGCAAAAAGGAGCGGCATTTCGACGGTCGAGACCCTGGAGCGCCTGCGGGCCGCGGGGATAGGTACGCTCCAGGGGACGGCCGCCGAGATCCTGGTGGACGAGGTGCGCGACGTGATCTGTCCGAAAAAGGTGCGGACGGCCGACTGGGTCAGGATCATCAAAGAGGCGCACCGGATGGGGATCCGCTCGTCAGGGACGATCATGTACGGCTCGTACGAGTCAGACCTGGACCGGGCCCGCCACCTCGGCATCCTCAGGGAGATCCAGGACGAGACCGGCGGGTTCACCGAACTGGTCACCCTGCCGTACATCCACCAGAACACCCCCCTCTACCAGGCCGGGATCGCGAAGGCCGGCCCGACCGGGCGGGAGGACGTCCTGCTCATCGCCGTCTCCCGCCTCTTCCTGGACAATTTCAGGAACGTCCAGGTGTCGTGGGGAAAGATCGGAAAGAAGATGTCTCAGGCCTGTCTGCTCGCCGGTGCGAACGACCTCGGGGGCACGATGTTCGCCGACGCCGTCACCGTCTGTGCCGGCGCCGAGGAGGCCGACTACCTCGATCCCGCGGAGATGCGGCGGATCGCGGAGGACATCGGCCGCCCGCTTGTGCAGAGGACGACCTCGTACGGCAGGGTCTGATTTCCGGAACGCCCACCGCTCCCCCCTCAATGGGGAGGGGATGAGGGCGAATTTTTCTGCTGCAAAACTCTTTTCTTCCAATCAGGAGAGGATTTCGGGGAGTGAAAGGCCCCGAAGTTCAGTCCTCCTTCATATGCACGTCCATCTGCGGATAGGGGATATGGATGCCCGCCTCATTGAGTTCTTCAAAGAGCATCGTCATCAGCTCGGACTTGACCGGATAGTAATCTTCGGTATCGGTCCAGCCCCGCAGCTGCAGGATGACGGCCGAATCGGCCATATCCTTGAAGCGGACGATCGGTGCCGGGGAGGAATGGATCTTCGTGTGTTTTCGCGCTGCCCTGAGCGCCACGTTCACCGCCTCGCTGATGACCGTATCGTAGGAGACCGAATACTCGATCACGATCATGCGGGTGGGCATCCGGGAGACGTTGACGATCGGGTTGTTCCAGACCTTGCCGTTCGGGATGATCACCCTGGTGTTGTCGATCAGCTTCACCTCGGTGGCCATGATGTTCATGTCCTTCACATAACCGCGGTGCCCGGCGATCGTCACCTCGTCGTCGATATCGTATGCCCGTGAGGAGGCGATCCAGATGCCTGAGGCGAAGTTGTTGATGGTGTCCTGCAGCCCGAAACCGAAGATGAACATCACAACCGCCGATACGCTGAGAATGATCGCATCGATGTCCTCGTCGAGGAAGGAGAGGGCGATGAGCACGACCACGAGATAGAGGAAGAGTTTGATGGCGGTGACGATGTGGATCGCCATGATCTGCGGGATCTTCATGTTGTCCCGGGCATATCTCATGATCTGTCTGCCGACCAGGTGCACGGCGATAAATCCGACGATCAGGCTGAGAATGGCGAGAGCGATCTCTTCGGGCGAGAGTTCCAGATACCGCATGACGTTGATCGCGGGAAGTGGTATATCCTGGGCGGCCATGTGTGAAACCTCACTGTGTTATGGGTAGATCTTGAATCCAGATTATAAATCAGTTATTAATGGCCTTTTGAATAATTCGCCCTACCCATCCATCAGTTCGGACGTTTCAGAGTGCAGGCGACAGGCGGAGGGGTGACGGCCCTGAGGGCCCTCCTCTCCAGCCGGGGACGGTTCAACCGTATCTGCTCACGGTCCCCCCGTCCGGGCCCCCGCCGCAGGATATAATATCTCCGCCCCCGCAAGGAATGTGCATGCTGCAGGCGCTGCTCTCCGAGATCCAGGATGGGCGACGGATGACCGAAGAGGAAGCGGTGACGCTCTTTTCTGCCCGGGGCCGGGACGTATGGGCGATCGCCGCCGCCGCCGATCAGGTGCGCGAGGAGCGGGCCGGCGACGCCGTCACCTACGTGTGCAACCAGAACCTGAACGTGACGAATATCTGCATAAACTCCTGCGGCTTTTGCGGGTTCTGCCGGAAGCCGGGGGACCCGGACGCGTACTTCCATGATCCCGCGACGGTGATCTCCCGCCTTCGGGCCGCCCGCGAGAGGGGAGTCACCGAGATCTGCACGGTGAGCGGTCTCCACCCCGACTTTACGGCCGAGGATTATGTCGGTCTTATACGGAGGATCAGGGAGGAGGCGCCAGGGGCGCACATCCACGCCTCGAACCCGCAGGAGGTCGCCTATGCCGCCAGACAGAGCGGGCTTTCGACCGGTGAGGTCCTCGCCCGCATGAAGGAGGCGGGGCTCGGCTCGCTCTGCGGCACCGCCGCCGAGATCCTGGTGGACGGGGTGCGGCAGGAGATCTGCCCGGGCAAGATCGAGACCGCGGAGTGGGTCAGGATCATCAAAGAGGCGCACCTGATGGGCATCCCCTCGACGGCGACGATCATGTACGGCCACATCGACACTGCCTCGATGCGCGCCCGCCACCTTGCGGTGCTGAGGGAGATCCAGGACGAGACCGGTGGGTTCACGGAGTTCGTGCCGCTCTCGTTCATCCCGTGGACCACCCCCCTCTACACCTCGGGGCGGGCGCGGGCCGGTGCGACCGGGCGGGAGGATCTCCTGATGTACGCCGTCTCTCGTCTGTTCCTTGATAATATCATCCATATCCAGGCGTCCTGGGTGAAGATCGGGATAAAAATGGCGCAGATCGCCCTCCTTGCTGGCGCCGACGATCTCGGCGGCACGATGTTCGAGGAGAGCATCTCCAAAGGGGCGGGTGCGACCGGAACCGACTACCTCGACCCCGCGGAGATGCGGCGGATCGCGGAGGATATCGGCCGCCCGCTTGTGCAGCGGACGACCCTCTATGGAACCGTGCCGTGAAATCCCCCTCCCCTCTCCCTGGCAGGTCTCCAGCCCCGCTGTTCCGATTTTATGTTTCGTCTCTGCAGATCTCTTTGATGACGTCGATGAGATCCTGGATCCGGTAGGGTTTCGGGAGCGCCGCCGCAAAACCGCAGTCGGCATAGGACGCCATCACCGGGTCCTGCGAGTAGCCGCTCGACACGATCGCCCTCACCCCCGGATCGATCTCTCTGAGGTGCTCCATCGTCTCCTTCCCGCCCATCCCGCCGGGAACGGTCATGTCAAGCACCACCGTATCATAGGGCTCTCCCCGTTCCATCGCCCTCCTGTAGAGTTCGATTGCGGCGGCACCGTCCTCGGCGGTATCGACTGAGAAACCTTTTCTGGTGAGCATTGCCTGCATCACCTTTCTGATATGCTCCTCGTCGTCCATGATCAGCACACGACCTGAACATGCCATATCTTCGGGCTTCGCCTCCCCGGTTTCTTCGGGGAGGGGGCCTGTCTCAGCCGCCGGAAGATAAACCGAGAAAGTCGTGCCGGTACCCTGCTCAGATCGGACATCGATCCAGCCGTCGTGTTTTTTTATGATGGAGAGGCAGCTTGAAAGACCGAGCCCCCTCCCCCCCGATTTTGTGGTGAAGTAGGGGTCGAATATCTTTGGAAGGTTCTCGGGAGGAATGCCGCCGCCGGTGTCGCGGACCTCGATCCTGACATATTTTCCCGGCTTTTGCAGGGGTGTCTCCTCTCCGATCTCGACGTTTTTCGCAGTGACGGTGACGATGCCGCCGCCTTCCATCGCCTGCGCGGCGTTCAGGACAAGGTTTCCGATCACCTGCGAGATCTGGCTGATGTCCACGTTCACCGCCTGGAGGTCATCCGGGATCTCGAAGGTCGGCCTCGATCTGGATCCCCTCAGGGTGAAGGTGGCCGTCTCCCTGATCATGTCCCCGAGGTGACGGGCGCGCCTGACCGGTGCTCCTCCCCGTGCGAAGGTGAGGAGCTGCGCGGTCAGGTCCCTCGCCCTGAAAAGGGCGGCTTCGGCATCTTTGAGATACTTTAGCCTGATGTCGTTCTCTTCCAGCCCTTCGGCGGCGAACTGGATGTTGCCGAGGATTCCCATCAGGAAGTTGTTGAAATCGTGGGCGATCCCTCCTGCGAGAAGGCCGAGGGATTCGAGTTTCTGTGCTCTGATCCGCTCCTCCTCCCCTCTTCTGGCATCGGTTATGTCCCTGAATACGATGACGACGCCGATGATACGGCTCCCTGCATCACGGATCGGGGCGGCCGAGTCGGCGATGACCCGCTCACTTTTGTCCCTCCGGATCAGAATAGTGTCCCGCGGAAGTTCGATGATGGAGTTGTCCCTGATCACCTGTGCGACCGGATCCTCACGGGGTTGCCTGCTGGCTTCATCGAAGATCCTGAAAACCGATCTGAGGTGTTTCCCACGGGCATCCTCACTTTTCCAGCCGGTGATATCCTCTGCAGCCCTGTTCATCATCTCGATGCGCCCGTCCGTCCCGGTGGCGATCACACCGTCCCCGATCGATCGCAGGGTCACCGCGAGTCGGTTTTTCTCATCTGCGAGGCCGGACTCTGCGGCTTTCCGGTCTTCGATCTCGGCCCTGAGGCTTTTTACCGCCCGGTCGAGGTCGGCAGTCCGTTCGGCGACCTGCTCTTCGAGGATCTTGCGGTAGTGTTCCCGCTCTATCTCTTCCCGTTTTCGCCCGGTAACGTCCACATGGGTTCCCGCCATTCTGACAGCCACCTCGCCGTCCCACTCCACGACCCGCCCCCGGCTCAGGATCCATTTCCAGTCCCCGCCCTTTGTGAGCATTCTGAAATCGGTCTGATAAAAGGTGTCTTTGCGGGAGAACGCAGTCGTTATCTCGGCGCGGACCCGCTCCCTGTCGTCGGGATGGAGCAGGGCGATCCACGAGGCGTAGGATGCGGGGAACGCACCCGGCTCGTAGCCAAGCATCCGGTAATACATCGGGCTGAAGTAGACCGAGTTGTCGGCGATGTTCCATTCCCATACCCCGTCGTTTGTGGCTCCCAGTGCGGTGGAAAGCCGGTCTTCGCTGATCTGCAACTTTTTTTGTGCGTTATTGAGCCGCCTGTTCATCAGCAGGAGAACGGCGAGAAGAGCGGCGAGTGCAAACACCGTCGCAGCAGATAGATAGACCGTCTGGAGCGGGATCTCCACGCTTGTCTGCGGCCTGTTCACGACGACGCTCCCCTCGGGCAGGGCGGAAGCGGCGATGCCGAACCGTTCGAGTTCGGAATAATCGAACATTGCCACCTTCGGCCGTGCAATCACCGGGGCGATCGCGGCCACCGGGGTACCGTTGAGGATCTCTTCTGCGATCTCCCCGGCTGCAACGCCCTGTTCGAAGCCCCGCGTCATATACCCGCCGACGATCCCCTTTCCGAGATAAAAGTCCCAGATGCCATAGACGGGGGCGTCGGTCATGCGGGTGACGCGTGCGACCATCTCGTCATAGGTGAAGACCCTCCCTTCAGCGTCCTGATTGTAGGTGAGCAGCAGGACGATGCTGTGAGAAGGGAGGCGTTCAAGGGCGAGTCCGAGATCTTCGGCGGTGAGGTTGCTGAGTTCGATCACGCCGAGGTCGTCCTGGTACGCTGGCAGTATATCCCGGAGCAGGCGGTCGTTCTCCTTTCCGGCAGTCGAAGTATTGTCGTTGATGATGACGAGGTGTTCGGTGTCGGGGTGGAGGGTGAGGGCGAGATCGATAGTTCTCGGGATCTCGTAGTCCTCCATCACTCCGGTGAAACCCGGGGGTTCTGGTGCCTGCCGGTCCTCCCGCCAGTTCAGGCCGACGACAACGACCGGCGCCCCGGGGAAAAGGTCGTCCCGGTGATTTTTCAGGAAGATGTAGGCATCCTCTTCATCGGCGATGATCACTTCGGGCGTTTCGTTGCGGTATTTGGTCTGATAGATGCTGAAGAGCTGGTCAAAATACTCGTCTCCCATCGCCCGTTTTGTGTCCATGTACTCGATATGGAGATCGGTATCCGCATCCGGGGGTAGGACCGAGACGACCCCATCCACCACATCGTCGGTCCATTCGAATCCCTGGTTGTAGGAGAGGAGGAGCATTACGCTTCTGGTATCGTCCGGCACTGTAGCGGAGACCGGAAGAAAAAGAGAGAGCAGGACGAGAACGCCAGCGACAATCTTTATACCGCGACGATTGATCTGAATTCCTCCGTTCGGCGGGAACAACTACTCTCAGGTTTCTCGCTGATCTCTGGTATATCTTGTTATTCGATCCCGAGGTTTTCTGAAAAAAGATCAGAAGAGACTCCTTTTGTCGGTTTCAGAGTAGTTCGAGTGCCTTTTTTCCGGTCATTCCCGGAACTACGCCTCTCTCTGAAGCCGGTCCGTTCGCCATGACGATGATGCCGGTGAGGAGGTCGTCGACGTCCCGGATCGACGGGCCGTCCACCGGCCTGACCTTCGCCGCAGGGTAGCCGAATTTTTCCAGCGCCGCAACGTCGACGGCGCCGCATCCGACGAGGCCGAGATCGGTCTTCACAAAAACGAGGTTTGCGGGGCCGAGGGGGATGACGAAGCCTTCAGCCTCCTTCTCTGGGAGGGATACCCTGACGTGTTCCATATCTTTCGTTGGGTGCCCGGCCCATATTATGCCTTCAGTCGTGGGGCTGCAGCAGGTTGATGATCTTCCGGGCAGCCTCGTCGGCCTTCCTTACCGCCCTGGTGTCGGTCATGATCTCGCCGGGGAGATAGGCCTTGCCGCAGACATGCCCGAGATACGAGTACTGGTGGGTGTTCAGGAAACCTTCGATCGTTTCGAGCGAACGCTCGCAGCCCCTGTCGGCGCAGACCGTTACCGCGACGGCGTTTCTGCCCGCCAGCTTCCGGTCGTGGTAGAAGGAGTACGTCCGGTCGATGAGGTTCTTCAACTGGCCGTTGATGTCGTAGTAATAGGTCGGCGACCCCAGGACGACCACCTCGGCCTCGAGCATCTTTGTGGCAATCGCGCTCCAGTCGTCCCCCTCGATCACGCACCACTTCGTCTCCTTGCACTTTTCGCAGCCGGTGCACGGTTTGATCTCCCTGTCTGAAAGGGAGACGAACTCGGTCTCGATGCCGGCCGTCTGCACCTTTGCGAGGATATATCTCACAATCTGGGCGGTGTTGCCGTCTTTCCTCATGCTCCCTGAAATGCCGAGCACTTTCATACCAAGAGATAGCCCTCCCCCTTATTGGTCTTTCTGGTACCGGCAGAGATGCCGATGGCGTCGAACGCCTGTGTTATCTCGTCGAACGGGTCGGCAGGGCGGTAAAAGAGGTGCGAATCGCAGGCGCAGTCGGTGCACCCGAAACTAGGTACTCTCTCCCCGCCGATCGCGTCGGCGAGCCGGCACTCGAGTCGGTCTTCGGTGCCGCCGCAAACCGCTCCTTCGAGGCTGAACGCCGGCGAGAGGAGGAGGCGGTCGATATGCCAGCGTGCAGGTCGGTCTTTTTCGGTGGCCAGTCTGAAATGCCTCCCGACGCGGGCGGGCAGCCCACCCGGGCCGAGGGCGGAACCGACATAGATATGCCAGCCACCTCTGAAGTTGACCGGTCCCAGCCGTCCCACATCAAGGTCACATGCGTCGTTTCTGAGAATAAGGCAGTAGATCCCTTTCATGGCATTTCCCGTACGGCGAGGGCCGCCACCCTGATGTGGCGGTTCCCACCGGACCTGACCGGCTCGCCGTGCCCGGGGTAGAGCGCCTCAACGTCGAGGGCGGCGAGGCGGTCGATCGAACCGGCGAGCGCCCCCACATCCCCGCCCGGAAAATCGAACCGTCCAAACGAACCGCCGGGAAAGACGATGTCGCCGCAGAAGAGCGCTTTTTCCTCGGGGCTGTACAGGGAAATGCCGCCCGGTGTGTGGCCCGGTGTGTGGATCACCTCAAGACCGCCGATCCGCTCCCCACCTTCAAGGATATGATCGGGAACGATCATGGGGGGACGTGCGCCGAACATGGGTGCGAGGCTGGTCCGGTCCCCCGATAGTCCGGCAGCATCGAAGGCGTGGACATAGACCTCGGCCTGCGTGAGTGCTTTGATCTCGTTCAGGTATGCGATGTGATCATAGTGCGTATGGGTGATCACGATCGTCTCGATCCGGTCTGCATGGGGTGCCAGCGCCAGCGGCGTCACCCCGGCATCGACGAGCACTCCGCCGAAGATGTAACTGTTCGCGAAATATCCCTCTCCTGGCAACCACACGACTGGCATGCAGAATAATAAGGATTCCCGATAGATGTGTGTTATGCAAACCCTGATCAAGGAGTGCCTCAAAGGCGTCCCTCCGGAGGTGGAGGCTGTGGCGAGGGACGAGGGGCTCTCGCCGCGGCAGGCCGCCCGTGCGATCACGAGGGGGCGGATCACGGTCGCGGCCAATCCCCGCCGTCCACACCGCCTCTGCGCTATTGGTGAGGGCTGCCGGATCAAGGTGAATGTGAACATCGGCACGTCGGGAGAGCGCTGTGATCCTGCCCTTGAGATCAGGAAGGCGAAGGCGGCCCTTGAAAACGGTGCCGACACCCTGATGGACCTCTCCACCGGGGGCGATCTCCCGGCGATGAGAAAAGAGATCCTCGCTCTCGACGCTCCCGCAGGCACGGTCCCTATCTACGAGGCGGTCCGGCGGGCCGGAAATGCGGCCGACATCACCCCGGATCTCCTCTTTAACGTGATCAGAGAGCACTGCAGGCAGGGTGTCGACTTCCTCACCCTCCACTGCGGCGTGAACCTGGCCGCCTTTTCGGCCCTCCGCCTCGACCCCCGGATCATGGGCGTCGTCTCGCGGGGAGGGGCCTTCCATGTGGCGATGATGGCCGCTACGGGAGAGGAGAACCCGCTGTACAGCGAGTACGACTATCTCCTTGAGATACTCTCGGAAAACGATGTCGTCGTCTCTCTCGGCGACGGGATGCGGCCGGGATGCCTGTACGACGCCGAACGGCTTGCGAAGGCGACCGAGTACGTGACCCTGGGGGGCCTCGCGAAGCGGGCGCTTGCGGCAGGCGTCCAGCGCTTTATCGAGGGGCCGGGGCATATGCCTCTCGACCAGATCGGCTACAATGTACAGATGCTCAAAGAACTTTCCGACGGTGCGCCTCTCTATCTCCTCGGCCCGCTGGTGACCGACGTCGCCCCCGGCTACGACCATGTCGTCGGGGCGATGGGCTTTGCGGTCGCCGCCATGCATGGGGCCGACTTTTTCTGCATGGTCTCGCCGGCCGAGCATCTCGCCCTGCCTGATCTCGACGACATCATTGAAGGGACGCGGGTGGCGCGGATCACCGCCCATGCAGGCGATATCGTCCGCCTCGGCGAGGGTGCCCACGCCAAGGCCGACCTCAAGATGGCGGAGGCCCGCCGGCGGCTCAACTGGAACGAGCAGTTTGCGGCGGCGATGTACGGCGATCATGCTCGAAAAATTCATGAGCGCGACGGCGACCTGGAGACCTGCTCGATGTGCGGCGATCTCTGCGCCGTGAAGATGGTGCGGGATATCCTCGGGGAACGGGAAAAATAGTGCGGCTGCCCCGCGCCGAAGATGCCGGGAAGGCCGATTCTCTCCTTTTTTTAGAACTGTTTATGAAAGGGGGTTTCAGGCGTCTCTATGAAAGACACCGCAGGCGTTTTTCATGGCAAACCGGGTGGTGAGTGCAGCCTTCGGCGGCGTTGCCCCCTTCCCCCTCCCCGGGGTATGGATCTGCATCTCGCACCGCCCCGAACAGCAGCAGATCCTCGAAGCGTCCCCGGTGGAAAAGATGTTCCCTCAGGCATCCCTCGTATCGCAGTCCTGCCCGCTCCAGCACCCGCGCCGACCCGGCGTTTCGCCGGAGGCAGGAGGCGTGAATACGGTGGATCCCCATCTCCTCAAAACCGAACTGCACCGCTGCCCACGCCCCGGCTGTGGCGTATCCCCTGCCCCAGTAATCCTTCCCGATCCAGTAGCCGAGTTCGGCGCTCCTATTTTCCGGGTCCATCGTCACTCCTACCTCTCCTACCAGAAGGCCGTCTTTTGCCCTCGTAATCTTCCAGACGGCGCCCCATCCGGCCTTCCATCCGGCTGTGCTCTCCGCTATCCAGGCTTCTGCCGCTCTCTCCGGGTAGGGGTGGGGCATCCGCACCGCCATGTCGGCGACGGCGGCGTCTCCTGCAAGGAGGCAGATGCGCCCGGCATCCCCGGGGCGTAAGGGGGCGAGAAGCACGGGGCCGCTCCTGATGGCCGGTTGAATTTTCATGAAACGCCCAGGATGCGGGCGGCGAGGTGCGCTGCGTTCTCGCCACCGTCCACGGCGACACAGGCTACCGGCACGCCTTTCGGCATCTGGACGATGGAGAGGAGGGCGTCGAGCCCGCCCATCAGTTTGCCCGAAACCGGAACTCCGATCACCGGCCGTTTCGTCTTCGAGGCGACGACGCCCGGCAGGGCCGCCGACATCCCGGCGATGGCGATGAAGACCTTTGCGTCCGAGGTCCTGACGTATTCATCGAGGCGGTCCGGGTCGCGGTGGGCCGAGATCACCTGCAGGTCGTAGGAGAGACGGTACTCTGCGAGCACTTTCACGGCTTTTTCCGCAATCGGACTGTCGGAAGCCGAACCTGTGATGACTGCGACATCGGGCATAAAAATTCCATTATATTATTTGCGGCCGCGGGCATTAGCCCTTCCCCCGGCGGTTGGGAGAAGGGGATCTGGCCGGGCGTGATCCGTGCCCGGCACCAGCCCTCCATCCCTTTCTGCGCTCCCCGCTTCTCCCTCCTCTCTGTTGTGGCGGGGTTCCCTCTTCCCCCGGGCACCGGGGTAATCTACATTGCCCCGGAGGATGCACCAGTACGTGCTGATCTTTATGGAAAACGAACGACTCCTCATGCTGCCGGGGCCGGTGCCGGTGCCGGAACGGGTACGGCAGGCAATGATGCGGCAGGCGATCAACCATCGCGGCCCTGAATTCGGCACAGCCTACGCCGAAAGCGCCGCGGTCCTGAAAGAATGCTTCGGGACCAAAAACGAGGTCTATATCATCAGCGGCTCGGGCACCGCCGGCATGGAGGCCGCCGTCGCCAACTTCGGCCGCGGCAAAAAGATCGCCTCCCTCGTAAACGGCAAGTTCGGCGAGAGGCTGCGGGACCTCGGGCGGCGCTACGGCGACGTCACCGCCATCGAATCGACATGGGGCACGCCCCTCGACCTCGACGCTCTCGCCGCCGCCCTTGAGGGCGGTGCCGAGATGGTGACGATGGTCCACAACGAGACCTCGGCCGGCATCCTCAACCCGGCGAAGGAGGTCGGGAAACTCGCCCGCAAGCACGACGCCCTCTTCGTCATGGACGGCGTCACCTCGGTCGGCGGCGACGAAGTCCTCGCCGACGAGTGGGGCGTCGACGTCGCCATCGTGGGCTCGCAAAAGTGCCTCGCCGCCCCCGCCGGGCTTGCGGCCGTTGCCGTCTCGGACCGGGCCTGGGAGCGGATCGCCGACGACCGCCCGTACTACCTCGACCTTGCCGCCTACCGCAAGAACGGCAAGAAGTCCCCGATGGAGACCCCGTATACCCCTGCCGTCCCGCTCTTCCTCGCCCTCGCCGAAGCGATGGCGATGATCAAGGAGGAAGGCATGGCCGCCCGCATCGCCCGGCACCACAGGATGTCGGCCTCTGTCAGGGCCGCCGTCTCGGCATGGGGCCTCTCCATGTTCCCGCAGCTCGACGCCGTCCACACCTACTCGAACACCGTCACCGCCGCCAGCATGCCCGAAGGCGTCACCGACAGCGCCCTCCGCGGCACCGTAAAGCGGATGGGCATCGAGATCGCCGGCGGCCAGGACCACCTCAAGGGCAAGATCTTCAGGATCGGCTCCATGGGTGGAGTCAGCGCTCCCGAGATCCTCGCCACCCTTGCGGCAGTCCAGCACGCACTCAAGAAGGCCGGGGTCTCCGGCATGGGTGACGGTGTCGGGGCGGCGGCAGAGGTGCTCGACGCATGAAGATCGGGGTCGCGGACACCACTTTCGCCCGGGTGAATATGGGTGCATTCGTCATCGACGAGCTGCGCAAACACGCCAGCGTCGCGGTCGAACGCTACACCGTCCCGGGTTTCAAGGACCTTCCGGTCGCCTGCAAGAAGCTCATCGAGGAGCGGGGCTGCGACATCGTCATTGCCCTCGGTATGCCGGGCGGCAAAGAGAAAGACAAGATGTGCGCCCATGAAGCCTCGCAGGGGCTCATGCTCGCCCAACTCATGACCAACCGCCATATCATCGAGGTCTTCGTCCACGAGGACGAGGCGGAGAACGACCGGGAGCTCGCGTGGCTCGCAGAGCGCCGGGCGCGGGAACACGCCGAAAACACCGTGAACCTCATCCTCCGCCCCCAGACACTCACCCGTCAGGCCGGCACCGGCCAGCGGCAGGGCTTCGAGGACGCCGGCCCCGCGAGGCAGTAAAACCGGTAGAATAAAGAAAGAACAGAGACAGGATCAATTCGAGGAGTAATCATGGTAATTAAACTGGGCTTTGTGGTCGCGGAGTTCAACCGCGATATCACCTATATGATGGAGATCGAGGGACGGGAGCACGCGAAGTTCCTCGGCGCCGAGGTGATAGACTGCATCTATGTTCCGGGCGCATACGACATGCCGCTTGCGATCAAAAAACTGCTCAAGCAGGACGATGTCGACGCCGTCATCACCATCGGCTGCGTGATCGAGGGGGCGACCCAGCACGACGAGATCGTCGTCCAGCATGCCGCCCGGAAGATCATCGACCTATCTCTTGAATTCAACAAGCCTGTCGCCCTCGGGATCTCCGGGCCGGGCATGACCCGTCTCGAAGCCAACGAGCGGATCGACTATGCAAAGCGCGCCGTTGAATCAGCCGTCAAGATGGTGCAGAGATTAGGATGAAGGCCCTCTCGGAGAAGGTCAGCGCCGTCGCCCCTTCGGCGACGATCGAGATTTCAGACGCCGCAAAGAGGATGAAGAGGGAGGGGATCGACGTGATCAGCCTCTCCATCGGCGAACCCGACTTTGCGACACCGGCCCACATCGTGCAGGCTTGCTGCGACGCTCTCGCCAGGGGCGAGACCCATTACGCCCCGTCGAACGGCATTCCGGAACTCCTGCACGCCGCGGCCGAAAAGTGCCGGACCGAGAACAAGATCCCCTGCGCCCCTGAAAACGTCATCGCCACCTGCGGTGCGAAGGACGCGATCTTTCAGGCGATGCAGGCCTGCCTGAACCCGGGCGACGAAGTGATCCTCCCTGACCCGTCATGGGTATCCTATGAGCCCTGTGTCCAGATGGCTGGTGGCAAAGTCGTCCATCATGCCCTCAGGGAGCCCTCATTCCAGATCGACGATGCGATCCTCGAACGGGTGGGGCAGCGGACGAAGATGATCGTCGTCAACACCCCGTCGAACCCCACCGGCACGGTGCTCTCAAAAGCATCCCTCAAACTCGTCGCCGATATCTGCGAGGACTACGACCTCCTTGCTCTTTCCGACGAGATCTATGAAAAACTGATCTACGGGAAAGAGCACGTCTCCCTGGCGTCGATCGGCGACATGGCCGGACGGACGATCACGGTCAACGGCTTTTCCAAGGCCTATGCGATGACCGGCTGGCGGCTCGGCTATGCCGTGGCCCCCCTCCCCATACTCCGCCAGATGGCGAAGGTGCAGCAGCACTCGGTCTCCCACCCGGTGACGTTCGTGATGTGGGGCGGTGTGGCGGCTCTGACCGGCGACCAGTCCTGCGTGGAAGAGATGCGCAGGGAGTTCGAGATCAGGCGGATGTATATGCTCGACGAGTTCGGGTCGATGGGCCTTTCGGTCGCCCCCCCCGACGGGGCCTTCTACGCTTTCGTGAAGGTGGAGGGCGACGACCTTGAGATCGCCCGCGCATGGCTGAACGACGCCCATGTGGCGGCGACACCGGGCACGGCGTTCAATGCGCCGGGCTGGATCAGGGTCAGCTATGCCGCCTCTCTCCCGACCCTGAAAGAGGCGATGCGCCGAATACGTGCCTGGAAAGGCACCAGATAAACAGAGAGCGTGAACGATGAGGTCGAAACGGCTTTCTGAACGAAGACACTTATGCTTCGTTCTTTTCATCGCCGTTCTCCTCCTCTCTATTTCTCTTGTCTCTCCTGCTTTTGCGTTGCAGCCGCCTGAAAAAAAGGTGCTGCTCCTCCACTCCTATCATCAGGGCCTGCTCTGGTCTGATGACGTGACAGAAGGCGTGAAAGCCACCTTTGAAAAAGCCGGCATCCCGGTCGATCTCTATATCGAGTACATGGACGCGCCCCGTCTCGGCGGCGAGGATTACGAGGATCGAGAAGAGGTTATTCTCAGGCAGAAATTTGCCGGAATCGGTTTTGATCTCGTCATCTGTTCGGACGAGTACGCCTTTTATTTTATGCGGGACCGGCATGCCTCCCTTTTTCCCGGAGTACCTGCGGTCTTCTGCGGCGTGAACCATTTTGACGACGCCGATATGGAAGGATGGGAGAACTGCACCGGCATCGTCGAGGCCTATGACGTGGACGGTACGCTGGAGGCGGCGCTCACCCTCGACCCGGGTGTCAGAAACGTTTTCGTGGTGAACGACGCCACTGAGACCGGTATCTCGAACCTGCAGATCCTCGAAAATATCGAGGACCGGTATGTCGACCGGCTGACCTTTACCTACTCGGGCAGCGCGAGCCTCGATCAGATCGAGGAGACGGTGGGGGATCTTCCCGGCGACACGATCGTCCTGCTGATGACCTACTACCGTGAACCCGGCGGCACCTCCTACTATGAATCTGCCGACGTCGCCGTTGCGATATCCGCTGTGTCGGCCGTACCGGTATACGGGGTGTGGGATATCTACCTCGGTGAGGAGGGAATCGCCGGAGGGAAGATCGTGTCCGGCAGGGACCAGGGGGAGGCGGCGGCCGCTGCCGCTCTGCGGATCTTCGAAGGCGAACCCGCCTCGCAGATACCGGTGCAGAAGGATCTGCAGGGGCAGTACGTCTTTGACTATCGCCAGCTCCGGCGCTACGGTCTCGAGGCATCCAGTCTGCCCGAAGGCAGCGCGGTGATCAACGGTCCGTCCAGGTCTCTGGAGATCGACCGCAGCGTGGTGATTGCCGCGGGCTTTACGATCGCCATACTCGTCCTGACCGTCCTATTTCTGGTCTACCACATCAGGGTCAGGAGGCGGTCGGAGGACGCCCTGAGAAAAAGCGAGGAGAAGTTCAGGCACCTCACCGAACAGAGTTTCGACCTGATATTCTCCGCCGATCTCGAAGGCCGGTTCACCTATCTCTCGCCTGCGGTCCGCCGGATCTGCGGCTGTGAACCTGAAACGCTGATCGGCAAATCAATCAGCGTCGTTCTTGACCCGGCCGATCACCCCAGACTCGCAGACAGCACTGCGGCGCTGATTGAGGGGGAAGCCCTGCAGGGTCTGGAGTTTCGTGCTTATGCAGCAGACGGATCCGTCCGGTGCCTCGAGGTGAACGCCGGCCCGGTCTTTGTCGACGGTGTGGTGGTGCGCCTCCAGGGGGTGGCGCGCGACATCACCGAACGCAAGGAGACGGAGTTGATGAAGGCCGAGGCGTTCGCGCAGATCGACCGGAATATCGAGCAGTTCGCCACCCTCGGCGACGAGATCAGGAACCCTCTTGCGGTGATCGTCGGCATCGCCGATCTCTACTGCGAAGAGGAGCAGACCGGGCGGATCCTCGAACAGGCCGGGATCATAGACCGGATCATCACCCGTCTCGATCGCGGCTGGATCGACTCCGAGAAAGTGCGGGATTTCCTCAGGAAACACTGAGAACAAGATAGTTTCATATAGCGGTCCGGAATCAGTTCACCGGGGTTGCAGCGGAGGTGAGGAGTTGATGAAGAATCGTTTAAAGATATACTGGCGCCGGGCCGGCGAAGCGCCCTGTCCGTACCGATCTGTCGACACGGGCCGCACCCTCCCGGACCTGCTCCGGGAGATCGTCCCTCTCCTGGAGGAGAACGGCGTATCCATAGAGGTGAAGGTGGAGAAGACCGATGAAAACACCGGTGTCTGGTTCAACGGCATCCCTGTTGCCGACCTCATCGAAGAGGCCGCCGGCGCCCAGCGCTACTGTACAGGGCCGTCAAGAATGGAGGAACTCGGCCACCCGGAGATCGCGTATGAAGAGGGGGTGCGATCAGGCTGTGCCGTGCCGGAGATCATCTTCAGAAAGGCGGTCCTGCTCGCGCTTGAAGATTGACGACCCGATGATATATATGTCGGGCCCGCGCGAGTGATCATCATGAGTCATCCGATTGTTGAGGTTCTCCTCAATCCTGATGCCTTCTTTCGGAAAAAGGCCAATAGTGCACCTGACCTGAAGGTGCCGGCAGGTATCGTGCTGGTGACCGGGATCATCGGCGGCATCGTGGCGTACCTGACCTCGAACCTGATCGCTCCTGCCCTCCCCGCGGAGGCGCAGGCTATCATAGCGATCATCGCCGTCGTCGCGGCGGTCGCCGCCGTGTTCCTCTCCCTGATCGGCTGGGTGATCCTCGCCATCCTTTTCTATGCGGTCTCGTCTCTCCTCAAGGGGAGCGGAAACCTGAAAAAAACCATTGAGGTCACCGGCTACGGCTACGTCCCGACGATCCTTTCGTCCGCGCTTGGCCTCGTCCTGACGGCGCAGTTCGCCTCGTCCATCAACCTCGCCCAGATCGATCTCACCGATACGGCGGCGGTGACGGCGCTTCAGACGACGATCACGCATTCTCCCATGATGATGGCGGTTGTTGCGATCAATATCGTCTTCCTCCTCTGGAGCGCGAATATCTGGATCTTCGGCATGAAGTATGCGCGGAACCTGACGCTGCGGAACGCGGCGATCAGCGTGGGCGTGCCGGTGGCGATATATATTATCTATCAGATATTTTCTCTCGGAGTTGTGTAAATGAGAGCAGGTCTATTCGTTTGTGTATTGGTATGTATCCTGCTCCTTGCAGGGCCGGCGGCGGCTGCAACCCCCCAGGAGAACGCGGCACGCGTCACGGTCACCGGGTTCGTGATCGATCCTGCGGTTCTCATGCCCGGTGACGTGGCGACGGTCACGGTGACGGTGAAAAACACCGCCGACGAGAGCGTCCCCCTCAGAAACGCCAGGATGTTCACGGAGAAGAATATCATCATCCTCGACGATCCCTACCAGACCTTCGGCTCCATCGGGCCCGGCAACGAGGTATCCTTCACCTTTACGGTGCAGGCGTCTTCAGGGGACGGGATCTATTATCCGCCGTTTGTGATCGATTTCAGGGACGCGGGTTCGCTCAGGTATCCGATCACGGTGAAGGTGGAAGACACCGAACCGAAACTGGCGATCGTGGCCCGTCCGGACTCCTTCACCGAGGGGAAGAAGGAGACGATCAAGGTGACGGTCAGCAATCCCCGCTCCGGTGAGATCAACGGCGTCACCATTGTACCCTCGGGCGAGGGCATCGAGAGCACGCCGACGAGCGCCTTCGTCGGGGCCCTCTCCCCGGACGGCAAGGCCGAGGTCTCCTTTAATATCACGCCTTCCGAGGAAACGGATCTTACGTTGACGGTAAATTACCGCAACGGGAAGAACCAGCGGAGCACGTCTGCTCTGCTGCCGATTTCGTTCTCCGACAACAAGAAACAGGCGGAAATCGTCGTCTCCGGCATCGAGGTGATCCGTGAGGGGGGTATCTATCGGGCGAGCGGCGACGTCACCAATGCAGGCCTTGAGGTGGCGAAGGCCGTCGTGATCACCGTCGGTTCTCCCGCCGTGCCGGTCGATCCGAACCGCGTCTATCCGGTCGCCTCTCTCGACCCCGACGACCTCTCGAACTTCGAAGTCACGTTTACGGCTGAAAATACCACCTCGATTCCACTTGTCATCGAATATAAGGATACGGACGGGAACAGTTACCGTTCAACCGTCCAGATTTCGATCGGGTCCTCAGGCACAGTAGTTCCCGAGGAGAGCGAATCGTTTCCGGGATGGGCGATCGCCCTGATCCTTGTCGCAGTCCTGGCGGTCGGAGGGGTCATCTTCTACTCATGGAAGAAGGCGAAACAGAACTCAGAATAACTCTTTTTCTGGATCAAAGAATTGTGCAGGACGAAATCATCGTCCTGCTTTTCCGCTCGAACGATTATTCTTTTGCCATAATCGCCCCGATCGCAATAAAACCGAGGCCGATGATCACGACGACGAGCTCGACGAGACCGATGAGGAACGCGACCACTTCAGGGGCGAGGAGCGTCAGGCCGTATATCCCGATTGCGGCAAGCACCAGCCCCACGATGACCATTGCAATACCTGTTTTGTCCATGGACTGTTTCACCAATGATTCATTGTCGGAAGGTCCATATGAGGATTGTGCCCTTTTTCCCGGTGGTTCCGGCACAGTGCGTTTTTTGTCCTTCGGGGACGACTATTTCTTGTGAATGCCGGAATCGACTGGAACGAGGTGTGGGGGGCGCAGCTGGCGGCACACCGATCGAGCCCGGGTTTCGTGAGCGGCAGCGCCTTCTGGAGAGACGCTCGGGCCGCCCGCCGCTATGACGGGGACATCCGGAGCAGCGAGCGGGTGGACCTGAGCCTTGCCGCCCTCCCTCTCAGGCCGGGAGACTCGGTGCTCGATATCGGTGCCGGACCCGGCACCCTCACCCTCCCGATCGCACGGCGGGTGCAGAGTGTCACCGCCGTCGAACCGGCCGAAGGGATGGCGGCGGTCCTGGCGGAGCGGGCCGAGGAGGCCGGGTTGAGAAACGTCGAGATCGTCGGGGAGCGGTGGGAGGCGCTCGATCCTGCCCGGAGTCTCGATCCGCCGTACGACCTCGTCGTCTCTTCGTTCTCCCTTGCGATGCCCGATCTCGCCGCCGCTCTCCTGAAGATGGAGGCGGTCGCCGAGGGCTCGGTCCATATCTTCTGGCACGCAGGCACCCCGGCATGGGAGCGGCAGTATCTTGCGCTCTGGCCCGTCCTTCACGGCGCACCCTATCATCCGGTGCCGAAGGCCGAGGTAGTCTTCAACCTCCTCTGGAGCCTCGGGCGCTATCCCAACCTCACGGTGCACCCCTTCGAAGAAGAACGGCGTTTTTCAGGCGTCGAGGACGCCCTCTCCTACTACGCCCCCCGTTTTTCGGCGACCGACGAGCGGCAGCGGCGCCTCCTTGCCGAGGACCTCGAACGCCGGTGCGGGACTGAGGAGGGAGCTCTGGTCGTCCGGGAGCGCTCTAGGTTCGCGCATATCTGGTGGGAAAAAGAGCGCTAATCAGATCCCGGGGATACCACCCGAACACTCAAAGAGCCTGCTTCGCCCGTGCTGCGGCCTCTGTAACAGTTGCTTTGGGCACGTCCGCATCCTCCCTGGAGAACAGAACCGTCCGGTCGTCGCCGGCGATCAGGAGCGCGACCGGTTCCGCCCTGAGAAAGATTCCCCATCTGCCGGCGACGGTCCGTGTCCTGACGATCGGTACGATCGCCCGTCCGCCCGCAAGCCTGACCTCCCCCACCTCGACAACCGTCTCCTCCGTCATTTCTCACCCCTGATCTGCGGCCAGACCGCGTTTCTGACCGGCGGCGAGATCGCGAAGATCGCCGCCGCGATCAGGATGGTCAGCGGGCGCTCGATCAGCAGCACGCCCTCGGCCTTCCCGGCGAACTCCCCACCGTCGAAGAGGGCGTCCATGCCGACCCGGAAGGGTGTCGGTGCGAGGACGCCGTTCACTGCCTGAACCATCCCGTAGAGCGTGCCGGTAGCGGCGGCGTCGCTCAGGCCGGCCCGAAACCAGACCCGCCCGCAGCCGATCCGGCAGCGTGCGACCAGATATTCCAGCAGGTCGAGAAAACCGGGCAGGACGGCCCTGACGATCTCGAGCACCTCTGCCGCTCCAGGCCCGGCGGCCTCCTCTTCTTTCGTTTCCTCCAGGACTTCCTCCTCTTCCTCTTCTCCGCCGACAGGGCCGGAAAACAGGACGGTCCTGCCGAGGGCCGCTTCAGCAACGAGCGCCTCTTCCATCGTCAGCCGCAGCGAGACCGCCGCCCAGCGAAAGATGCAGAACCCCCGCGCCGCCCTTCCCTCGTACGCCCCTGAAAAATGGATCTCAAACGGGATCAGGAGCAGGGCGTACAAGGACAGCGCTAGGACTGCGAGAAAAAAAAGGAGTACCGGGAGGTCGCCGCCGCCCATGGTTCCCGATTACTCTTCGGTCTCTTTCGGTGTTTTTTCTTCCTCTTCGGCGCAGCTCTTCTTCATTTCAAGGACTTTGCCGCCGACCCGCTCTACTACGGACGGCAGCGTCTCGCCGACCGTTTCGATAATTTCGGAGAGCTGTCCCTTTTTGGTCAGGGAGTAGATCTGCACGCCTTCGGGTCCTTTGACGTCCTTGTGGACGACGAGGAGGGCGATAGGGGTGACGCCGCCGCCTGCGCCGCCTCCTTCACCGCCTCCCTCCTCCGGTTTTCCGCGCCCGGCCCCGGCACCGAAGCCGAAGCCGAAGCTTGCGATCGAGAAGACCACCTTATCCCCGAGATCGAGGGGATCGCCGATGATCGCCTTCGCGCTGATGAAGTTGCGGAGTTCCTCCGCCGTCGCCCTGATCATCTCATCGCCTGTCATATTGCTCACCAGTATGCCTGATTGGCGACTCCCATATAAAAATGTGGTGCCTTTTCGGCGCCTTTTATTGGTTCTGTTGTTATTGCCGCGCTCTTCGTTCGGAAACGGCTTAGATCGTGATGTTCTGTAGCATTCGCGATGATTTTCACAAAAAAAGAGATCAGGTGTCCGGATGACGCTACGGGGGATGGTCACAGCAGTCGCGTCGACTCTGTCGGCCGCGGCACCTTGATCACGAGCACTCTGAAGGGGGCGTCGCTCTCGTTCGTCCACCGGTGGGGGATGCGGGCCGGGCTTTCGACGAGGGTGTCCGGGCCGCACTCCTGCCGCTCCTCGCCGATCTCGACGACACCGCGTCCTTCGAGGACAAAAAAGGCGACGTCCACCGGGGTGATATGCCTCTTGAGCCCTTCGCCGGGCTGCAGCGTGATATGGACGACCACGGCGTTCTCCGTGTCGTAGAGTTTCCTGACATCCACCCCGTGCGGGTTCTTCTCCTTTGGCAGTTCGCCAACTCTCCTGACATCCATCTGCTCTTCACCTACGGGGAGACTCTCTCTCCCTTATGGTAGTATATCTTTTGGCCGGATCCGGCGGTGGACTCCCGGCTTTCGGCGATCATCTTCCTGACAAACTGGTGCTGGACGCAGGTGATGAAGGGGAGGGTGATGATCACCGCTTTTCGCTTCCCATTCTCGGTATAGACTATCAGCGACTCCTCGTCGTCGGCCATGAAAATGTACTCCAGGGAGAATACCGATCCCTCGAGATCGATCGGGCGGGAAAATACTTTCCCGTAGATCTTCTCCTGGAAAAACGGGCAGAACGCGCCGGCAACAGCGACACTGATACCTTCGGGCCCCTCTGGCGCTGCCCCTTCGGGAACGACCACCTCGACGGTATGTTTCCCGGCCGCCTCCAAGAGGAGGCCGGCGTACTCTCCTGGCCCTGCCGGGAGCATACAGACGACCGTGAGGGCCGTATAATCGCTATGGACGAGGGCCTCAAGATGGCGGCGGATACTCCACTCTCCGTCAAGATACCAGATGGGCGCTGGGCTCGGCCTGGCGTCAAGTGTCAGATCCTCAAGGCCCGCAAGCGCCCGATCGGCCGCACCTTCAAGTGTCCCCCTGAGTTTCGCCGTCACGACACCGGGCTCTGCCGGCCGGTAGCGAAGGGGGGAGCCCTGCCGCACCTCGACAAAACCCATTCCGGCAAGAGCCTCCAGAATATCGTACACGCGGGGGCGGGGGACACCGCTTGCGATGTGGATCTCTCGTGCGTTCCCCTCCCCGATCCCGACGAGGGCGGCATACACTTTCGCTTCGTACTCTTTCATTCCGAGGGCAACGAGGTCCCGGACGATCCCATCCATGTTACTATTGTGGGGACGACAGATTTATGTGATCCGGCCGTGAGGGTGATGCCGGCGGGGTTCGGACATCGCCGGTATCCCGTCCCGGGGTGAACGGCATGGAAGATATACGGATATCACACCATGAATCGGTAAAGAAGGTGTACAGGCAGCTCCATGAGATGGGGCTCTCCAATGTCTGGGACCGCTACGAGGCGCAGGGCCTCGGCACCGATCCCGACCAGCGCTGCCGTTTCTGCATGGGCGGGGTGCGATGCGACTTCTGTTCGAACGGCCCCTGCCGGGCCGATGCGGAGAAGGACAAACGGGGTGTCTGCGGGATTTCAGCCGACGGCATGGCGATGCGGATGCTGCTGCTGCGCAATGTGATGGGAGCCGCGACCTACCACTATCATTGCGAGCAGACCGTCCGCACCCTGCGTGAAACGGCCCTGGGGTCGTCGCCCTTCAGGGTGACCGATCTGGCGAAACTGAAACACTTTGCAAGCCGTCTCGGCCTCAACACCGGTGTCCCCACAGACGAGCTCGCCCTGGACCTCTGCACCTTCCTGGAGGATGAATTCGCCAGAAAGTCCTATGAAGAGAGCCGTATCGTCGATCTTCTCGCTCCTGAAGATCGGAAGAAAGTATGGCGGGATCTCGGCATCTTTCCGGGCGGGATATACGGTGAAATGATGCTCGCTACCGGATCTTCTCTCACGAACTTGGACGGGTATTTTGTGAGTCTGGCAAAAAAGGCGATGCGCCTCTCGATCGCGATGGCCTACCAGAGCCAGATCGTGCTCGAGTACCTTCAGGACATCCTCTTCGGGACGCCTAAACCCCACTGGATGCGTGTCGACCTCGGCGTCCTCGACCCGGAGTACGTGAACATCCTCCCGAACGGCCACGAACCCTTTCTCGGGTTCGCGCTGGTGGATCTGGCCCGAAACCCGGAATGGCAGGAACGTGCCCACGATGCCGGGGCGAAGGGGATCAGGGTGATCGCCAATATCGAAACCGGGCAGGAGATGGTCCAGCGCCTGGAGATGGACGAGGTCTTCTGGGGGTTCACCGGCAACTGGATCATGCAGGAGGCCGTGCTCGCCACCGGGGCCGTCGACGTCTTCGTGGCCGACATGAACTGCTCGCTCCCCCTCGACCCGGTGTACGCGGAAAAGTTCGGGTTCAGGATCGTCCCGGTCTCTGAACTCGTCGCATTCGAGGGTGTCGCCGACCGGGTGGACTATGACCCTCGCACAGCTGCCGAACAGGCGGCCACCCTGCTGGAGATGGGGATCGCAAACTTCAGGGAGCGGCACAAGAAAGTCACGCCGATCACCGGATTGCCGGTGGGAAAGGCGGTGGTCGGCTTCTCGCCGGAGAGTATCGTGACGGCGCTCGGGGGAAGCCTCGGCCCCCTGCTGGACGCCATAAAGGATGGATCGATCCGGGGTGTGGCAGGACTTGTCTCTTGCACGACCCTGCGGGACACCGGACAGGACGTCCACTCGGTCGCCGTTGCCGAAGAACTGATAAAACGGGACATCCTGGTGCTCTCGCTCGGCTGCGGCAATGCGGCGATGCAGGTGGCCGGGTTGTGCACGCTCGACGCCGTGGCGAAGGCCGGACCCGGGCTGAAGAAGATCTGCACCGCCCTCGGCGCTCCGCCGGTCCTCTCATTCGGAACCTGCACCGACACCGGCAGACTTGCCGACCTGATCGCCGCGGTAGGAGAAGCCCTCGGCGGCGTGGCCGTTCCCGACCTCCCGGTTGCGGCCGTGGCGCCCGAGTACATGGAGCAGAAAGCGACGATCGACGCCATCTTCGCCCTTGCATACGGGCTGTACACCTACGTGAACCCGGTGCCGACGGTGACGGGCGCGCCCGATCTGGTCCGCCTGCTCACGCAGGACTTAAAGGGGATCACCGGCGGCGTGCTCGCCCTCCAGACCGATCCGGCGGCAGCCGCGGAGGGCGTACTCGCTCATATCGAGGAGAAGAGGCGCGGGCTCGGGATCTGAAGCGAAGGGAACCGTTATCAGCCGCCGCATAAGAGGCTGGTTATGGAAGGGAAGAAAACCCTCCTTGCCGGCTCGGTCTTCGACCCGCGGGAGCTTGTAGCCTATCAGGACGGGACGGTCGTTTCCCGTGCCGTCGTCACAAAAAAAGCAGGGACGATCACGGCCTTTGCGTTCGATGCCGGAGAGGGTCTTTCAGAACATACGGCGCCTTACGATGCGGTGGTCCAGGTTCTGGAGGGTGAGGCCGAGATCACCGTCGGGGGCCGCCCTTATACCCTCGCAGCCGGCGAGATGATCATTATGCCAGCGACGGTTCCGCACGCCCTCTCTGCCAGAACACGCTTCAAGATGCTCCTTGTGATGGTGCACGAGTAAAAAAAGGATCTACGAAAATGTGCCCCAGAGCGGTCCCCGGTATTCCTGTTCGGCCCCCTGATACGCCCTTTATGTCCTCTGGCCTTCAGCCGTTTCGGTCAGCTGGACAGGGCCCCATGGCATCGAACCCTGTGAAGATAAGCCGGCACCGTTAAAAGGCCGTTTCTGTCACCACAGCTCCTTTGCCGTAGAAGATCTGTGGGTCTGGTCTTTGCGGCCTTATCTTCAGTGGGTGTCTGTTCGGCCCCCCGGTGTGATCTCTCTGTCGCCCGTCCGGTCTTCAGCCGTTTTGACCGTCAGGCTGATCGCACTGTGGCAGTATGTCCGGTCACGATCCCCTCTGAGGCAGATTTTTATTTCATGTATAATATAAAATAGTTTTGCCCGTGGCGCTCCTGGTGCGTAATGGGAAGACATATGCCCTCCCCACCCGTATGGGGGTGTATGCACCGGACGCTCCGCTGGCACGAGGTCGGGGTGGAAAAAAACCTCGCCGCCCTCAGGGACGGGCTCTCACGGAAAGTCACCGCCCTCCCCGAGGGGCGGGAGCGTGCGCTGACGGCACGCTGGCTTGAATCCGTGGAGGAGCTCCTTCGGCTGATCGGGTCGATCAGGGTGGTGGTCAGGCCCGCCGTCGAGAGGGATATCGGTTTTCAGATCGAGAACGAAGAGATGTTCTTCATTGCCTTCTTCCAGCCGTCCACGAAAAACCTGTTCATGGAGATCGCCACCCATTTCGGGGAAGGCGGCTGCGCTCTCTCCCCCGAGGCCCTCGCGGAGATGGCCCATCTCCCCGAAGCGGCGGAAGCGCTCGCCTGGATAGGCGATGCCGCCCTGAAGATTGGGGTTCTGCCTGAGATATGGAGCCCCCGCCTCGCCGATGCGGGAACGCTTTCCGAACGCCGGAAGGCCTACGAGAGCAATGCGAACATGGCCCTCCTCTGCGATCGCTGGGGTCTCTACGAGCACCGCATACACTTCGACCCCCCGGTGGAGAAGGGCGATCCCGGTCATGTGAAGGGCACCCTCGTCGAGGCGGTGCTCGGGATTGTGTTTCTCCAGTGCGGGATGAAAGGGGTCGCCAGAGTCGCCTGTCTCCTTGCCCCGCGGCATTAAAACCATGTCGTTTATTTTTTCGCCGTGTCAACGGTAATGTCAGGTCTCTCTGAAATGCCCCTCCGGGGTTTATATGGGGTCTGGTGGTTTCTTTGAATGCGAAAACGATTCTTGTCATCGCTCTTGCGGCAGTTCTCGCACTGGTCGGCGTGTTCATGCTCGCGGGTTCCGGGGTTTATTCCGGGCCGGTAGTGCTCTATGACGGCCCGGTGAATATCAGCGCCGGAACGGCCGTTTTCACCGCTGCAGGTTCGAACGTGCAGTACTGCGTGGAATACGAAAGTCTGTACGGCGTTTTGACTGCGGTTTGCCTGAAGGAAGGCCTTTCCTGCACGGTTTCGGATCAGGACTGGAACCCCCGCCTCCACTCGCAGGTAGTGGAGGAGGTCGGCGGTTTTTCGGAATGTAACGGCACTGCGTGGAACTGCACCGTAAACGGCGTGCCGGTGCTCCTCAGCTCGGCTGAAGACGGGGTGATCACTCACCATGTCTCCGACGGCGACAGGGTGGTGTTTTTCTATGGACCTGAAGGCTGCGGCCCCGACGACGCAGATGCCGTGATCCGTGTCGTGCCGCATATCGAAGAAGGATCGGAGAGCGCCACCGATAACAGAACGCTCGCCCTTTCCGGTGTCTCGGCGTATTCGATCACCCCCGACATCTATCGCGAGGCCCTTCTCTGCCACGGCCGGAGCTACACCGACGCCGACGGCTTGCTCTGGAGCGGGGTGCCGGTCTGGTTCTTCATCGGCTGCGTCGACGGCCGAGAGTCCCCGCACCACCCGATGCTCAGTTCGAGCCTTGCGTCGGCCGGATATAACGTCACCTTCACCGGGAGGGACGGCGCCGTCTGTACAATGAACAGCACGGTCCTCGTCAGGAGCAACGATTACCTGATCGCGTACATGAAGGACGGCGTCTCGCTTGAGAACGGGCCGGCCGGTCCCTTTGTCCTCGTCGGGCCGGGCATGGGTGAACGCACCTTCGGAGGCGTCGTCTCCCTCGCACTTTCCGGGTATGATCGCCCCCCGGCCGCCCCGGCGGTCACCATCAGGCGCTACGCCGCCGATGGGCAGACCGTCCTGAACGAGACGACGGTGGACACCGCCTATATGGAGGCGAATCTCCCTGTGCTCGGGAACGAAACCGTCCCCTACCGCATCCAGGGCCCCACCTTCGACAAAAACGATCTCTGGAATCCCGCAGAGGATAAAAACCCGGCGAAGGTCGAGGACACCGTGCTCGGGACGGCGATCCGGGATCTCTGCGACCTCGTGGGCGGGATGAACCCGGGCGACCGCGTGCTGCTGTCGGCGTCTGACGGTTACACCACCGAACTGCAGTACGAGAACATCTACGCACCCCTGCCCGAACAGGGCGAGGCGGCACTCTCGTGGTGGAGCGCGCGTGAAGGCTATGCCCCCGACTATAGTGACGGCCCGCGGCTCTTTTTCCTCGCCCCGGACCACGTCTTCGGGAACGAGAACATGCAAAACTGCCTCGCCGAAGAGTCGTGGGTGTATTACTGGACCGGCGGCGTCCAGTACCCGTCGGCAGCCGGCACCTCGGTGCGGGGCGTGGACCATCTCTCGATCCTGCCGGCCGGCACCGGTTAACCCGGCCTTTTTTAATTTCCGACTCCTCGCCCCCAACACTCTTCTCCTCTCCCGCTGAGAGAAAAAGCATGGACATCGAGTTTCCGCGCTACGAGCGCAACGACGCATGCAGGAGGATCGAGGTGGAGTTCGTGGCGCACTTCGCTGGCGCCATCCCGTCGCGCGAGACGGTGCGTGCGGAGCTGGCCCTGATCTCGGGCGCCGACCCGGCGGCGATCGCCCTCGATAGGCTGAGCCCGAGGGCGAAAATGGGTGAGATCCGGGGAAAAGGGCGGATATACGACGATGCCACAGCGATGAAGGCCGGGGAACGCTGATCACCCGGAAAAGGCCCGCCAGAGGTACGAGGCCCCGAAGAGCAGCAGGAACACCCCGCAGGCGGCGAGGATGATCCGGTACTGCCTGACCGAGAGGATCGTCTTTCCTCCGGCCGTCCCGGCGGCGACCAGCCCGAACCACCCGAAGTCCGAGGCCCAGTGGCCGATCATGAAGGCGACGGCGACCGCCGCGCCGGCCGCCAGGCCCTTCAGCAAAAGGCCGCTCCCGACGGAAAGCCACCAGAGCCAGAAATAGGGGTTTGCGGCGCTCGTGACGACCCCGGCGAGCAAGGGGCTGCCGGTCGCCGAATCCGTTGGGGCTGCCAGCACGGCGGTCCGGCTCTCCCGCACCGTGAGGGCGCCGAAGACGATCAGGGCCGTCCCTCCCACGAAAGCGACCGGGACGGCCACGCTGTCGGCCGCTGCGGCGAGTCCGGCGACGATCGCAAGGGCGACGATCGCCTCGATGGCGGCGTGGCCCGCGGCGACGAGAGGTCCGGCCGTCCATCCACAGTCGAGCGAACTCCTGATCGTCGCCACGAGGGTGGGGCCGGGAGCCAGCGCTCCTGAGAGGCCGATGACGAAGCCGACGATCAGCGCCGGGAGGATGCCGTCCATCGATATGCATGGGGCAGGCGAGGTGATAAGGGAAAGGGTGGCAGCACTAGATCGTCCCGATGCAGACGAAAAACACGACGATCGCCCCTGCGATCAGGGCGATCGCCCCGGCGGCCTGCGTCAGCAGATAGAGGCGCGAGAGATCTTCGCCGCTCATGCCGCCCCCTCCTCCCTGCGGAGCGACTTCGTGCGTTTTCGCCGGTAGAGGTCCTCCCGCTCCATCTCTTCCAGGTAGTCCTCGATGTACGCCGCCGTGTCGCGGAGCGACGGCAGCAGCATATAGGCGAGGGCGTTTGTCCTCCTCCTGACCGTGACGATCTGGTCCGCGAGCCTGACCATCGCCCCCTCCACCTCCGCACACTGCAGGGCGGCCCCGACCGCCTCCTCGCAGCGGCGGTAGGCCCCGTCCAGTGCGGCCCCTGGCGCCGCAAGGGGGTAGCCGGGCTCTTCGGCCTCGCGCAGGCGCGCTCTAGGGCGGATCGCCGGCACCGCCGTTCCCATCACCGTCCGCTTTCCCATCTCGATCTCGCCGATGGGTGCGGCGAGGGCGAGGGCGTCCTCGATGTCCCTTGCGCCCATCGCCATCTCGGCCCGCCCGAGCGAGAGATACGCACCTGCAAACGCCGTCTCGACGGCCGCCCTCAACTTCTCCCGCTCCTCCTGCAGCCTGAAAAACTCCAGCACCATGGCGTCGAGTTTCTCCTGCAGCAGTTCGTGCCCCTTCTCTGCCACGACGATCCGCTTTCTGATCTTCAGCAGCTCGATCCGGGTGGGGCGGATCCCCGGGATGATCCGCCTGCTCATCTGCCCCCTCTCCGCGCGTGGGCGGCGATCAGGGCCGGGTCGATCCGCTTCAACTCGTCGTCGGGGAAACGGGAGAGCAGATCCCATGCCCGATCGAGGCTTTCGGTGATTGCCCGCCCCGCATCGGCTCCCTGCCCGACGAACTCCCGTTCGAAACGGGTGGCGAAGTCGAGGTAGAGGCGGTCGACCGGCGTCAGCCCCTCCTCTCCGATCACCGCTACCAGGCTTTCGAGCCGCCGCCCTCTGGCGTACGCCGCGTAGAGCTGGTCCGAGACGGCGCCGTGATCCTCCCGCGTCTTTCCCTTCCCGATGCCGCCGGGCATCAGGCGCGAGAGGCTGGGGAGGACGTCGATGGGCGGGTAGACGCTTTTCCGGTGGAGGTCGCGCGAGAGCACGATCTGACCCTCGGTGATGTAGCCGGTGAGGTCAGGCACCGGGTGGGTGATGTCGTCGTCCGGCATGGAGATGATCGGGAGCTGGGTGATGGAGCCCTTCTTTCCCCTGATGCGCCCGGCACGCTCGAAGATCGAGGCGAGGTCGGTGTACATGTAGCCCGGGTATCCCCGCCGGGCCGGCACCTCCTCCCTGGCCGCCGAGACCTCGCGCAGCGCCTCGCAGTAGGCGGTGATGTCCTGGAGGATCACGAGCACGTGCATCCCCTGGGAGAAGGCCAGGTATTCGGCCGCCGTCAGGGCGCAGCGCGGCGTGACGATCCGCTCGATGGCCGGGTCGTCGGCGAGGTTGGCGAAGATCACGGTGTGCTCCAGCGCCCCGGTCTCCTCGAACTCCTCCAGGAAGAACCTGGACTCCTCGTTGGTGATGCCCATCGCCCCGAAGACGATCGCAAACTCCTCGGCATCGCCGAGCACCCGCGCCTGCCTGGCGATCTGGGCGGCGAGGCGGGAGTGCGGGAGACCCGCGCCCGAGAAGATCGGGAGTTTCTGCCCCCGCACCAGGGTGTTCATGCCGTCGATCGCCGAGATGCCGGTCTCGATGCAGTCTTCCGGGAAGGCCCGCGCCGTCGGGTTGATGGAGGTGCCCGCGATGTCCCTGACATCCTCGGGGATGACGGCGCCGCCCCCGTCGGCCGGCCGGCCAGCCCCGTCGAAGACCCGCCCCAGGATCTCGGGCGAGACCGCCATGCGCAGGGGTTCGCCGGTGAACCTGACCGAGGTCGCCTCGGTATCCAGATCCCGCGTGCCGCCGAAGACCTGCACGACGGCCATGGTCAGACGGCTTTCGAGCACCTGCCCGAGGCGCCGCTCCCCGCCCGGGAGGCGCACCTCCACCACCTCGCCGTAGGCGGCGTCCCCCACGCCCGAGACGGCCATCAGCGGCCCGGCGACCTTCGTGACCGAGGTGTACTCTCGCGCCGGGGAGGTCACGGCCGCTCGCCTCCCAGGGTGTCGAACTCCTCCTCCATGCGCCGCTCCACCTCGCCGAAGAGCGCCGGGAATTCGGCGGCCGGGACCGAGCCGAGACGGGAGAGCCTGCCGGTTACGGGGAGCGCCCCCACTTCGGCGGCAGAAGCCCCCCGTTTCACCGCCGCCCGTCCGGCCTCGGCGTAGTCCAGGATCATCATCATCATCAGGTACTGCTTCTGCGGCGGGCAGTAGGTGTCGACCGGGTCGAAGGCGTACTGGATCAGGAAGGACTCCCTGATGATCCCGGCGACCAGGAGGGCGAGTTTGTCCTCCTCTGGCAGGACGTCGGGCCCGACGAGGTGGACGATCTCTTCGAGTTCGCTCTCCTTCTGGAGGACGGCCATCAGTTCCCTCCGCACCCTGCCCCACCCGGGCCCGCCGTGCTCCTCCCACCAGCCGCGGACGGCGTCGAGATAGAGGGAGTAGGAGAGGAGCCAGTTCACCGCCGGGAAATGCCGTTCGTGTGCGAGGTCGGCGTCGAGGGCCCAGAAGACCTTGACGATCCTGAGGGTGTTCTGGGTGACCGGCTCTGAGAAGTCGCCGCCAGGCGGCGAAACCGCCCCGATGACTGAGACCGATCCGATCTTCTCGCCGGGCCCGAGCGCCCGCACCCTTCCCGCCCGCTCGTAGAACTCCGCAAGCCGGGAGGCGAGGTAGGCCGGGTAGCCGTGCTCGCCCGGCATCTCTTCGAGCCTCCCCGATATCTCCCGCATCGCCTCGGCCCATCTGGAGGTGGAGTCGGCCATCAGGGCGACGTCGTAGCCCATGTCCCGGTAGTACTCGGCGATGGTGATGCCGGTGTACACCGAGGCCTCGCGGGCGGCCACCGGCATATTCGAGGTGTTCCCGATCAGCACCGTCCGCCCCATCAGGGGCTCGCCGGTCCTGGGATCTTCGAGGGCCGGGAACTGGCGCAGGACGTCCGCGAGTTCGTTCCCCCGCTCCCCGCAGCCGACGTAGACGATGATGTCAGCGTCCGACCACTTGGCGAGCTGGTGCTGGACGACGGTCTTGCCGGCCCCGAACGGTCCGGGCACCGCGGCCGCTCCCCCTTTCGCCATCGGGAAGAAGGAGTCGATCACCCGCTGGCCTGTGATCAGGGGTTCGGACGGCGCCATCTTCTCCCGGATCGGCCGCGCCACCCGCACCGGCCAGCGCTGAAGCATGGAGATGACCACCTCTTCGCCCCAGGCGGTTCTGACGCAGGCGACCTCCTCCTCGACGGTGTAGGTGCCGGGCGGTGAGACCCTGATAAACGTCCCCTCGACACCGGGGGGTACGAGAACGGCGTGGGCGAAGCGCCCCTCCGGCACCGTGCCGATCGGCGTGCCGGTGGCCGCCGCTCCGCCGGCCTTTGCCTGCGGGGTGAACTCGTGCCGCCGCGCCCGGTCCAGCGCCGGGAGCGAGGCCCCCCTGATGATGAAATCGCCCAGTTCGTCCCTGAGAACCTCAAGAGGGCGCTGGATGCCGTCGTAGACCATCCCGAGGAGGCCGGGGCCGAGTTCGACCGAGAGGGAGGCGCCGGTCCGCTCGACCGGTTCGCCGGGTGCGATGCCGGTGGTGTCCTCGTAGACCTGGATCGTTGCGACGTCCTCGGAGAGTTCGATGATCTCCCCGATCAGGGCGGCGTTGCCGGCCCTGACCACCTCGTACATCCGGCCTCCCCGCATGCCGTCGGCCTCGATCACGGGCCCCGTGATCCTGACGATCCTCCCGCTCACCCGCTCACCCCCGGAAGACCCCTGCCAGCCACTCTCCTCACCGCCCGGCCTGTGGCGTCCTCGCCGTGCACTGGTCCCGACGGGCCCGGAACTCCGATCACGACGGGGTACACGCCCGGCACCTGCGGCTTCGGAACGGCGGCGAGGTATCGGTCCAGCACCAGGATGACGCCTACGTCCTTATCCGAAAGGGCGATAGCCAGTGCCCGCTCCGCCTCCTGTGCGTCGGTACAGGCGACGGCCCCGGCGATGCCCCCGGCCCTGCACGCCAGTGCCATGGTCCGGTCTCCGATTGCTGCAATCTTCATGTTTCTGTCTCCTCTACGATGAGAACCCGCTCGATTTCCTCGGCCGGCACTCCTGCGGCGACGCCGGCGGCGATCGCCCGCATGTTCCGCGCCTCGTAGTCGAGGGCGATGAGGTGGTGGAGCAGGGGTCCGCTCTCCAGGTGGTACTGACTGGCGGTCGCCCGCGTGGCGTCCAGGGTGCAAAGGTCGAGAGCCGCCTCCAGTGCGGCCGCGTCGCCGTTCTGCACCGCCTCTGGTGAGGCGACGAGATACTGGTGGTAGCGCGTCCCTTCGACGGCCGCGATCAGGTCGGAGAGGGTTCCAGCCCGTTCGGCCCGCAAAAGTCGCTCCCCGGTGAGTTCGAAGCCGCCCGCCCTGACGAGGTGGCGTGCCGCCGCCTCTCGCCCGGCACCGAAGGCCCTGGCCCGCACGAGGGCGCGGAGATTGGCGACGTCGATCATTCTGCCGGCCGTCTCCACCACCGGCGGCGAGAGGGAGATGTCCACGGCGCGTGCGGCCGCGCTCAGGTCGCCGAGGGCTGCGGCCCTCGAAAGCGCCAGGAACGCCCCGGTCTCTCCTCCGGCAGCGGCGTGGGCGCGGGCGAGTGACGGGCCGAACGGCGCCTTTCCCATCCTCCTGATCGCCTCCTCGGCATTTTCTGCGTGCGCCGCTTTTCTCAGGCGCTCGGGGGTGAAGCCGCCGATCGGGACGGCACGCTCTTCGACGGCGGCCGGGGAGAGTCCTCGCTCTTTTGCCGCCACAACCCCTGCCGCCTCCCAGGCGCCGAGCATGCCGGCGTACGCCGTGAAGAAATGCCTGACGCCGTCGGGCACGCTCTCGGTCAGGCGCATGACTGCCTCGTAATGGTGTGTCCTGACGAGCCGCTCGGCCTCCCGGCCGTTGAGGGCGGTGCTGGCCGGGATGCGGTGCTCAAGGGCGGCGAACCGCTCGAAGAGGTCGTGCAGGTCGCCGGCCTCCAGTGCCTCCCGCACGCCTTCTCTCCCGATCAGGGGGTTGCCGATCGCCCTGACCCTGGCGTCGGGCTGGGCGAAAAGAGCGATGTTCAGGATCATTCTGAAGTAGCCGGCCGACGAGGCCAGGATCGCCGCCATCATGACGGCGATGGCCAGTCCGATCACGAGCAGGGCCGTGCCGTCGGTTCCCGAGAGGACGGCGTCGGCGATCTCCTCAAGGGCGGTCATGCCCTGCCTCCCCGAAGAGGATCGCGGCCGTCCTGCCGGTCAGTTCCTCCCGCATCCGTGCAATCCTGGCGGAGAAACGCTGGTCGCACCGCGCCCGTCCGGCGAGCACGACGACCCCGCCGTCTTTTTCCCCCTCTTCACCCTCGATCGGTGCGATGGCAACACCCTCCATCCGGCTGCAGGCGATGGCGACGACTCCTCTATCCGTCTCGCTGCAGAGGACGGTGATCGGCCCGCCTCCCACGACCTCCCGCCCCTCCAGGACCAGCCTTCTGAGGATCGTCGGGTATTCATCTGAATTTTTGAGGGCGGCGATGCGCCGTTCGGCTTCCTCCAGGGTGCGGTCGATGCCGGCCTCCCTGGACGCCCTGAGGCGGCCGCGGGCCGAGAGACGCGCCCGCGCCAGCACTCTGCGCCTGAGGGACTCGGCTTCCTGCCTGCCTCCGGCCACGATATCGGCCACCTCCCTCTCGGACACCACCCGCCCGTCCCTGAGGATCCGCTCCTCTTCGGATGCGGCCTCGCTGCGTATCCGCTCTTCTTCCCCGGCGGCATCCCTCCGGATCCGCTCGACGATCTCCTCGACACCCATCTTCAGCCGCCCCCGAAGAGCCCGATCCCGAACATGATCAGGATCGCCACCAGCAGCCCGAAGATGGCGAAGGTCTCGGCCATCA
>ENA-ORXD01000711-ORXD01000711.1-sediment-metagenome-genome-assembly--contig:-NODE-711-length-37275-cov-3.540244_pt1 | contig 37275 bp, 31 predicted proteins | sample MGYA00237862_ERZ511471 | MGnify/ENA metagenome assembly ERZ511471 | reverse complement strand
GCCCGGGTATATTTAACGGGGGATTGGCTGGGAGTGGGAAAGATCATTGCCTCTGTGGGTGCAGAAAGCTGGCGCTGGCGAAACAGGGGGTAAACCAGCAGCGATGTGGTTTTCCCCAGGTAGAAACCCGGGATCGCAGTGAAAGCGAAAACGATGGCCATGATGAAAGCGCGGAATTTGTTCATGCAGGTGGCTCCCCTTTGCCGATAAGCTGGCTTTTTGGACGTCCTTGTTTAAGTGGATGATGAGTTGATTTCTGACCTTTGGTCTGGTCGTTCTGATTGGCAAGGATTGAAGCGGCATTTTGTATGTTGCAAACACCCATGGGTTTTGAAGCGGGGTCTACAGAATCAAAAACAGCAACCCCAAGATAAAGCTGTGATTGAAGCTGGTTGAGTGTTTGAGCCAGCCAATGCGTCCTGTATTCATTGGACAGGTAGCTTTGGTCAGATGGATTGATCGATCCATCTGGCGGTGCCAGCCTGGTGATCCAGATCAGACCACTGCTATGGTTGTTGTTCAGCATGACCTGACGAATTTCTTCATAATGCCGCAGATAACGAGATTCCTGTCCATCTGGAGGAGTTAATGGGTCACTTGTGGTGTTGGGCATCTGGAGGCTGATAACAGGCATGAAATCTTTGAGGCCGTTATCGTACAATTTCTGCAGAAATTTAAGGTCGCTGATCTCATTTTCGGAATCATCTTCCACAACTGGGACAAGCCCGCCGGCTACCAGGGTTATTGAAAGACCCTGAGCTGTAATTTGTTCCTGCAGACTATTGAAGAGCCTGGCGTAAGCTTTGGGCGATGGTTTCGCGCCCCAACCCTGCCGGGTGTTCGCTCCCGCGAGTATTTCGACTGCTTGCATGGTTTCTGGATAGCGATTGATTAAAGTGTCTATCCATTGGAAGGTCAGATTTGCATCAGGACCACGATCTGAGAGCGCCCAGGCTGGAGGCTGGGAAAGGCTGATCATAACCGGTATTTGCTGATCACCAGCGAAACGTATGATCAGGTCCAGGTTTGTCCAATCAGGGGAAGTGTTTTGGTTGGGAGTAAATTCATCCCAAAAAAGATCCACCACAATCCAATCGGGATTTACCCTGGATGCGCATTCCAAAGCCAGAGTGAGATTGGTGTCATTAAGCGAAACGCGGGCACCATAGCCGAACTGCCCGCTTCCTGGTATTCCTCTGGCAGCCTGAACATACTCAACTGGCAGCACGGCCACTATGAGGCTGAAGAGGATTACAAAGCGGACGATCTTTCTAAAAATCATTTTTAGACCAGGAAATTAATAATGAATACCAGCAGGGCAATGAAGTTCCCTGCCAAAAACCCAGCAACCCCAACGAGGAAGATGGTTATCCAGGTTTTTTGCCGATCTTTACCTTTGAACAAATGGTAAAAATTCCAGACCAGATAGCGCACGGTCTTGGATTCACTAAGCGCCTGAATAATAAAATCCCAGAAAGCTAATTCAACCTGTTGGGTAATCTTGGCATTCATGATATTTCACCTTGAAGTAGATGTTTTGATTATTTTTCCAGAATTACTTGCGACCACGCGTACTGTTCTGGGAATAGTGTGTCCATCTGGTGTGGTCCCTTTGCCCCGGAAAATCAGCAAATACTGTCCATTGGGCTGTTCTTTGACGCTTGGCTTTTTGTTATGAACTTCGGGGAAGCGTTTATAAATTTTTTCGCAGATTTTTTCCAGCGTCTCGTGTTCCATAGGATCGTTTTGATTCCTCTTCAGTTAACTAATGAACTCTTCGCCGCATGAAAGCTGGCAGGTCCAGGTTGGAATGTGAATTCACCATTTCCGCGGGGGTTGAATCGGCGTAGGCGTGCTGCGGAACCGGACTTTGTGCAGCGTGGGTAAGGGGTGTGGAAGCGGTTTGATGGATGGGTTGGACAGTTGAACGCGTATCCAGCGGAGTGGCACCGAGCCCGGTGATAATCAGGATAATTTGCACACGGCCAAACATTCGTTCATCGTTTATGATGCCAGGAATAATATCCGCATTGGATGAAGCTTTGCGTTGGAGCGCGGTGAGCGCTTCGGAGACCTCGATAAAGCTCAGGTCAGTGCTCCCAGTGAAGTTTGCAATGATTCCGGTTGCATTTTCAATCGGAATTGAATCCAGCAGGGGATGGTGAAGGGCCTGTTGGATGGCGTCATGCGCTTTATTTGGCCCCTGACCATAGCCAATGGATAGAAGTGAACCGCCACCAGTTCGCATCATGCGACGGATGTGGGCAAAATCAACATTGATCAGACCGGGTTGGGTAATCAATTCAGTGATGCCCTGGATGCTTTGACGAAGGACATCATCGGCAAGCCGGAAAGCAAGTTCGAGCGAAAGGTCTTTGGGGGCGATTTTTAAGAGCCTGTCATTGGGAACAGTGATCAGAGTATCGCTGAAAGATTGCAGCTTGGCCAAACCCGCCAACGCGTTTTTCTGGCGGCGGCCTACTTCAAAGGAGAACGGTGTTGAAACTGCAGCAATGGTTACAGCGCCAAGGCTCTGAGCAATTCGGGCTGCTACAGGGATCGCGCCGGTGCCAGTACCGCCCCCCATACCCGCCGCGAGGAATACCATGTCTGCACCTGTCAATGCCGCCTGGATCTCACGAGCGCTTTCCTCAGCGGCAGCCTGCCCGACCTGAGGATCTCCACCCGCCCCGAGACCACGCGTAAGCTGCGGGCCTAACTGGATCTTGGTAGGAGCAAGCGAACGTCTCAATGCCTGGGCATCAGTATTGGCGGCGATGAAATCAACACCGCTCAGACCTAATTCGATCATGCGGTTAATGGCATTTGAACCGCCACCGCCAAGCCCAATTACTTTAAGTACTGGCAGCCGGACGGCCAGGGGGGTTCTCTCAACTGTTTTAAATGGCATTGTTGTTGTCGTCATATCTCACCTCTCTGATAATTGAGTTGCAATACTTGTGCCATCTCCGGCGATTCGATCTACAATACATCCTGATTCGCGCAGGCGTTCTAAAATGCTTTCAGGGAAGCTCTGTGGACCGCCGATAATTGTGACTTGTTCCGCCAGCGCGGCTTCTTTCAGAGAAAAACCGACTGTTGGCTGGTGTTTTTTCACAAAGGAGCGGATCACGTCCAGGTGGAAGTCAGCGACACCCCATTCATAAGTGGGCAGCAGAAGGTAATGCCGGATTGGACGGGCGGGTGAAGTTCTGGCTGCTTTTTGGTAAAAATCTTTGCGAAGAGGCGTGTTCTTCTCGATGGCGGGGCTTTTTTTCTGTCGAGGTTGGTCGAGCCAGGATTTTATAGCCTCAGAGATTGCTTTTGGCTTGCCGTCTATGGCATACCAGGCTTGATGGGCAAAAGCACCGGCACTTCCGGCTGCCAGCAGCCAGAAATTGCATGCTACGATTTCTTCAGGAAGGGGGCTGAGCAGTACGCCGGCAGATCCAGGCTCCTCTACAGGCTCATCCATCAGCAATCTGGCAATGGCGAGGTTGGTCTGGATGGCATCCAGGTCCTCGTGAGTGGCTGGATTCTGATAAGGGTTGCCAGGGATTCCAGCTCCCAACAAAATAATGGGCGCGCTTTTCCCCGTAACCGCTTTGCAGATCGCGCTGTACCATTCGCCAATCCGAAAACCGCAGTGATCTTCACTTTCAACCGGAGTATGGTAAGGTTTGGCAGCGGGCCAGCGTTCTGGCCCTCCGGCACCCCAATTCAGTGGATGCCGGCCGGTCCAGGCGTAGGCGGAAAGGATCAGGTTTTGAAGGATACGGGTTTCTTTACGGCGGTCCAGAGATTCCAGCGTCGCGCGGAGAAAAGTGGTATCCCAGTAACTCCCGGCGGGCTCGAGCGGGGGAAGGATTGGGATCAGACCGCTTTGGAGGGCCAGGTTGGCAATCGGGATGTAATTATCCAAAAACCTTTCCACGAGATCGGTTTGGGCCCATTTTTCAGAAGACCAGTTTCCGCGGCTGTTGGGGCATTCGGTCAGAATGACCGATCTCACACCCCAGTGGGCGTAGGCGGTCAGGATAGGTTTGAGTTCGGATTCCACAAGTCTGGTGAAGGGAGATGTGTTGAAATGCAGCAGAGGTTCAATGCCAGCCTGTAGTAAGCCTCGAATAAAAAATTCGGGAACAGCCCGTTCTGTTGAAGCCTGGAGGACCAACCAGGAAGCTTCCAGCTCTTTTAATTCTGGCAGCCAATGGAGTAAGTCACCCTTCTGATAGTGAAGCATATCGGGATAGTAATGAAATCCGATGCGTGTTTTGCGTGGCGAGAAATATGAAAATGCTTTCATTTTTAAACCCCGGTTTCGACAAATTGATCCAGATAAATAAGATTTACTTTAGAAATCAAGGAGCAAGATATATGCCATATTCCAGACTGCCTTCAATTCTGCTATAATTACGCAGCTTATGATACTCGTGACTGGCGGCACAGGTTTTGTGGGCCAGGCATTGATCCGCCATCTGGTTTATATGGGGAAACCATTACGGATTTTGCTGCGGCCTTCACCGGATTCACCCAATTTACCGCGAGGCGTTGCTGTTGAAGTCGCAGTATGCGGCCTCAAAGATGAACGGGGGCTGCGTGCCGCCTTAAAAGGAGTTGATGTCGTTTTTCATTTGGCTGGCTCCGAGCGCGCAGGATCACATGCTGATCTAACCGGGGTGGATGTGGAAGGAACTGAGGTGATTTCGCGCGTGTGCGCTGAGGCGGGTGTCAGGCGGTTTTTCTACCTGAGCCATATTGGGGCGGACCGGTCTTCAGCTTACCCCGTTCTAAAGGCGAAGGCTATCGCTGAACATAATGTGATCGATAGCGGCGTGAACTATACGATATTTCGATCCGCGCCTATTTTTGGGGAGAATGATCAATTCACTGTGCCGTTGGTATTGTTGATGAAACGACTTCCGTTTATTTTCCTGATGCCTGGTGAAGGGGACTCGCTGCTACAACCGATCTGGGTGGAGGACGTGGTTGCCTGTCTTGCGCTTGCGCTGGATAACCCGGAAACCAGTAATCAGTTATTTACGATAGGGGGAGGGGAATATCTCACTTACAGGGAAATTCTGCAGACTTTACTGGAGGCAAGCCGGCTTCGAAGAAAATTAATTTCGATTTCTCCGGCATACCTGCGAGGGATCACCTTGTTCATGGAGCAGTTTTTCCCAAAATTAACAATGCCTTTTTATTGGTTGGATTATCTGGCGGCAGACCGTACCTGTCCGCTAGACACTTTGCCCAGGAAGTTTGGTTTAATGCCAACGCGATTCAATCAGAAGCTGGATTATCTTCAGGATATTTTATCCGTATAAGGGAGCATAGCCGCCTTACATGAAAACTCAAGCCATTTGCATTCATGCCCATTTTTACCAACCCCCCAGAGAAGATCCTCTCACCGATGAAATTCCGGTTGAAGCTGGTGCCGCTCCTTACCCAAACTGGAACGAACAAATTTATGATCAATGTTATCGTCCCAATGCGGAACTGGGAAATTTTCGGAAAATCAGTTTTAATATTGGACCCACGCTCAATGATTGGCTGGAAACAGCTCATCCGGAGATTTTGGAGAAAATTGTTTCGCAGGATCAGGAAAATGTGAACAAATTTGGGGTGGGGAACGCGATGGCACAGGCTTACAACCACACCATCCTGCCGCTTTCACCCAGGGTGGATAAAGAGACCCAGATCCGGTGGGGCATTGCTGATTTCAAATGCAGGTTTGGACACAGCCCGCAGGGTATGTGGCTACCAGAGGCTGCTGTAGACCTGGAGACCCTGGAAGTCCTAAAAGAAAATGGGATTGCGTTTGTCATTCTGGCGCCCTGGCAGGCAGATCAACTGGATCTGGATGTGTCCCATCCCTATCTGGTTGAGCTTCCTGGCGGAAAACAGATTACCGCCTTTTTTTATGACGAGGATCTAAGTATGCGGGTCAGTTTTGATCCGGGAGCGACCGTCAACGCGGACCAGTTTGTTTTGAATTATGTGCTGCCAAAATTCAACGGGAAAAAAACCACCGGATCACGTTTTCATATTGTGGCTTCAGATGGGGAACTTTATGGGCATCACCAGCCATTCCGGGATAAGTTTTTGGCTTATCTGATGAATGGCGCGTTGGGTAAGAAGAATATAGCTTACATGTATCCCGGTCTGTGGCTTAAAAATCATCCAGCCACGGAGACGATCCGCATCCGCGAGAATACTTCCTGGAGCTGTCACCACGGTGTTTCGCGGTGGAAAGAAGCTTGCGGCTGCGCGGCGCATGGCGAATGGAAAGCGCCTCTCCGGAATGCTTTTAATCAGATCGCCGGCGCGCTGGACAAGGAATTTCTCACTTTTGTGGGCAAGTTTATGGAGAATCCCTGGGAATTAAGGCACTGTTACTACAAGGTACTGTGCAAGAAAATGGAACCGGAGGCATATATCCGGTCAATGATCCCCCAGACACTATCTGATGAAGATTTACAGGTCATAAAGCTGCTGCTCAGCGCCCAATTTGAAAGACAGCGGATGTTCACTTCGTGCGGCTGGTTTTTTGACGATTTCGACCGGATTGAACCGCGAAATAATATCGCGTACGCGGCCCAGTCGATCTGGTTGACAGAACTGGCAACCGGCATGGATTTGAGTGAACAGGCTTTAAAATGGTTGAAACCGGTTAAAAGCTGGCGATCTGGTTTGCGAGGCGACCAGGTTTTCCGGTTTCGGTTGGAGAAAACTAGAGTGGCCTGGCAGCAGATTTCAGTTCGGCAGCTTCCAACAGTTTAGCAATCTGATACTGGGATTCTTCTTCCGCCGACAACAGGGTTTGTGTGATTGCATCGATATTCAGAACCTGTTCGACAAAGCTGGCCGCACTGGCGTTAACATTTGTGATGCTCTGGATTACCGCCACAACTGACATCCACCAGATCAGTTTTTCATACGCTTCTTTGCGGAACCAGAGTATGCCCTTGTGCCGGTTAACACCCAGGTAACGCTGGATGTATTCATCCGATAACCATTCTGAAAGCAGTTTCGCCGGGGAATGTGAGCGGGTATCTTCGAACCAGTTTTGGTGACGGGTGAGAATATTCACTTCCAGAAGGATGGTGTTGGCTTGCTGTTCGTTAAGACCCATTTCAAAACAGGTCTCACGCAGAATTTTGCCAAAACGCCACTCATTGAGCCAGGTCTGACTCTGGTTGGAATAGTTTTCATCTCCAGATAATTTCCCTAACTCGCACACAAAAACCCAACTCAGCAAGGCAACCCATTCGGGATCAGATTGCATAAGCAAACCCTGTTTAAGGTTGTCAAGAACCGCCAGATAGGATTTTGCTCCGGGCAGTGGGAAGATTTCCTCCACGATCGGGAATGAAAGTACGTGGTTAAGCCTGCGAATCAGGTTCCTGGAAATCTCATCCTGATTGTGTTCGAGACGGGTGAGATTTTTAATTCCATCAAGCAGGTTATTGAGCTTGCCCTGGGCTTCGAGCAGCAGTTCCTGTGAAACACTGTGCTTGTCAGATACTACCCGGGCGCTCAAAAGGTAATTGAAATACCCGGGATTAGCAATTTGCCGGAATGGTCCCTGCACCGGCTGAAGCAACAGCTCTTGAAGGGCTTCCTGAATATCCGGCACGCCACGGCCATTCAGATAATTGCACAAGTTGCGGTAAGAATGCCAGGCGTCATCCTCAACCTCATGGATGTCAATAAATATTCTGTGGTCGTACGCGCCCAATTCAAGATACAGTCCTTGTTCGGCAAGTTGTTTGCTGGGATAAATGTATTCCAGCCTTGAGGCCTGATCCCGCATGACGACATAGCGGTCCTGGTCCGCATGGAGGTTCAAACCCTCCTGGAGCGAACGCTGAATTATTCTTCGCTCACCGCTGTCCGGTTCCTTGACAGAAAAACCAACCGAATTGCGTACCCAGCCGTGTGTATTGGCATATTTATTATGATAAATTACCAGATTGCGATTGCCGTTATTTCCATTGGAGAAAGCGTATACATTCTCATCGACATACCCATCCGGCGTGAAGAAATCGAATAACAAGAAATGATCAATCCCTGAAAACTCTCGCCGGCGGTGGAGCAGTGGAAAGATTTCCCGTTCATGCCGTTTGATCAGCCATTCATTCGGTTGTTCTTCCCAGTAAGCGCGGCGGTATTCCATGCCATATTTTTCGGTGAAACCTTCCACCTGTCCATGCCCAAACATGGGCAGGCCAGGCATGGTTGCCATTAAGGTGCAGATCCCGAAATATTTATCACCATCCCCGAACTGTTCCTGGGCCGTTTTTTCATCCGGGTTATTCATGAAATTGACATAACGTTTTAGAATCTCCGGGTCAAACTCGAGCGTGTTTTTAAGCACCTTCCGAAATTCCGCGTTGTCTTCATTCCGCAGCAGGTTCATGAACGCGCTGTTGTAAACTCGGTGCATACCTAGCGTGCGGACAAAGTAGCCTTCCATAAGCCAGAAAGCTTCAGCGAGAAGCAGGGTGTCCGGCGCTTCAGCAGCCACCCGATCGACTACTTCGCGCCAGAATTCTACCGGTATCCGGGCATCAAATTGCTCGCGGGTGAGGGCATGTTCGGCGCGGGAGGGAATATCTCCGCCGCTGCCGGGTTGGGGGAACCACAAGCGCTGGTAATGCTTTTTTGCCAGGGTCATGGCGGCATCAAAACGGATGATGGGGAACTTTCGGGCCACATGTAAAATGGTCTGGATGATCGCTTCGCGGACATTTGGATCGAGGTAATTCAACTGGGCGGTGTCGTTCCAGGGCATGCTGGTGCCATCATTGCCGTGATAAATGTACTTTGTGTGCCCGTTGTAATTGTTGGTGTACTTGAAGGTGACGGCCGCATCAGTGCGATCATAGTAATGATCTTCAAGCTGGATGGTAGCCTTGGAATCCGCAGAAAGATCAGGCCCGGAAAAAGTGTAGGATGGGAATGGGCTGTAGTCGAGCGAGATGAACCAATCGGGGTGATCGACCACCCAGGGTGAGTCGATCCCCATATGATTGGGGACCATGTCACTGGCCAGCCGGATGCCGCGCTGCCAGGCGCGATGGCGCAAGTTGTCATAGGCACTTTCCCCGCCCAGTTCATTGGCGATATCGTATGACCAGAGGGAGTAGGCCGAGGCTACCGCTTCCGGGTTGCCGCAGAGTTGTTTAATGCGCGCGGATGCTTTGCTGCGTTCCCACAGGCCGATCAGCCATAATCCGGAAAAACCTCGACTGGCGAGGATATCCAGTTCCTCATCGGGAATCTGGTCGAGCCGGGTGATCTCGCGCTGGTATTTCTTGCTGAGCTGGTCCAGCCAGACATAGGTGTGTTTGGCAATCAGTACAAGACGGGGCATCCAATCTTTGTCCTGACTAAATTTTTCAACATCTTCATAGGCTGAAGCATCATAAACCGGTATGGGTATAGTGCCAGGCCCAAAACCGGTAAACGGCATTTTTTCTTCTTCTTTGATGAGGTCGATGCTGCTTAAGAGACGGTAAAGATACCTGCCGAGCAATTCTGCCCAGAACTCCCGGATGTATTCGAGTTGTCCAAACAGGGAATGTGGTACGGCAATAGCCGGGCTGCGGAGCATATCTACCAGGGTTTGCTGTTTGGGCCCGAATGGGGGTTGGGCGTCGAAAAAATCGCCTAATTCCCGGATCACTTTACGGTAAGCTGTGGTGTGTTTGAGCTGGTCATCATCAAACAGTTCAACGTATGGGTCGAGCGCCGGGTTTTTGTTTGAGACCCACAACATCAACATTTCTTCCAGAGCATTGACCCGGTTGGAAATTCCATCTGTAGTCCCCGTAAGGTATTCGTCAGCAGTAATTTCCTTAAGGTAGACGGATAGTGGAGGGAATTCCGACACAAATTCACGCAATGTGCGATCGACTTCAGATTCGCCCAAAGCACTTTCTACCCACTCCAGGGCCAGTTTCATGACCTGGGGATTTTTTTCCTCCTGATACAGGGCGATGACATAATGTAAGATTTCATCGACCAGCCCCATGGCATTGATTTGGCCGGCCTTGACGGCTTTTTCGGGGAAGGAAACGAGGTCCCGTTTCAGGTTCATTTTTTGAGAAAATACACGCGCCGCATGAAAATCCGCGAAAATAACATTGCCATTAAGACCAAATAAGGATTGATCAAACTGGTAATGGTCTCTGGCCCATCTTGAGATATGAAATTCCATTGTGTCCGCTCCTGGTCAGGTTTGGGAAGGTGCTTATTAATGATTATATATCAGATTGTGTTGTGATGAACGTGTTTGGTGGTCAAAACCAAGAACATTGAGACATGAATTGCAATGAAACGATATGATCTGGATCATTGACCGGCGGGAAAGCGGGTGATTTGCAACAGTCTAAATAAAATTTTTTTTGTCCCGGGTATTCGGTGTAAGGATGGGAATTGGTGAAAATAAGCACTCAATAAACAGCATAAAGAATCTATTCGTTGAATATTGTGGTTTATTGTATACTGATAATTAATTATTCAGTATGAGATTCATTGATCTCGATGCAGCCTTACATGGGAGGGAAATATGGTCAGAAATAAAAGGGTTCTTTTTGTAATCAGTGTTTTGATACTGGTATCTTTGGCCTGTGGAACAACAAGCTCAGGGAATACTTCGACGAGCAGCGGCGATCAAAATGCCACTGCCATCGCGCTGGGTGTTGAAGCGACCAGGAACGCCAACATGAAAGCGACGATGGAATCTGCCTCATTTGCCTCAACCGCAAGCGCGATGGGGGCGGCCGCTCAACCGGCCCCAACACAGCCGCCGGTGCCCGCGACAGCTACTGTGGCGCCCCCAACGATTGCGCCTCCACCCACACAAGAGGTGATTGTCCAGCCGACACTGGATGTGGGCGCAGAGGCAACCGCGCTGGCCCAACCGATGTATGATGAGCTCCAGGAGCTTCTCGAAGACAGCGCGATCCGTTCCATTGAAGGTACTTATTATCCAGTGGAAGATTTTCAACAGGTATGGTATGACCCCAAGACCTATACTACCTGGCGGAGCGGACACTCGGCCAGCGATTTTGTGATCCGGGCAGATATGCAATGGCGGGCGAATGAACCTTCAGCAGATTTCGCGCAATCTGGTTGTGGTTTTGTGTACGGGGAGACTGATATGGATCATTACCACGCCACTATTCTGGCACCAGACGGTGTGGTGCATACCTATCGCAGCCGGGGCAGCGAGAAAATCGAGATGAAAGGCGGGCGATACTACGGCGCGATGGGTGTTTCTTCCGGTGAGGCTGAGATCATGCTGGTGATGGAAAATAAAACCATGGCTTTCTTTGTGAACGGGATCGAGACAGTGCGTTTCAAAGACCCTTATTTCCAGCTGGGAAACATCGGGATGACGGTGTTGAGCGGGTCTTACAAGGGGTTTCAATGCACTATGACGAATATTGGCTTTTGGGAACTGGAATGAGCGCAGCACAGAGGACCTTTGTCCAGGCAGTTTGAGAAGCCGCAATTTGAGCAATTCGTTTATAATTTGTGGAAAGAAAAAATACAAATACCAATATCAGGAGAATCGAAATGACAGAGACAAATTCAAAGTGTGAATGGTGCGGCGCTCCCATGGCCCCGGGCGCAACGATCTGCGATACCTGTGGTCAGGCAGCATCTTCGAAAGACAGCGAAACACCCGCGGAAGTTTCGGCAGAAAGCTGGAGCATGCTGGAACCCCTGCCGTTTTCTGACCCTGCGCCTGAACCCAAACCAGAGTCAGACCCCGCGGATCGTTGGGGATCCCCGCTTCCGGTCGAAGAAGCAGATTCTCCTGACCGCTGGGGTTCCCCGCAGACTCCAGAGCCCCAACCTGTTGCGCCGCAGCCCCAGTCATTCTCCCAACCACAAGCTGCCATCCCTGCTATGCCCGCGCAGCCTGAAAAGAAAAGCCGGAAGTGGATCCTGTTTTTGGTGTTGGGGCTGATCGTGATCTGCGCCTGCCTGGCGATCGCGGCAATGGCAGGATACGCGCTTTTCATGGGCAATGGATCGGTAACATTTTAATCAGCGAGATTTTTCAAACCGGCTTCAAAATCAATAAATTGCTGCCCAATGAAACAGGTTCTCATTGGGCAGTTTTCTCTATCATTGCAGGAAAGTAAGCAGGTGTTCGACGATATGAAAATTACCAGGTTCTGGCATTCCTGGAAGATAGGTGTGGTTGCCGCAGTGCTGGTTTACGCGCTGGCGGCTGGCTGCCGGGCTCAATTACCCCGGCAAGGAAATGCAACAGACCGGCAAACCGCGCCTGCGGCAGGTGTGGGCCAGACGCCAACCGATGTTGTGAGCTCTCCATCGCCAACCGCGTCGCTCACCCCCATGCCAACAGTGTTCCCGACAATTCCGGCCACACCAAAACCGCGCCCAAATGAGCCGGAAGGGTGCCTGAAACCCCCGGAAGACTACACCCTGACGAATTTGAATGGATATTTGTTCAACCAGCGCACGGTTTTTATGCTGGAGCGCGCCGCGGAATTGTATGATGGCGAGATTGATATCCTGGGTTATGCAATTACTCAGGGGAGCTATACGAACGCGGTTTCAGCCAGCGTTGGCACACACGCAGGCGGCGGGGCGGTTGACCTTTCAGTAATGCGTGAAGGGACTTACACCGTGCTGTATGATGAGATCGAACCATTGATCAGCGCGCTGCGAGAGGCGGGATTCGCGGCCTGGCTGCGCGATTTGGAAGAGCTTTATCCGGGTTCCCCAATCCACATTCACGCGATTGCGATTGGCGACCGGGATTTATCCGCAGCGGCCGCAGACCAGTTGACTGGAGAATCGGGATATTTCAGAGGATATACAGGGCTGCCGGGTACGCCTGCCGCAGACCGGCATGGGGGGCCGCTGATCTGCCAGTGGATGCTGGAAGCGGGATACACAGACCTGCGCCTGACACCGACTCCACCTCTTCCAAGTTTTATCGAATAGGTAAGGTTTTATTCCAGGGCGATTCGCAGCAGTTCCAGGGGATCTATCAGCCGGAACAGGCCGCTGATTCGCCAGGTGCAGTAGGCGTTCATTTCCGCGACCGAAGCGCTGGCATCGTAGTGCGCCATGCTCTCAAAACGGGCGCCAGATGGACCAACACGCATCTCGATATGGAGGTGGGGGTTAAGCGCGTTTCCGGATTCGCCGATTTCTCCAAGCTGCTGACCACAGGAGACAGGATCGCCAAGTTCAATCCCTGCCGGATTCTGAAGATGCGCGTACAGGATGTAAAGGGATTGGCTGGGGTTGGCTTTCCAGGCTGGTGCTTCCAGTTCTTGGGGGCAGGTCAGGGCGGTGTTGGGTGTGAAGCTCTCGGCCTGTTCTTGGAGTTGGAGCTGCTCGATCCAGTCCTCGGGCAATGAATCGAGCGGTGTTTCAACCAGGATGGCAACCCCATAGGGAAATCGATCTGCTATCACCAGGGCGGTTTGGCCTTCCAGGATGGCGAAGACCGGGCGACCGGCGATCGCGACCTGGCTGTTTTGAATCAGGTCCGCGATGTCAATGCCCTGGTGGGGGTCATCCGAGCCAGGCGGAGGTGGATTGAAGGAATTAACAATGCTGTTCTCGATCTGACTCAAGGAAAAACCTTCCAAAGGCGGACAAAACGCGATTGCGGGTGGTAGTGGGGTGGGGGCAGGGAGGGTGGAGGTTGGCGTTGGGTCTATCCGCGGCTCGGTTGGAGTCACAATAACGGTTGGCAAGGGAAGTTCAAGGATTGCCCCGGCAGGAGCCAGTTGGGGTTGGGCGGATGGCTGGCAGGCAGACAGGAAGAAAACTGCGACAAAGAGCCATTTCAGTTTGGGTGTGATGGTTTTCATAGGCGAGATAAAATGAGTTGCAGCGCTTATTTGTAACGACGTACTGAATTATACTGCCTGTCCGATAATCCATCCTTCTACCGCGGCGATTTTATCTGGAATTGGAACTTCTGAAGGAAGCCGGCCGCGCAGGACGGCGATCAATCCCAACAACCCCACAGTGGAGTCGAAGGCGTCTTCGGCTGTTGGGTGGTGCCCAAACCCATCCTGGATACCAGATAGGGATTCGGAGTCGAAGTGTACCTGGAGGCTCTCCGCCATGTGGAGAATGGCCTGGGAATTGGCGGCGCGGTATGGCTGGCTTCGCTTGCCTGTTCTGCGGGTTGGGGGTAGAGCGCTAAAGCGGATCCCCAAAGAGGCGGCATATTCCGCGGGGTAGGCTTCAGCCGCAATAATTTGACCCGGTTGGAAAAGGGAAAACAGGCCGCCGTCAAATGGCCAGATTTTCAGGTGAATCTGTGGATCCTTCAGAGCAGGGATCAACAGATCCCTCCACCCTGTAATGGTGGCTTTGCCATTTTGTTGGGCGCCCATTGTCCAGAAAGTGGGAGAACCAGCTCTGCGGAACGGGGTGGGGCGCTCGCACACGCGGCAGAGCTGGTTCATGTTATCCAGACCAAGCGCGTCCAGCAGGTGAGCCTGCGCGGCTCCGCCCGGCCGTAAAGGATAAAACGGACGGTGGAGGGAAATCTGTTCGGGCACTGCGCAGGGATTGAAAAAATCTTTCCATGTGACATGATCAATATTTTGGAGGAAATTATAAAAACGCTTGATACCGAGCAACCGCGCGTATTCATAGGGCAGACCAATGGAAAAATCCAGACCGATTAACGCGCAGGTTTCGCTGCCGATTTGTTTTTGAAGTTCAGGGAAAAAGGAGTGAAGTTCAGGAACCCGCTTTGAGGCCCGAGCCAGATACGAGCCATCCGGTTGTCTATATGCGCAAGTCATCCAGCGCCGGTTGGGGCGCATGCTCCAATCGGCATGAATGACGACCGCGGGAAGTGTGGATAGGGTCATGAGAGGTGAGGAAAGTCCAGAGTCACAACAACTCTTTCAACGCCAGAACAGGTTCTTTTCGGTCGGGGATAGTGATTTTATCCACCAGCAATCCACGTGTTTTCAGGGCAGCGCCCACGCTGGAGACGATTGGTTTGCTCCACTTGAAAAGTGAAGCGAGGTCCTGGGGCCGTGCAGCGCCCACTGAAAGTAAATAAAGGTAGGCCAGTTTCTCGCGGGCTTCCTTTTCTGTGATTGCGCGCGCATCCTGCTCTAAAGTGGGAAAATGGCGCGGTACAACTTCGTAAACAAAGCTGTAATGCCAGGCGCCGGCTTTGCTTGTGCCAATGGGAAGGATCTTGAACTCCATTTGGAGGTTGTCCAGGGCATGGTTGAAACGAGCTGTGGACAAATGGGTTTTCTGGCGCAGGGCAATGGTGTCCAAAGGCCCGTCATGGAGCAGCACTTCATAAAGCATTTTTGCTTCGTAAGTCATTTTTCCCAGATGGTACTGGTCCAGGTAGTCTGTTTCAAATTCGCCGTAATTCGGGGAAAGCGCGTAAAAATAGGGCAGCGTCTCCAGGGAAAGGATGGCGTTTCGCCGGCGCAGGACCCGGCCATAATACCACAGATGTTCCCCAAGCATCTGGTCCTTCCATCCCCAGGTGACATGGCCAGGGTCGTCATGGTTATTAGGAACGGGGCGATCGCCCGCGGCTGCGACCCACAGACTGGGCAGTTCGGTATTTTTAATCGGCCAGAAAAAGATAAAACCACGCTGATTGACAAATTCCACCGCTTGCTGAGGGGAGCGCAGGCGCAGATCCGGTGTGCTGCGGTACGTTTTGGCGCGGTATGCGTTCAGCTTTTCCAGCGAGAGATCGGACATGCGCGGTTATCCGGCTTTGAGAATATGGGCGATAATATTTGAACCACTGCCGCCGATGTTCTGCGCCATCCCATAACGAGCGCTTTCCACCTGGGTCTGGCCGGCTTCGCCGCGGAGCTGTTGCACTACTTCAACAAGCTGGTACATGCCGGTGGCACCGACGGGGTGGCCACGCGCTTTCAGCCCGCCACGTGTGGCAACGGGGATTCTGCCATGGATGCCTATCTGATTTTCGACAGCCAGGCGCACACCCTGGCCGCGCTCGGCGAACCCGGCAGCTTCTAGAGAAAGGGTAGCCATGATGGTAAAGGCGTCGTGGTATTCAAATAAATCAATTTGCTCTGGGTCAATCCCGGCCTGGCGGTAGGCTTTTTTGGCTGAGAGTTCAGCCGCTTTGAGCCATAAGGGGTCTTTACGGCCGTGGACCGCAATGGAATCCGTGGCAGCGCCTGACCCGACCACACGGATGATGGGCCGGTTGGTCTGTGAACGGAGTTTCTCGGCGGGCACCAGAACCACAGCGGCAGCGCCATCTCCAATTGGGGAAGCATCCATCACATTAATGGGTTCTGCAATCATGACTGCCTTGTTGTAGGTTTCAAGAGAAATCGCTTTCTGAAAACGGGCATTCGGATTATGAACACCGTTAGCATGCGCGTTGATGGAGAATTGGGCGAAATCTTCATGCTTCCAGCCATATTCATGCATATAGCGCTGCATGACCAGGGCATTGAGAGCCACAAAGGAAATGCCGTGATCCACTTCCCAATCCGCATCGGCGGCAGTGGCAAGCTCAGCGGTAATCTCGCCACCCGGAGAATCGGTCATTTTTTCCACCCCAGCAGCGACAGCCACTTCCAGATCTCCGGCGGCCACCGCCATCAACGCGGTGCGGAAAGCTGCCGCGCCGGAGCTGCAAGCCGATTCGACTTTAAAGCCTTCAGCGAAACGCAAACCGGCCCAATCGGCAATGTAGGCTCCCAGGTGCTGCTGGTGGTTTGCTGACCCCGACATCATGTTGCCGATAAACAGACCCTCGGCACGCTGAACACCAGCATCGTGGAGCGCCTCGAGAACGGCATCCCCGGCTAATTCGCGCAAGGATTTATCCCATTGTTCATCCACTCTGGTTTGTCCAATTCCCAACACGGCTACTTCACGCATGAGCTTTTTTTCCTTTCAATCTGGTTTCTTGCTGCAATTATAGGGCTTTTTTCTGTCAGGAACTATCAAATCTGGCAGATTACGGGGGGGCGGTAAAGTATAATACAGCCATTCCTTTGATGAAAATCATACTGGTTGACTATGCAAAAGAGAACCTCACATAAGCGAATCGATGTTTTGTTATTTGTCTGGCTGATGGGTGCCAGTATGGTGGGCGCGGCTGGATGTGCAGTGGATACTGGGACTCTTTCAGGGTTTGAAACAGTTGTGGTTGTTTCTGGAGGAGATGCTGGCGAAAACCTTGTGACATCAACCCCGCTTCCCGTGGAAGAAATTTTCGGGGTGTTTATTGAGGGAAGGGCACCACAAGGTCTGGCCGCTCAAATAATGGGCCAGCCGGAGGCTTTGTTGGAGGGGGATGCCAGCCGGAACGATTTGCGTATAGCTGTTGTTACGGATGAGGAGAAAGATGAACCACTTTCTGAAATAACCTGGGTTTACGCTGCAGCCGCGCCGTTTCCCACTGTTCGGGATGAAGTTTCCTTTGCGGAAATACGCCGCACCTGGCAGGGTAGAGGGGTGATTGAAGGCCTGCCTTTAATGATGAGCGAGGAGACCTACCAGGTTTTTGAGCAGCTCTGGGGGGCAGCTGCTAAAAACGGCGTTCAGGTAGTGGCAGAAGAGACGTTGTTGGAAAAAGCCTGGGAAGAGGCACCCTCGTGGGCGATCCTGCCATTTGAGGAGTTGGAACCTCGCTGGAAAGTGCTGCGAGTGGATGGGATTTCCCCACTGGAACGCGGGCTCAACACGGATGAATACCCGCTTGCGGTGCGGTTTGGAATTTACGCGAGTCAGGAAGGGCAAACCCAAAACACAATCTCTTTGTCCTCGAACCGGGACGAAGACAAACTGACTCTTGTAACCCTGACGGGAACAACCGCGTTGGTGCGGAACACGGCTTTTATGATGGAGGAGAACGGTATTTCTTATCCGGCTGAAGAGATTGTTGAATGGCTGCTTTCTTCAGATATCACGCATATCAGTAACGAAGTCCCATTTTATTCGGAATGCCCGCCTGCCAAACCGCTGCGGTCAGAGATGCGATTCTGCAGTTCCCTGGCATATATTGAACTGCTGGAAATGATCGATGCGGATCTCATTGAGCTGACAGGAAACCACCTGATGGATTGGGGACCGGATGCTTTTATAGAAACACTTGACCTGTATAATCAGTTGGGTATGGCATATTATGGCGGAGGGCATACGGCTGAGGAGGCCTGGAAGCCTTATTTGATCACCGATCACGGCAATAAGCTTGCGTTTGTGGGCTGTAATGTGATGGGGCCGGAGGTTGTCTGGGCCACCGATGAGACCCCAGGCTCTGCTCAATGTGATATGGACCGTTTAGAAGTGTTGATCCAGACCCTGCGTGGGCAGGGGTATCTGCCGGTTGTTACATTTCAGCATTTTGAATTAGATGATTTCCGCCCGCAATCCAGCCAGCGGGTGGATTTTCAGCGCATGGCGCAAGCCGGCGCGGTGATTGTAAGCGGAAGCCAATCCCATTTTCCACAAACCATGACCTTTGTTGAGGGCCGGTTTGTGCATTATGGGCTGGGGAATTTGTTTTTCGACCAGGCTTTTGGCGGGCACGAACGAGAATTTATTGACCGCCATATCTTTTATGATGGACGACATCTCAGTACAGAACTCCTGACAGCCAAGTTGACGGAACAAGCCCAACCTGTTCCCATGACGGTTGAAGAACGCCGGGATTTGCTGGAGGATGTTTTTGAAGCGGCTGTGTGGTGAGGATTGAATGCTCCCTGAACGATTGAGAACAATAATATTGGCATTGCTGGTGTTTGTGCTGCTGGCGTGCAAAATGCTGCCGGTCGCGGATGTACCCGCGGCAGAGCCTTCCCGGACACCATTTCAACCCCTGGACAGTACACAGGTCCATCCTGAAAGTGATGGGTCAATAATCTCTGGCGCGCAGAACACTGAAGCGAAAACCTGGACACTACAGATCTCGGATTCGGTACCGGCCGCTCTGCGGGAACAGATTAACTTACCGGAAGGATTTGAGATCGAACAGGATGGCAACCCGGCAGATCTGGTCCTGGATGTCATGGCGTCATCGGGAGAAGGAGCTGAGGCACAATGGGTGTATGCCCTTGTTGGGCCTTTCCCAACTGTATTGGATGAGGTGTCTGGTGAAGACTTGAAACGCGCGTGGGAAGGGGAAACGCTTGAATTCCTGAATGGACAACCCCTTTTGATGGCATCTTCCACAGAAGAGGCGTTGACCCGGCATTGGGGTCCGCCGGCTGCCGAGGCTGTGCGCGCTGTGAAATCCGGCAATCTGCTGGAAAAAGCCTGGGAAAAGCCCTATTCACTGGCGGTCGTGCCTTTTGAGAGACTTGAGCCGCGCTGGAAGGTGATCCGGATTGAGGGTACTTCTCCGTTGGACAAGGATTTTTCATTCAAGAAATATCCATTGCGGGTTCGTTTCGGGCTGACCGGTGAACCGGAAGCCCTCGCGCTGCTGGCAAACAATGTGGAAAGCTTTATCCCGGAGAACAACCGCGATACTCAAAAGATGTCTGTTGTGGTAATGACCGGCGTGACCGCGCTGGTCCGGGCAACCGGCGCAAAGATGGAGGCGAATGGGATGTCTTACCCGGGGGAGGATATCCGGCACTGGCTCACAGAGGCGGACCTGACACACATCAGCAATGAAGTTTCCTTTGATGAGAGCTGCCCACCGGCGAACCCTTACCAGTACAGCTTGCAATTCTGCAGCCGGTTGGAGTATCTGGACTTGCTCGATTATGTGGGGATGGATATCATGGAACTGACCGGAAACCACCTTATGGATTGGGGGCGCAACGCGTTTGACAGTTCCCTCGAGTTGTATGAAGAACGAGGCTGGAAGACCTACGCGGCCGGTGCCGATCTCGCGGCTGCTCGCCAGCCGCTGCTGATTGAGCACAATGGGAACAAATTGGCTTTTCTGGGTTGCAATCCAGCCGGACCGGAATATGTCTGGGCGACTGATAACCGTTCCGGGGTAACGGATTGCGCCGATGATTGGATTCTGGAAGAGATTACCCATTTGCGGGGAGAGGGCTACCTGCCCATTGTCACTTTGCAATACTTTGAATCCTACGGTTTTGTTCCCAGCACTTCACAGCAGCGCTATTTCCAGAGTATGGCGGAAGCTGGCGCGGTGATTGTCAGTGGAAGCCAGGCACACCACCCACAAACTATGGCCTTTTATGAAGATCAATTCATCCACTATGGGCTTGGAAACCTGTTTTTTGACCAGATGCGTCTGCCAGACGGCTATGGGGTGCCGGTGTTTGATGTAGAGGATCTGCCAGTGCCCGGGACAAGACTGGAGTTTATTGACCGCCATATTTTCTATGATGGACGTTACGTAGGAACGGAGATCCTGACGGCTATGCTGGAGGATTACGCCAGGCCGCGCCCGATGACTGTTGACGAGCGAAAGATACTACTGCGCAATACGTTTGAGTCGAGTGGGTGGTAAGATATAGAAAAGGATGATGTGGAGGTGGTAATGAAGAAGTTTTATGATATCACAGTGACAATTAATAACACCCTGCCGACCTGGCCGGGCGACCCTGAGCTGACCCTGGAACGGGTGAATAAGATTGAAGAAGGCCGGAACGCAAATGTTTCCCGGCTGGATATGGGTGTGCATACCGGGACTCATGTGGACGCACCGTTTCATTTCCTGCAGGATGGAAACACCGTGGAGAACTTGAACCTGGATGTGTTGATCGGGCCAGTACAGGTGGTGCAGGTCCCGGATGAGGTAGATTTCATTACTGCGGAGGAAGTAAAAAGCGCTGGATTGGTGCCAGGAATTGAGCGCGTACTTTTTAAAACCCGCAGCTCAAAATACTGGCATGAACCGGAATTGAAATTCCACACGGACTTTGTTGGCATCACGGAAGATGGCGCGAAGCTGCTGGTAGATCTTGGAGTCCGGTTTGTGGGAGTTGATTATCTCTCGATCGCTCCATATAAACAAAGCCGCCCAACACATGAAGTTTTTTTAAAGAGCGAGGTGGTTTTGCTGGAAGGAGCAGACCTGACAGAGGTGCCAGCGGGAATTTACCGGATGATGTGTCTGCCGCTTAAGCTGGGCAACACCGATGGCGCTCCGGCGCGGGTGGTGCTTGAAATTATCTAAAAACAAACAGCCTTGACGTTTTGATGAGCAGGAGATAACCCCTGCTCATTTTTATTGTTTGTAAGCGGCATTATCAAAAATGACTTGCTTGAACAGATCTGGATTGAAGTACCGGATCCCCTCAGGCCCCAGACGATGAAGAGCCTCATCTACCACACGAGCATCCGCTCGCAGCTGCGCGACATTAATCCCACGACAGACATCCGGGAAACCCTTGAGGTGATTGCACCCGCGCTGCAATAAATTGACAGCGCCGCGGTAGTTTCCACGAAGGATGTGGTAATATGCTACGCCGATCTGCAGAATACCCTGATACAGGTTTCGGGCCGGACCGGTTTCAGCCCGCCAGGCTTCTTCCAGAGATTCGTGGGCTTGAAAGTAATTGCCTTGATTGAAGAGCTCTAATCCCAGCAGCGCCTGCGGATGCAGCAGACCAACACATGGATAGTCATTTCTCTCTTCGGGATGGCTGGGGGTGTGGGGCATATCCGATTCCTCTGGTTTCCTTTTTCTGTTTAGATTAATCGCAAATGGAACAACCAGCAAGAGGGTGTATCGGATCCACAGATAAGAGGGCGCGATTGGGTGGATTGACAGCGGAAAGTGGGCAAAATTGGATTGAATTGTGATAGGATTCTTGTGAAGGGTTCCGCAGTAAGAGAGTCTGTTTATATCTCGTCAAAATACTGTAAAGAAAGAATTTGTTGTGAAAAATGTAACTTTTTCAAATACACCGCATCCAAATGTATTGATAATCTTTGAAGCAGCAGGAGCATAAAATGGAATTAAACTTATCCGGTTTATCATCGATGGGTTCGCAGGCTGATCAAGAGCCTGTTGAAGTAAAAGTGTTGGTTTTGGGTTCCGGTCCGGCAGGTTTATCTGCGGCATTGTATGCTGCCAGAGCCGAGCTGCACCCGGTTGTTTTAACCGGGATGGAAATTGGCGGGCAGGCCGCTGTGACTCATATTATTGAGAATTATCCGGGTTTCCCGGAGGGTGTGGGTGGGCAGGAAATGGCAGAATTGTTCCAGAAGCAAGCCGAAAAGTTTGGCGCGAAATTTGAGTTTGATTCCGCCACAGAAGTAGACCTTTCTAATCGTCCGTTCCGGGTTAAATCGTATAATGCCGAATATCTGGCAGAGACATTAATTATCACCACCGGAGCTCATCCCAATCATTTGAATATTCCTGGAGAAAAGGAGTTGACAGGGCGTGGGGTTTCTTACTGCGCGACCTGTGACGGCTGGTTTTTCAAAGAGAAGGACGTGGTGGTGGTGGGCGGCGGTGACAGCGCGTTGGAAGAGGGAATCTTCCTGACACGCTACGCCAAATCGGTTACTATCATTCACCGGCGTGACCAGCTCCGGGCTGGCGCGATTTTACAATCGCGGGCTAAGAAGAACCCGAAGATCAAATTTATCTGGGACACAATTGTTACCGAAGTGGTGGGGGAAGAAGCTGTTCAAGCGGTGCGGTTGAAGAATAAGAAGACCGGTGAGGAGAGGGAACTGCCAACGGATGGTGTGTTCATTTTCATTGGCTACACACCCAATACCAAACTATATGATGGACAGCTTGAGTTGGACAAAGAAGGATACCTGGTTACCAATCATTTGATGGAGACCAATATTCCGGGTGTTTTTGCCGCCGGAGAAGTAAATGATCCTCATTTCCGCCAGGTAATCACTTCAGCAGGTATGGGGGCTGCGGCGGCCATTCAGGCCACCCGGTTTATTGAGAAAAATGAAAAATAATATCCCGAATTAAAAAAATATCAGGCGCACCTTTTGGGTGCGCCTGAGCTATTTAATCCGATTTTGGGTAACTCATGGGGCTGGTGTGGATGCGCCGGAGCCTGCCCAGCTGAATACCCGCTGCATGCTGGGAGTTCCAAAGTTCTCCCAGATGGGTTCCCCATCAGAATCGGTGCCGGACTGCCGGACCGCGACCACCCACCAACGGATGATATGCGGGGTGGCATCCTGTGGCTGGAACGAGCCAGGAACAATGAATTTGGTGTCGGTAACGTATTCCACCAGTGTGAGATTGGTGCCGCTGGTCACATCCTGAATATTCACGGCGTATGCCTCATTCGGACGAAGCGTGCCAACGGAGGCCCATTGCAGGGTAATGGTTTCATTGCCAACCCGGAAAGATTCACCATCGGCTGGTAAAAGCAGGTTGGGCGCCGGGTAAGGTGGCGGCAGGGTTGGGGTGGGGGTTGGTCCGGGGGTTGGGTTGCGCTCGCACAACGGGATGATCAGGGCCTGACCCTGATAAACGATATCGCCAGTCAATCCGTTCCATTCTTTGATAGCTTCCATGCTGACATTGAAATTGCGGGCGATGCCGCTGAGGGTGTCATTTTCGGTAACTGTATATGGGTATTTCTCACAGGCAGCATCGGTGGCTTCCAAACCGCTCAGGGTAGATGTGGGCTGTGGAGAAGCGGTGGGGGTCGGCTGCGGAATGAGCAGGGTTTGCCCAACGGACAGGTTGCTGCAGTCGGCCGGCAGGTTATTCAAGATCACAATGCTCTGTACCGAGACGTTAAAGAAAGCCGCAATGGAGCTGCAATAATCACCTAGCTGCACCTGGTATTCGATTGGTGGCAGGGGGGTGAAAGTTGGTACCTGGGTTGGTGTTTCGGACGCCGTAGGGGTCAAAGTCATCGTTGCCGTGGTAGTTGAAGTCGGGGTGGCGGTAGGTTCGACCACCCGGCCAGTGCCTTGCAGGATCGCAAATACAATCCCCGCGCCAACGGCGAGTAGAATAATGATCAATCCGATGGCAATCGGCAGGCTCAATGTCAGCTCTGGTAATTTTGTTCCCTGTACCTTTTTGACCGCGCCTTTGGACGCAGAGGTGGCTTGACTTTCTGGAAATGCGCGGCCACAAACCAGGCATCGTGTCGCATTTTCGCTCAGCCGTGTACCACAGGTTGGACACAGTTTGTTTTTTGAATTAGAAATATCGGGACTCATAGGAATTTTCACCTGTTTTTTTTGACAGACGTGGAATTATACCATAATCCTTTTCTGATCTATTTGAAGATTACCGATGTTGTGTTATTCTGTATCTTGATATGGCTCCAATCAGTATTTACCTTCATATTCCGTTTTGCAAACATCGCTGCAATTACTGCGATTTTAACACATATGCCGGGCATGAGAAGCAAATTCCGGTTTATTTGCGCGCTTTGCGGCATGAGATTGCGTTTCTTGGAAAGAGCGCGGGCAGCCGGCTGCCTGTGCACACAGTGTTTTTTGGCGGCGGTACACCTTCACTGGTTCCACCGGATGAGATCAGGCTGGTGCTAGAGCAAATCGCGAAGCGTTTTGATCTCCTTCCTGAAGTGGAAATTACAATGGAAGCGAACCCGGGGACAGTTTCGAAATCCCAATTGAGCGCCCTGCGTGCGGCGGGGGTTAATCGGTTGAGTTTCGGGATGCAGTCTTCCCATCCCGAGGAACTCAGGCTTTTGGAGCGAATTCATAGTTTTGCCGACGTGATTGACGCAGTGAGGTGGTCGCGGCAGGCAGGGTTTGATAATCTTTCGCTGGATTTGATCTTTGGGCTCCCATTTCAAAGCCTGGCGCGATGGAAAGACACGCTGGAATGCGCCCTAGCGCTGCGGACGGAGCATCTTTCGCTGTACTCACTGACCGTGGAACCCGGAACCCGGCTGTATAGCTGGGTCAGGCGTGGGATTCTTCCCGCACCGGATGAGGATGAAGCGGCTGAGATGTATGAATATGCGATGGAACGCCTTGAGCGGGATGAATTCCGGCAGTATGAAATCTCCAATTGGGCCAGGACCAGCAAATCGGGTGTAGATTATACCTCCCGGCATAACCTGCAATACTGGTCAGACCTGCCTTATCTCGGTTTGGGGGCCGGCGCGCATGGCTACGCCGCGGGCGTGCGGACCGCTAACGTGGATGGAATTGGCCAATATATCAAGCGGATGGAAAACGAAAATGACCTGGCTTTCCCGCTGAGCCCGGCTAACAGGGTTTCTGAGGCGATTGACCGGTCTACCGAGATGCAGGAATGGATGATGGTCGGCCTGCGGTTGACGGAACAGGGTGTCTCGCGAACGGTGTTTTGGGAACGTTTTGACCAGGATTTGGCGGCGGTTTTTGGGGAAGAAATTGGGCAACTGACCCTGTTGGGGCTGCTGGAATGGGTGGGGGAGCGCCAGGACAGGCTGCGGCTGACCCGTAAGGGCAGGCTGCTGGGGAATCAGGTCTTTATGCGTTTTGTAGGGGATTGAGGAATATCAGGTTACGATAACGCGGGTGCCCATCCCGCGGCTTTCCATTTTATCCATCTGGGCAACCGGGGTAGTCCAGCGGAAAAGCCATTTTGCTTCGTCATTGCGCATGTTGACACAACCATGGCTCATGCGGGTGCCGTAGTTGGTGTGCCAGTAAGTCCCGTGGGTTGCCACACCGGATTCCTCAAAGAAACATACCCAGGGCACACCAGGCAGTTCATAATAGTCATCGGCAAGATAATCGCTGCGCACGTGCCCATCGCCCATGTGTTTGGAGGGCATTTTGGAGTACACGTTGAAGGTGCCAGTGGGAGTATCCCAGGGCGTTTCGCCTTTGGGTTTGTAATTCAGGCCGGTGGAAACTTTGGTTTGCAGCACGATATTGTCGCCTTCGTAAGCGGTCAGCGTTTGGCGCGCGATAGACACTTCAATCCGTTTTTCATGAGGAGGAACATCCGGAGAAATTGGTGTCAGTTCGTGAGCGGGAACAGGCCGGAAATGAGAGGCTTTTGCCCAATATTTGTACGATGAATCCAGTTCATCTTCTATGAGATACCAGGGTTCTCCATCGGGGCCGGTATCCACATCCACCAGCCAGTGAACAGAATTGTAATAAAGGCGGTACAGGTCAGTCCAACCGTTATAACTGGCATATCGCATAGAGGTGGTGAAGGGCACGGTAACTTCAGCCAACTGACGTTCTTCAGGAATGGTATAAAGTACTGTGTTCTCCCGGCTGCGGACGCTTTGCAAGTGCGCGCTGTGAATATAGCCACCCCACACCCGGTACCAAATGGGGTTATATTCCGGTCCGTGTTCGGATTCCACCTCATAATACAGGTTGACCAGTTCATCCTGGTAGCGCTGGTAGAGGATTTTGCTCTCATCCCAGGGCTGGCTGTGTACGCTGACGGAGTAAACACACACTCTGGCGATATCTCCACCCATAGAAATGAGAGAGTTTTCGCTCAGGTTATCCGGGCGGTTCATTCGCCTCATTGGGCGGAAAGCAAGGCTTGCCGCGCCAAGCGCGCTCAGTTTCAAAAAGTCACGACGGGACAGTTTTTGGGTCATTTGCAAGGATTATACCAATAAAATTGGATGAATCAAGGAAGATTAACAACCTTTTAGAATTGCTTGCCAGGAGAAAGTGGACTTTAGTTGGAATCTCAGATTGGATAAGTTCTGCCATCCATGTTAATGGTACGGAGAAAAGCACGCACCACATTGGGGTCAAACTGCAAACCAGATTGTGAATTAAGCTCCTGGACAGCGTCACGGGGTGGTTTGGCGGGGCGGTAAACACGCCGGTCGATCATAGCGCCGTAGGCATCCACAACGGAAAGGATGCGTGCCCCCAGTGGGATCTGGTCTCCGCGCAGCCCGTTCGGGTAGCCGTTGCCATCATAATGCTCGTGGTGGAAGCGGATGAAGGGAATGGCGGATTGCAGTTTTTTGATATGCGAGACAATATCCGCGCCGATTTCGGGGTGCCGGCGCATTTGCTGCCATTCCAATTTATTCAGTTCGGCAGGTTTGTGGAGGATATGGTCGGGGATGCCAATCTTGCCGATATCGTGCAGCAGAGCAGCCCAACCGATCACTTCCACCTCAGCGGAACTGCAACCCATCTGGATCGCGACAGAAGCGGCCCATTTCATCAGACGATGACTGTGATTGGAAGTGTAAGTGTCTTTAGCGTCGATGGCTTTTGCCAGCGCGAGGATTGATTGGGTATAGGCGTCTTCCAGTTCACTGGAGAGCTGGATGTTTTCCAGCGCAGAACCGGCTTGCTGGCAAAACACCTGGACTGCCTGCTTTTGAATGTTCTTAAAAGCCTGGAGACCATTCTGGAAACATAATCCGATCGCGATCAACCGCTGGCTGGCATAGATCGGGCAGGTGATACTTGAGAAGGTGTGTGATTGGGGCTCATTGGGTGGACTGCCCTGGGTTGCGTTTGCATCCTGGAAATCAACCTGCCAGTCAAATTCAGTGATTTCCAGCGGACTGCTGAGGCGGACCAGATCCTGCAGGGATTGGACCGCGCGATCATAACCATTTTCATGATCCAGATTGGTCCACAGGCGTTCTAAGTTCCCCTGTTCGGAAATGGAGAACAGGTAGGCATGCTCGGCCTGACACAATTCAACCAGCCCCGTGCCAATCACCGAGGCGGCTGAGGTGAAGTTGGCGGCATGTTTTAAGGAGACTGAGCTGGTGTTCAACAGTTGTAGGATGTTCTGGAAAGCGCTGTTTTGAGCAGGGTCCGCTGAACGCCAGCGCGTCAGGTCGCGCGCGATGCCTTCGATGGCGATAATCTCACCCTGAACATCGTACACCGGCAGACTGATATGCTCAGTGGCGCTCGACCCGGTGTGATTTTCAAAGCGAAGCGCTTTGAGGCCTTTCAGCGAAGGGTTGTTGGGCAGCAGGGTCTTGAGCGCTTCGGGGTCATAAGGAAATAAAAGCTTGAGCCCGAGGTCTGCCTGTTGGTAATGCTCGTCAGGCGTGAACCCTGTGATCTGTTCAACAGCCGGGTTAACAAATTCAAACCCTGGAGATGGGGAGAGACGGTAGCGATAAACCACATCCGGGGTTTGTAAGATAAGCTGCTCAATTTTTGTGAAGCGGGTAGATGAGGGGTTTTCATCAGATTCGTTTCTGAATTGAGGCATGATGTTATGGGTATTGTTCATAGTTATGGAATGTACAAGAAATATGCCAGATCGGGAATATAGCAGGGATAGAAAGGTAGTAATTTTGGATCTGAATTTGATCCGGTAAGGCCCATATTGCCCGGAGCGTCTGAAACCACAGCGCTGAAACCGAAGCCAGGTTAAGCGCAGCAAAATCTGTGCGCAGATTGATTTGATGCATTTACACCACGCGCTGAAAGATCATTAGCGGGCAAGCAAAGTCGCTCCTGCGTCACTTGGCAGTTTATATAGTAAAATTAGCGGGTGATTTTTGAGTATCATCAACGGATTCGTGACAACGAATCCTTCAGCAATAAATCCTGAGGTGAATTGGATTGGAGAGAGATTTATGGTTAGAAGCTTTAGCCCTTTGAAAATGATTGTTCTGGTGGCAGCCGTGATTGCCCTGACTGCCTGCACCGCGGCCCCGGTGGTGGATGTGACCCCCACGATGGACCCCGAAGAAGTCATTGAACTGGCGGTCGCGACCCTGTCGGCGCGGATGACTGCCGAAGCGCTGGCCAACCCGACCGCCACCGAAGTGCCACCCACAGCCACCCCTGTACCTACCCAAACGACCCTACCAACGGCAACTGTCCCTCCGGAACCTACTGCGACTCCGACCGCTGAATTTACCAACCGGGCAGAGTGGGTTTACACCAGTACATTTCCCGAAAACCGGCGCGAGTTTCACCCCAATGAACATTTTAATATTGCCTGGGGCTTGAAGAATGTTGGCAACATTACCTGGCATCCGGATTACAAATTGATCCGGGTTGGCGGGGACCCTTTCACAGATGTGACCGAGATTCCCCTGGGTAAAGTTGTCGCTCCCGGTGAAACCTGCCAGTTCACTCTGGGCGCGTTTGGCTCGGAGGATATGAACGCGCACACCACTTACTGGCAGCTGGTCGACCAGAGTGGGTATGTTGTCCCCGGGGGGAGCGTCAGTTTCACCTACCAACCGATTTAGTTTGAACATTTGCGCGAACTGCTGTTTCCCGCACGATTAGTGACCTGATCACAGTGATTTTGAAAAAGCCCGCGTTTGTGCGCGGGCTTTTCTGATGCATTTTGTGATGGGATGCTGAGGATATCTGGGGCGTTTGAGCTGCAAACGAGAGGGAGTACTGTTAACACAAATCTATATGACTTATCACATCCGGTTTGTGATGATTGTAACTTGTATCCATTTTCATTGATTATACAATTATAGTATAAGAAAAATGAGTTTTTGTTGGCCAAAATAGATCTTTCTACCGGAATTGTACCTGCATTTTCAAAATATCCCTTTATTGAATAAAAATTTATTTCCATTTACCGTTTTGTGCTTTTGAACTGTTATTAAGTTTTGGCGGTGCTGTTTCTGGCTCTCACCAGTGAAGATTAGGGTTGTTTTTTTTCCTAGAAAAGCTGGATTCTAAATAATCAGAATTGTGATCTTGAACAGTATTACCGGAATTTTTAATCTTGGTGCAGGACCGCATGACTGTAGGTGTTATTTGCCGGCAGAGGCTATTGAGTTTGATGCCAATCCAATTTCCTGTGGAAGCCACTCGGATTTGATTTGGATTGAGAGTGGATCGGTTTTTTACACAGTGGTTGATATAGGATCGATGAAATTAGCAGGGTTTGATCGTTGAACCAGCATATATTTTCAAGGATAAAAAGAAGGGAGTGTGAGCCTGACCTCGATTGACCGATTGATTACCCTAAAACAAGATGCAATCAGATGATAAAAAGGAGAAAATAATGAGAAAGTTGAAGTTTGGCTTAGTAATATGCTTGATTGTGGTCACTGTTTTAATGGCTGCGTGCCAACCCGTTCAACCTGTCGAACCCGCCGCCGAACAACCCGCTGCCGAACAACCTGCTGCCGAAGAACCCGCCGCTGAAGAGCCTGCCGGCCCGGATGAGATTGTGATTGGTGTGTACGAACCCATGACCGGCGCGCAGGCGGCTGGCGGTGAACTGACCATGCAGGGTGTCAACCTGGCCTACGAGCAGCACAAAGAGGTGCTGGGAACCCCGATCCGGCTGGTGCTGGTGGACAACCGCAGCGATAAAGCGGAATCAGCCACTGCCATGACCCGTCTGATCGAACAGGAAGGCGCCATCGCGGTCATTGGCAGCTATGGCAGTTCCAACTCTATGGCTGGCGGTGAAGTATCTGAAAAGGCAGGTATTCCGGTAATGGGTTGTTCGCCGACAAACCCCCTGGTTACCTCGGACAAAGACTACTACTTCCGCGCATGCTTCATCGACCCCTTCCAGGGGCGGGTGATGGCAAAATATGCCTTCGAGACCCTGGGCGCCAAGAAAGTGGCCATCATCCAGGATGTGGCGCAGGACTACTCGGTGGGCCTGGCTGCCTTCTTCAAGCAATCCTGGAAAGAGCTGACCGGAAGCGAAGAGGGCATTGTGGCCGAGACATCTTACCAGACTGGTGACCAGGACTTCACCGCCCAGTTGGGCTCGGTGCTGGCTGAGGAACCAGACGCGATCTACGCCCCCGGCTACTTTGGCGATGCCGCGCTGCTGGTGAAACAGGCCCGTGAACTGGGCTTTGAGGGTCCGATCATGGGATCTGATGCCTGGGAAGCCCCCGAGCTTATTGATATTGGTGGGGACGCGGTGAACGGTGTGCTGATCAGTACCCACTACCACCCGGATGCCGCTCTGAGCGAGGCTTCGGGGAAATTCGTTGAGGATTTTGAAGCCAAATTCGGCGAACGCCCCAGCGCGTTTGCCGCGCTCGGCTACGACGCCTACATGCTGGTTTACACCGCCATTGAAAAGGCCAATTCCTTTGACCCCACCGCAATCCGTGACGCGATGGCCGCCACCACAGATTATCCCGGCGTGACCGGCACGATCACCCTGGACGAGAACGGTGACGCGGTGAAGGACGCCGTCATCCTCACCGTTGAGAACGGTGAATTCAAATACCTGACAACTGTCAAACCGTAACACAAAGCCTCTGAGAGGCACACACCCCGTGTGCCTCTCTTTTTCTGTTTTACTATAAACTTAATGTATCGTGGTTTATCTTGTTTATCAATTTGGAGTCAATCGATGACTTTACCCCTGTTTTTCCAACATCTGGCAAATGGAATATCGCTGGGAAGTCTGTATGCTCTGATCGCGATCGGTTACACCATGGTGTATGGCATCCTGCGCCTGATCAACTTCGCCCACGGCGACGTGGTCATGTTGGGGGCCTATATGGCTTTTTACATGATCGCCATCTTCCGCCTGCCGTGGTGGGTCTCGTTCCCGGTCGCGATCGTGATCACCGCGGGAATGGGGGTCGTGATTGAGCGGGCAGCCTATAAACCGATCCGTGAATTCCCCCGGATCAATTTATTCACATCCGCGGTCGCGGTCTCATTCTTAATTGAAAATCTTGGTATTGTGATCTTTGGCGGGCGTCCTAAAGCTTTTGAGCGCCCGGCGTTTATGGACATCACCATCCGGATCGGGAAAGTGACCATTGTAAGCTACACTCTGGTAATCATCCTCACGGCACTGGTGCTGTTTGGCGGGCTGTTGGTGCTGGTCAACTACACTAAGACCGGAAAGGCCATGCGGGCCCTCTCGAAGGATATTGAGACCACTGGTCTGATGGGGGTGGATACCAATCGCATCATCTCGATCGCGTTCGCGGTCGGTTCGGCCCTGGCCGCGGCGGGGGGTATCCTGACTGCCATCAAGTTTCCCCAGATCAACCCGCTGATGGGCGTCATGCCGGGTCTTAAAGCCTTCATTGCGGCGGTGCTGGGCGGGATCGGCAACATCCCCGGCGCGATGATTGGCGGCTTTATCCTTGGCGTCAGTGAAATCATGATCGTTGCCTTTCTCCCCGACCTGGCGGGCTACCGGGACGCTTTCGCTTACAGCATCCTGATCCTGCTGCTGCTGTTCCGGCCGACCGGGATCATGGGTGAAGTTCAGGCCGAAAAGGTGTAATCATGAAGAAGCTCTCAAGAAACACCATTCTTTCGATCATCGCCCTGGCTGCGATTGTGGGGTTCATGATTTACGCCGAGAACACCTTCAACCCCTACCTGCTGCGCATCCTCAACCTGTGCGCGGTTTACAGCATTTTCGCGGTGACTTTCAACCTAGTGTACGGTTTCACCGGGCAGTTCTCTCTGGGGCACGCTGGATTCGCGGCTATCGGGGCCTATATAGGCGCGCTGCTGACCATGTCTCCTGCCCAGAAACAGGCCAACTTCTTCCTGGAGCCGATCGTTCCCTTTCTGGCGAACATTGAGCTGCCCTTCATTCTGGCAATCATAATTGGCGGTCTGGGGGCGGCCCTGGTCGGGTCGCTGGTAGCCTGGCCGGCTCTGCGGCTGAAGGGCGATTACCTGGCGATTGCCACCCTGGGTTTCAGCGAGATCATCCGCGTTTTGCTGGTCAATATGCAGCCAATCACCAACGGCGCGCTGGGGCTTAAGGGGATCCCGGATTACACCAACCTGTATTGGAGCTGGGGCACCGCAGCGGTGTGTATCTTTGTGTGCAAGCGCCTGGTGGACAGCAATTACGGTCATGCCTTGAAAGCGATCCGCGATGATGAGATCGTGGCCGAAGCGCTGGGTGTGAGCCTGAGCTATCACAAATTGCTGGCGTTCTTTACCTCCGCGTTTTTCATCGGATCTGCTGGGGTCTTGTTTGCTAACCTGATCAGCACCATTGACCCCAAGGTGTTCCTGTTCTTCCTTGCTTACCAGATTGTAGGGATTACCGTGATGGGCGGGATGGGCAGCCTGACCGGCAGCGTGATCAGCGCCTTTTTATACACCATCTTCCTTGAATTCCTTCGGCCAATCGAGTCGCAGTTCAATATCGGCTCGATCCAGGTGCCGGGAATCCCGGGGATGAGGATGGTGATTTTCTCCTTCCTGCTGCTGATGGTAATCCTGTTCTACCGGCGCGGGCTGATGGGTAGCTCGGAGTTCAGTTGGGATTGGGCGGCAGAGAAAATTGGCGCTCTGCGGAGGCTGTTCAGCGGGAGCGGCAAGACGGGCGTGGACGACATCGGGAAGGAGGATTGAGATGGCGCTCTTGAAACTCGATAACACCGTCATGCGGTTTGGCGGACTGACGGCCGTCAACAAATTTTCCACCGAGATCACGGATAACGAACTGTGCGCCCTGATTGGGCCCAACGGGTCGGGCAAAACCACCATTTTTAACATCATTACCGGCATCTACACCCCGACCTCCGGGAGCATCCATTTCAATGGGGAGGAGATCAACGGCATGCGTCCGGACCTGATCACCAAACTGGGTATCTCCCGCACCTTCCAGAACATCCGCCTGTTCAAGGGGCTGAACGTGGTCGAGAACGTTGAGGTGGGGCACCACCTGCGCCTTAGATCGGATCCGATTTCGGCAATTTTAAACCTGCCCGGTTATAAAGAAGAAGAAACCAGCATCCGGAAAGAAGCCCTGGAGCTGCTGGAATCGCTGGAACTGGCGCATCTGGCTTATGATGTGGCCACCTCGCTGCCCTATGGCCAGCAGCGCAAGCTGGAGATCGCCCGCGCCCTGGCTACCCACCCCAGGCTGCTCCTGCTGGACGAGCCGGCGGCCGGGATGAACCCCAACGAGGCCGAAGAGCTGATGCAGTTTATCCTGCACGTACTGGAGACTTTCAAAATCTCGGTATTCCTGATCGAGCACCAGATGCGGGTGGTGATGGGCATCTGTCCGCGCATCATTGTTATCGACCACGGCGAGACCATTGCCGAAGGGACGCCGGAGGAGATCCAGAATAACAACCGGGTGATCGAGGCTTACTTAGGAGTTGACGATTATGCTGGAAATTAACAACCTTCATGTGCGCTACGGCGGCATCCACGCCCTGCAGGGCATCTCGCTGGAAGTTCCGGATGGCAAAATCGTGGCCCTGTTGGGCTCGAACGGCGCCGGGAAAAGCACCACCCTGCGGACGGTTTCCGGCATTGTCAAACCTGACGCGGGGGAAGTGCTTTTCAACGGTGAAAACATGATCGGCCTTAAGTCGTTTGAGGTGCTGCGCAAAGGGATTGCCATGGTTCCCGAGGGCAGAAGGGTGTTCCGCAACCTGACCGTGTTTGAGAATATCGAGATGGGCGCTTACATCCGCAGCGATAAAAAAGAGATCGAGGAGGATATCCAGGACCTGTTCCGCCTGTTCCCCCGGCTGGAGGAGCGCAAGAAGCAGAGCGCGGGGACCCTCTCGGGCGGCGAGCAGCAAATGCTGGCTCTGGCTCGGGCGCTGATGTCGCGCCCCAAGCTGATCATGATCGACGAGCCTTCGCTTGGGCTGGCGCCGGTGCTCTCGCAGAGCGTGCTGCGCAAGCTAAAGGAACTGAACGAAGCGGAAGGCCAGACCATCCTGCTGATTGAGCAGAACGCCCGCGCGGCACTGTCGATCGCCGATTACGCTTATATCCTGGAAACTGGCAACATTGTCCTGCAGGGTGCCGCCAGTGACCTGATCAATGATGACAACGTGCGCAAATCGTATCTCGGCGTGCATTGAATCTGGCAGGGTGGGGCCGGGGTAGTGATCTCACACCGCGTGCCGCTGGATACTCTCTCCAGCGGCGCGTGGTTTTCTATCCGGTAGCTGACAGGAAGGAAGGTATGATGGAACCCGTATCAACGAAAAAAACTTCATTCTGGGAAGGCCTTGGCTCCCGGCGACTGGTGGCTATCATCACTGCGGTAGTGGTGTTCGCAGCCCTGATGCTGTTCAGCACCCGCAGGACGGAGCCAGAGAGGGCTACAACACCGCAGTCCACCACCACACAGCAGCCCACCCCGCTGCCGATTTGGGAGTTTGAGGCGGAAGACCTGGAGGGACAGGCGGTGACGCTGAGCGACCTGCGAGGGCAGGTGGTGCTGGTCAATTTTTGGGCGTCGTGGTGCCCGCCGTGCCGCGACGAGATGCCCCTGCTGCAGGATTTTTACCTGGCCCACCGTGAACAGGGTTTTACCCTGCTGGGGGTCAACGTGAGTGAAGACGCCGATGACGCGGCCGCTTTTATGAATGCCAACGGCTACCAGTTTCCGGTGTGGCGCGACCCGCCGGGCAACCTGCTGATCGCGGAGGGGCTGAACGGGCTGCCGGCTTCGGTTCTGGTGGACGCGGAGGGGCGGATTGTGCGGCGGTGGATCGGCCCGCTGGCCGAGGAGGACCTGACCGGGGCGGTGCTGCCGCTGCTGGAGTGAGGGGAATTGGATTTAATTCTCACCGCTAAGGCGCAAAGGATGCTACGAAAAAGTGGAAATGGCCTGAGTAACGATCTTGCTTACCACGGACGGGGTTGCAAGGGGCGCAGGATTTAATTCTCACCCTTCGCAGGTACCATGAAGTTTTAATTTCACCGCAAAGGTGCGAAGGGCACGAAGAAAATGCACATTAAAGAAATTGAAAAACAATTGTTGATGCCACCGTAAAAGTCCACCGGGCTTTGGGGACTGGATTATTGGAATCTCCTTCGCAGAAACGCCTGGTAGTGGACCTGCGGAGTGGTGCGGGTGAAGCGCTTCAACCGGCAGACCGCAAGGGTACACCAAATGGGAAGTTGGCAAAAAGTATACCAACCGCACCGCGCACAAGTCTGGATTTTGATACAATAATCAAATACGCTCTGAAAATATCGTACCTTATTCATTTACCCTCTCTCCAAGGAGCCATCCCATGAACCCTTTGATCCTGCATGCCGATCATGTTGTTTGTATGACGGAAGACCATCAAGTACTCACTAACGGCGCGGTGCTGGTGGGCGCCGGCGGCCGCATTGAAGCCGTAGGCGAGGCGCCCGCGGTCATCGCAGCCAACCCCGGCGTGCCGGTGAAGCGCCTGGCAGACCGCCTGCTGATGCCGGGTCTGGTCAACGCGCACACGCACATGCCCATGACGCTGCTGCGGGCGATGGCCGACGATCTGCGGCTGGACGTGTGGCTGATGGGGTACATGATGCCGACCGAGCGCGAGTTCGTCAACCCGGACTTCTGCCGGCTGGGTACACAGTTGTCGTGCGCGGAGATGATCCGCGGCGGCACGACTTTATTCGCAGACATGTACTATTTCGAAGCGGATATTGCCGAGGCCACCGCCCAGGCCGGGCTGCGCGCGGTGTGCGGCGAGTCAATCATGAAGTTCCCCGCGCCCGACGCCGACAGCTACGAGCAGAGCCTCGCTTACACGCGCCAGTTCATCCAGGACTGGCTGGGGCACCCGCTGATCGTGCCGTCGGTGGCGCCGCACGCCCCGTATACGTGCACCGACGACATCCTGCAAGCGTGCGCCGACCTGGCGCTTGAGTTCGACGTCCCGCTCCAGACTCACATCCTGGAGACGCGGCAGGAAGCGGACGATAGTTGGAACGAGTTCGAGAAGAAGGTCGTCAACCGGGTGGCGGACCTGGGCGTGTTCCGCGCGAAGACGATCGCGGCGCACTGCGTCCACGTGGATTCCGAGGACATCCGGCTGCTGCACAAGCACGGCGTCGCCGTGGCGCACAACCCGACGAGCAATCTCAAGCTGGCGAGCGGCATCGCGCCCGTCAAGGAGATGTTGGAGCGCGGCGTGCGCCTGAGCGTGGGCACCGACGGCGCGGCGAGTAACAACGACCTGGACATGTTCGAGGAGATGCGGCTGGCGGCGCTGCTGGTGAAAGGCGCGACGTTCGATCCGACGGCGCTCCCGGCGCGCGAGGCGCTGGCAATGGCGACGCGGTGGGGCGCCGAGGCGCTGCACCTGGGGGGCCTGACCGGCAGCCTCGAGGTTGGCAAGCGGGCCGATTTGATCGTCGTGGACCGCAGCCCGCTGCACAACGCACCGCATTTCGAGCGCGATCCGAACAGCGTGTATTCGCAGGTCGTCTACGCGACCCAGGCCGCGGACGTGCAGCACGTGATGGTCAACGGCCAGTGGCTGATGCGCGACCGGACCCTGCTCACGCTGGACGAAGCCGCCATCCGCGAGCAGGCCGCGGACTATGCCCGGCAGATCGACCGCTTCCTGATCGCGCGCGAGGGGAACGTGCTCAACAAGCTGGTGGCGATTGGCGGTCTGCACCAGGAAGAGAGCTTCGAGATTCAGGTCAAGGCGCGCCTGGACGACGAAACGCTGA
>ENA-ORXD01000708-ORXD01000708.1-sediment-metagenome-genome-assembly--contig:-NODE-708-length-37454-cov-5.578003_pt1 | contig 37454 bp, 37 predicted proteins | sample MGYA00237862_ERZ511471 | MGnify/ENA metagenome assembly ERZ511471 | reverse complement strand
TTCATTGGTATTTCCCGGTTCGGCTGAATGCCGTTATCCGGCAACAAACCGAACTCCTTTTCCAGCTCCCGGCAAACCTCGCTCATCTTGAACTTGTCATAATACGGCTCCACGTTGCGAAACGTGCCGGGATGGACCTTGTTGATCGCCAGGTGCAAATGCCAGTTGTTGGTATCGGTGTGCAAAGCGGAAATCCGCTGGTGTTCACCAAAGCCTATCCGCTCGGCCATCCTGTCCTCGATCTGCTCCAGGGTGTTTTTATCCGGCTGCTCACCCTCTCGAAAGGAAATAACCAGGTGGTAGGTTTTTTCGTTTCGGGATCTGGTGTTCTTTTTTTGGGTCGCCTGGATTTCCTTGATTGCCTCCGGCATGGAATCAAAACAGCAATTGCTGATCCGCACCATCGCCTGTGGTTTATCCATGTATGAGGCAAGCCCCTGGATACCGCTTTGTTGGGCCGGCTGGATAGCCTTTTGTTTGCCGGCATCGGCAATGTAGTCGGTCAGCCTTTTGATGGATGAGGTATTTTTCGGGGTCGGGACCCGCTTGGCTATCATATTTTTGCTATTATTTAATAATAAAAAATAATTTATACACGGTTAACCGCGTCCTTGAGCTGCTGCTGGGTCTGCCGGATTTCGGCAATCAGCCCTTCAATCTCCACATTGTTTTCCATATCAATCGCCAGCTTGAGCAGGTTACCGAGCCGGGCCTGGTCGGCGTTGATCTTGGCCAGCTGCAGCACTGTTTCCACCTCTGTCCGGCTGGTTATCTCCTGCACCAGACCGGCCTGTCTCATGTACTCAGAAAGCTTAAGGCCATGGGCCTGGGCCAGCTCCAGCAGCCGGCTTTTTTCTGCCGGCGTCACCCGGATCGGGATCACCTGAATTTTGCCTGATTTATTTGTTTTGGTGTCCATTTGAAAGCCTCGCAGAGCAGGAAACGTTGAGCCATAGGCGAATAAGCAACGCAATTGTATATACAATTGCACATCCTGTCTTACATACTCCAAAGAAAATATACATCAATGATGCATTTTTTGTCAATCGTCTTGCACATTACATGAATTTTAGCTATAAAAAGGAATAATCTCACTCAATCCAAATTATTTTACTCAAAATCTACCTAATTCCTAATATGCCAAAAAAAGAGAGCCTTGTAGACAAGATCAAAGCTCGACGGATCCAAAATGAATCTTTACGCAATAAGGGCGTCGTTGCCGTCTTAGCCCAGAAACAGGAAATTAGCGATGCGCTGGCGCATGGGTTTACCATGCGGGAAATTCATACTGTTTTAGTCGAGGAGGGTAAAATGCCGGTTGGTTACAACGCTTTTACCAGGCTTGTAAACATATACATCAAAGGGAAGGAGCACCCCAAAACACCAAAAGGGTCTACGGAAATTAAGGAAATAACTGATAAGAAAAAATCACACATTTTCAATCCGGACGACTATGACAAAAAAGATCTTTTTTGATCAAAGGATGATTTATGAATTTGCATTTAACCCTGCAGGGTAAGGGCGGAGTTGGCAAAACTTTAGTTTCAACCCTCATTACTCAATACCTGTTGAGCAAAGATATCACTCCACTCTGTATTGACACAGATCCGGTAAATAGAACCTTTACCGGATTCAAAGGAATTGGCGTTAACTCCTTGGATATAATGGAAAATGACCAAATTAATATAAGAAATTTTGATAACTTGATAGAGATGATAATGAAAAGTAAAAATGAGTGCGTCATTGACAATGGCGCATCGTCATTTATTCCGCTAACTGCTTATCTCAAAGAGAATGATATTTTTCAGTTTTTGTCTGAGAAGGGCTTCACAATTTTTACCCATGTGGTACTCACCGGCGGTCAAGCCGTTGAAGATACAGCCAAAGGGTTAGATTACATTATTAAGAATTTTGGAGGCTCGGCTAATACTGTTGTTTGGTTAAACGAATACTTTGGGAAAGTTCAATATAAAGAAATGATCTTTGAAGAAATGCAGGTATTTAAGCGGAACAAGTCAAACATTCACGGGGTTGTCACCATCCCGGAGATGTCGAAAGAGACTTTTGGCGTTGATATAAAACAAATGCTTGAGGATCGAGTGACTTTTGATGAATATCTGGCTTCAAATAAATATATGATCATTCCAAAACAGAGGATTAAGAAATTTCGGGATACCATGTTTAATAATATCTCGATTGTTCTTTGATCATGGACACAGACAAAATTCTCGCGGAACTGGCCGCAAAACACGGGATCATACTCAATAAAGAAGATCCGCTTTTTGCAGCGGTTCTGCTCAACAAGTTGATACTCAGCGAGTATATTGATGGGTTGGAACAACATCTGGCCGAAAGCATCACCAATGTCGCAATCAAAGAAGAGGTTACCGGCGCGAAATTACGCAAACTACTTGATGATAACCAGTCTAAAAATCGGCAGGAAATTGAGCGGATTTTAAATCAGTTTACAGACAACCTTTCAGGTCGATTGCAATTAATTAATCAAACTACATCAACCCGCCGAAACAAACCGGCCAACTGGACCGCCTGGTTAATTAGTGCTTTCTTGCTCGGTTTACTCGTGGGAATCTTTGGCGTGAAAACATTAATTTAATATAAATAATATTTTTTATTATTAAATAATAATTTAAAATTATGACAGAAACTGACACACCCGAACAAAATGCCATACGATTGTCAACTGATCAAAGAAATGGCCTTGGTTTGGCTACTGTTGGTATTGTCGCCATTAAAAAAGATGTTGTTACCAGTTCTGATTTTTTCGCAGGAAAGGGCGGGGATCCGGTAGCAGCGGATAAAGTTGTCCGATATATCTGGTCCGATAAAAAAACTGAACAGCTACAGGAACACCTGGACACTGAGTCTGTTTTTTTAACAATGCCCTCCACCACCAGGACAAATATTATTCCGGTGCAGTTGGCAAAGTATCTTTCTCAAGAAACCGGAAGACCTTGGTTAAACGGGGATAATATTTTTAATGCGGAGCATAATGCAGCATCAAAAAATATACCGAGAGACGAACGTATTTTCAATCCGAGATTATTTTCACCAATAGACAAAAGAAATACAGACAAACTCAAAAATAAAAAAGTCGTTATCGTCGACGATATAATTACCTCCGGCAGCAGTATCAGAAATCTTGCCGAATTTTTACGAAGTCAAGAAATCAATGTCACTCATGCCATTGGATTAATGGGTGACCGTCGATTGGAAATAGATCAGAAGACAGAAAATAAACTAAAAGAATTGCTAAAACAAAAGGGCATTGAAATTGATTATGACACAATACATCATATCACCCGTATGGAAGCAGGCGGTCTGATACGATTAATAAACAATGCAAGGAATGATAATGCAATCCAAAAAATTACCCGAAATTTACAAAGGGTACAGCGTCACGGAATTATTAAAAATACTGAAAGAACTCCAAGGGCCGACTGGGACCAAGGCGCCAAGGGAGAAAATCAGGGCAATGTCGGAACTCGTGAGAGAATACAAACTTACCCCAGTGCATCAGGTATCGAGTGGCAGCTTGAATTTATCAGAGGAGGAGTAGTTATCAAATATGAAAAGGTAAGTGTACCAGCTGACTTGGGCAAGACAGCTCAACTGCAAAAATTAAGTAAACTTGCCCGGAATATCGTCGCAAAAAGTAATATGGGAGCAGTACAGGTGAAATTTAAAGAAACAGGGGAAAAGGTTTCCCTTCAACGAGGGAAGGACAATAAGAAAAATTTTGAAAGGTAAAAAATATTATTTATTATTATTTAATAACATTTCAACTATTAAAAGAACCTTGCCATAAATATCTGTATCCTTGCTTGCCCGGGATCCCGCCACGTTAAGAATTTCTATAATATTTTTTCCCACCCACTTAGAAAGGCTGATAAAAGCCTCTTTGTTTGTCATTTGGCTCAAATTAATATGAAGCCATGGTTTTCCCCAACTTTCAGCTAAGTCGCCGGTTAACCTGGAACCACCTGCCAATTTTTTGTGAGTAAAAATAACCGTGCCGTCACTATCTATGACATTCTGTTCAGTACGTTTTGGATAACCCCCACTGCTCACTTCCTGCATTTTATATTTATCTGACAGTGGCCCTTTTTCTGTTTTCCGGCCTTGAGGTAGCCAACCACCATAAGGGAAGCCACACTCGATAGCAGCGTCTATACCAGCGATATCAGCCCCGGTTTGACCCCCAGAAATTATTTTTTTTATCATTTTTAATGATCCAAATCGAAGATATTTTGCAATAAAACACCATTCGTCCAGGTTGCCGGCACTCGTTTTTCTGATTGCATTTTGATTGCCCAAGTTGCTCCGGACCTGATAATTCTGCAATCAAAATTTTCATTATTAATAACGGCGCCGGACAGATTGGAGCCCAGTTCACCGGGTTGAGGATTGCAATTTTAAACAACTGCTAATATAGCCCCCAAAATGGCTCCGATAATGGTACAGACCATGACAAATCCGATCTTTAGAACCCATAGTATCATTTTCCCTAAACAGCTCATCACCGATAATAATATTTTCACTATCCCCTCTTCATCAATATTCAATTTTCTTCGATTCAAAATAGTATCTAAAAACCTCCTCTGCGAAAACAGATTTGTTTCCCCTGCAGTTTTTATCGATTGCCTTTACTATATTTTCCGGCAAGTAAAACGGACATTGTGCTTTTTTAATTTTGCTTTTGGGGCGTCCCTGGGGGCGTTTCGTAGATTCTTCAATTTTTGCTTTTCCTGAAGAAATAACCGTCTCAAGATTATCGATATTTGTTGCAGTTTTCTTTTTTGTTTTCATATCGTTATATTAATTTTGTAATAATTTTGTAGAGTGTTTCTATTTCTATTGCTGCCTTTCCTGCAGGCTCATACTCGGTGACGCCCTGGCCAGTGCTTACAGATGTTTTATAGGCAACCCGGTTATGTATACGTTCTAACAGTAAAGGTATATCATTTTCATACTCGGCAAGCGCTTCTTGAGCTTCTGCCGAAACCTTGGTATTAGGGTGGACCATATTAAGTACCATACGGCCCACCATCTTATTAAAAGGCTGAATCTCTTTAAAAACCTTTACGGCATCTTCTGCTGCCCATACATCGAACTGACTCGGCAACACCGGGAGCAAAAAAATGTTACAGGCTGCCACAGCTGACCGGAAAACTGCATTATCACGACCACCAGCATCAATGATGATAAAATCAAAGGCTGTCATAAAACCATGAACATCTTTATGAAGTTTGTCACTTACAAGTGAAACAGCTTTTATGTCGTCCTTTTCCCTTTCCGCGCGAAATGCGCCCGATGATCCCTGGGGATCAGTATCAATCAGCAGAACATTTTTACCATCCTTGGCAGCTTCTACGGCTAAGTTAACGGCAATGGTAGTTTTTCCCACGCCACCCTTAGTATTACCAACTGTGATGATCATTTGTTTTCTCCAAATAAATATTATTTTTTAATATTAAATTCTTCAAAGAAATACGATATCTCATTTTCGATAGCCTTTTTTCTTCGGTTAATATCAATTATCCGCTCAAGTTGATTTTTTCTCTCTACAAGCTCTTTTCTGGTTTCCCGCAACTCATCTACCGTATCAGCATAATTTTCCACCACAAATGCTATAACACCGGATCCGGTACCTATAGCTAGCCTATTTTTTAGAGTTTCTAAACATTTATCAAATTTCTTTGTTGTCCTGAGAGTTAAAGCCATATCCTAATCTCCCCTATTAATTTTAGATTATTATTTAATAATAAATAATAATAAATTTTGCAATAAAATAATAAATAATATTTTTTATAAATAATCCCTCACCCAATTTTTCTTTGATTGTTTTATGGAGTTAAATTTATACCTTTAAAAAACAGCAGCAAAGGAAGGTTGAACGACCATATTGTTGTTTTTTATATTTATTTTTTTATTGTTATTACATCAATCGTATCATATTAATATTTAAGACTTTTTTTATTAAAACTATCACCAAATTCGGGTTTATTATCACTGTTTTCGGGCAAACTATCACCTAACTCGGGCTAACCATCACTGAACTCGGGTTTACTATCACTATTCTCGGGTTTTAAATGGCTAAGGTGATAATTTCACCTAAATCTCTTACTGGGAAAGAATCTTATGGAGGTAACTTTCTTATTTCCAGAGTAATTATCACCATTCTCGGGCAAACTATCACCAAACTCGGGTTTAGTGGCCGGGGTGTCTTTTGGGAACTATCACTATTTTGTTGACAGGTGATAGAAAAGAGGCTTAAAAAGAGAGAGTTTTGATTGTTTAGGAATAAGTGAATAAGGGAGCACAAACTTGAGCTTAAACACTAAGGTTATTAAAAAAACAGGGAACGGTGGACTCATTGCCACTTCAAACGATCTGCTCATTGAAGCGCAATGGCCTCAATTGAAAATTAACGAACAGCGGCTGGTGCTGTATATGCTGTCTTTAATTCAACGAGACGATAAAGATTTTAAACCTTACCGCATTTCAGTGCGCGAATTGTGTAACATCATGGACGGATCCCGCAAGGATCTCTATGCCAGATTTGACGAAGCCACGGATGGCTTGATGAAGAAGGTAATCCGCTGGATTAATCCGGATGAGAAAGGTGAAAAACGAATTGATAAAACAACATGGTGTTCATCTGCGTCAGTCATACCTGGTCAAGGATGTGTAGAACTTCGATTTGACCCAACATTGAAGCCGTTTCTTTTGGCGTTGAAAGGTAACTTCACCACTTGGGGAGAGGCCCGTGCAGTTATTCGGCTGAAAAATCACTACTCCCTGCGCTTATATCAATTCATGAAGTATAACCAGGGGCTTGCAAGTGTAGACAACCGCCAGTCGGCGGTAGTAGAGGTTTCCTGGTTGCGGGATTATTTATCTATCACAGATGATACATACAAGCTGTTTGGGCATTTCAAGAGCAAGGTGTTGGTGCCGGCACAAAAGGATATAGCCACAAAAACCGATATCGAGTTTAATTTCAAGCAAATCAAGAAAGGCCGCAAGGTTGAGGAGCTGGAATTCGTATGGAAACAAAACAAACGATATGACCAAAAGGAGCTGCCGGGTTTTATAGAGGGTGGCAAAGCAACGCTGGAAGATATTTTAATTTTAGAATTCGGCATCACTCCAGAGAAAAAGGCTGCAGAATTGGTGCAGCATTATGGTCATGATCACGTCCAGGAAGCCTTGCAGGTGGTCCGAGAGTACATCAATAAATTAAGAAAGCGCGGCCAAAAACCAGAAAACGTGGGGGGTATTGCCAGGAAAGCCATCGAAGAGGGATGGAAGCCGCAAAAAGCGGCTATTGAAATCGAATATGAGGACAAGAAGAAAGCAGCGGAAAAGGCTAGGGTAGCGGAACAAAAACGTGAAGAGGAGCAAGAGGCCCTTGAAAAAAAATTACAGTCCAGGGCTATGTCCAGATACGAAGCAATGCCGGAAGGCCAAAAAAATAATGTTCTGTCCGAATTTCATCAACACTTGATAGAAACTGGCAACCAGGTGATAATAGATCGCTATAATGATACCGGAATATCCCCCGGAGTGATTGAAGCATTGTTTAAGGTGTTTATACATGAGAAGTTAGGAGAGGGCAAAAAGTAAGTGTAAAGATTACTCCTTCAAGAGCAAAAAAATAAAATCCATTAAGTTGGTCTTGATGAGCCGAGTATGGAGGAGTTTTATTTTTTTATATACAGAAAAAATTCTACTTTTCTGGATAATGATTCAGATCATTTCAAGAATAACCTCCCGGATAAGTGTCAATAGGTTTTTATCTTCGATTATCGCCTTGCGTTTAAGAGATTCCAGCTCCGCTTTTCGCAATGGAATTTGCAACCAGATTAGATCTACCGGGTATCCAGCCCCTCCTTGGCTGGCTTTAAGCTCGGCCAGACTTCGTACTCGATCTGCAAATTCAGCCGGGATCCTGCGGTGTTCCTTGCTCTCTTCCGGTTGCTCCCAATTTTGATAGGTTCGTATCGGAATACCTAATACTTTTGCCAGATCCTGCTGCCTGGTACCCATGCCATTTCTTAATTTTTTTAGTTCATTCGGTTTCATATAACGAGTTTACTCAATGAGTGTTTAATTGTCAAACAAATAGTCACTCAATGAGTAGGTGGATATTCCTGCATGATGAATTATGTCTCTCTTTTACAACACATTTTGCATTCGCAACTAATCAAATTGTGTCCTTCTTTGCCATACGTGGGCATTTGTACCTAATCAAATAGTGTCGCTCTTTTGCCACTTCTTAAGCATGATGGGCCATGGCCCTTGTGCAACAATGTTGAAACTCTTGGTATAGAAACCTTTTCCAGCAAACATCTCCCGGCAAAACTCAACGCCCATGTCAATGCCTTGATTGAAGAATCGTCCATGAATAGTGCGGAAAACGAGCTGGCCATCGGCAATCCAGGCAGCTGGAAGATGAATCTCTTATGTCCCAGCGCCTGAGAATTGGTACAGCATAAGGCAGAAGTATATGATGCACATCATGCACAACCTGTTGGTGCAGAATTTGCATGTTGCCAAACGGGATTTGCCAAATATCATGCTATTATCATTGATAATATTGGCTATGTTCAGCAAAGCCTGTCGGAAATGGAGGTGCTTTACTTTTTACCCCCAGGCCGACCGTTATGAACGGAGCACTGTGATGTTGACAAGCAATCTGACTTGCGGCCCACAAAATCAATACTGAGTTTGATGATAAATGAAGATGCAGTTGTAACTCTTTTGCCGGCAAGAAAGAACTTTTAGCACGACAGTGATTAACCACCTCAGCGGACTGGTTTTTACGAGGGGGAATGAGATTAAGCGGAAAAGATAGTTAGAGCCCAACACATCATAAAGTAGATGCGGGATCGCAAATAGAGAGAAAAAAGAGTGGGGCAGTGGGTGGTCAGAATCAGCCTTGAAAAGCTTTTTTTATCTCCTGTTTAAAGGAGGCTTGGTCAAATATTTTTGTGGTTTGGATGGAATCTTTCTGTTCCAGGGCCAATTCAAAGAAAACTTGAATAAGGCTGGATCGAGTTAATTTGTAACCAGTTTCTTTTCGGATTTTCTGGATTAATTCTTCTTCGACCTTTTCCAGAAGGCGACTCGGCGCAGAAAAATTGGCCTTCACAACTTTACCATCGGACATTTTTATAAAACCTTCTGTTGACAATTAAAATTAATGGAGGTATTTTTTTAGGTAATATTTTACCCACCAGGAATGAACCGTGATTAAACATTAACGATAATTCAAAAAAAATCTACAACCTTAATGGTTTGCGATGATCGAGTTAAATGAACACCCAATTACCGAACATAATCGGCGGACAATAAGCAAACTCCGACGAGAGCTGGGGAATATCATCCTGGACACGCTTAAGGACCCATTGGTTGAGGATATTACCCGAAATTCCGATGGTTGGCTTTGGGTTAAAAAGCAAAGCCAGCCATGGGAAAAAATTTCTGAACTTAACGACATCCAAACCGAAAACATTCTGCGGGCTGTTGCCAGCAGCCTGGGGGTTACCATTACCCCTGATCACCCTTATCTGGACGGGGAACTCATCATTGACGGCAGCCGAATCCACGGCAACATCCCACCGGAAACCCGCCGCCCATCTTTTACGATCCGTAAACGTCCGACTCTCATATTCACCCTTGAGGATTATGTAAAACAAAACATCCTCGTTCCGAAACACCATATTATCCTTCTCTCAGCAATTCAAGACCACAAAAATATTTTTGTGGTCGGCTCCACCGGCTCAGGCAAGACCACTCTGGTCAATGCCCTTATCGATGCAGCCACCAAACACACACCGGAAGACCGTTTTGTGATCATCGAGGACACCGGCGAAATCCAGTGCGCCGCCCCCAACACCGAACAGCTTTACACAACCCATAACCGCAATCTTGATCAATTGGTTAAAGAGACTCTGCGCATGCGGCCCGACCGCATAATTATTGGCGAGGTTCGTGGCAGCGAGGCTTTGCACCTCCTGGAAATTTGGAACACCGGGCATAAGGGTGGAATAGCCACAGCGCATGCGGACAGCGCAACCCCGCAAGCCGGGCTGGACCGGCTGGAAATGCTTGTCGCCCGTGCTAACTCCAAACTCAGCAACAACTTCATCCGCCGTTTAATCGGCTCAACCGTTAATGTCATCGTTTGTATTCAAAACACAAATGAAGGAAGAAAGATCAATAACATAACCTTCGTGGAAGGGTATAGAGATAACGAGTATCAACTGAAAATGCTTTAAAGGAGAAGTTAATGAAAATGGACAAGAAAATATTACTGATGGCCGCAGTTTTTTCCCTGGCGCCCCAAGTGGTCCTTGCCGCCGCCGGCGGTGGCGGGCTGCCCTGGGAGGGTCCTCTTACCACAATTCAGATCTCTTTAACCGGTTCAGTCGCTATCTCCATTGCCCTGATCGCCATTGCCGTGGCAGGGGGAATGTTAATTTTCGGCGGCGAAATCAATAATTTCGCCCGAACGGGCGTCTACATCACTCTCGTCCTTGGCTTGCTTGTTATGGCTAACAATGTGCTGACGAGCCTGTACGCTGCAGGAGCTACAATACCCGAGGAGCTGGCAACAAGTACCCAAACCTCAGCAATCATCAGGGATTGACCATGTCTTCAGACCGGCCCCGCGAAATTAATATCAACCAGGCGCTCTGCCGCCCGGATCACCTTTGGGGAGCGGAACGAGAACTGGTATTGTCCGCGGCTTTAATCACAATCACGCTGATTTGTCTGGCATTTAAATTTTGGATCATCATCTTTGCCTTGTTCTTTTGGGTGTTGGTTTTTACCGGCCTCAAAATGATGGCCAAAGCCGACCCCATTATGTCGCGTATTTACCTCCGGCATATCCGGTACCGGCCATATTATCCGGCCCATTCGACACCGTTTGCCGATACAAAGAAATCTTTCCGAGGTTGGTAGTGAAAGCACTGAAAACATATCGCAGCAAAGCACAGGGCTTGTCTGATCTGCTGAACTATGCCGCCGTGATAGACGATGGGGTAATCCTGCTCAAATCAGGCGCTCTTATGGCCTCCTGGATGTATACCGGTCCGGATACCGCCACCCTGACATTTGAGGAATTAAATGGCCGCTCAGCCCGGATCAACAATGCCCTCCAGCGCCTTGGTACCGGCTGGATGACCCAGCACGACGTTTTCCGTATTACCTCAAAAAAATATCCTGCCGAATCGGCTTGCCATTTCCCTGATCCGATTACCTCGGCCATCGACGACGAACGCCGACAGTTATATACGGCTGGTGTCCATCATGAAAACCGCATGGTCGTGACATTAACCTATCTACCACCCACCGTGGGTAAATCCAAAACCACGGCACTCATGATAGATAACGATGATGAATATAACCTGGTTGGCATAGGCGGTAAAAATATCGCCTATTTTAATCAGGCTTGCCTGGAATTTGAGGGTGTTATGTCATCAGTATGCAACATGACCAGGCTGCATGGCCATCCGGAGATATTAGATATCCATGGCAATGAGGCTATTCGGGACGATCAGCTCCGTTTTATCCATCACTGCATAACCGGCGACAATCATCCTATTAATCTGCCTCCAATCCCTATGTTTCTGGACAGTATCATAGGAGGGCAGGAATATTATACCGGCCTGCGGCCGATTATCGGCGATAAACACATCGGTGTAATCTGTATTGATGGATTTCCGCAGACCTCTTTTCCGGGGATTCTCGAAGGCCTGGACCAGCATCAATTTGAATACCGGTGGAACAACCGATTTATCTATGAGGACCCCATTGAGGCCATCAAGCAATTGCATAAATATCGCCGTAAATGGCAGCAGAAAAAACGCGGTTTTATCGCACAGCTCACCCATAATTACAATGCCCCGGTTGATCAATATGCCGCGCAAATGGAGGCGCAAACGGAAAACAGCATAGCCGAGGCCTCCAGCGGAGCCGTGTTGTACGGATATTATACCAGCACCATTGTCATAATGGACAAGGACAAAGAGGTGTTGCAAGCCGGCCTGGATGTCATACGAAATTTTATCAATAACCTGGGATTTAACGCCCGAGTTGAGTCCATCAACACAGTAGAGGCATATCTGGGGTCTTTACCGGGCCACGCCACGGAAAACCTGCGTCGGCCCATGATCCACACCTTGAATCTGGCCGACCTGCTGCCGATCAGTTCGATATGGCCAGGACATGAATTTTGCCCAAACTCATATTACCCGTCGAACTCTCCACCTTTATTGGTGACCTCAACTACCGGCAATACCCCGTTCCGGCTTCATCTGCATGTAGGGGATTTGGGGCATACATTTATCTTTGGTCCAACCGGCGCAGGTAAATCAACGCTTTTGGCTATACTTGCGGCTCAATTCCGTAAGTACAGAGAAGCTACCGTTTTTATTTTTGAAAAAGGCTATAGCCTGTACCCGCTTGTATCAGCAATTCCAGATGGCAGCCATTTCGATATTGGCCAGGATACTGCGGTCGAGTTTTGCCCCTTGGCAAATCTCGAAACAGATGCCCAGCAAATCTGGGCGGAAGAATGGATCATCGGTTGTCTTAAATTACAAAACGTCACAATCACTCCTGAAAAGCGTAATGCAATTAAAACCGCCCTGCATCAGCATCAGCAAGGCGGCGATAAATCATTCCATGATTTTGTCGTCAATCTGCAGGACCGGGAAATGAGCATGGCCCTGGAGCGATACACGGTCAATGACTCCCAAAACTCCGCAATCCTTGATGCCGAAGAAGACACGCTCCAAACTTCAAAATTTAATGTGTTTGAATTGGAACACCTGATGGAAATGGGGGATGACATGGTCTTACCGGTCCTCACCTACTTGTTCCAAAAGATTGAAAAATCGCTTTATGGCCAACCGGCCATCATCATCCTTGATGAAGCCTGGATTGCCCTGGGGCATGAAGTTTTTCGTTCCAAAATCAGGGAATGGCTCAAGGTCCTGCGTAAATCAAACTGTGCTGTTGTCATGGCCACGCAGTCCATTTCCGACGCAGCAAACAGCGGCATCCTGGACGTAATTAACGAGTCGTGCCCGACCAAGATTTTTTTACCGAATGCCACGGCAAAAGATGAATCAAGCGCCAAACTGTATGCACAGCTCGGCCTGAACAGCCGGGAAATAGACATCCTGGCTAAGGCTACGCCCAAATGGGATTATTATTTCCGTAACCCGGTCGGGCGGCGCATGTTTAACCTGCAGCTCGGCCCACTTGCTTTAGCCCTGGCCGGGGCAACCGGCAAAGAGGATCTGACCAGGATCAAAAAATTGCAAAAAGAACATGGCCAAAAATGGGTCGCACATTGGTTTAATGAAAGGAGCGTGTCTCATGAGTTGTAAAAAAACTTTTTGTACCTTGCTGGTAGTCGCCACCGTCTTGCTTGCAAATGAGCGCCAGCCAGCCCGCGCTTGGATGGCCACGGAATTTACCCAGGTCCTCAACAACCTGCAGTTGGTTGGAATCGAAGGTACCGAAATAGAAGCCCTGGCACAGCAGGCTGAACAGCTTATGAACGAAGCAACGATGATTGAAAACCAGCTCAAAAACTTGCGCACCCTGGAAGATAATCCACTGGCTATGATTAATGCCCTAGAGCGATTAAGCGATATTGTCCAACAGGGCCAGATCGTCTCTTATGCCGCACAGAATATCGATGCGCTATACGCTAATAAGTACCCTGGTTATTCAACATACCTCAACCAGGATCTCTCATCCGCTGTCCTGCAGCAAAAACACCTCGATTGGTCACAGAGCAATACGGACAACATCACGGCGACCCTCAAGGCCTCTGGGATACAGGAACAAACACTGCTGAACGAGCAAGGCCGGCTGGATACGATCGTCAATATGTCCAAGACCTCTGAAGGCCGCCTCCAGGCTATCCAGGCCGGGAATCTGATAGCCGCCGAGGAGGTGGCCAGCCTGCAGAGGTTGCGGCAGCTGATCATGGTTAACAATCAGCACATGGCCAACTACCAAGCCCAGCAACAGGACAAGGCGGATGTTGATGCGGCCAAGTGGCAGCAGGTCACAGGCGGCGCAACGACAGTCTTGGGCGACGAGCGCAGCATTATAAACGATTTTTGAAAGTTGAAAGGAAAGAGAGAAGATGATTGAAAAAAAAATATTATTAGGGGCTGCCGGCGGTGCTGTTGCTCTATCAATAGCTGTCGCTGTTACGATAAATATCGTCATCAATGACGGCAGTGAAAGCCAATTCGCAACAGGCAAACAATTATCATGCACTGAGCTGCAACAGGCAGTTGATGATATAGGAAATCCCGGTTTTGATCTATTACCGGTACTCATTAAAGAGGCAATCGGTATGCAAGATAATACTTGCAGCGTAACCGGCAAGGATTGGTCCATTGTCAACGGTCAGGTACGTAGGCAAACAGATCATACAATTATCGGTGATGAGCGCAGCATCCTGGAGGATTTCAAGTGAATACCCCCAAAAAACTCCTGACAATTGCTGCATTAGTCATTGCCTTCGTTTTGGTCCTTGTTGAGGTATCTCTGGCGGATGTTCCGACAAATAACGCCATCCAAAGCATCATGGATACATATCGCAATACTGCGGCCAACTGGTCGCCCGTCCTGGAGGGCTACGCAACTCGCATATTTTGGATATTGGCCTTGATTGATATTGTGTGGATGGGGATTATGCTTGCCCTCAATCCTGGAGAGTTTGCAGATTTCACCGCGAATCTCGTTCGCAAAGTAATTTTTATCGGATTTTTCTTAGCATTATTGCAGAACGGGACCACCTGGGCCGGCGCAATTGTCCGGTCGTTAGTCCAGGCTGGTGGAGCGGCCAATACGCAAGCAGGCGGTACACCCAATGTAACACCCGCTCTTATTTTTGACACCGGCTTCACCCTTTGTGCCCAAATTTTCCAACAGCTGAGCGTGTGGAGCCCCGCAGACAGTCTGGCGCTGGTGATCGGTGGCATAATTATCATGATTTGTTTTGCTCTGATCGCGGCGATGATGCTGCTTATCTACGTGCAGGGTTACATTATTATCTATGCAGGCGTTATTTTCCTCGGGTTTGGCGGATCAATGTTCACCAAGGACATTACCCTCAAGTATTTACAGGCCGCCCTCGCTGTGGGTGCAAAGTTGTTTGTCATGATTTTGGTTGTCGGCCTCGGGCAGACGATCCTCAGCCAGTGGACGGTCAATTTTACAGTCACCCTTCCTCAGATCACCCTCTTTATCGGGGCAGCAATTATCCTCCTCGCCCTGGTCAAGGCAGTCCCTGACATGGTTGGCGATATGATCAACGGCTTCAGCTGGGGGTCTGGGGAGTCCTTGACGCGTACCAGTATGCAAATGGGTAAAATGGCGGTTGGTGCCGGTGTCGGTGCGGCAGCTGGTGCAATCGGCGGCACTATGGCTGTAAGCGAGGCCGCAAAATTGGCCAGTGCCTCCGGATCAGGAAGTATGGCAAGCACCATCAAGGGCACTGTATCCAACCTGGCCAAGGCCGGTGCTCAGGATGTCGCCGGCCGGCTGGCCGGGCAGAATAGGGGACTTGGCACCAGGGGCGGCCGCATGTCCGCCCTGCTCAAAGAGCAGAGGTTAACCTCTACCGGCGGCAATAAACACGAGGATATAAAGGACGAGCCGTATTACAGCTCAGCGCCGGATCTGACAAAGACCGGATCGATATACAAGGATGAAGAGGCTTGAAATTGCAATCACCGAGCCCGTGAACTGCGCCCCGATCTGCCCGGCGCCGGTCTCGATGCCTGAAAATCTGATTGCAGAAATCGAGGATCCAGAGCGGCCAGGGGGAGAACAATGCAATCAAAAAGTCGATTGCCGGCAGCCTGGCCAGCTGGTGATTGATTGCAAAAAAAAGAAACTCCAAAAAACAAAAGGTAAAAAAAATGGGCGATAAATCACCTTATCTGGCAGCAAGACGCGAGTGGGAAGAGCGATATGGCTGTTTTGTGTCCGCGGCTCATTCCTGGAAAATTACCGCCACCCTCAGCCTGATAATTGCCCTGGTCGCTACCGCAGGCGCCATTTATCTGGCAAGCCAAAAAAAAGTTACCGCCTACATCGTCGAGATAGACAAATTCGGGTCTATCGTCCAGGTTCAACAGTCCGGCACGTCTGACAAGGCGACAACCAAAAAAGTCATAATCGCCCAGCTGGCTGGGTTCGTCAAAAAATTTCGTGATGTCAGCCTGGATGCTCAGCTGCAGCGGCAAAATGTATTTGACGCCTATGTGTTTTTGCAAAGGAATACCCCTGCTTTTACTAAGGTTACTGAATATTTCAAAAAAAACGACCCCTTCGAACGAGCAAAAAAAGAAACGGTATTCGCCGAAATTATCAGTGTTTTGCCACTCAAAGACAATGCCTTTCAGGTGGAGTGGCGAGAGACCATTATGGACCGGCAAAGCGGTCAAACATTAAGCATCAGTAATTACAAATTGGTGGCTTATACCTCCATGTCACCGCCAACGGATGAAGGCAACATTCTGAAAAACCCGACCGGGCTTATTGTCAATGATCTTAACTGGTCAAAGGAGATATAACGTCATGCTCAAGACAATAATCATTGCATCCATGCTGCTGATTTTCCCCTCCTTGGCCGTTGCCCAGGAAGAGGCCCCTTTGCTGCAGCCTGCAGAGGAACCGGTCCACCTGAAACCGGCAACACCGCATAGAGTAGATCCCTCCAAATTATACATATCACCTCAAAACGCCCATTTGGACAAAAAAGGGGAAAAAGCGGTGCAATTGGCAGAAGACTGGATCAGTAGACCAGTCTTACCGACAGTGGAGGATAAGGACGGCGCCGTGGTCTATACCTTTGGCGCTACTCTGCCGGTCGTAGTGTGCAAGCCCTTGCGGGTTTGTGTGCTTCAATTAGAAGAGGGCGAGGAAATTATTGATCCGCCGCGTTGCGGTGATACCGCACAATGGGAGATCAGTCCATCAAAACCTGATGACCGTAGGCAACCGCATATTTACATCAAGGCTCTTGATAGCGGTTTGACCACCAATCTTGTTGTGGTCACAGACCGGCGGACATACGTGGTGGCGTTGAAATCAAGAAACGACAAATATACTCCGATGGTATCATTCCGCTACCCGGAAAACGAGGCACGGGCATGGCAGGAACACCTTGCCGAACAAGCCCGGCTCGAACAGCAAAAACAGCAAGACAACCAGTTTAAATCGGGCGGTCAGTCCTTTAACGCCGAAGATCTTGATTTTGAATACATCATCAAGGGTGATGCGAAATGGAAACCGCTCCGAGTGTTTAATGACGGCGTAAAGACCTACCTTAAAATGCCGGAAGTTATGAAAATGTATGAAGCCCCGGTACTCCTGGCCGTCAACGATGGCAAGGAAGCCCTGGTAAATTACCGGCTCCATGGTGATATGTTTATCGTGGATCAGCTCTTTGATAAGGCGGTTTTGCTTTCCGGCGTGGGAAGCAACCAAGCTAAAATTACCGTCACCCATGCCGGCAAATAACAGGAGGACCAGAAATGAAACATATCCTGTTGCTTGTGGCTGTTTTTGTTCTGGCCGGCTGCGCTACCAAGACGACCAGCAACTATATGCCGCCCAACCTGCCGCCCAACAGCTTTGCGATTATTGCCCACGACATATCTCCCATCATTGCCGAACATAACCCGGCCAAGAGTATCAGCTTTACCGTGCACCGGGATGATTTCGGCCGTCACCTTGCTAATGACCTGGGCCAGCTCGGGTATGAAATCGTGTTTATTGGGCAAAATGAGCGACAGTCGGAAAATAAAAAAGAAATACGATATACCATCGACTGGGCAGACCCTGGTTCAGTGGTGTACATCGCCCTGACCATCAACAACCGACAACGATATACCCGGTCATATGCCGTTGACCAGAGCACACTTGTGGCAAATAAATCCAAGGTGATAGGTGTTTTTGATGAGTAACCATTTGTCGCCCGAGAAATCACCTGCAGGGATAAAAGTCAAGCGGTTGAACCGCCTGCCCCTGTTTATCGTCTTTATTTTATTTTTAATGGTTTTGTCCGCGTTTGGCTACCTGATAACCCAAAGTGGGAAACGACAACAGCGAGTCGAGGAGAAAACTTATCTTCCCTATGCGGATGATCAGACACCAGCGGAAAATCTGCTGGCCGACAAACCCAGATACGGGGTAATCGCCGCAGAGCCGAGACTGAAACCGGCAACAGCGACAGCAACAGCCCAAACAGCTCAACTGCAGCAGCAAAGAGCAGAATTAACTCCGGATCAAAAAGAATCCGAGCGGATTCGCCAAGCAAAGCTCAAGCGGTTTGAGTCCGCCCTGTCTGCTCCGACCGTAATCAATTCAGCCGGGTTTGGCGGCAGCGGTTTAATTCCGTCTGCTCACGCCGCTGCAATATCCACGGCCGCCGCGGCAGGCAACCCCCTGGCCGAATTAGGCAACCTCAAACGGGACTTGGCGAAGCAAATCCAGGAGGATCCAAACAAACAAGAACGCAAGGAAGATTTTTACCTGCAAAAACAACCGGCAACGGAATATCTGCCGCATACCCGCAACCATCAGCAATCGCCATTGGAGGTCAAAACCGGCACGGTAATCCCGGCCACCATGCTTGGCGGTCTCAACTCCGACCTGCCCGGTATGATCCTGGCGCAAGTATCTCAAAACGTTTACGACACCGCAACCGGAGGGTATCTGCTGATTCCGCAGGGCTCCCGCTTGGTGGGCATATACGATAATTACATTGCCTATGGTCAGAATCGGGCGCTGGTTGTCTGGAACCGGATTGTCTACCCTGACGGCTCCACCTTGGAGCTGGAGGGAATGCCGGGGACTGATCAAGGCGGCTATGCCGGACTTGAGGACCAGGTGGATAATCATTATTTCCGGGTTTTCGGCTCGGCTATTTTGATGTCCGTCATTACGGGCATGTATGACTACAGCCAGGATTCCGGCCGTCATGGTGATGAGCAAACGGCCGGTGATACCCTGGCCTCTGCCGTGGCCCGCGAAATGGCGCAAACCAGTCAAATGATGCTCCGCAAAAATCTGAATATCCAGCCGACAATCAAAATCAGGCCCGGTTATAAATTAATCGTCATGGTCAAGCGGGACATAATATTCCCAGCGGTGTGGTAGTCAAAATGAATATCGGTTATCAAACAAAACACGCCAACACAACCCGCATTATCGCCCTGATACTTTTGCTGGCAGCTGCCTGCTTTGCGGTAACTCTCTACACTCAACTGGTAGCCAAGGCCTTTGGCTATAGTGATACCCTGGGGCAAGCGATAACGGGAAAAATGTATGCTCCCTGGAAAGGTATCACCTGGTATCTGCAGGCCGGATCAGATTACCCCCAGCTCTTTGCCCGGCAATTTAATATCAGCCTGAGCGCCGGGGCTTTGTTGTTTGGTGGTGGTATCCTGGTTTTACTGGTTTACAAGCCTATCACCAGGGGCAACACGTCCCTCTACGGCACCGCCCGTTTCGCCAAATTTAAGGATGTAAAAAAAACCGGCCTCCTGGATCCCCCCAGCGGTTCGAACGCCGTAATTGTCGGCGGCTATGCCCAAAGCAACAACATACTCTATTTATACCACCAGGGGCCCGAGCATATTTTAGGGTTTGCACCGTCACGATCCGGCAAGGGTGTCGCCCTGATGCTACCGACCCTGTTCACCTGGCTTGATAGTGTCGTCGTGCTCGATATAAAAGGGGAAGGTTGGGCCTTAACGTCCGGCTGGCGTAAAAATTATGCCAAAAACAGGGTGCTCAAATTTGACCCAACGGATGACAGCGGCCACGGTGCCCGGTTTAATCCCCTCAACGAGATTCGGATTAACAGCGGCCATGATGTGGCGGATGCTCAAATCATTTCCACCATGATAGTTGACCCTGACGGCCACGGTCTGATTGATCACTGGCAAAAAACCAGCAACGCTCTGTTGACCGGGGTTATCCTGCACCTCCTCTACAAGCACCAGGCCCAGGAATCACCAACACCAACCTTGCCGGATGTTATCAATTGCCTGTCCGATCCGGCCAATTCGCCGGATGACCTCTTCGAAGAAATGCAGAACAATGATTATCACGACGGTCTGCCGCACCCGGTAGCGGCCATGGCTGCCCAGGATATGATCAACCGCGCGGAACGCGAGCGATCAAGCGTCCTGTCCTCTACTATCTCGTACCTTACGCTGTACCGGGATCCGGTTTTGGCCGCAAACGTATCAAAATCGGATTTTAAAATTGATGGTCTGATGAACCATCAGGACCCCATCAGCCTCTACCTGGTCCTGCGCCCAAGCGATAAGGAAAGGCTCATGCCCTTGATCCGGTTGATTATCACCATGATATCAACCAAGCTCACCGGCAAAATGGAATTCGAGGACGGCGCAGCTGTAGCAAATTACAAGCACAAGCTCTTGTTGTTGCTTGATGAGTTTACCAGCCTCCGCAAATTGGAACTCCTTGAACAGCAGTTACCTTTTTTGGCCGGGTACGGGATCAAATGCTACTTTTTGATCCAGGATTTAAAACAGCTGCACCGCTGGTATACGGATAATGAGAGCATCACCCCCAACTGTCATATCCGGATATCATTTGCGGCCAACGAAATCAAAACAGCGCAATATCTCAGCCAGGCAACCGGCGACACCACCGTTGTCAAGGTTCAAACCTCGGCCAGCGGTGACAGGATGTCCGCCATGTTGGGCAAGGTCAACAGGCATTACACGGAAGTGAAAAGGTCGCTCCTTACCCCGGATGAAATCATGCGGTTGCCGTCTCCCGTCAAAGACCATAAAGGAATGATCGTTACGCCTGGAGAAATGTTGGTATTTGTCTCTGGACAGCCGCCAATCAGAGGCACCCAGCCGCTGTATTTTATGGATGAGACTTTTAGCGCGCGGGCAAAAGTCCCCCCGCCAACCGCCTCCGATGCACTTTAAGATATGTAAAATTGCTGTTGGTGTTTGCCTGCTGCTGATTGTCCTGCTGATAGGCGGTGCCGCTGGGCACCTGACTCTGAATATCACACCGAGCTGGCCGCTGGGGCTGTATCACTCCAGAAATATAACAGACAATATGGTGGACGGCTATAAGGAGCAACTGGTCCTTGTCTGCCTTGATCCCTATAATCCGGTGATTCGCAAGGCGCATGATCTGGAAATATTACCGCCCGGAACCGGCTGCCCAGGACGGCAAGCGCCCCTCATGAAGAAACTTGTCGGGATCCCCGGTGATCAGGTGGCCATAACCGATCAGGGCGTTACGATTAACGGCCGGATAATCAAAAACTCCAAAATAAAATTTAAAATTTTTGAGGTTGAATACCATCCCGGCTACAGCCACACCCTGCAGCCAAACGAATATTGGGTAATGTCGGACTACAACCAGAATAGCTTGGACAGCCGGTACTTCGGGCCGGTGGCCAGGACACAGATTAGACAATCTACGCAACCAATATTAACGATTAAATAATAATAAATAATATTTTTTATTTTGGAGTATGCGGTTGAAGCGGTTCATTTGGTTATATCCTGCGACCGGCCTTGTTGTCGGTGGCACCATGACATATCTTCAGACTAATTTTTTCAACGCTTCCTTAACCTGGTTGAACGGTGTTTTCTTTGTTTCCCTGCCATTTTTATTATTTTTTAATAATAAAAAATTGCGAATAATCAGCCTCTACATAGCTCTTTTCGCAGTTGCAATTCCGCCGTTCGGCCTGACTTGCTGGACCCACCCGCTGGCCAGTACCGGTATGTGGTGGCCAGCGGGTGGCTGGTTGGCCCTCGCCGCGGTCCTGCTCCTTGTCCCGGCTTTTTGCCGCTGGCCGGTTTTGCTGACCGGGCCGGTACTCCTCGCCCTGTTTTTGTCATATAAGCCGGCTGCAAGCACTCATATCCCTGATATCAAGCACAATATTATGGCTGCATGGTCACAGTTGTTTGCCGTGCCGTTATTGACAGCAACAAATCTTTAAGGAGAACCCCTATGGATCCAAAAACAAAAAATCCGACCCTGCAGCAAAAACTTGCAGATGCCAGTGTTGATGGAGCAGCTGTGGCGTTTGATCCGGATGAGGCGGAAGAGTTAGGAGCGACAGCGGACAATATGCCGGAACAGGACGTTATCGACGCAGCGTTTGATGATGAGGTCTGAATTGCCATCACCGCCCCGTCGAGCTGCGGCCCGATCTGCCCGGCGCTGGTCCCGATACTGGGAAAAGTGATTGCAAATTGCTCAACCCGAGCCGACCCGGGAAGGGATAAATGCCATCAAAAAAGCCGCTGCAGGCGACCTGCCCGATGGGCTTTTGATTGCGATCAGCAAAATCAAGGAGTTTACGATTATGCCTTCTAAAAACAAATCAGAAATAATAGCCCAAACCATAATTGACGGCCTCAAAAACGGTACCGCCCCCTGGATTAAACCTTGGACACCGGAACAGAGCATAGCCCCTTATAACCCGGTGACCGGCACGAGATATAAAGGGGTTAATTTTTTGTATCTGGCGACCCTTGGGAAACCGGATCCTCGCTGGATGACATTTAAACAGGCTCAGCAAAACGGTTGGCAGGTTAAACAGGGAAGTAGGGGTACCATTATTCAATTCTGGAAATTTGGAGATAAACAAGATGAAAAAACAGACGACCAGGCTGAAAATGAAACAAAACGCGAGCGGCCTATTCTCCGGCATTATTATGTATTCAATGCCTCGGATATCGAGGGTATCCCGGAGCTGGAAAAACCAGAGAAAAACGAAGAATTTACCAGACACGACCGCGCTGAGAACATTTTGCAACAATCTGGGGCAACGATTGACCATGTAAAAGGGGATAGGGCTGCATATTTTCCCCTTCGGGACAGCATTGTCTTGCCGGAAAAAGAACAGTTCAGCACCCCGGACGGTTATTACGCCACAGCACTGCATGAACTGGGGCACTGGAGTGGCCATGAGAGCCGCCTGAATCGTAACATTACCAATGTTTTTGGCAGTCGAGATTACGCCCGTGAGGAGTTACGCGCGGAGATAGCGAGTTATATGCTCGGGATGCAGCTCGGTACCGGTCACGACCCCGGTCAGCACCTTGCCTATGTAGACAGTTGGATCAAGGACCTGGAGGACCACCCGACCGAAATTTTCCGGGCCTGTGCTGATGCTGAAAAAATTCAGTCTTTTATTTTAGTATTTGATCAGGAACAGGCGCAAACCAAGGAGGATGTCATGGTGGAACACGATACACCGTATTATGTGATAACAGATGATTCGTTTATCGGTTTGACCAAGGATGGTCAATTAAACGGGGACGTACAGGCGGGGGAATACGCTCACTTTGAAGATCCGGCTATGGCCTTACAGGCAGCTGTTGAGGCAAAACAAATCCATGCCGACAGGCTGGAGGAATCCGAGCTGTATATCTACCGTGTTAACCCGCCCGACGATCTGCAACAAGATCCTGTGCTGGTAACCGGTACCCCTCAAAAAATGCGCACAATGTGGCGGGATAACATCGGTGGGGAATTCCCCGAAAAAATAGTGCAAGACCAGATCCGGGCCATGCCTGAAATGCCTGCAAGCCAGGCCGACAAATTGACCGGCAAACGCTTTCTTTCTTTTTATGCCAACCAGGAAATTGACGCCGCTGGCAATATTAACCTGGAGCTGCAGCAGGCTTTGCAACGCGGCACCACAATCGGTGTTTTACGGTTTGAAAATGCCCTGGAAAAGAGCTTTGCGGATAAATCAACAATCAATCCGGCTGAACTTAACCAGGCCGGGATCGACGGTGTTGTTTTCATCGATGACGGTAAGCCGGTTGCGGCCATCGCCACGGATAAAAAACAACTCTACCCCGGCATGTATCAGGCCGCAAAGGGCCTGAAAAAACAGTATCTCAGTGTCCCATACGAGGACAAAAACAAAGCGAAAGAACTTGGCGCTCTCTGGAATAAACCGGCAAAAACCTGGTTTATTCCGGATGGCCTGGATAAAAAACCTTTTTTCAAATGGCAGCGAGGCCAATCTGTCACCGCTGATAACCCGCAACAGCAATTCGCCGATTTTATCCGGGAGATGGGCGGCGACCTGCAGGGCCGCGTCCCGGAAATGGACGGGAAAATACACCGAATACAGGAAATAGGCGGAAAGGCCGGCAACAAAAACATTGCTTATGTCGGCTACCTGGATGACGTCCCAGCCGGATACGTCAAAAATTTCCGGGGAGAGGAACGGCGCTGGAAATTAGCCGGGGTCGTGTTAACCGACGAAGACCGCGTTCGGCTCGAAAAGGAAGGTCAGGAGAAAAAGGCCCAGCGCGAAAAAGATCGTCAAGAGCTTTACGCCCAAAAGGCCAGGGAGAGTCAAGAGATTACGCGTGACCTTGCCACGGCCACCGGCCAGGAAGAGTATTTTACCGGCAAGGGAATCAGCATTACCAACCCCGGTGTCAAGGTTGACTCCAAGGGAAACATTGTTGTTCCCCTGGTTGATGTCGATGGGAAACAGTGGTCACACCAGACACTCCAGACCAACGGGTTCAAGCAAATTTTTAAAGATTCCCGGCTGCAGGGCACCTTTGCCCTGATTGGCGCCGAATCGGTCCAGGGTCTCAAGGGTGAAATTCTGCTGGCAGAAGGGTACAGCACCGCCGCCACCATCCATGAGGTGACCGGCAAACCGGTGGTTGTGAGCACAACCTCCAACAACCTCAAACACGTCGCAACCGCTCTGCGGGATCGACACCCCAACCAGGCTATCTATATTATGGCCGATGATGACCGCTATTTGATCGAGCAAGGCAAAATGAACGCTGGGCAGGTTAAAGCCAAAGAAGCCGCCGAAACTGTTGGCGGCCATGTAATCAGCCCATATTTCGACGGAGCCAAGTCGGACAAATCCCGCACGGACTTTAACGATATGGCCCGGCTCCAGGGGAAAGAGGCGGTCCGGGACTATATTCAGGCCAAAATCGATCTTGCCCGGGCCGGCAAAAAAATTGAAAAAGAACTCAAACAGGAGCGGGAAACAGTCGCCCTGTTCGAGCGCTGAAGATACCCCGTGTCTTCAGCGCCCATCCGGTTGCAAGAAGAAATTACGTTAAATTATTAAAATGTTAAGGAGTTGCCCGATGAAAATGAAAAATTCTGCTTCAATCATCCTGTTGCTGTGCCTGTCAATCGGTTCGGCAGGATGCCAGACAACTAAAGCCGGCAGCGGCGCCGGACTCGGGGCTTTAGGCGGCGCCGTAGCCGGTCAAGCCGTTGGCAGATCGACAGAAGCAACGCTGATAGGTGCCGTTGTGGGTGGTCTCCTGGGTTACGCTGTCGGCAACGAAATGGACAAATATGATCAGCAGCGAATCAACACCACCTATGAGACAGTGCCGGACAAGCAGACAACAACCTGGGTCAATCCAAATACCAAAAAACAATATTCAGCAACACCACAAAAAACGTACAAACATCCAGGCACAGGGCAAGAGTGCCGCGATGTGAAAATCCTTTGTTATATTGATGGCAAACCCGAAGAGATGATATCCTCAGCTTGCCGTGATACTCAGGGACAATGGAAACAAGTTCCTCGGCATTCAGCAGTGATGTAAACAATATACTGTTGGCAACAAAATACCTGACTCTCGGGTCCTTGAAGTGTCCGAAAAAATCGGATAGTTCAAAATGACTGCCCCGGACGGAAAGCAGCGTTTCGCCGACACCAGACCAATGGAAACGGAGCGATGTTTTCACTGCCCTTATTGTTGACTTATGAATCAATCAGTTTCGAATCATTTTAATGCGGCGCTGACCTATTTGTTGCATCAGGCGGGGAGGGGTGCGCAAAGTCATCTGGCAGTTCAACAAAAAATTGACCGCGGTTACCTTAATGCCATTGTCAAAGGCCGCAAGCCTGGCTCTGATGATGTACGGGCCAAAATTGCCGGTCATTTTCACCTTACCTACGAAGATATGCTTGCCCTTGGTCGTCGTATCCTGGGAAACCGAGAAGAGAATCTTGGGGAAGGAGATAGTGACGTAGAGCAAAAGGAGTTAATCCATGACAAAGCCGCAGAAACCGCAGGCGACATCATTTCGAGCATTTCGGAAAAAATCATGAAGACGGTCGTGGTCCTGGAGTCGGATTCGACCTGTCGTGATGTATTGGCTGATCTGATTGATGCTTTTCAGGAAGCAGTCAGCATCCATAATGAAAACCTGGCATTGCGAAACAGGATAGCGAAAATGGAAGTACGGATAGCCCGCCTGGAAAAGGAGGCGGGCTTATGAAAAAGACTGTTCAATTGCCCGCATTGGTACGATTTGTCACATAATCAATTACAGTGACATTTTGCGAGACATAGTTTACATTACGGTTAATATGACAACACCAAAGAAGAAAACAGATGATAATTGACATGTCATATAATCGAACGTTTAGGTGACACATGCTCATCGGGTATATGCGGGTCTCAAAAGCAGATGGTTCCCAGACAACCGATCTTCAACATGATGCACTCATCGCTGCCGGTGTTGCTGCAGATCATATTTATGAAGATAGAGCATCAGGTAAGCTTGATGCTCGACCTGGGTTGGATGCTGCTCTGAAATCTTTACGAGAAGGCGACACACTGGTTGTCTGGAAGCTGGATAGGCTTGGACGGGACCTCAGGCACCTGGTAAACACGGTCCATGATCTTGCAGGCAGAGGAGTTGGGTTTAAAGTTCTTTCCGGACATGGAGCCTCGATTGACACAACGACACCTGCCGGGAAATTGGTGTTCGGCATATTTGCCGCACTCGCAGAGTTTGAACGGGAGCTGATATCTGAACGTACAAAAGCAGGGCTGGCATCAGCTCGTGCCCGTGGAAGGGCAGGTGGGGCACCCTATAAAATGACGGTGGCGAAACTACGACTTGCCATGGCAGCAATGGGGCAGCCAGAGACTACGGTTGGAGATCTCTGTAATGAACTGGGGATAACCCGGCAAACTCTCTACCGACACGTTGATCCTGATGGGAACCTGCGTGACGACGGGAAGAAACTATTGGCAGGAAGGTGAAAATAAATTAGCTATACCAGCTAATTGGCACGATAGAATGACACTACGTTGTATTTTTTGTACGAATGTTGGGGTTACTCGAGTGAGTAATTTATTCCAGTGCCATTTTAAAAAAGGGAATTTATCTTGGGTGAAAACGCAGCTATGTTTTCACTGGCCCGGCCGGAGGAATGCCTCGTCAAAAGGAAGGAAAAATTTATCCCAATAAATCAACGGGGAGAGATAGAATGAATCTTATCGAGATAATCAATAACGGACAAGATATTAAATCAACAAATTATTGGCAAATTAAACACGCTCAAAAAGGCTTTTGTTATCTTTCCATCAACGCTGGCTGTTTTCGTTTATTAGTTCCCCCTGGCGTTGAGCATGCGATTAAAGAGATGCAGACCGCCCAAGAAGTAATTATCACTCGCGGTCCCTGGCCGAATCAAAACCGGGATGACGCTCTTGAAATTCTTTTTGAAGATCACTCCGAATCTCCTTATGTGCTGCATATTGTCCCGGAACAAGTTGATCGTATGCCCTCTCCGAAAGACCAAGATCTGGTTGGTAAACCTCACAAATGGAATTTTTCTATCTGGACAGAAAAAGGCAAGGTTCTTAATCAATTGTGCCGATTCCGGGCGGGCCTGAATCTTCCGTGCATGCAACCATGGGGGAAATAATATTGAATTGCGTAGAAAAACTCCAAATAATAAAATGCAATCACCAACTTGTTAAGCTGCATCCGCTGCTGTCCTCGGTGCCGGAAAAAGTGATTGCAAAATAATCACGGCCGGCTGCTGAACATCTCAAATTATGATTGTATATACAACAATAAACTAAAAACACATGCCCCAAAATACTAAACTACCCGCTTCTGCAGCCGAACGAAAAGCTCTTGAACGCCAAAAAAAAAGAGAGCTCGGCCTTGTGCCTAAAGAAATTTGGATCAAACCCGAGCATTGGCAAAACATTCAAAACTACATAAAAAACCTACATAAAAACTCATAAAAAAAATTGCTTTGTGACTGGTCACGTGGTAAAATTCTCTTAGTTTGAGGTTGAGATAAATAAAAAACAGAGAGAATTAAGATGACTAATATTAGTGGCTTTTCATTTAAGGTAAACTTTTTTGATGAGGAAGAGCTGTATTTAGACACTGATGGTGTCGATATTGAAGTGAAAGCCACTGATGATCCAGAAGCGGACAGGGATGAAGCATACACCCTGGCTGACGATTGGGCAGAAAAACATTTGGATGATTATTCAGCAGATTCTTTTGAAGTCAGCCTTCAACATGCATATTAAAACTAAACTCCGGCGCCTCGCGGATCAGGGGCATAAATCTCAAAAGGAGATAAAGTATGAAAATTGAAATGATCAAAGAGATTGGTGGTAAAAAACATGACGTTGAAATACTGATTGCCCCTAGCCAAAGATATATGGGACAGACAACCCAGGTAGCAATCACCATCAAGATTAATGGGGAGATTTTCTCGAAAGCAGGCCATTATAACGCTGATAAAAAAGGGGTTATGTTTTCCTCATATGGAAGTGTTAAAGAAATATCAGGGGTAAAGGTTGGAGGCTTTGCTGTTTCAGCCGAGGACGCATTTAAACTCGAACAACATCTAGCTGTTGCCAAAGAAAAATATAATGAATTAATGGATTCCAGGATATCAGCTCTTTTATCCGGCAAGGAAAAAGTAAAAGTCTGGCGGTATAGCAATAGTTGCATGATGGTCACGTTGCACGATGATCATAATGGCTTGGATTGGCAAAAAATAATCACAGAAGCTGCTAAAAAATGGCTCGTTGAAAATTTTCCCCTTGTCCCGTTTTACGAATATGATTCAGCAGATCTCCACAGAGGCTTTATATGCGCTAATGATGCTGCCGGTCTCCCTGGAGCCGAAAAATCACTTAAAACTTATAAAACTATGGGCGGTGAAATCCATCCTGAATACGTGCTGGTTCCTCTGTCTTCTTTAATGCAAAATGCTGCTCCGAAATACGAAAAAATCTCCGTCAAAACCGCAAAAGAAAACCAACACAGAAATGAAAAGATTTCTCAGGCCAAGACCTCTGGGGAAAAACAGGTACTTTATTCCTATGTTTCCGAAAATTGTTTGGATAACCTGGATGACTGTTCGTTTGACCAGGTGACTGTCTGGATTGATGATGCCGGGAAAACATCTCAAACACATATTCATTGCCATTAAAAAATAAAATGACCACCCATCCAAATCGTTCAAAAACATGCCGCCCACGGGAACACCTCCGGGCGGCATCCCTTATTTATCCTGAAGCCTGGAAATTAGTTGATAAAGCCAGGCAAGGCCGGGGAAAAGATTTACCAGATTGGCCGCAATGGTGTTTTTGCCCGCTTGCGGCCAGTTACGCGATTGTCTCCGGAGGCGGGGTTAACAGATGCACCCCAGCTACCATTGGCGATGTTGCCAGGCTAGGGGCATTGGCCGCTTGGCGTGTGAGCCAGGGGATATACCATTTTGATCCTGCCCTGTACCCTCGTATCATTGAAACCCCGATAAACAAACTCCCTGTTGAAATACTCTACAGAATGCCGGAGTGGTGCGTATACATCGAAACGCCTGATCTGAAATGGTTTGATATGCCATTGGTCGGTTTTTTTGCCCATCTTGAATATGACGCCAACACTTCAAGACCTGAATTACGGTTAGTGCTGGATGTTGATGACGCAGAAGGACCGCATTTAATAGGACAGCCCCTACATTTGACAGAAGAAACTCTTGATGCTGCTGTTGCATCTACGATGAAAGAGGCAAAAAAACAGGCTATAAACTTTGGCGCCACACTGATAACGGAATTGCCGGATGATTTTTCAGCAGAAATCGCTTCACCGTTACAGCCTCTTATTTCGCTTTTGCTTTATTTGTGCACAGAATCGGCTGATTTTGGGGATACCAGGCCCACATTTCCAAAACCAAAAAAAATAAAAAAAGGATGGGTATTATTTCCACCTAATCAACCGCAAAAATGGGACGTCGGTGTTCGAATCGGAGCTGCGCTTAGAAAAGCGAAATTGATAAATGAGACAGGCCCAGTACAAGATTCATCAGGTCGTTCCCATCCTAGGGCGCATGTCCGAAAAGCCCACTGGCATCTATACTGGACAGGAGAGGGGAGACAGGTTCCGGTGGTCAAATGGATACCTCCAGTTCCCGTTAATGTCGATGATTTTGACGAGTTGCCGGCGACTTTAAAAGAAATAACCGATTAACTTGGGGTCTGTGGACCAAACGCCAGTGTTCTTGTCTACGTTAGAACTCTAAGGGGAGGAAGGGTCCGTCTTTAAACCATTCACCTCGCACAAGTAAGTCTCCCAGGCTCCAAATTAACTTACTCAATGAGTGTGTTGGTGTTAAGCATATAGCCACTCAATGAGTAAATGGAAAACCCGAAGAAATGATATCATCAGCTTGCCGTGATGCTCGAGGGCAATGGCATTCAGTGAGTATGTGAATTTTAAGTATCAGCCGTAGAAAGCGACCACAAGCTATGGGCCACTACAGCTTGTGGTACGGAAAAGACAAATATCGAGCAAAAAAAACCAGGGGGATAATTGAAAAGATTCCCCCCTGGTCAGCTTCAATGAGTTATGTCGCCATTAACTGCGGCACATCAGACGATTTGAGTTGGAAATTTGCATCAAAACACATATCAAGCTCACCAAGAGGAATTTCAAGTTCTTTGCTGGCCTCCTGCTTGTTTTTCAGCCAGCCTTTTAGTCTACCGAACTCAACATTAAGTTTCTTCAAAAAATCCTGGTTGAACTTAATATGCATATTCCCATTCTTAAAAGCCCTAACCTCCATTAGCGTTGTACCGTTCGCTGAAAATATATTTTTCTTGCCACTCGACCACTCGAAATCTTTTGACCTATCCTGGCAGAAATATCCAAGATTGTTGGCAACAGTGCAAATATCCGACAAAAAATCATGGGCTCTATTGGAAAGCCCATTGCAAGCCTCAAAACTATAACTACTAATGTTAATTCCCCCATGTCTGAACAGCACAATCCGCAATTCAAGAGCAAAGTGACTCAACCCTTCAGGCTTCCAACAATAACGCCATTCTTCTTTTCCGAAAGTTCTTTCATTTGATTTATAAAGCTTAATGTTTGCAGCGCCAATCATTGCGTCAACCAGTTGGATCAATTGCATGTCGTAATACTTGTTAGCGTTTTTAATTGCCCAAATAGTGACGGCATACGCATTTGATTCTGTAAAATCAACGACGGTATTTTTAAGTAACGTGTTAAGCATTGCTTTCCGACTGGAAATAGTCAACCGGCTTGTAATGGTGTGGTAATTATCAAATAATTCTTGCCAGTATTTGTTTTTTAATCCTGCAATTTTTTGTTTTAACGATCCTTGTATCATTCCGGTATCAACACCGAGTTCATAAAGTATGATAGGATCTAAACTCGAAACAGCTTTATAATTCTTCCACAAAATTGACATTTCGTTATTATACAAAGATGCTAAAGTTGAAATCACCCCACCGCCTTTTACTACTTCATTTCGCACCTTCTCTTTGAGAGTTTCTTTAATCTCTGACTCTGATTCCGACATTTTTACCTTATCTGCTTCAAAGGTGAATTGGTTATCAAACCAAACAGAAAACGGATCTACTGTAGGTTTATTATCGTGTCCATAGTGACTACGTCGCCAATACAGCTTAATAGCCAAAATCTCGACTTGAGCCCTGGCCTGACGTTCAGCATTTTTAAAATCAAAACAGCCAATGACTTCAATAGAGGCTTCACGCTGTTTGATTGCATGAGCGATTGTTGCCGAACTCTTCCACCTGTTGGGGATTACCAGATACACCATGGCAGCATTAGCTTCCGCAATCACTTTTGATGCCCACATCTCGTATTGAGAATAAGGAGGATTGCAGAAAACCATATCAACTTTTTTATCTATCAAAGTTGATTGCTCAAAGTGAGTGCCAACAATAAAAATGTTTGCAGCCATCTTGGTTAAGAGCACTTGGCTTTTTTCGATGGCATACATGTTGCCGGTTCCCGCAGTAAGATATTCAAGGACTCGACCATCACCGGCTCCACAATCAAGTACGTCTACGCCTTTTAATTTTCCATCAAAATCTCCGAAATGTTGAACCATATCAATTTTAACACATTCAAGAATTTCATTGGTTGTTGGGTACCACTCAAAATCTTGATCTTTTTCTTTCAATGTGGCGACTATTGCTCTCATTTCACACCTCTCCATGTTAGGTTTGCTGGTTGATCTATCTTCATAAAAACAATTTTTTTTGTCCTTCCCTTCACTCGAATGAGGGAAGGGCAAAAAAAAGATCAAGAGCGCGGAACCTGAGAGCGCATCCTTATTGTGTAAAACAAACAACACCCAACAAAAGATTATTCCGGCTCTGCATCTGTCCGGAGGCATGACATCGGGGGTAGTTTCCGATGGCGGGACTCTGGACGCAGAGCGCGGCAAAAAATGACGGCCATGGAGTTAAAACAGACGACAGCGCGGGTACCGACTGTCTACCTTGATTCCCTCACCGCGTAGTGAGGGTTAGGGAGCTGAAAGCAGACACCCTGCCCGTCAGGGAGAGTGTCATCCTTAATGTGCAGTTGAAGACGAATGGTAGATATGAAACAAAAAACAGAATTCGTATTGCAATCTTCGCCCTGGGGAGATGGTCACCGATCAGCCCGGCACAGGCCTCGATGTCATGAAAACTGATTGCAGAATCGAAGAATCTGGATCATCTGCAGCGATCAAAATGCAATCAAAAAATCGAATGACGGCAACCTGGGCAGCTGGCGATGGTATTGACCGTTTCATGTCTTACCATATCAGGAAGCATCTTCACCGAGCCGCAATGGCGACCGGTTGGCACTGCCTGTGTTAACCTCAAGAGGGTCCTTCTAATACCGAACAAAGAAAGCAACCTCTTAGCAAATAATGACGCGAAAACTATAGTTTGCTCCAGAAGCGCAAGAAACAAATCTCAACGAAACTTCCATGTTCTGGCCCCCTCTCCTTTTTTCGAAGGAAGGAATTTCTATTCACAATTCCTTATAAACATAATAATCTAATTCCAAAGGATAACAGACGATATACATGGTCTTTTTGATCAGGAGAAGTCGGGATGTCCTCTTTTTTCCACCCAACTATGTTATCCACCTCCCACACATCCAGTCAGTTTGACGGTCTGGGCTTTTTGCACCATTGTTGTGTGTTATCGGTTGGCAGTCGGTGATCTTTTAAAGTTTACGCAGAGGTCTATCTTATGGATTTCATCTCCCGTTATCCAATACGATTTGTTGTCCCGTTTCTCCTTCTGCTCATTGCCTTGATAGGGGTTTCAGCCAGTTATTTATTTTCCATCGGCATTTTTACCAGGCTGAGCGAAAAACAGGCTATACATTTTGTCACAGAGACTATGAGGCGGAATCAGAGTCGCCTGAATGCTGCCCTGCGAGACAAGGATCTGAAGCGTCTACAGATGAATATTGACCTCCTAGCCTATGACACCGTTGGCCGCAAGGTCGCTTTGGTGTTGGACGAAAATCTAAAGGTTTTTAGTGCCTCGAATCCTGACTGGCTCGGACAGTCTTTGGCAAAGACCGTCATTCACGGCGAAGGGAAAGTGTTGCTGGAAGGCTTCTCCAGGGAAAGGGATCGGTCGACAGCAATTGTTGTCAGCCGGGACCGGCAGACCATCCTCGCTGTTTCACCATTAACAATTGGTGAGTCCTCGGCCATGAGGGGGCTACTCTATTATGAGTATGACCTTCGTTTCTTCAAACAGGTCGGGCAGCAAACCCTACGCTGGAATGTTTTCTCAATTTTCATATTACTTACGACTATCGCATTATTGATCTGGCTCTGCCTGCATTTTGTCATTTTTAGGCGTATGTTGCAGATTGTAAAGACCATGGAGCAGTTTGGCCAGGGAGACAACACAGCCCGTTCCGAACTTGCAGGGAATGACGAACTGGCCATTGTCTCTGCCTCGCTTGACGGGATGTTGACGCAACGAGTAGCCGAGGAAAAACTGATTCGGGAAAATGAGAGGATGCTAAGGTTGCTTACGGACGGGCTGCCTGTACTCATCGCCTATGTGGACAAGAATGAGTGTTATCGTCTGGTCAACAAGGAGTTTGAAAACTGGTTTTATCTGCAACCGGACCAGATTATCGGTAAAAAGGTTCATGAGCTGCTCGGTGAAATGGGATATGGCGAGATTGCAGACAATGTCAGAAAAGCCCTGCTTGGTAAGGAGGTTGAGTACGAATCCTCTATTCCCATCATTAATGACGGCATGCGTCAGTTTCACGCCACACTTTTACCCCATTTTGAAAACGGCAGTGGTGTGCAGGGCTGTTTTCTACTCGCCCAGGATGTCACTCAACAGAGATTGGATCAGGAGCAGATCCGGAAATCTAAAGCGCTTTGGGAACGCACCTTTGATTCTATCCTCGAAGAGATTATTACTGTGCAGGACAAGGATTTCCGCATCCTCCAGGCCAACAGTACCGCTGCTAGCGTATTCAGCACTACAAAGGAAGCTCTCATTGGGCGTCATTGTTATGAGTTGTTTTGGGACGATAATATACCCTGCGATGGGTGTCCTGCCCATGCGGTCCTTCTGGATGGCAAGCCCCACAGCACTGAACTCTATCACGCACGATTGAAGAAGAGCTTTCTGATCACAGTCTCCCCTATGCTGGATGAGCAGGGAGACTTCATCGGTATTGTCCATTCGGCCAAGGATATCACTGAGCTAAAGAAGTTAGAGGATCAGCTGCGCCAGGCTCAGAAGATGGAGGCCATCGGCACCTTGGCCAGCGGTATCGCCCATGACTTTAACAATATCCTAACTCCGATTATTGGCTACAGTGAAATATTGGCCGACAAACTGCCTGAGAACAGCGAGAAACTCGAGATGGTGCAGAGTATCCATACGGCGGGCATACGGGCCACGAAACTGGTCAATCAGATCCTCACCTTCAGTCGCCAGTCTGATCAGGAACGAAAACCGCTGCAGATCCACCTGATTATTAAAGAGGCAATCAAACTGATGCGTTCCTCCATCCCAACCACCATCGCCATTCATGAGAATGTACCTGATTGTGGGTTGGTCATGGCTGATCCAACTCAGGTCCACCAGATAATTATGAACCTCTGCACCAATTCCTATCATGCCATGCGGGAGACTGGTGGCCAGTTGCACGTCAGCTTGGAAGTGGTTGAGTTGACAACACAGGATTACCTCGACAGCCTAGCGCTGAAGCCGGGGCCACATGTGAAACTGCGTGTTAGTGACACCGGATGCGGCATGTCGAAAGATTTAATTAAACGGATCTTTGAGCCCTACTTTACCACCAAAAAACAGGGCCAGGGGACTGGAATGGGACTGTCGATGGTTCATGGCATAATCAAGAGTCATCACGGTCATATCACCATCTATAGCGAACCAGGTAAGGGTAGCGAGTTTCATGTCTATTTGCCCCAGATACAGGATAAGATCACGTACAAGGAAAAGACAGGAGAAATTCCACAGGGTAGCGGCACCGTTCTGGTCGTGGACGATGAACCCGTAATTGCTGAGATGCTACAGACAATGCTGAAAAATATGGGCTATGAGGTTCTGCTCTGCACTAGCAGTACTGAGGCGCTGGAGGTTTTCAAACAGCAGAGGGCGCACATAGCGCTGGTTCTTACTGACATGAACATGCCGATTATGAATGGAGCGGAGTTGGCCCGGCAGATCAAGCAACTCAGTCCGATAATGCCGGTGGTGCTCTGCACCGGATTCAGTGAGACCATGGACGAAGAAAAGGCCAGACGAATGGGGATTGATGGCTATATGATGAAGCCAGTCATTCAACGCCAGCTTGCCCAAACCCTCCATGATGTTTTGAAGAGAAACGGTGGCAGCTGGCCTGTTTTATCAGTTGAGGAAAGAACTTAGGTTGCACTACAGTTCCGGCCCAACCAATGTCGCTGGGTGCTTTTCCCCCCATCCCTGCAGGGTTCTTTACAGCGGTGGTTTGCCCAAATTGTTAATATGGCCATTTCGAAGATCTAAAGATCTATCCAATGCTCTAAAGATAGGTTACTACTGTTAAGTAGGGGATCTAAAAGGGAAATCGAATACCCGATAATGTTTCATCTGCTGCCTTAAATCACGCAAAACACCCTCAAAAAAAACCCTATTCCCGGCCCTTGACCGGGCATTTTTTTGATGGTAAATGAAACAAAACTTATGAATTGTTTCAGGTGATATTATGGCTAATTTTTTCCCCGAAATGTCCCTTTTTGATGAAAACGGCAAGCGGCTTTATCTTACCGACACCGAGCGCAAACTTTTTCTCGAGGCATCCAAAGTCGAGACCAGAGAAAACCGGGTTTTCTGCTCTGTCCTTCATTACACCGGGTGCCGGCTTTCCGAAGCCCTGGAACTTACCCCGCGGCAAATCTCCATGCAAGACCAGGCGGTAATCATCAGAACCCTCAAGAAAAGAAAGCACGATAAACAGGGGAGGGAGAAAAAACCTCAATATCGCTCTGTTCCCGTGCCCCCCAGTGTGGTTGATTTTTTTGATTTAGTGTTTGATCTTCGGCGCCGGCAGCACAAGAATAATGACCAGCCCTTTTGGACTATGAGCCGGACATCCGCCTGGCGAATGGTAAAAAAGGTTATGCATCGCGCCGGGATCAGGGGCCCCCAGGCCACACCCAAAGGCCTGCGCCATGGATTCGGGGTTGCCATGGTCACCAGCGAAAATCCTTTACCCCTCCATATTCTGGCCGATCTCATGGGCCACTCTTCCACGGCCACAACGGAAATTTATACGCGGGTACTTGCCGGCGAAAAGCAAAAAATGGTTTTGCAGGCCTGGAAGGGATAAAGGGGGCAACTTTGTTTGAAAATATATTGACCGACAGTTGAAAAAAGTGTCCCATCAATTTCATGAGGAAAATGCTTAGTTATCATTGGAGATTCCCAAAAAATTCCATTGATGCATCATGGTGGAGTCAAAGCCGGAGTGAGCAATACTTAAGAGCATAAGAGAAAATTAGGATAACCGCTGATAATGAACCATGTGATCCACAACAGCATTGTGAATTTTATCTGGGGTATCGCCGACGACGTGCTGCGCGATGTCTATGTGCGCGGCAAGTACCGCGACGTGATCCTGCCGATGACGGTCATCCGCCGTCTCGACGCGCTCTTGGAGCCGAGCAAGGAAAAGGTGCTTGGCATGAAGAAGCAGCTCGA
>ENA-ORXD01000707-ORXD01000707.1-sediment-metagenome-genome-assembly--contig:-NODE-707-length-37581-cov-4.611668_pt1 | contig 37581 bp, 35 predicted proteins | sample MGYA00237862_ERZ511471 | MGnify/ENA metagenome assembly ERZ511471 | reverse complement strand
AGGATCAAACTCTCCATGGCTTACTTGCGAAAACCTTCGCTGCTCTCTCTCCACTTACGCTTGTCAAGGTGCTGATGAAACTCTTTTTGCGCCGCCCGTCAGGCGACGCGACGGGTATCATAGCCAAGTTCGGTTACGAAGTCAAGCCCCATTTCGCGAACAATTTGGATCCAATAAAATGAGTAGGAGAAATGGACGGTGATTCGGATGAGCGAGCCTCGTTTCCCTTCCCTGGTGCTGATGGACCTGGATGGAACACTGACCCCCGTGAGGAGCCCCTGGAAATATGTTTACGAGCGGCTCGGCAACTGGGACTCGCAAGGCGAAGCCATCCTTGCCCGGTACCGGGCGGGCGAGATCGATTATCCCACCTTCTGCCGTCTTGACATGGAGGCCTGGCAAGACGCCGGGGCGGACCTCGAAACCGTGGAAGGCATCCTCGACGAAATCCCGTTTCCCGCACAATCCCTGGCTTTTGTCCAAGCTCTTGTCGAAAGAGACTACCCAATCACGATCATCTCCACGGGATTTTCAAGAGTTGCCGCAAACCTGGCCGGAAGGATCGGGCTGCCCTTTTCAAGGAGCCTCCGCCCCGCCATCAACGGGATTCGCGTAACGAACGGCCATCTCGAGCCGATCCTTCGCGTCCACGAGGGAGACACACCGAGAGGGAAGGGGGCCTGGGCAAGGCGCCTGGTAAGCTTGTCTGGAGCCTCTTTGGACCGGACCTTCGCGGTGGGTGACGGAATTTCCGACACGCTCATGTTCGCGCACGTCGGGAGGGGATTCAGGGTGAGGGGCCCACACGACCTCCCCATAATCCTGGAATCCATCCTTCCCTGACACCTCTTGCGTTATACCAAGAAGGGTATATATAATGGGTAGAAATTACCGGTCGGGGGGAAATTTCTATGGGAAAGAAAGTTTTGATCGTCGGAGGCGTCGCATGCGGAGGGAAGGTCGCCGCAAGACTGAGGAGGCTGGATCATGAAGCGGAAATCACGGTCCTGGAGAAGGGGGAGTACCTGAGTTACGCAGGGTGCGGCCTTCCTTTCTACGTGCAGGGGATCGTGAAGGAATACCGGGATCTCATGAGCACCCCCATAGGCGTCGTGCGAGATGCCGCCTTTTTCCGCAAGGTGAAACACGTTGATGTCCATACCCGTCACATGGCTACGAAGATCGACCGTGCAGGGCACAAGGTGTTCGCGCTCGACCTTGCCACCGGCCAGGAGAAGGAATTCCCCTATGACGAGCTGGTCCTGGCCACGGGGGGCAGCCCCATCCGGCCAAAACTGCCGGGCGTCGACCTGAACCATGTCTACACGCTCTGGACGATGGACGACGCCCTCGCAATGAGGGCGGCACTCGATGCCGGGAAGATCCGCAAGGCTGTCATCATCGGAGGCGGCCTTGTCGGCCTGGAAGTTGTTGAAGCCCTCCATTCGAGGGGGGTAGAGGTTTCGGTGGTCGAAGCGATGGACCGTCCGCTTCCGGCCTTGCTTGACCAGGAGTTTGCAGGGCGTGTCCTCAAGGTCCTTTCAAAAAAGGGCGTAAATTTCTACTCCGGGGAAAGAGTCACCGAAATCCTGGGGGAGGGCTGCGATGTGACCGGGGTCCGAACGGACGCCCGCGACCTGCCTTGCGACATGGTCCTCATGGCGATCGGGGTCAGGCCCAACACGATCCTCGCCAGCGAAGCCGGCCTCGCCATCGGCCCCACGGGAGGCATTGCCGTCAACCGGACGATGCAGACAAGCGACCCTCATATCTACGCCGGGGGGGACTGCGTGGAAACATTCAACTTCCTGACGGGCAAGCCGGTGCGACAACCGATGGGCTCGACGGCAAACCGGCAGGGACGGGTCATCGCCGATGCCATCGCTGGGAAAAAGGCTGAATTCAATGGGGTCCTTGGAACCGCCATCCTGCGGCTTTTCGAGTTCACCGCGGGGCGAACGGGCTTAAGCATCGAGGCAGCCAAAGAAGCCGGTTTCGACCCTGTTGCCGTTTCGATCATGAATTCCGACAAACCCCACTTCATGCCGGGCTCCGCTCCCGTCATCCTGAAAATCGTGGCGGACAGAGAAACCGGAAGGATCCTGGGAGCACAGGGTTTTGGAGCGGGCGACGTGTCAAAGCGGCTTGACACCCTCGTGGCGGCAATAACTGGGGGCTTGACGATCGACGATCTTGCCGACGCCGACCTGGCGTACGCCCCTCCCTTCTCCACCGCACTTGACCCGCTTACACACGCGGCGAACTCCCTGAAGAACAAGTCCGAGGGGTTGATGAAAACCTACAGCCCCATGGAGTTGATCGAGAAAGAACGGCTGGGGGAAGATTTCGTTCTCCTTGACGTCCGGTCACCGGAGGAAACCCAAAGGGACGGCAAACTGCCCTTTGAAAACATCACTTACATCCCCCTTGGAGCCCTCTGGGAAAAGGGGGCAAGCCTGCCCAGGGACAAGGAGATCGTGGCCTTCTGCAAGATTTCCGTTCGAGGCTGGGATGCCCTAAGCATCCTGAGGTCTCACGGCCTGGAAAAAGTGGCTCTCCTTGAAACGGGGGTTGCCGGCTGGCCCTTCCAACTCGAAGCCTGATCGGTTAAAGTGGAAGCGGCCCGGGTTTTGGCCCGGGCCGCTTTTCGTGTGGATAAAAGGGGATTCACGCATGGGCTGGAAAAAAACGACCTTAAAATCTATCGCCCGATTCTCGGCCCCGGGCTGGAGAGCCGACTGCCTGGCCGGCTTCCTTGATTTTGCCCTCCGCTGCACACGACCGAGGGGAAAGGAAGCACTGGCCAACCTGGCCCTGGCCTACCCGGAATCCAGCAAGGATTTTCGGGAACACGTGCTGCTCGAGGTGTACAAGCACCTGGCATGGATGACGGCCGAATACCTTGCGCTGCAGAAAGACCCCGCACAAAGCCTTTCATGGGTCCTCCGGGCGGAGGGAGAGGAGAACCTGGTTAAGGCGGCGGAAGCCGGAAAGGGTGCGATCATCCTGACCGGCCACCTCGGGAACTGGGAACTCCTGGCCGCCTGGCTCTGCCAGCGGGGCTACCCCGTCACCGCCATTGTCCGTGACCCCGACGACCCGGACTACCGATCGACAATCGATGAATTCCGAACCCGCGTCGGCCTGAAAACCCTGCCGAAAAACGCCAACATGAAAGCAGCCGTGGACCTCCTCCGCAAGGGAGGCTTTCTAGGAATCCTTTCCGACCAGCTGGCAGGCCGGCATGAAGGGATCCCGGTCCCTTTCATGGGCCGCCAGGCCGGCACTTTTGCCGGAGCCGCTTCCCTGGGCATCCTGGCCGGTTGCCCGATCCTGCCCGTTTTTTCCTACAGGGAGGTCCCTTTCATGCACAGGGTGTCGATCCTCCCCGGGATTCCCTTCCCTGAGACCGGGGATCGCAGGGAACGAGTCGTCGAACTGACCCGCCGCTGCAACCAGGCCATCGAGGACGCAATCCGGAAGGATCCGGGCCAGTGGTTGTGGCTCCACCGCCGCTGGGGCAGAAACCTTCCCCCTTCCTAGTCCCTGTCGCAAGCCAGTGTTCCGGCGATGGCATAGTCCTCCTTGGGCATCTCGGAGAGGATGATGCGCACCTGTTCCGGACGCGCTCCAAGCGTCCGGCAGACGGCCTCGGTGACCTGCCCGACAAGTTCTCTTTTTTGCTCAAGCGTCCTGCCCTCCAGCATGTGAACCTCGATGATCGGCATTCCTGCACCTCCTTTCCCTTCAAGAGTTCTCTTCAATCCTACACGATCCCCTGCGCTTTTATCGGTCTTGATGTTATATCTACAACGTGGTAAATTGATAGTTCGGAGGTGAGAGCCATGCTGTTTGAACTTCTCTCAAATGGAGAAATCGTCTCTCTTCCGGGAATTCACGTGCCGCCGGGTCTCCCCTCCACGCGCACCGATGACGTCGTCCTTCTTCTGCCGTTCAAGCGGGCCCTCGTGGGCCGAACCCTTTTCGGGTCCTTCGAAAAATGGCAGTGGGGAAAAATCGGGCAGCCCGACTGGGAGGAGATCACCCTCTACGATGGCCAGGGAATCGTGTTGCCCCTTCCCGGCCTCGATGAGGTCTGCCTGTCCGGTGAGGCCGTTTCGACCCTCCGATCTGCGCTTGCAAGCCGCATGGACCCGCCGGGAGACCCCGTTTCCTCGATCGTGGTCCTTGAGGACGCTTTGAAGGCCCTTCCGTCCTGGAGGGAAGAGTTCGGCGTGAATGAAAGACGCCTATCCGAAGCCCTGGCGGTTTCCTTCACTCTGCGCACGGCTTACTGGGGCATCCGTTTCGCGCTCCTTTGGGGAGGACGCGAAATGCTCCAGCGAATCCGGACCTGGCTTCGACTTTGCCCCTCGGCCTTCGAGGATCGCGGGAATCTCCCAAGGCAATGGTTTTCCCTGGGAGGCACTTTTGACACGAATGTCTTCACCGAGCTGGAAGCGCTTGGTTTCACCGCGCACTCTCTACGCCGCCTGGATCTCGAGGAATCGAACCCGGCCGTCATACGGGGTCCCGAGGGATCCCTGCTCCAGGTATGGCTGGAATCCTCGGACCCACGGTCCGGGCTTTCGGAGTTGTCGATCCGGAGCTGGATTTCCATTCCCACCGCCACGTGGGAGGAGCTGCGGACCCGGCGCGGGCTTTCCCTGAGGGAAATCGGCCTTGCCTGCTGGGGGTTCCTGGACGCCATCGAAGGAGAGAAGGTCCTGTCGGCCTGGAACCGGGCCGCTCACCAGAAACAGTCCTGAAAAAAAGGGAGGGGGCTTAAGCCCCCTCCCTTTTTTCTCGTGTTCACCTGGCCCAGGCCAAATGAAACCGCTTTTTCCCCAACCTCAAAAACAGCGCCCCTCCGGGGAGGCAATCCGACGTCTCTACCGGGGACTGGGGATCCCCGATCTTTCGGCCGTTGAGGAGGACCCCCCCGCCCTGGATGAGCCTTCGGGCTTCCCCCTTGCTCTGACAGGCCCCGGACTCCACGAGGATATCCGCCACCGGCAGGGGCATCGGGCGGTTCACATCTCCCGATGGGACCTCTTTCGACAGGATGGCGATCATCTCTTCGTCAAGTTCGGCGGGTTCAAAATTTTCACCGAAAAGGATTTCGCTCGCTCTCCGGGCTCCCTGGGCCGAATGTTCCCCGTGCACGTTGCGGGTCACTTCAAAAGCCAGTACCTTTTGCGCCTGCCTGCGCTCGGGATGTTCCTCGTGCTTCTTGACGAGCGCCTCGACATCTTCGTTCGGCAGGAACGTGAAAAGCCTCAGGAGCCGACCCACCATGGCATCCTCGGTGTTTATCCAGAACTGGTAAAAACGGTAGGGCGAGGTGAGTTCGGGGGAAAGCCAGACCGCTCCCTCTTCCGTCTTTCCGAACTTGGTCCCTGAAGAGGTCAGAAGCAACGGGTAGGTCAGGCAGAATGCCTGCTTGCCCGTTTTCTTCCGTATCAGCTCCACCCCCGCCAGGATGTTGCCCTGCTGGTCGTTGCCGCCCATCTGCAGCAGGCAGTCATGATGCTCGCAGAGGTGATAGAAGTCATAGGCCTGCAAGAGCATGTACGTAAACTCGGTGAAGGAGATGGACTTCTCCGGATCCTCCAGGCGCGATTTCACGTATTCCCTGGCAATCATGGTGTTGATGGAAAAGTGCTTCCCGGTGTCCCTGAGGAAGTCAAGCAGTTTCAGGTTTCCCAGCCAGTCATAGTTGCTGATCATCAAGGCGGAATTGTCTCCCGCCTTGAAATCCAGGAAATGCGCGAGCTGCTCCCGGATGGAAAGCTTGTTCTTCTCGACCTGCTCAAGGGTCAGCAGGTTTCTTTCCTTGCTCTTCCCGGATGGGTCACCGATCAACCCCGTTCCTACCCCCAGGATGGCAATGGGCCGGTGTCCCAGCCTCTGGAGCCAGGCCAGCCCCATGATCGGGATGAGGTGGCCGACGTGAAGGCTGGAAGCCGTCGGGTCAAACCCGACGTAGGCGGTTACCATGCCTTCGTCAAAAACGGCCTTCAGTTCTTCCGGGGATGAGCAATATTCGACGATACCCCGTTCCATCAGGACGGAAAACGCATTCTCTCTCATTGGTAGACGATCCTCCCAGCGGTCGTTATGGACGGCCCCATTCTAAGGCTGCCCGACCTGCGGTTCAACCCCGCTCCAGGTGACCTTCCCGGATTCGGGCGTCGGCATGACGGACGACAGTTTGCCAAGGCTCCCAACCAATCGCGCAGCAAGGTCGAGATCCAGGGTTTTCCCCTCCAGGCCCAACAGGCGGAAACCGGGACTACCCGGGCCCAGGTCTTCGATCGCCTTTGAAAGGATGGCCCCGTCGATCCAAAGCCATGAGAAAGCCGGCGCATTGAACTCCGGCGAAAGCTCCCCCGGAAACCTGGGGTTGCCAAGCGATTCCGGCTCGAGGTAACCCACGAGGGCCGTCTCCCTGTTGGCCGCAGCCATGACGGTAAAGGGAAGCGGAATGGCCCCGCCTACGTCGAATCCCTTCACGTCCCGCCCGAGAAGACCCGAGATACCCCATCTTTCGCCAAGGAGAGACCGGACGAACACCTCCCCCTCTTCCTTGCGCCCCGGGAATTCAACCAAAAACCCGGGAGTCGGAAGTCCCATCGTGCGGGCAGCCCCTCCAACCGATAGGACGACGGGGCCCCTGAGGAAACGGCGGACCCTTTCTTCCGGAAGCCCTGTCCAGGTCTTCCAGAATCCCATATTATCCTGGAAACCGGCTTCACCTTCGTCCCCGGAGACCTCCCCGGCTGACGAAGAGGGCGCGGACCAATTGACCCCCATCGCCAAAGCCAGGGGTTCCGGGAAAGCAAGCTTCGCGTCCCAGGGAATCGGGCCGGCCAAAAGGCCGGCGCCGGCCGCTATCCTCTTGCCGACTCCCTCGGAAATCCAGGCTCCCTCTCCGCCGAACGGGGGAACGGGCCTCCAGGCCGCCTCGATCATCACCGGTTCAAGCTTGTCTACCCGACCCGGTCCAATGCCTGGAATCGGCAGCAAATCGGGTTTTCCCGCATCCGTCACCCTCAGGTGGCCCATCCATGCCGGCTTGACGCGCCATGCAGCCGATACGGCTTCCAGGCGCCCGGCGCGGGCAGCCTGCATCCGGTCGAGTTCCCCGGGGGAATCCGCGGCAAAAAGCAGGTTCCCCTCCTTCCGCAGGAAAAGGGACACTCCATCCGTGTAAACCAGCCGCCACGTTCGCTCCTTGCCTTCCGATTCTTCCTGGAGGAGGTTGCCCTCGAAAACCTCTCCCCAGCGTACGGGCAACTTCCCGCCGGAGAGTTCGTCCATCGCCTTGCGGTCGATTGCCGCTGCCGACCAGAAGCGTGCCCCCTGTTCCCCGAAGGTCACGATAAAGCTCACGGGAACGTCGGAATTCGCTTCCAGGAAGGCCTCCCAGGCTTTTTCCCCCAAGGTCGAGCGAACCAGGCCGAAAGGCCCCTCGGATGAACCCATACCCGTTGGCCCAGGGACCCTTTCGACGAGAAGATACGGGACGCCGGCCCCCGGCTTTGGCAGGCAGCTTGAAATGCGGGGCCCCCTGTCCCTTCCCAGGAATGCCGCACCGAACCCGATCAAGAGAACGGTCAGGAAAATCGCTCCCCAATAGATAAACGCCTTTTTACGCATGTTCACGCCTCCCCAAGAGGACCGGAATCAAGCGCCCGGGCCCGGACACCCATGCCCGCCCTATGATTTTCCAGCCTTCTCCCTGGCCGTTTCAAGCAGGGTCTTCGTGGAAACGAGCAAGGGCAAAACGTCGCCCGAGTCGCTGATCTCGGCAGCCTTATCCCGAAGCGACGAAACGATCGTCGAAATCTCCCCCAGCACCTTGACGGCTTCAAGGCAGGGTGCCGTCGGAACCTTGCAGGGTATCGTCAGGGTTTCCGTTTTGGCTTCGGGAGTCGCAGGCCTGATCTCGACCTCCTGGCCGATGACGGGAACGACTGCGGACTGCCCCTGGCTCCGTATGGCCTCCGCCAGCGACTCCGCCGAGATGGGTTCCCCGTGCGTGACGACGAAAAGGGGGCCGTTCCTGAAATTCGAGGCCCAGGTCAGGAGATCGTCGCGATCCGCGTGGGCCGAAAAACCGTTGATCGTGTGAAGGCTGGCCTTCACATCCACTTCCTCCCCGGCAACCCGAACGGTCTTCTCGCCTTCCACCAGACGCCTCCCCAGGGTTCCCTGTGCCTGGTAACCCACGAAGATGACATGGGTATCTTCCTTCCAGAGGTTGTGCTTGAGATGATGGACGATCCTTCCCCCGTTGCACATGCCGCTTCCCGCCATCACGATGGCGTTTGCGACCTGGTTGATCGCCCGGCTTTCATCCACGCTTGCGACGTACTTCAACCCTGAAGGGCTGTATGGGTCGACGTCGCGCCGCAGTTGCTCCTGTATCTCGGACGACATCAGGGACATGTGCGCCTTGTAGATTTCGGTGGCTTTCACGCCCATGGGTGAATCGAAGAAAATCGGAAGGCCGTTTTCGAACAGCCCTTCCTGTTCCATCAGAGTCAGTTCGTAAAGGATCCTCTGGGCCCGATCCACCGCGAATGTGGGGATCAGGACCTTGGATCGCCCCTTAAGCGCCGTTTTCAGGACTTCCCTGAACTCGTCGCGGGTTTCTGCGTTCGACTTGTGCAGCCGGTTGCCGTAGGTCGACTCGATCACGACCACATCCGCATCTTCGATAAAGGCAGGGTTTCTTTCCATGACGGTTTGCTGGGGACCGAGGTCACCGGAAAAAACGATTTTTGCCTCCCGGCCCTCTTCCTTGACCCAGACCTCCAGTATGGCGCTCCCGAGGATATGTCCCGCATCCCGGAAGCGCACCCGGAAACCGGGGGCAGGTTCAAACACATCGTCGTAGCTGACCGCGGACAACAGGCCAAGGGCTGCCTCTGCGTCCTCCAGCCCGTAAAGGGGTTCTACCGCCTCTAGCCCCTTTCGGAGGTTCTTTTTCGTCCGCCACTCGGCCTCCTCCTTCATGAGCTTTGCCGAATCCTGCCAGAGGACCTCGCAAAGTTCCGTCGTCGGGAGGGTTGCCAGGATTTTCCCCTTGAACCCCTGCTTGACGAGGAGGGGAATGCGCCCGGAGTGGTCCATGTGGGCATGGGTCAGGAGGACGGCATCGACACCCGATGGCACGAAGGCAAACGGTTCCCTGTTCCTCCGGTCTTCGTCGCGCCCCTGGAAGATCCCGCAATCGACCAGGATCCGCCTGCCACCGGCCTCGACCAGGTAGTTTGAGCCCGTTACCTCTTCCGCTGCTCCCAGGATTCTCAATCTCATCGATTCCCCCGGCAGGGGGTCACCCCTTTCCTGATTCTTCCGTCTTTCACGAATATCCGTGACTCGCCGCTACTCCGCAGGAACCCTCGCCCGAATCCGGGTCCCCACTCCGGGAGTTGATTCCACCTTAAGGATACCTCCTACAAGCGCCATCCGCTCCTCCATGTTCGCGAGGCCCCGATGCCCGAGAACCCTAAGGCGGGCCAAATCCTCCGGAACATCGAAACCCACCCCGAAGTCTTCCAGTTCCAGGACCAGCGAAGCTCCGTCGCGGAAGAGCCGTACGGAGATCTCCCCCGCCCCGCCATGCCTGACCGAGTTGTGGAGCGCTTCCTGGGCCACGCGAAAAAGGGCGAGGATGCTTTCCTTCGGCAGGGCGTCTCCCACACCCGAATCAGCCTCCACCAGGATCTTCACGTCAAGATGCCGTGAAAGCCTTTCAGCCAGTTCGGTCAGGGAACCCACAAGCCCCAGCTCGAGCCAGGGCGGGGAAAGCTCGTCGCAGAGCGCCCTGATTTCCCTTACCGCGGACTGGGCCGATTCTTCAAGCAAACCAAGGTGAGTGGATTTTCCGGTTGACTCCCCGTCGTCCCTTGCAGCCAGGCGCGCCCTCTGGATCATTGCGGTAACGTCCTGCAGGGGGCCATCGTGGAGTTCCCTGGCAAGGCTTGCCCGCTCGTCCTCCTGCACCCGGACGAGGTCCAGGGCATACCGCTTCCAGAGCGTGGCGCGGTCGATAGCCGTCTGGGCCAGGTGAAAAAACTCTTCCCTTAGCCTTCCGATCTCGGCCACCGCAACATCATCGCGAGGCTCGGGAAGATCCTTGCCCCATTCCAGGGACGAGACCTCCGCCTCGAGGGTCTTCAGGGGCGAGATCACCCACCTCCAGAGGGCGTACACCCCGACAAGGCCAGCCAATCCGACGAGTGCCACCAGGATAGGCAGCAACAGGCCAAAGTGGAGCATGGGACCGAGGAGTTCTTTCCAGGATACGGCTGCCATGACGAAAAGCCCCGTGCTCCCGGCAGGGTAAACGGCAACCGTGAAAGCTTCACCCGCCGCGTTCTTGGCCTCCACGGCCTGCCCTATCGGCATCTGGGGACGCCAGAGTTCCGCAAGGATCTGGGCCCCCGGTGTCGATATGACGACCTTCCCCTGGGAGTCAAGAACCGCGATCCAGCCGGGGATTCCCACCCCTCCCGAAAATAGCCGGTTCCCCCAAAAACGGGAGGGGGGCTTGCTGGAAAAGAGGCTTTCCGTCAGTCCCCATCCCAATTCGACGCGGGAAGCCGTGCTTTCGGCAAGATCCTGGACATAAGTACGGGCAACGGTCTGGATGGCTCGCTGATGCTGGAAAATACCCACTCCCGCCGCAAGGAGGACCGAGACCGAGGGCAGGAGGATGGCCAGGGTCAGGACCGCGAGGAGCCGCCGCCTCATTCGAGAAGCTCCTCCAGGGTCATGACCCCGTATTTCAGCGCCAGCAGCATGGCTTCCGTCTTGTTTCGGGCCCCCAGCTTGTCATAGACCGATGCGAGGTGCGTCTGGACGGTCCGCTCGCTGATGAAAAGCCTTCCCGCCGTTTCCTTGCTCGACAGCCCCTTCGAGGTCAGGATGAGGACTTCCCGCTCCCGGTTGGAAAGGGCTTCCGGAACGATCTCCTGCCCGCCGACGACGCGTGAGACCTCTGCGTCCAGGTAAATTCCGCCCTTTGCAACCGTCCGGATAGCCCTGGCCAGTTCGTCGGGTGAGGCCGTCTTCAAAATATATCCCTTCGCCCCGGCCCGAAGGGAGGCCATGACGTACTGCTGTGCATCGTAGGAAGTCAGCATCAGGGAAACGACCGGCAGTCCTGATTCCTTGATCCTGCGAACCAGGCTGACCCCGTCTTCGCCAGGCATCCGGATATCGACAAGGGCGACATCCGGTGTTTTTTCCCGGATGACACGCCATGCTTCCACGCCGTCGGAAGCCTCACCCACGATTTCCAGGTCCTCTTCCCTTTCAAGGGTGGCGACAAGTCCCGCCCGCGTCATGGGATGATCGTCCGCAATGAACACCCGGATTCCCACTTGTCCAGCACTTCCCTTCCCCTGGATTCTTCAGGTTCCCTTCCCAGTTTAGCCGACAAGGGTTGAAATGCATCCGCACCTTTACCGAGGCAGCTTGCCTCCCAGGCCAAAAAGCCCGTATGCCGGGCAGGCCGAACGGACCGCAGAGCGGATCGCCGCGGCAACCGCGAAACGCGCCAGTATTTCCACCCGGAACGGTTCCGCCTCGATTTCCCCCGTTGAGGCGCAAAAGAGGGTGTCCCCATCGTAACGGGTATGGACGGGCCAGAGGGCATCCGCGTATCCGTCCTGGGCTTCCATGGCAACACGCCGGCACTGGGCTTTCGTGAGGATTGCGTTGGTGACGATCGCCCCGATGGTGGTGTTTTTCCCCCAGGCGTTCGGAGTTTCTTCACCGAGCAGCGCGCTGAAAGGCGATACGATTTCTCCGCGGGGAGATCTCTCCCCGGCGAAGAAATCCCCCTTTTCGTCCCTTGCGGCACCGAAAGCGTTGACTGCCACCAGGACAGAGACACGCACTTTGGCGGCTTCCGCCGTAAACCAGCCAATTCCGGACTTCATCGCGTGGCTAGGGTCGCCGTATTTCCCGATACTGGCCCCCGTGCCCGCTCCCACGTTGCCCATCGGGCTTTCTTCCAGGGGACAAGCCCTTTTGCAGGCCTCGGCCCCCATTTGCGGCCCGGGCCTCGCCTGGGAGCTGCCGACCGCAAGGTCGAAAAGACAGGCCGCCGGGACGATCGGGACTCGTCCATAGCCGGTGTCGAACCCCCATCCCTTCCTTTCGCAGAACCCCATCACCCCGTCCACAGATGCCAGGCCGAAAGCACTACCCCCGGTCAGGACAAGGGCGTTTCCTCTCTCCATGAAACAAGCCGGATCCAGGAGGTCCGTTTCGCGCGTGCCCGGCGCTCCGCCCCTGACATCGCAGCCCATGACTGCCCCTCCGGGGAAAAGGATGACCGATACCCCCGTTCCTCCTTCAACATCTGAAGCATGGCCAACCAGGAACATCCTCATCCGCCCTTTCCCTGCCTGTCCCAAGCGGCTTTTTGCCCCAACGCCGCCATCCTTCCATGATAAACTTTCCGTGAGAAGACGCAACGACTTGCAACGGTGAACAAAAGGGGGGCAGCTTAATGCGGCGTGCCGGGGTCCTTGTCTTGCTCCTGCTGATGATCGTTTCAACCGGAGCGGCCTTCCATTTTTACCGGGTCGCACGGGAACAGGCCGGCCAAATAGCAGAATTGCTGGGCACAGTCAAGGAATTCAGGCAAGCACTAGAGTCCCGGCGCATTCCCGAGCCCGACTGGAATGGGATAGGGAAAGCCCTGAAGAACGACGAACCGGCGAAAAAGCTGCGCCTGGACCTCCTGGCCCGCCCCGACCTGATCCCATGGGAGGGAATACTGGGGGGCAGAATGGCCATTCCGGGCCCCGAATCCATCTGGTTTTTCGCACCGAACTGGGCTCTGGCCTATGTCGAAGACGGCCATATTGCGGGCTATCTCCTCTTCCGTTTCCGGATCCGGGGAAACAGGATCGAATGGAGCCCTGTGGACGCCGAAACCCTCTAGCCTGGAAAGAGAAGAAGGGAGCAAGCCGCGCGGCTTGCTCCCTTCTTCTCTTTCCAATTCAGTCCGCCTGCGTCCCTTTCAGGCTCCCAGGCCCAGTTCCCTTTCGATCGGGCGAAGCGCCTCCAGGGTTTCCTGGATAAGCCAGTCGACCGGCTTTTCCAGGAGCTCGGCTCCCCGGCTGATGACCTCCCGGTTGACTCCCCTGGCAAAAGCCTTGTCCTTCCATTTCTTCATCACCGAGCGGACCTCGAGATCGGCCAGCGAGCGGCTTGGCCTGACGAGGGCCGCCGCCGTCAGCAAGCCGGTGAGTTCGTCAACCGCATAGAGGGTCTTTTCCAGGAGGGATTCCGGGCGAGTTCCCGTGTACTCCCAGGCATGAGACGAGACGGCACGGCAGAAGGCTTCGTCGTAACCGGCCTCCTTGAGCCATTCCATGCTTTTCTTCGCATGCTCATCCGGGGCTTCCTCCCAGTCCAGGTCATGCAGAAGCCCGACCAGGCCCCAAAGCTCGGGATCTTCTCCTGCCAGCGTGGCGAAATGGCGCATCGTCGCCTCTACTGCGAGAGCATGCTTGAGATGCATATCCTCGCTATTGTGGGCCGCAAGAAGCGCCCATGCCTTTCCCCGATCGAAGTCCATGGTCATCCCTCCAGCTTGGTTTTCTAGACCCTCACGAGGAGGGCCGATTCAGGCAGCGCGCAAGCCTCGAGTCCGGCTTCCTCCCTGAGCTGGCGGCCCAGCGGATCCGGGTAGGGGTAGACATAGAGGACGCGCCTGATTCCCGCGTTGATCATCGCCTTCGTGCAGAAGGAACAGGGCTCATGGGTGCAGTAAAGGTCTGCCCCGGCAGTGGTCGATCCAGTCGCTGCAGCCTGGGCGATTGCATTGATCTCCGCGTGGGCGCCCCTGCAAATCTCGTGCCTTTCTCCCGACGGGATCCCGAGCTTCTCCCTCAGGCATCCCACCTCCGCACAGTGGGGAACTCCCTTTGGCGCCCCATTGTAGCCCGTGCTGATGATCTGGCGGTCTCGGACGATGACGGCCCCGACCTTCCGGCGGAGACAGGTGCTCCTGGTCGCCACAACCGAGGCGATCGCCATGAAGTAATTGTCCCAGTCAGGGCGAACGTCGGCATTCATCCTAGAACCCCGAGGGGAAACCCGGTACGGAAAGCGGAATCTCGGGCCTTGGGCCCACGACGGAACGTGTCTCCTCGAACTCGAAGTCGTGCAGGAGCTGGGAAATCGCAAGCTGCTGGACGTCGTCCGTCTCGTAGGGAATCGAGAAACGGCGGTAGCCGAACCGCTCGGCGTAGAAGGATGCCTGCCGCTTATCCCCGCCTGCCTTCGACATCACTTCCATCAGTCCCTCGAGGAATTTTTCCTCCTCGAAAAGCGGGTTTTCGCTGACGAGGGCAATGACCTTGCTCTCATCCAGGAGTATTTCCCTGTCCCAGACCCCGCAAAGGGTCACTCCGGCCTTCACTTCGAGGCTGGCCTTGGCGACCAGGTGCAGAAGTGCCTCCATAAGCCGGGAATAGCCGAATACCATCGAGAATCCGAGGCTCAGGCGGTGGTCCCGGCCAGGGTCGATGAGGTTTTCCCGGAAAAGGGTTCCCACGCAGCCGCTCCTCATGCTGCGCAGGTAGAGGAACTCGCTGTCCATCTCGAGCGAGAGGGCAGCGATGGACCTCAGCGTTTCGCTATGCATCCCGTTCACCGAGACGGGGTTGAAATCGAGGCAGTAGGGGAGCCAGTTGACGACATCGAGGTCGACGTTCTGGTCCCAGTAGGGCAATAGGCTCATATGGTCCGTAATGGCCCCTTTCCTGATTTTTGCTTCTGCTTCATCGTGCATGAAAAGACTCCAAAATGCAAGGGGCCCGCATTCATGCGGGCCCCTTCGGGAAAATCCCGGCGTTCAACCGGCTTGTCCGCAGAAGCGGACTGCGGCAAGCGCGTAAACAAGGACGGCCTGTACGATTTCCTCGGCCGGGCAGTACTCCGCAGCCCCGTGTGCCACCCCGATCGAACCCGGACCCAGGACAACCGCGGGAGTGTTTCCCTGGTTTGCGAAAAGGGCAGCGTCCGTCCATCCCGTGCAGCAGGTCACGACAGGCTTCCTGCCGGCCACTTCTTCGACCGTTTCGTCGAGGATCCCCTTCAGGGGATGATCGAGAGGGAATTCCATAGGGAGGTGATCCATCGTCGCCATGTTGTCCGGTATCCGCCGCAAGGTCGCCTTGAATTCGGGATCCTCTGCCGCGCAAAGCCCGATTATTTCCTCCAGCTCGGCAAATACCGACTTCCAGGTCTCCCCCGGTGTCAGGCGCCGGTCGATCTGCAGGATGCAGCGATCCGCCACGCTGCTTGGCTGCATCCCCCCCTGGATGACCCCGAGGTTGAAGATCGGGGGCCCCATCAGCGGATGGGCCCTGGGCTGCAAACGGGGAGGCAGTTCCGTTTCAAGCCTTCGGATGAAGGCCGCCATCTTCGAAATGGCGTTCACTCCAAGATGAGGCCTCCCGCCGTGAGCGGCCCGTCCTATGACTTCTATCTCGATCCATTCCAGGCCCCTGTGGGCCGCACCCAGGTCAAGGCTAGAGGGTTCCCCTACGATCACCGCATCCGCCTTCGGGCCGTTCAGGACGATATCCTCGCTCCCCTCGCTTTTCAGTTCCTCGTTGATGACACCGGCGAAGAAGAGGTCTCCCTCCAGAACGATGCCGCTGCGTTTCAAGGCGACGAGCGCCATGGCCATGGCGGCGCAGGCGCTCTTCATGTCCACGCTGCCCCTTCCCCAGAGCTTGCCGTCCTTCACCTCGCCCGAAAAGGGGTCGATCGTCATCGTATAGGGGGGGACGGTATCCAGATGGCCATTCAGCATAAGGGAAGGGCCCTTCCCCTTCCCCTTCAGCACGGCGATCACGTTGGGCCGCTCCTCCACCACCGGGCGCAGGCTAACGTCGATCCCGTTCCTATCAAGCCAGCCGGCCAGGAAGCGTGCAACCTCCGTCTCCCGGCCCGGCACCTGGGAATGGCTCGGGATGCGGACAAGATCACCTGCCAGGGTCAGGATTTCCTCCGGGGTGAAAGCCGATTTCAACCGTTCGAGCAAATCCACGCGCGTCCCCTCCTTATAGGATGATCCTCTTCTTTTCAGTCTTGAAATCCTCCCACATTCTTTCCCTCAGGGGAGGAGAAAGGAACGTGCGCAACGAAGCCGCCGCCAGCAGCCGGGCTCCCCGGACCAGGGCCTCGTGTGCCTCGGGCTGGACCGTCGCGGCGGCAAAATCACGGGTATGCCAGGCGTAGGGATGTCCCGTGATCGAAAGCGTCGGCTGGAGCGCCGGGCATCGCTTGCTGACATTCCCCACGTCCGACGACCCCTGGGCTCCGGGACATGGCCCGAAAGGCACGCCAAGTTCCCGGAACACGTCCTCCATCATTGATTCTGCGGCTTCGTTAGGCTGGACGTCGTCGAAGGAAAGCTCGAAATTCCGCCACTGGACCTCCGTTTCCGTAGCCAGGGCAGCTCCCCTTGCCGCGTTGTGGGCCTTCTCGACCAGCCTGTCGAGCAGGCTCCGCCATGGGGATCGAAAATAGAAGCGGGCAACCGCAGACTCTGGGACAATATTGGGTGCGGCACCTCCCTGGACGATGATCCCGTGCATCCGGATTTCGGGCCGGACATGCTGGCGCATCATGTCGATGGCATGGAAAAAAAGAGTGGCCCCGTTCAGGGCGTTGCGCCCTTCCCAGGGAGCCCCGGCAGCGTGAGCCGCCCTGCCGGCAAAATGAAACTCCACCGCATCCATGGCCAGTGCCCGGTACCGGACATAGGTGTCCTTACCGCCGGAATGAATCATGAGGGCAAGGTCCACGTCGTCGAAAAGCCCTCCCTGCGACATCGTGATCTTGGCCCCGTTGGTTTCCTCGGCGGGTGTTCCCGTGACCCAGAGGTCGCCTTCCAGTTCTTCCATGACCGGAGCCAGGCCGGCACCCGCCAGGAGGCTCATGGCCCCATGGACATTGTGCCCGCAGGCATGCCCGATCTCCGGCAGCGCATCATACTCGGCCAGCAAAGCCACACGGCCGTTCGTCCCCTTGTTGATCCGGCCCCGGTAGGCCGTCGGGATCCCGTAAAAAGGAACTTCCATCTCGAACCCGGCCCCGCGCAGGAATTCCGCATGCTTCCGGCTGGTTTCGAATTCCTGCTCCGAGATCTCGGGGTTTTTTGCCAGGTCGTCGCTCAGGGCAATGGCCTCCGCCGCATGCCGGTCGATCGCCTCGTTCACTCTTTTCAAAAGCAGCTCGTAGTCCCGCAAGGCAAGCGTGCCCCCTTTCTGTTTTCTTTCCGCCACTGCCCTTACCGCATCAGGAGTTTCCCTGCGGGCTCCGGCGCGATGACGTTATCCTCAACCGCAATACGCCCGTTGACCACGACGGCAGCAATGCCCTCGGGCGGGAGCAGCTGCTCCTCGAAGGTGGCCCTGTCCCTGATGGCGCCAGGGGAAAAGACAACGAGGTCTGCGGGGACTCCCACTTCCATTCGTCCCACGGGCAGCCAGGCCATGTCGGCCGGGAGGGCCGTGGCGTGACGAACGGCTTCGGCCCAGGAAAGGCCCTCTTCCCTGAGCCAGCGCAGGGCTCTCGGGAAAGCGCCGGCAGCCCTCGGGTGCCCCTCCCCGTTATGGAGGACCCCGTCGGAGGCTATGGCGCAGAGGGGGTGCTTCAGGCAAGCCCGGATCTCCCACTCGTTCATGACGTGGGCGATGATGAGGGCCTTCGGATCGTTCCTCCGCATGTCATCGTAGATTTCGGGCGCCAGGCGTTTCCCCCGGTATTTGCCGCTGGCCGCCTCAAGGCTCTCCAGCCCTTTGCCCCATCGTTTTTCAAAGCCCGGGTCGAAAACCGTCGACCCGATTGAGGTGCAGAAAGCCGCGTATGGATAGCAGTCGAAAGTGACATCCGCTCCCCGGCCGCGGGCTTCTTCGATGAGTTCGATGGAGCGCGCGGTAAAACCGAAAGCCGTCATGCTCCCCAGGTGCGAAACCTGCACCCGGATACCGAAACGCTCCGCCAGTTCGATGACCTCGGTCACCGACTCCAGGCAATCCGGCCCATCGTGGCGGATATGGACGGAAACGAAGCGTTTCTCATGATTGCCGAGCACCCGGCATAGGGCCTCGATCTCCCTGGGGCTTGTGTTCGGGGCGTATTCCAGGCCGAAGGAAAGCCCGAAAGCTCCATCGGCAAGGTCCTTCTCCAGCAATTCCTCCATCCGGGCGATCTCGGCTTCCGTGGCCGGCTGGTAGACATCCGATATGCCCACCGCCTCCCTGAGGGCCGTGTGCCCGGAAAGGTAACCCAGGTTGATCCAGGGGGAATTCCTCTTTTCCTTGACTCGAACCATGCCCGGTCCGGAACCACAGTTTCCCGCCAGGGCCGTGGTAACACCCTGCCTGAGGAGAGCCTCCTGTATCGTACCCGGATCGTCCAGTTCCTCGTCGTGCATGTGAGTGTCGACGAACCCCGGGGAAACCAACAGGTCGAAAGCCTCCAGCACCCTTTTCGCCGCCGGTTCCTCATGGCCGATGAAAGCGACCTTATCCCCCAAAATCCCCAGGTTCAGTCGCTCTTCGGTACCCTTTACCGGGTCGACCAAGACCCCGTCGCGAATCATCAGGTCAAGTTCCACGATTCATTCCTCCCTCCGGAAAAGACGGCAGGGGGAATCGCTCCCCCCTGTCCGTCAAAACCTTTTTCTAAAGACCCGGGACCGTGTCCCTTATTGCCAGCCGATGATGACCGAAACGGCGATGAAGATCATCTGCACGAGGAAAATCAGGCCGAAGAAGGGAACGAAGTAGCGCCACCAGCGTTCGATGGGAACCTTCGCGATCCCGCAGATGACCGGAAGAAGGGTCGTCGGCCAGAGGATGTTGGAGAATCCGTCGCCGTACTGGAAAGCCAGGACAGCGGTCTGCCTGGAAATTCCCAGGAGGTCCGACAGTGGGGCCATGATCGGCATCGTCGTGGAGGCCTGCCCGGAACCAGACGGGATGAAGAAGTTGATCAGCGTCTGGACGAAAAGCATGCCTTCCGCGGCAACCCACCGGGGAAACGCGGAGAGCGGAAGCGACATCCCGTAGACCACGGTGTCGATGATCTTCCCTTCGCGCATGACGACGAGAATGGCGCGTCCCAGGCCGATGACCAGGGCTCCGAAAACGATGTCCTTGCAGCCTTCCACGAAGGTCATCGCGATCTTGCTGGGAGTCCAGCCCGCAAGGAACCCGGCCACCACGCCCATGATCAGGAACAGGCCGGCCAGTTCATCAAAATACCAACCCTTCTTGATGACACCCCAAATCAAAAGGGCGACCGTGCCGACGACCCACCCCAGGATCAGCTTGTCGCGGGCATGGAAGTGCTTCGTCACCAGTTCGTTGTGGTCGAGGGCGAGCTTGCCCATGTCCACACCGTACATGATGCTCTTGGTGGGGTCCTTCTTGATTTTCGCGGCATAGCGGAGCGTCCACCAGACCGCCATCGACACGAAGACGAACCAGCTGACCATGCGGAGGGCCATTCCGGAAAAGAGCGGGAGTTCGGCAAACTTCTGTGCCAGGCCGACCGTGAAGGGGTTCATGAAGGCCGCCGCAAACCCCATGGCGACTCCCAGGGAAACCATGCTCATCCCGACGATGGCGTCGTAACCCATGGCGATGGCCAGACCGACGAAAAGCGGGATGAAACCGAAGGTTTCCTCGAACATCCCGAAAATGGAGCCACCGAGAGCAAAAAGGTACATGAAAGTGGGTATGAGGATCACTTCCTTGCCCTTCAATACCCTCAGGAGCCATCCTATGAAGGAATGGAGAGCTCCCGTCTGGAGCACGATGAAGAAGGAGGCATAAACAAAGAAGACGAAGAAAACGACTTCCGCCGCGTCGATGCTGCCCTTCTGCACGGCGATGAAGGTGTCGAAAAAGCTGAGCGGATTCGCTTCGACCTGGTGGTACGTCCCGGCCACGACGATGGTCTTGTTCGTCTTGGTATCCTTGACGCGGTCGAATTCACCCGCGGGCAGCAGGTGAGTCCCGATGACCGCCAGGACGATCAACGAGAAAAGCAGGACAAAAGTGTGCGGAACCTTGCTGAGACGGTTGCTGCTCATGTGGATCCTCCTCTCCTGTTTGTGAAATCAGATTTCTTCCGGTTCACAGAGCGACAAAGCGGACTTGGCGACCCGGCCGCAGTGCCTGCACACGAAGCGCGGTTCCCTGACCAGTTCCCGGAAGCCCTCAAGGTCCCGGCCGATAAAACCGCTTTCCGCAAGAGCGCAAACATGATTTTCGTGACCTTCGCACGCCTTCCTGCTTTTCGCCATGATCCACTCTCCTCCCGATAAAGGGCTAAATTGGCATCTACCCGCATTTCAATCTAGTTTAGGAGAGGACCCTGTGAATTACAATACGTCTAAGGTTAAGTTTGAATGCAATGAGAGGCTCCGGCATGAGCTAGTAGAATGGGTTGCAGTTCATCATACAGGGAAGGGGAAACCGGCTTGCCTCCCGGACGAGATTTCAAACCGCTATTCGCCATTGCCGCCACCTTGCTGCTTTGGGCCTCGGCTTTCGCCGGGATCAAGGCCGGCCTTTCCGCCTACACCCCGGGACAGCTGGCTCTTCTTCGCTTCATGGTGGGTTCGGCAGCCATGGCGATCTTTGCCAGGGCAAAGGGCTTCGGGCTGCCCAAAAGATCGGATGTCCCCCGCATCCTGGTCGTTGGCTTCCTCGGCTTCACGGTTTACCACGTCTTCCTGAACTATGGGGAAATGACGGTTTCAGCGGGTTCTGCAAGCCTGATCGTCTCCTTCACCCCCGTGATGACGGCTCTGCTGGCCGTGGTCCTGCTGCGCGAGCGCCTCCGGCTTCCCGGATGGATCGGAATTGCCATCAGCGTAGCCGGCGTCGCCCTCATCTCCTTCGGGGAGGGAGGCGGGGTCGAGCTTGAACCGGGCAGTATCATGATCCTCGCCGCATCCCTCGGCAGCAGCCTCTACAACGTCTTCCAGAAACCCCTCCTGAAGCGGTACGACCCGGTCGCCTTCACGACCTACGCCATGACCGCAGGAACTCTTTTCATGCTCGTCTTCCTGCCGGGACTGGCCAGGGCCGTGGCCGACGCACCCCTTGAAGCGACCCTGTCCGTCGCCTACCTCGGGGTCTTTCCGGGAGCCATCGCCTACAGCACCTGGACCTACGCCCTGTCCCACATGCCGGCTTCCCGGCTGGCCACGACTCTTTACATCTCACCCGTCCTTGCCATCACCATTGCCTGGCTGTGGATCGGGGAAGTCCCCACGCTGCTTTCCCTTTTTGGCGGAGCCGTCACCCTCGCAGGCGTCATTCTCACCAACACAAGGGGGAAATGAAGATGGGGGGCGGCCTGTAACGGCCGCCCCCCCATCTTCATTTCTTCCTTCCCGGCTATTGGCGGATCATGACCAGCATCATCCGGAACCGGGTTTCCGCTTTCATCGAGTGGGGAATGTTCGCCGGCATGACGAGCATCTCACCCTGCCGGATTTCTTGCAGGACACCCCCGATATTGAACTTCGCCGTTCCCTCGATCCCTGCAACAAGGGCATCGAACGGCGCCTTGTGCTCACTCAGGGACTGCCCCGCATCGAAAGTGAAGAGGGTTGCGCTCCCTCCCTCACCGTCAAGGATCGACCGGCTGACGATCCCTCCGTCCTGGAAATCCATAATCTCAATGGGAGAGAAGGTTTTTCCGGCGAGACCGCTCCCTTGAGCGCCCTCTCCCCCGCAGTCGCCGCATCCGCACCCGCAGCTCATGGCCATCCCCCTCCTATCCCAGGATCGCTTTCAAGTCGTCCTCAGCCGTCGTGATCGGCATCACGTTCAGCTTTTCGTGGAGGACATTCAGGACCGGCTGCGTGATGAAGGCCGGGAGGGTCGGACCAAGACGGATGTCCCTGATTCCCAGGTGCAGGAGGGTCAGGAGGATGCAGACCGCCTTCTGCTCGTACCAGGAAAGGATCATCGAGAGCGGCAAACCGTTCACGTCCGTCCCGAAGGCGTTCGCCAGGGCCTCGGCCACCTGTATGGCCGAATAGGCATCGTTGCACTGCCCGCAATCCAGCAGGCGGGGAATCCCCTCGATGTCGCCGAACTCGAGCTTGTTGAAGCGGTACTTGCCGCAGGCCAGCGTCAGGATGACCGTGTCGGGGGGAGTCTTCTGGGCAAACTCCGTGTAGTAGTTCCTCCCGGACTTGGCCCCATCGCAGCCGCCGATGAGGAAGAAGTGGCGGATCTTCCCCTGCTTGACCAGGTCGACAACCTTCCCTGCCACTCCCAGGATCGCGTTATGCCCGAAGCCGACCAGGATTTCCTTCCCGGGAGCATCCTCCGTGAACCCGGGGGCCGCCAGGGCCGCCTCGATGACCGGGGCAAAGTTCTTATCCGTGATATGGGTCACACCTGGCCAGGCGACAAGGCCAGAGGTAAAGATTCGCCCCATGTAGCTTTCTTTTGGTTTCTGGATGCAATTGGTTGTCATCAGGATGGAGCCCGGGAACTTCTCGAACTCGTCCCGCTGGTCCTGCCACGCCCCGCCAAAATTCCCCGCAAAATGCGGGTATTTCCTGAGGCCCGGGTAGCCATGGGCCGGAAGCATCTCCCCGTGCGTGTAGACCTTGATTCCCATGTTCTCCGTCTGCTTCAGCAATTCCTCCAGATCCAGGAGATCGTGCCCGGAAACGAGGATCGCCTTTCCCTTCAACGGGGTCACCCGGACCTTTGTCGGCACGGGATGCCCGTAGGTTTCCGTATTGGCCGCGTCAAGCAGCCCCATGATCCTGAGGTTGACCTCGCCGCATTCCAGAGCCATTCCCAGGAGCTCATCCGCCCCCATCGTCTCTTCCGCGAGGCGCTTCAGGGCCTTGTTAAAGAAGGCATAGACCGAATCGTCTTCGTGCCCCAGTATCCTGGCGTGGTCCGCGTAAGCCGCCATTCCCTTGAGACCGTAGATGACAAGCCAGTGCAGCCCCCCCACATCCTCTCCAAACCGCTGGATCTGGAGTTCCGGCGAAACCGCCTCGCCCTGGTTCAAGAGCTCGCTGGTGCCAAACCCGGGAGACCACGTTGCAGGCCCTTCAAGTTTTTCCGGCTTTACCCCTTTCCTCGCGCAGGCTGCCTCGTAGAGTTCGTGCACCTTCTCCTTCATCGAATAGGCCTTCGCCAGAAGAGCTTCCAGCCGCTTCGGATCGAAGTTGACATTCGTAACCGTGGAGAAGAGGGCTTCAAGGAGAAACACGTCTACCTCATGGTCACTCGAGCCCAGTTCCCGGGCCCTGTAACCATATTGGGCAATCCCCTTCGCTCCCCATATCAGGAGATCCTGGAGTGCCGCCGTTTCCGGGTCCTTCCCGCACACCCCGAAAGACGTGCATCCCGTCCCCTTCGCCGTTTGTTCGCACTGGTAACAGAACATTCCCCATTCCCTCCCTATCTGTCAGTATCTGTTTCTCAAAGCATTATTTTACCACGCTACCTTTTATCGCTTTTTCACGCAAATCGGTAACGAACCGTCTCCTTCCCCAACACCTCTCCCTTGATGCCCACCTTTGTCAGGGTTAGGGAAACCGGTACCCGCGAGGCTTCGATCGCGTTCTGGACCAGCCTGACCAGGCCGCCGCAACAGGGAACTTCCATGAAAACCACCTCCACGGACCGGATCCCGTTTTCCGAAAGAATCGCCCCTACCTTTTCCTCGTAGAAGGATGCGTCGTCCAGTTTTGGACAGCCCATAAGGAGGACCTTCCCTTCCAGGAAACGTTCGTGAAAATCCGGACAGGCAAATGCCGTGCAATCGGCTGCCAGGAGAAGGCTCGCTCCTTTCAGGTACGGTGCGCTGACGGGGACGAGGGCAAGCTGCACGGGCCAATTCTCGAGCCTTGAAACTTGAGACGCGACCGCGTTTTCCCGGACACGATCCTCCTGGGCCTTGCCAAGGTCAGGCAAGGGCACTTCTTTCAAGCTCCGTGCCATCGTTCCCGGGCACCCGCACGGAAGGGATTCGCGGGCCGCCTTTATTTCCTGCGTTTTTCGGACAGCGGATTCGTCATAGTCATCCGCTTCCCTTTGTTCAATCGATATGGCCCCTCTCGGACACTCCGCCAGGCAATCCCCGAGACCGTCACAATGGTTTTCGCTCACCAGCCGCGCCTTCCCCTCAACGATGCGGATGGCCCCCTCGTGACAGGCCGTAGCACAAAGACCGCAACCGTCGCATTTTTCCTCGTCGATCCGGATGATGGGCCTGATGCTCTTCTTCAACACAAAAACCCCCGTTTCAATCATTTCATATATTTCGGTATATAGTTACCGTTATTCCTGTATTTTGTCAAGCGGGGGATCCCTGGAATTTGACTCGACTCAGGCTTGCCGGATAATGGGAACCACACCCTCGTGAAAGAACCTTGCGAGAAAGGGGAAACAGCCGTGGATTCTTCTTCGGGGAAACGTGCGCTTTGGAGCTGGACCCTTTACGATGCGGGCAACTCCGCATTCGCAACGACGGTCATGGCCGCGGTTCTGCCCGTCTATTACCGCGAGGTGGCGGCCAGGGGACTTCCGATGGCCTCGTCACTCGCCTACTGGGGGTATGCTTCTGCGGGAGCGCTCCTGCTCTCGGTCCTTTCCGCCCCTTTCTCGGGGGCGGCAGCCGACGCGAGGGGCTGGAAAAAGAAAGGGCTGGCCGCGGCAACCCTTGTGGGGATCGCGGCTTCCGCAGGCTTGGCTTGGGTGGGGGAAGGGCAATGGGGACTTGCCCTCGTGCTCCTCGTTCTGGGGACAGTCGGTTTTTCCCTTTCCTCGGTCTTTTACGATTCCCTCCTGCCCCATCTCGTCGCCCCCGCCGAACTGGACAGCGCTTCCAGCCGGGGCTACGCGGTCGGCTACCTCGGGGGAGGAATCCTGCTGGCGATCAACGTGGCGATGATCGCACTCCTGCCTTCCGGCCAGGGCATGCGGCTCAGTTTTCTCACCGTGGCCGCGTGGTGGGCGATCTTCACACTTCCGGTGATGCTTTTCGTGCCCGAACCGAAGGGGGAAACAGGGTGTTCGACTGGCGCAGCCAGCGTCCTGGCACGTCCATTCAGGACCCTGCGGTCACTCCGGCTTCACCGGGACGCATTTCTTTTCCTCGTGGCTTTCTGGCTTTTCAACGACGGGATCGGAACCGTCATCAAGCTGGGAGCCCTTTACGCCTCCGCACTGGGAATCGGGAGGGTTCACCTGCTGGGAGCGCTCCTGGCGACCCAGTTCGTGGCAATCCCCTGTGCGCTGGGCTTTGGGCGCCTGGCCGGGCGAATCGGGGCAAAGCGGGCTATTTTCATCGGGCTTGGCGGGTACGTCTGCCTCTCCGCCTGGGCCTACTTCCTCATCCACCCCTGGCAATTCTGGGTTCTTGCCATCGGCATCGGAACGGTGCAGGGGGGAACCCAGGCCCTCAGCCGGAGCCTCTTCGGCTCCATGATCCCTCCCGGCCGTAGCGCAGAGTTCTTTGCCTTCTACGACCTGTCGAGCAAGTTCTCAGGAGTTGCGGGGCCGGCACTTTTCGGGCTCATCCTCCAGGCCACGGGTTCGCCCCGCTACGGGGCACTGGCCCTTTCCCTGTTCTTCATCGCCGGCATGGCGGTCCTTCGGCACGTGAACGTCGACAGGGGCCGTTCGGCACTTTCCCAGTAAATCCTCCAGGACCAGGTCGTCCCTGATACCGAAGCGAGTCAGGGCAAAATCGTAGCGGGCGGGATCCCCGGGCACCAGGGAGGCAAATCCCCTCGTCACTTCCAGGGCTGCCCTCAGGTCGGCGGCCTTGCGCTTTGTGAATCCAAGGGCCGTCCCGATCCGGTGCATGTGCGTGTCGAGGGGGATCACGAGCCTGGCGGGGTCGCAACGCGTCCAGCCGCCCGGATCGACGGCATCCTTCCGAACCATCCATTTCAGGAAAAGCCAGTGCCTCTTGCAGGCACTCCCGTCGGAAGGCCGGCAGACCAGGCTGTTCTTCCCGCGGGTACCCGACGCGCAGGCCAGTTCCTGCAGAAACCCGTCGAGAACAGGGACGTAGGTTTCCCCCGGGCGATCCGCCGACAGGAAAGCGGATTCCAGGCCGCCATACTTGAGACTGAGCGCCCGGGCCCCCCAAAGGAGGTTGACGAGATCCGTCCCGTTCGTGAACCTGTGCCTGAAAGAAGAAAAATCCCGCTCGAGAGTCGAGCGGGACGACCGTTCAATCGTTGCGCGCGGAGAGGCCCCCAGCCGCTCCAGGACGAACCGGACACTTTTCACGATTTGGCGCACGCGGCCATAGGCAAGCCCTGAAGCCACCAGGGCGGCAATTTCCCTGTCGTGCGGATCCCGAAAGGGAAGGACGCACTCGAGCGGGTCAGGGGATATCCACTCCGGGCGGTTGTAAACCGCGTAGAGGCCTTCGAGGGTTTCCCGGAGACAGCCGATCTCGTCCGGGCAAGGCCTGCCGTGCCCCTCTTTCCCCATCAGCGGGAATCCGCCAGAACGGCCTTGGCGACCGTATGCCCCAGTTCCCTGCAGCGATCCAGGTCGCTTTCCGCCGGGACGTACTGGACCCGCAATCCGTCGTGTACGCGTTGGACCTTCATTTCGTCCAGGGCCCCGTTCAGCAGCTTGACCGCTTCCCCGCCCCAGCCATAGGAACCGAACGCGGCACCGACCCGTCCGGTGAAACGAAGCCCCTTCGCGTAGCAGAGCACGTCCGCCATCCTCGGAAGCATCCCGTTGTTCAGGGTCGGCGAACCCAGCACGAGCCCCCTGGAATCCAGGAGTTCCGTCACCACGTCGCTCCTGTGCCAGCCGTGAAGGTCCATCACCTGGACGGATACGCCCTTCTCAAGGAGTCCCTGCCCGACCGCTTCGGCCATCCTTTCGGTGCTGTGCCACATGGAATCGAAAACGACAATGGCCTTTTCCCGCGTTTTCTGGGCTCCCCAGTCCGCGTAAGCCGAAAGGATGCGCCCGGGATCCTTGCGCCAGATCACCCCGTGATCCGGTGCGATCATGTTGATCCGGAGCCCCAGATTCCTGACCTGTTCCAGCAGGCCCAGCACAAGCGGCGAATAGGGGTTCAGGATGTTCGCATAATACTTGCCCGCCTGGTGCATCAGTTCCCCCGCTTCCACCTCGTCATCGAAACGTTCACTGGAAGCGTAATGCGCACCGAAGGCGTCGCTTGAAATCAGGAGGCCGTCCTCCTCCAGGAAGGAGAACATGCTGTCGGGCCAATGGAGCATTTTCGTTTCGAGGAAGCTGACATTCCTCCTGCCGAGGTTGAGGCGATCCCCGCTCTTTACGACGTGGACCGGCCATCCGCTGTAGTGGAAATGAGCCTTCAGGGCCTTTTCGCAGGCCGGGGAAGCAAAGACCCTCTCGGGATGAACCGTCTCGATCAGCCTTCCCAGGCTGCCGCTGTGGTCCATTTCGGCATGGTTGACGACGATCGTGTCGATACGCCCGGGATCGATAACCTGGCCGATCCTCCAGAGCATCTCCTCCGTATGGGTCGCCTTCACCGTGTCGAACAGGGTCACGTGATCGTCCACAACAAGGAAGGCATTGTAGGTTGACCCGAGTTCCGTGGAATACCCGTGAAAATCGCGAAGCCCCCAGTCGATGGCTCCGACCCAATAGATCCCGGGTTTGACTTCGATTGCGCTGCCGCTCATCTTTTGCACGACCTCCTCACTTGACCGCGTTCAAATTATAGGTGGGCGCCGACTTCGGCGATTTCCCCTTTTTCACGAGGTGGTAGTTCGCGTAGGTCAGTGGGCAGCCCTGCTTCAGGCAGGAAGAAGAGATCACCTCTCCGAAAAACACGCTGTGCGTGTAGACATCGATCCTGTTGAAGACCCGGGCCTCGATCCAGGAAAGGGCGTGATCGGTCACGACCGGAGTGCCTCCCGGGGCTGACTTCCACCCGCAAGAGGCAAACTTGTCGATATCCCGGCCGCTCTTGAATCCGAAATTCCCGATGAAGGTCATGGGAACCTCGTCCTCAAGGACCGTCACGGAGAACTTTCCGCTCTTCTCAAGAAGCTCCCAGGTCAGGTTCTCCTTGTTAAGGCATACGGCAACCGTATTCGGCGTTGCAGTCACCTGCATCACGGAGTTGGCAATCTGGCCGTTCTTTCGGCCTTCCCACTCCGTGCTGACGATGTACATCCCGTAGGTCAGGTTGAAAAGGGCCTTTACGTCGATGGTATTTTCGATCTCCATGCTCGATCCCCCTCGCTCAGGTATGCATCCGGGTTTGCCCGATGAAAGGCGGGGACAGGCAGCAGCCCGCCCCCGCAAGTCGTGCCCAGGTTGGACGGGCCTTTTATATCGTAACACCTGCCGGCAGGGTGAAGACCCTTGCCTGGAGTTCCCTGTCCATCATGAAAATCCCGTTCTTCGATTCCCCGATCATCTCGACCTTCGCGAGCAGTTCCTCCGCATTGGCCTCTTCCTCGACCTGTTCGTTGACGAACCACTGCAGCTTGATCGCAGCCGCATGGTCCTTCTCTTCGAGGGCCAGGTCCATCAGGCCATGGATGCAGGAGGTGATGTGCTTCTCATGCTCGAGCGTATCCTTGAACGCCTCCAGGGGGGAGGCCCACTCGGTCTTTGGAGCCGCGATGGCCATCAGCTTGACTTCCCCGCCCCTTTCGACGATGTGGTTGAAGAAAATTTTCGCGTGGACCGCCTCTTCCTGGGCCTGGACCTTCATCCAGTTGGCAAATCCTTTCAGGTTCTGCCTTTCGAACCAGGCGGACATCGAAAGGTAAAGGTAGGAGGAAAAGGCTTCCTCGTTGATCTGCTTGTTGATCGCTTCGTTCATTTTTGCCTTCATCATCTTGGATCGACCTCCCTTTGAGTCGGGGCACTGGACCCCGTTGTTTATAACGTTTTTAAACTAAGGGTAGTTTAACTCGCTTGTCTTTCCCTGTCAAGGAAGTCCCGCGCCGCCACAAGACCGCTGGCAGAGGCCTGGACGAGCCCGCGCGTGACTCCCGCCCCGTCGCCTGCAGCATAGAGCCCCTTGACAGAGGTCTGCAGGCCCCTGTCCAGCGCGAGGCGCAGGCTGTAAAACTTCACCTCCACCCCGTAAAGCAGGGTGTGCGGCCCGTCGATCCCGGGCATGATGGCGCTCAGGGCCGTCAGCATCTCCATGATGTCGGTAAGGTGGCGGTAGGGCAGGGCAAAGGACAGGTCCCCCGGCTCGGCCTGCTTCAGCGTGGGACGCACCAGTCCGCGCTCGATGCGCCCGGCTGTGGAACGCCTTCCGGCCTTGAGGTCCCCGAGGCGCTGGACCAGCACGGTACCCCCCAGCATGTTCGCCAGGCGGGCGATGGCTCCGCCGTACCCGTTCGGGTCGCGGAAAGGCTGGGTGAACTCCGTGCTCACGAGAATGGCGAAGTTGGTGTTCTGCGTCTTCCGGTCCCGGTTGCTGTGACCGTTCACGATAACGAGCCCCGAGTCGCTCTGGTATTCAGTGACGACTTCCCCGTGGGGACACATGCAGAAGGTCCTGACCCTGTCGTCGAAGGTGGGGGCATCGAAAATGGCCTTGACTTCGTAAAACTGCTCGGTCAGGTCGTTGGCGATCTCGTCGGGAATCTCCACCCGGACACCGATATCGACCGGCAGGGAATCCACGGACAGCCCCAGATCGGAGGCAATGCGCTCCATCCAGGGGGCGCCTTCGCGCCCGGGGGCGAGAAGCACTGCGGGAGCCTCGACCCGCGTGCCATCCGCCAGGAGAACCCCGACCGCCCGCCCCTGCTCCACCAGGACGGACTGGACCTCCGTCCTCGTTTTCACTTCGCAGGACGTCCCGAGTTCCTCAAAGAAGGATTGAAGAACCTGTTTGGCCCGGTCGGTTCCCATGTGCCGGATCCGGGCGGGAATGACCTGCAGCCCTGCGGACCGTCCCCGCCTGATGACGTCCGCCGCGAAAACCGGGTCGGGCTCATAGACGGGCGAATCGGCGCCGAATTGGACAAAGATCCGGTCCACCTCGGCAATCAGGTCCAGAAGACCCTCCCGGCCAACGCTCCGCTCCAGGTTCCCGCCAAACTCCGGAGTCAGGGTCAGTTTTCCGTCGCTATGGGCTCCCGCACCACCCCACCCGCAAATGATCGCACACGGCTTGCAATGGGCGCAGGTCTTTGAAGCGCCTGTCTTGATGGGGCATTTCCGTGCCGAGATCGGGGATCCCTTGTCGAAAAGGACCACTTTCTTGCCGGCCCGGGAAAGCTCCAGGGCTGCGAAAAGGCCTGCGGGTCCCGCTCCCACGATGATGAAATCGAATTGTTCCACGTCATCCAATTCCCCTTTCACCCTGCAATACCATGATACCGCAAAAAACGGGGGGCGGCGTGTTTTTCCGCCGCCCCCCGTACCCTTTTTGCCGTTTTGCCTTAACGGGGCTGTACGCCGATGCCCCTTTCTTCAGGCGTGCCGGGGATCACGGTGTCCCAGAAAGCGGCACAGACACCCGCAACCGCCATGGGGGTCTTGAGAATCGCCCAGAAGACCTGCCCGGGGATGCCGAACGCGAAGAAGGCCGCCTTCTGGCCGTCCACCCAGCCCGGAAGGCCCAGGGCCATCAGGAAGGCGAAACCGACGATAAGGACGTTCCTCTGGCTCCCCATGTCTGCCCTCATGAGCACCTGGATCCCGAGAGCCCCGATGATGCCGAAGAGGGCGATGTAGGCCCCCCCTATGATGGGGCTGGGAATCGTCGCCACCAGGGCACCAAGCTTCCCGATCATGCTCATGATGATGAGAAGCACGGCACCGGTCCGGACCACCCACCGGGAAGCCACGCCCGTCAGCCCGATCAGCCCGATGTTTTCGGTGTAGGAAGTCGTGCCCACGGCCCCGAAGAGCCCTGCAAGCATGCAGTTCAAGCCTTCGGCGCCGATGCCGCGGCTGATGGTGTCAGGGCTGGGATCCGGCAGGCCCGAAGCGTAGGAACAGGAGTGGTAGTCGCCGATGGACTCGATCATGACGGCGAAAAAACCGGCCAGGATGGCACCGAAGGTGAGAAGGCTGAACTTCGGCGCTCCCCAGGGCATGACCAGGGTCCGGAAATCCCTGAACCAGGGTGCGGCGGCGATGCTGGCCAGGTTGATGTGGGCGGGATGCCCCTGCGGGAAAAGACCGGCCAGGGAGGCCGCCAGGCAGACCATGTAGGCCATGATGATGGCGGAAAGGATGGCGAAAATGTTGATGTACTTGTTCTTGAGGACCAGGCTGAAGACGAAGATCCCCGCCACGACCAGGAGAGAAACCGGCCAGTAGTTCGCGGCGTTGAACTGGACGGCCACGGGAGCCAGGGAGAAACCGATCGCCATGATCGTGGGGCCGATGACAATCGGGGTGATGACCTTGCGAATGTACCCGACAAGGCGCGTGTAGCCGAGAACCGCCAGGACGAGCCCCCCGGATATCAGGGCACCGCCGACGTTCTGCATGATGACGGCCGGCCCCGCCGCCTTGAAGGCGCCGATGATCGTCATGATGGGCGGGATGAAGCTGAAGCTCGATCCCTGGACGATCGGCAGGCCCGAACCCAGTTTCGGGTGGGTCTGGATCAACGTCGCAATTCCCATGGCGAAGTAGACGCAGGAGATGAAAAAGCCGATTTGGACCGTGTCCATGCCCATCGCCGGGCCAAAGATCAGGGGCACCAGTGTGGTCGCCCCGAAAAGGGTGAGCACGTGCTGCAACCCGGCCAGGACCATGATGGGGAAGGGGGGACGATCGTCGATACCGTAAACGATTTTGCGCAGAGCCATGATTAGGACACCTCCCGAGTTTTTTGCACCCGCTTGCACGAAATATATCATGGGGGAAATACCCTCATCAAGTGACGGCGGTCCCGACATGCCAGGGATTTTCCGGGATGCGGCGCGGGAGTAAACTGTCTTCATGGAGGGGATGCTCATGAACGATTCGTTGCCTGAAATGGCGGTGCGTTGCGCGGACTTGATCGCAGCCTCGAACCGCATCGTGCTTTTAAGCGGGGCCGGGATGTCGACTAGCGCGGGAATTCCCGATTTCCGAGGCCCCCAGGGCCTCTACGCAAGCCTTGGGATAGCGAACCCGGAACGGATTTTCGATATCGGGGTTTTCCGGACCGACCCCGCTTTCTATTACGGGTTCCACCGCGAGTTCCTGCGCCAGGTGGAAGCGGTGAAACCGACGTGGGGACACCGTTTTTTCGCCCGGCTCGAAAAGGATGGCAAAATGGCGGGGATCGTGACGCAGAACATCGATGCCCTCCACCAGAGGGCCGGTTCCGTCAAGGTTCTCGAGATTCACGGCAGCATCTGGCAAAGCCTCTGCACGAAGTGCGGAAAAATCTACGATTACAGGGAAAGCGCCAGGAAGGTCGAAGCGGAGCGGGTTCCTCTCTGCGACAGGTGTCATTCGGTCATCAAGCCGGAAGTCGTCTTTTTCGGCGAGAACGTCAGGCATTTCGAGGAGTGCCAGGAACTCGTGGCGAATGCCGACCTCCTTTTCGTGGTCGGTTCATCACTGGCCGTCACGCCGGCAGCCTGGTTGCCTTCTCTATGCCCCGGCAGCATTGCCATCGTCAACAAGGGAGAAATATCCAAATCATGGCTGCCTTCTTCCCGGGTGGCACTCCACGCCGAGGAGGACATCGACGCGTTCTTCCGGTCCGTGGCCGAAAGAATGAAATTGGCGATCCCCGAAATCCTTTAACCCTCCGGCGGAAGGACCCGGGTCTGCAAATCGCGCTTGAAGGTTTTCCTGAACCCTTCTTCCTGCGAGCGGATCCCCCACAATTCCATCTGGATGTCCCCCGTCGCCCTGATTTCCAGGATGACCTGCCTGTTTCTGCCCGACCTGAACCGGGCGTCGGTAACGACGCCCGTATGGGTGCGATCGAGGTTTTCCGACAGGCGTACGAACATCGAGAGAACGCGGACAAGCTGGCGGGAAGCCTTGTCCAGGGCGGCGAAATCCGGGTTGTCCTTGTCGGGGAGTCGCTTCCTGTGAAAGAGCGCGACACAGGCGATGACGGCGATCTCCGTCTGGTTGAAGCCCAGGAGTTCGGCGTTCTTGATGATGTAGTGGCTGTGGGCGTGATGGTTGCTGAACGAGATGAACATCCCGATATCGTGAAGAAAAACCGCGTGCTCGAGCAGCTCCCTTTCGGCCGGGCCGTAGGCGTGGAGCCCTTCTTCCACGGCGGAATCGAAAAGACCGAGAGTCAGGCGGGTTGCCGTCGTGGCATGCTCCTCGTCCAGTCCGAAGGTCCTCCCCAGCCTCAGGACGCTCTTCTGTCGAACGGTCAACCCGGAGACTTGCGGGAAGTTTTCCGGGCGGGACAGGAAGTCCACCAACAGCCCGTCCCGCAGGCTCCGGTCACTGACCCTGATTTCCTTAAGCCCGAACAGATCCATCAGGGTCTCGATGACAGCCGCCCCGGCGACCAGGATGTCCGCCCGCTCGGGGTTGATCCCGGGGACACGCCTCCGCTCCTCGAGAGGCAGGGAGCAGAGAACCTCTGCGACCTTTTTCAGCGCTTCCCTGCCCAAAAGGTTTTCCTCGGTCGCCCCCTTCAATCTCATCTCATGGGCGATCTGTGAGAGATTCATGATGGTGCCCGAACTTCCGAGGGCCATGTCGATGCGGTGCTCCCTGACGCGCTGGGCGGTTCGGATCGCCGCATTCCTGGCGTACTGGCAGATCAGGGCATAGCGGGCCGTAGTGACGGGACCCTTCTCATCGGGAAGGAAAAACATCTGCGTCAGGCGGATCGCCCCGAGCTTCAGCGTATCCAGGTAGGCGTGTTCCGCCTGGTTTCCCACGATCACCTCCGTGCTCCCTCCGCCGATATCGATGAAGACGGCGTTTTTCGACCCCATGTGAACGCCGCTCGAAACCCCGAGGTAGATGAGGCGGGCTTCTTCCCTTCCCGAGATGACCCGGACATCCAGGCCGGCCTCCTTTTCCAGTCTGGCCAGGAACTTTGCCTGGTTCTCCGCATCCCGGGTGGCCGACGTCGCGACTGCGACGATATCCTCCGCCCCGTAGGCCCGGGCAAGGTCATTGAATTTTTTGCAGACGAGGACGGCCCGGTCCATGGCTGCGGGCTGGAGAACCTGCTCCTGGAACTCGCCCTCCCCAAGACGGACGACTTCCCTCTGCTGGTTGAGCACGGTGTAGACGCCCCCCGGATCCACCCGGACGACCAGGAGGCGAACGGAATTCGTTCCCATGTCGAGGAATGCGGCCGCTTTTCCCCTTACCGGCTTCAGGCTTGCGTCCATGTGATCTTCAACTCTCTTCCGTAGGTTTCCTCGAACAGGTCCTTCTTGCGTTCGACGGCGACCCGCTCCCACCATGCCGGGGCGCAAACCCGGCACTCGAGCAGGATTTTTCGCGGCCCCAGCCTGGCATCGATCTCCCGGACCACCGAGCCGTGGCTGGCATCCATCCCGTCCGCCAGCCGCAGCAGGGAAGCCAGCTTGCGGACCACCGTTCGATCCGGTTCCGACAGGGTTTCAAAATGGGCATGGCTGCCCTTCGGCAGGGGGCCCCGGTGGTAGCGGGCAACCGACCCGATGATCTGCCTCTCCCTCGGATCGAAGGCCAACAGCGGGGAGGACAGGATCAGCCGCATCGACGCCTTGTGATGACCCGGCCCGCCTTCGACCCACCCGATATCGTGGAGCAGCGAAGCGCTCTGTAGCCAGAAACGCTCGAACTCTCCCAGTCCGTGCAGCGGCTGGAAAAGGTCGAACAGCCTGAGGGCCACCCGCTCGACCTGTCGCGAGTGATCTTCTTCGTCCGGGCAGATTTTCACGAGCCGCATGACCGATTCAAGCGGGCTTTCCCCGCCTCCGCAACTCGGCTCCTCGGATCCCGGCGCCGGTTCGTCCCCGTTCAGGACATCGCTGAGGCTCAGTCCCCGGAGGAGCATCTGGGCAAAAGATTCGGGCAGCCGGCGCCTGCGGGACTCCTCCGCCGCCCTCTCCACGTCGTAATCCACGCGGTAGTGCTGGACGCGGAACACTCCCCGGCGCAGGCTGAGGGTCGCATAGCTGGCCCGCGCGTCCCCATCGTCCGGGCGTCCCACCGATCCGGGATTGACGAACCAGGTTCCCTTCACGCGAAACGCGAATGGAGAATGGGAGTGGCCGCAGACAACGACATCGGCGCAGGCGGCATCGGAAAGAACTTCGAAACGGGAGCGCGGGGTTCCGGCGGAGAGATGCTCGTTGGCCGAAAGGGGTGAGGCATGGACGAGCAGGGCGCTCTTCCCTTCCACGTCGATCCTCCGGCGCTCAGGCAATTCCGCAAGCCATCGCCTGTTCTCCTTCGAGAGGTTTTCATAGGCCCAGTTGAAGGCCATCCACTTTTCCGGCATCAGGCTTTTCTGCCAATCGGCCCGCCTTTTCCTGACCTCGAGGACCTTTCGGTCATAGTTTCCCAGGATGTTCAGGGCCGATTCCCTGAGAATCCCGACGGTCTCGTCCGGGAAAGCGCCGTACCCCAGGCAATCCCCTGCGTTCCAGAAAACTTCGCAGCCCTTGCTCCTTGCATGTTCCATGACCGCTTCCAGGGCAGGGAGGTTCGCGTGAACGTCGGCAAGGAGGGCGATTTTCAAGGCAGGTCCCTTCCAAGGGAAGAGAGGAGTCCCTTCCATCCCGGTGCGTTCCTGGTTTTTTTCCAGAAAGCCCTGAATTCGTCGAACCGTTCCCCTCGCCGCTTCCGGTAATCCTCCTGGAGAAAAACGAGCCCCGGGCGCAACCGGGAAAAAGCCCTCCCCTGTCCAAAATAGCGGGAAGTCCTGCTTTTTTCCTTTTCAAGGAAGACCGGGAGCCAGCCTGTCCAGACATCACAGTCGTGAATCTCTCCCAACAGGTCCTGCATCTCTTTCAGCTTCTCGACGAAAAGGGCCGCTTCCTCTCCAAAAAGGGGACGGAAGATCTCGAGGGTGTAGCGAAGCCTCTTTGCCGCAATTCTCATGGCGTGGAGCTCTTCAGCTCGTTCCGGGTGGTCGGCGACCGAATCGAAAGCCTCAAGCTCTGCAAGCCTGCGTGAAACGAGGCCGCAGGCAAAGCCGCAGACAGCCCGGCCGGGTTCTGGCGGAGAGAGAAGCCGCATCTCGACGGAAAGTTCGCGAAGGGCTTCGGGCAAGTCCGTCTTCAGAGGTCCCTCTTCCAGGCGATCGAGGGCTTTCCTGACCCGCCCCTGGAGCTTTTCGCGCCTTTGGGCCAGGCGAAGCAGCAATCGCTCGATCCCGGGTCTCAGGCGCGGGTCGTCCAAACCTGCCAGCGTTCCTGAAACGGACTCGGCCTGGACATCCGCATCCCTGGCCTCTCCCAGGGCCTTCGCCACCTTGCGGGCCTCCCTTTCCCAACGCTTCGACTCCGCAGCGGGGAAACATCCCGGGAAAAGGGAAAGGGCATTCCGGAAACGCCTTGAAGCCACCCTCATGCGGTGGAGGCATTCCGGATCCCTGTTTTCCATAACGCCCGGAACCTCGTCCAGAAGGGCCCAGGTCCGCTTTGCCAGTGCCTCGGATGCAAACAGGCAGACCGCCGGATCCGGGGACAGGCTTTCAGCATCAGGAATCATTCCAGCTTCCCCTCCTCCCGATCATCTCCTGCTGGGCATCCAGCGGGGTTCCTCCGGCCATGGGACGCATTCTGCCGTAGGTCCCGTCGGGCATGAGCACTCGGGCCTTTGCCGTGTCTTTCATGTGAACCTCGAGGATCGTGTCGCGGATGGCGGAAGCCAGCCCCGGGTCGCCTACGGGGAAGAGGATCTCGACTCTCCGCTCCAGGTTGCGGGGCATCAGGTCGGCACTTCCCAGGAAGATTTCCCCGGACCCGCCGTTTCGGAACCAGAAAATCCTCGGGTGCTCGAGAAACCTCCCAACGATGGATGAGACGCGGATGTTTTCGCTGAGCCCCCTGACACCGGGCCTGAGGCAGCACATCCCCCTCACCTGGAGGTCGACACGGACTCCCTTCTGCGAAGCCCTGTAGAGCGCCTGGATGCACTCCTTGTCCACGAGGGCGTTAAGCTTGAAGACAATGGATCCGCCCCCCTCCTTCTCGTGCAGGGCAACCTCCCGCTCGATGCGGGCCATGAGCCCCTGCCTCATGTTGACCGGGGCCACCAGGAGTTTCCGGTAGTCCTGCTTCATCGAGTAGCCGGAAATCGCGTTGAATACGTCTACGACATCCTCCCCGATATCGGGGTCGCAGGTGAAAAGCCCCAGGTCGGTGTATTGGCGCGCCGTCACCGCATTGTAGTTGCCCGTGCCCAGGTGCACGTAACGGCGGATTCCCTCTATTTCCCTCCGCACCACGAGACAGGCTTTCGCGTGGCACTTGAGCCCGAGGACCCCGTAGACCACGTGGACGCCCGCCCGCTCCAGTTCGCGGGCCCATTGGATGTTGTTCTCCTCGTCGAAACGGGCCTTCAGCTCCACCATCGCCATGACCTGCTT
>ENA-ORXD01000705-ORXD01000705.1-sediment-metagenome-genome-assembly--contig:-NODE-705-length-37604-cov-22.258241_pt1 | contig 37604 bp, 34 predicted proteins | sample MGYA00237862_ERZ511471 | MGnify/ENA metagenome assembly ERZ511471 | reverse complement strand
AAAAAAAGTGTATGATTAAAATAATCTATCGCATTTCGGGTATCAACGTTCATGGTTTCTCTACTCCTCACGAAAATTACCATACCACCAATCAGCCCAAAGCAGATCCCCCGGCCGCGTTTAATTGAATTGGTGTCTAATGGAGTCAAGCGTGCTTTAACCTTGATAGTCGCTCCGGCTGGTTATGGAAAAACAAGCCTGGTGGCTGCCTGGTTGCAACATACTGGGCACCCTGCCGCCTGGTTGACCCTGCAGCCAAACGACCGGTCTAAAGAACGCTTCTTATCATATATAATTCACTCTCTCCAGAAAAATTCTCCCACAATTGGCCAAACTACCCTTGCTTTGCTGCAGACAGGCTCATTTGAAGCCGCCCTGATTGCGCTGATTAATGATCTGACGGAAGCGCAAAGGGATATCATCCTTGTATTGGATGATTACCACAATGTGGAAGAAGTTGAAATCAACCAAATCATTCAATACTTGATGGAAAACCGACCTTCCGGATTTCATCTCATCATCACTTCTCGAGTCTCACCAGCATTGAACTTGATTCGAATGAAAGCATTAGATCAGGTTCGCGAAATTGGATTAGCTGAGTTGCGTTTTTCACCATCCGAAGTTCGCGCATTTCTTGAAACCAGCATGGACTTATACCTTGAAAGCGGTGAAATTGATCGATTGGATCGGTTAACTGAAGGATGGCCGGTGGGTCTTCAGCTGGCTGCCCTGGCAATGGCAAGAAAACCAACTGGTTGGTCTACAGAAGTTGGAAAAGAACATATTTTTGAATATTTTGCTGAAGAAGTATTAATACGAGAAACTGAAGAAGTGCAACGCTTTCTGAAAATTACTTCTTTGTTTGATCGGTTTTGTGTTCCACTGTGTGAATATTTGCTGCAGAAAAACCTGGCGGTTCGGGTTCAACCAGATGAACCGAACGTCACGCAATTACTTGAATATATTAAAAAATCAAATTTATTTCTGATTTCCCTTGATCCTTCGGATAGCTGGTATCGATATCACGCCGTATTTGGAGATTTTTTGCGCCAACAGGTTCCTGAAAGCCAGGCGCAAGACTATTATTCAATGGCAAGTGAGTGGTTTAAGAACAACGATTTTCTGGATGATGCCATTCATTACGCTATGCATGCCACTGATTTTGAAAAAGCCGCTTTGATGCTTGAAAGTCATTATATTGACATGCTTCAACGCGGGGAACAAGCAGCAATTTTGGAATGGGTTTCCGGCATACCGGACTCAATCTTGACGCTTCATCCAAAACTATGGTTGGCCAAAGGGTGGTCATATATTATCTTATTCAATTCCACACAAGCAGAAGAATGCGCCCAAAAAGCAAAGCAATTGATCGCTCTTTCCGAACCAGATGAGCAATTAGAAGGTGAAATCAAAACGATGATGATCCTGAATAATATCTTTTCCGGAAAGGTCAATCAAGACATTGAGATTTCTTCAGCTTTTGTTTCATTGTCTGAAAAAGATCTTTTTTTGCATAGCCTTTTGCACTTTAACCTTGGTTTGCGAAATGTATTAATGGGTGAAACCACTCAAGCGGTCGAGCAATTTAACCAAACCATCCAACTGACAGAACAACTTAACAATCCATTGGTCGCAATCGTTGCTGGGGTTCAATTGGGAGAAACGCGGCAAATTCGTGGCGCTTTAGGTTTAGCTGAACGGACATTTCAAAAAGTGATTCACAGCGCAAAAACATCTCTGGGAGAACACACTTTTCTTTTGGGTATGCCCTTTGTCAGTTACTCCGATTTATTACGCGAAGAGAACCGCTTTGTTGAGGCTGAGGAATTTGCAGAACAGGGGATTAAATATTGCCAGCAATGGCAGCCAATGGCAAGTATGGATGGCTTGATTACGTTAGCGCGATTGAGAGCTGCGCAACACCGTTGGGCGGAATCAGATCAACTGCTAAATCAAGCCATGTTAATCGCCGAAAACAGTGATTCAGTGATAGATGATGGACTAATCGCGGTTCATATGGCGAGACTGGCCTTACTGGAAAATGAATTTACCAAGGCTAAGCAGATAATTCAAACCTACCAATTGGAAAAGGTCGAGAAAGAATCCTACTATTTCTTGCAGGAACTGATCTGGTTAGTACTTTGCCGGGCAGACCTTTTTGAAGCCAGGAATAATTCCTCATTAATTGAAAAGATCCAAAAAAAATTGGACCAATTGATCTTCGAGGCAGAACAACGCGAAAGGCTAAGTCCGCTCATTGAGGCTTTATTATTAAAATCTTATACCGCACACATGGCTGGAAGATACGATGATGTTATACATAGTCTTTCCCGCGCGTTTACACTGGGAGCGCAAAGTGGCTACTGTCGAATTTTCGCAGATGAAGGAAAACAACTTTTGGAGTTATTAGAGGAATATCAAAGCCAAATTCAAGCTCCAACAACATATTTTGACTCCATTTTAACCCTGATCCGTCGAGAAAATATGGATACCACTTGGGAAAATGCGGATGCAATCCCTGAGAATTTTATGCCTCTAACACGCCGTGAATTGGAAATATTATCTCTATTGGCATTGGGGAAAAGTAACCAGGATATTTCCGAAGAATTTGTTCTGACACTAAACACAGTGAAGAAACATGTATCCAATATTCTGGGTAAGCTTGGTGTTTCCAATCGTACTCAGGCGGTAATGTTAGCCAAAGAAAGAGGCTGGTTGGATTAGATATACTACTTTTTTACTCCTTTCGAGTGCCGACAAAAATCTCCCTGGCAGGTATCTTTTAAATAAGAAACCTTCCAGGGAGTTTTGATTTTGAATCTCTGGTTTTACTCAACTTATCGATTGGAGATAAAAGTGAATGACAAATCCCTAATATCTTTAGAATCGGTGACAAAAACTTACCAAACTGATGCTGGGCTATTTATGGCTTTAAAAAATGTAGACCTAAATGTTGAAGCAGGTGAGTTTGTCGCAATTGTGGGAAAGTCAGGTAGTGGAAAGACCACCCTGATCAATATGATTACCGGCCTTGATAAGCCTACAAGCGGAAATATCCAGGTTGGGGGAGCTTCCGTTCAAAAATTAAGTGAGAACCAATTGGCAGCCTGGAGAGGCGTGACCGTTGGGGTGGTCTTTCAATTTTTTCAACTGCTTCCCACATTGACTGCTTTGGAAAATGTGATGCTTCCGATGGATTTTTGTGAAACGCCGGCATTCAATCAACGTCGCGCGCGGGCAATGGAGTTACTAAGCCTTATGGAAATTGTCGATCATGCCAATAAACTTCCATCAAAACTCTCTGGAGGGCAGCAGCAGCGGGTTGCAATTGCCCGCGCCTTGGCTACCGATCCTCCTATCTTAGCGGCGGATGAACCAACCGGTAACCTGGATTCAAAAACCGCAGCGGCGGTATTTGCTCTTTTTGAGCGGTTGACCAATTTGGGAAAAACTGTATTGATGGTAACTCACGATCCTGACCTGGCTCGCAGAGCCGGACGGCAAATCCATATTGCTGATGGCAGGATCCTGGAAGATGTGAACGGTTCAAGGTAATGAGGTAAAAGATGATGACTCGTTGGAAGAAAGTTTATCGAGATCTTTGGAATAATCGTTCACGCACTATATTAGTTGTATTATCCATCGCCGTTGGCGTGTTCGCGATCGGAATGATTTCAACAACTTATCAAGCACTGACTTCTTCATTGGCCGAGCAATACGCCAATATGCTTCCTGCGGATATGATCATCCAAACTGCTCCAATGCTGGATGATGATTTTGTTTCCGCAATTAAACACATTCGTGGGGTTAAAAACGCTGAAGGTCGATTATCTGTCCCTTTGCGTATTTCTTTGGATGGAGAAGGGAAGACCTGGAGAGACTTGAATTTATATGCTCTTGCAGATTATGAAAATCAAAGCCTATTTCTGGTAAGGCAAGAAAACGGTACCTGGCCGCCTGAAAAGGGAGAAGTTCTGATGGAGCGTGCGTCAATGGACTTCATTGGCGTTAATCCTGGTGACCAAATACTGGTGAAAACCGCCGAAGGAAAGAAATATACCTTAACGGTTACCGGTAGCGCACATGATCTTTATCGAATCCCGCCAGTGATTGAAGGTTGGATCTATGGCTACGTTAGCATGGAAACCATCCGTTGGATGGGACAACCGGATGGATATAACGAATTATATGTTTCCACCGTTGAAAAGAATCGAGAAGCTATTGTTGAGATCAGCGATAAGGTGGCTGATCGAATTGAGGGAGTTGAATTACCCGTACTTCAAAAAACGTTACCAAATCGAAATGAACATCCATTGAATTTTATTATCAGCACAATATTGGCACTGCTTGGTTTATTGGCAATGTTATCTTTGCTATTGAGCCTGTTGTTGGTTGTAAACATCATCTCAGCGTTGATAGCACAACAGGAACGGCAAATTGGGATTATTAAAGCGATTGGTGGAAAGACCGGGCAAATTCTCCAGATGTACTTCGGAATGGTAATTATCTTGGGCTTAATGGCTTGCTTGCTTGCGATTCCGTTTAGCAATCTTGGCGCGCAAGCATTGGCAAGTTTTGTTGCGCACTTGATTAATTTCGATTCTCCGCGAGTAAACTTTACCTGGCAAGCATTTCTATTACAGTTGTCTGTTGGAGTATTGATCCCAATGTTGGCGGCAACCCCAGCAATCCTTGGAGGGGCAAGGGTGTCTCCAGCGGCGGTGCTAAGCGAGTACGGAATCAATCAAGTATGGAGTGGGTCGAGAATTTTGGATTCGGTGTTCCAACGCATTCCGAAAGCCTCGAGAGACTTGTTGCTGGCGCTGCGTAATCCGTTCCGGAAGCAAAAAAGGTTAATCCTTTCTCTGGTTACATTAACCTTAGCCGGGGCAATTTTTATGGGAGTTGTAAACCTGCGCACATCGCTAAATCATTCGCTCCATCAAATGCTCAATTTTTGGGGATATGACGCATGGATTATTACGGATGGTTTTTTTCAAAATGAGCGCTTGGTCAATACAGCAAGACTGGTAAATGGAGTAGAGCAGGTCGAAGCTTGGGGCTTTACCATTGGGCGGGTAGTACGGCCTGACGGCACTGAGAGTGATAATCTATACCTTCTTGCTCCACCAACGAACACAGAATTGATTAATCTACCCATTATTGAGGGACGCAAGATTTTGCCAGAGGATGACAACGCAATTCTGGTTTCTCCAGGTTTTCTGGCTAATGAACCTGGGTTGGGGATTGGAAGCAAGGTGGAAGTGAAAATTCGAGGACGCGAAGAAACTTATACCATTGTGGGCGTTTTAAACATGATGGGTAACAGTACCATCGGATATTTTACAATCATTGATTATGAAGATTTTTTACAGCAGGTACACAAATCCAATCGAGCCAACGCGTTAATATTCACCATGACACCTCGCGATTTGGAGAATCAACGGGCGATCACCAGTGCGGTTGAAAAAATTTATGACCGTAACAATATTGAAGTGCTATCGAATTTTTTGATCACTGAAGAGCGGGAAGAAATTGACGCTGCATTCGGCATTATTGTAGCCTTATTAATGGTAATGACAGTGATTCTGGCATTGGTGGGTGGATTGGGACTAATGGGAACCATGAGTCTTAATATTATGGAGCGAACCCGTGAGATCGGAGTAATGCGCGCATATGGTGCTTCCAGCAAAGCGGTATTTCGTGTAGTCATTATTGAGGGACTTTTGATTGGCATAATGAGCTGGATTTTAGCGCTTGGCTTTTCTGTTCCTATCAGCGTGCTGTTGGCAAGAAGTATTGGCTTATCTTTCATGGATTACCCAATGAGAGCCTCATTCTCTCTTGGGGGAGTATTAATTTGGGCGGCATTGGTGATTGTGATTTCGATTTTAGCCAGTTTATTCCCGGCCATGCAAGCAGTGCGTCTGACGGTTACACAAGTTTTAGCGTATGAGTAAATAGTGGAAAAAATGAAGGGCTGCCATGATCACAGCCCTTCCAAAAAATTATGCTTTCTTTTTCTTCTCCCTCACCGAGTAGACATACAAAGCAACCAGGGTGGCGACATAGGGCGCCATCGAGGCGAATTGGGAGGGGATATACTGTTGAAGCAAGAGGCCGAAGCCGTCGGAAAAACCAAAGAGCAGGGAGATGATGGCAATGCCCCATGGAGAACCGTTCACCAGGATGATCGCGGCCAGGGATATCCAGCCGCGTCCGGCAGACATATTTTCAGAGAAGAGAGTCACATATCCCAATGATAGGTATGCTCCTGCTAGGCCGCACAAAACACCACATAACAACAGGCTCCAGATGCGAATACGGGAAGTGCGGACACCGCTGGTGTCGAGGCAGGCAGCGTTATAGCCAGCGGCGCGCAAGCGTAAGCCAAAGGGAGTTTTGAATACCAGGTACACAATCGCTATAGTTGCCAATAAGGCGATATAAACGATGAGGTTCTGACCGCTTAAAATTTCTCCCAGGATTGGAATATCTTTTAAAAATGGAATATTGATCGCCGGTATCGAAACGATCCCAGGACCGGAAAAAGCACCCTTAACCTGGAATATCTGGCGCAGCATATATGTGGTTGCGCCGAGGGCAAACAAATTCAGACCGATACCGGTTACAAATTCATCTGTTTTCAAGACAACCGAGAAAAAGATGAAAATGATCGCCATGATTAAGGATCCAATAATGGCAGCCAGGATACCCATTTCCCAGGATTGGAAATAATATGAGCCTAAAACGCCAAAGAAAGCGCCGCCGAGCATCATCCCTTCCATGGCGATATTGAAAATCCCAGCGTAATATGTCAGTGTGCCACCTAAAGCCGCCAGCAGAATGGGCGTGGCGCCGGTTAGCATGCCATTAATTAAACCAATTAAAATCTTCATGCGCTTCGCTCCTTTGCTTTGCGGCGGGCAGCCGTTCGATCCATGAAGATATCCAGATATTCTCTGCCGGCTACGATGATCAGCACAATCGCGGCTTGCAGCACCTGGATGAATTCACTGGGTACGGCGGTGATTAATTCCATTCCTAACGCCCCGGTTTGCAGCGTGGCAAAGAACAGGCCATAAAGCACCGTAGCAATCAATCCATTATTTGCGACCATCGCGATCATTACACCGTCCCAGGCATAGTTGGCGCCGATCCCTTTCAAAAACCGATGTGGCCCGGCCATGATGACCAGCCCGCCAGCCAAACCCGCCAGCGCTCCGGTAAGCAGCATGACCGTCATGTAGTTCTTGTTAATATCACAACCGCCCAATCGGGCAAACAAAGAATTTTGGCCGGTGATGCGCCATTCATATCCGGCGGTTAGCCGGGTGAAGACAAACCAGACACCTGCGAAAGCCAAAAGCATAACAATTACACTGGAATTAAACTCGCCAAACTCAGGCAGCCATCCAGACTTGTTGATCAATGGAGTCATTGGAGAAAAGGCAGCCTGGTCATAGAATGGATAAGTAATTGCCCAATAAGTAAAGAAATCCGCGATCATATTGAGCATCAGCGTGGTAATGAATTCGCTCATGCCAAACCATTGGCGCAGTAGAGCGGCTATTCCTGACCATAAAGCTCCGCCCAACATAGCCAACAAAATCAGGAAGGGCACCATCAAAATCGGAGGTAAGTCCACATACAGGCCGCCAATGGTGGCAAAAAGTGCCCCCATCAGGAATTGCCCAGGTTGACCCAGGTTAACCGGACCGGAAGCAAAGGCAATCGATGCGGATAAACCAGTCAGAATTAATGGAACCGAATTTTGTAAAGTAGTAGCCAGAGAGAAGAAATCTCCCAGTGAGTAGCTGAATAGGGCGGCATAGGTCTCGAAAGGTTGGTACCCCTGTAAAGCCATGATCAGCGCGCCCAGCAGCATAGCCACGAAAATTCCGGAAATACCGCTAATGATTTTTTTATTCATCGGCTTTTTCCTTGCCTTCCAGCATTAGGATGCCAACTTCTTCCAGATTGGTCTGGTCCGTAGGCAGGTTTGCCACAATGGATCCGCGGTGTAGAACCAGAATGCGATCAGAAAGGCGGAACAATTCTTCAAGGTCGGCTGAGATCAACAAAATGGCGCGTTGTTCATCACGCATTTTAAGAATTTGCTGATGCACATACTCGATAGATCCAACATCCAGTCCGCGTGTGGGTTGGTCCAGCAGAACAAATGGGCTGTTGAGCAATAATTCGCGGCCTAAAATTACTTTTTGTTGGTTCCCTCCTGAAAGCGAGCGGAATGGATTATCCATGGAACCCATACTTACCGCGAATTGTTGCTCGATTTCCTGGGTGAATTTTTGCGTTGCCTCTTTCAGCATCAATCGTCCCCTCCAGCGAGTAAGCCGGGTGTTTAGGCGATGATGAGTCATGATGCTATTTTCGCGAATACTGGCAGTAACGCTTGCGCCCATTTTGCTGCGGTCCTGAGAAACGAAGGAGATCAATTTTCGGCGATCCAGAATAGGCAGGTTGGTGATGTCTTTGCCCTGGACGGAAATTTTCCCGCGGGTATGTTCTAGCAGGCCCATGATGGAGTTCACCAATTCAAATTGGCCGTTTCCTTCCACCCCGGCTACCCCGACAATTTCCCCGGCGCGCACCTGAAAATGAATATCTTTCAAAAAATGATGACCATTGTGATGCTCATGGTTGAGATTTTCCACTGAGAGGACCACTTCACCGGGATGGCCTTTCTCTGCTAAAGAGGTGAAAATGACTTCTCTGCCTACCATCATCTGGGCAAGCTCTCGTTTTGACGTGCTCGCAGTATCCACAGTGGCGATTTTTTGTCCCTTGCGCAATACTGTGGTGCGATCACTCAGCTCAATTACTTCATCCAGATGGTGAGAGATGAAGAGGATGGTGTGTCCATTCTCTTTTGATCTACTTAGTTCAGAAAAGAGCTGAGGGATTTCTTGGGGGGTTAAAACCGCGGTGGGTTCGTCCAGAATCAACACTGAAACGTTTCGGAATAACAATTTTAAGATTTCTACTTTTTGACGTGCGGCAACAGAAATGTCTTCAACTTTGGCGATGGGATTCAAGTTAAATTGAAACTCATCAATTTTTTGGGCAACTTGCTGCTGGGCTTTGGCCGCGTCTAAACGTCCAAAGAAGTTTTTCGGTTCCACTCCAAGCACAACATTTTCCCAAACGGTGTATTCAGGAATTAACAAAATTTCCTGGTGCACCATGCCGATTCCATTGGCAATGGCGTCACCAGGTTGTTTAAAGTGAATTGGTTTGCCGCGATGGATAATTTCACCAGCGCTGCGCTCTTCCATTCCATAAAGGACTTTCATCAACGTGCTTTTGCCGGCGCCATTTTCACCAACAATCGCGTGAATTTCTCCCTTACGAAAATCAACAGTTACATTGTCAAGCGCAACCAAACTGGGTGGAAACACTTTAACAATGTTGTTCATTTCAATAATGTTATCCACCACGGCAATGATCCTTTCGTTCCCGCGAGGCAACTATTCGCCGGTATAGCGTTCGATTACCAGGGTTCCGTCAATAATCTGCTGGCGGATTTCATTGACCTTGTCAATAGCGGTTTGCGGTAAGACCTGCTCTTGAGCGGCAAAATCTACATCTACGCCACCAGAAGCCAGACCGTACTCCAATACCTGGCCGGGTTGGTATGAACCGTCTTTAATGGTTTTGAACACATCGATAATTGCCTGACCAACGTTTTTGATATCGCTGGCAACTACATGGCCGGGGACAATGTCGTTTTGATTGGTGTCCACGCCGATAGCATACAGACCGCGTTCACCGGCTGCTTGCAGCACACCGATACCCGCCGCGGCGGCAATCTGGAAGACCACATCTGCTTTCATATCATAGAGCTGCAAAGCGGCTTGTTTACCTTTCGCGGTATCGTCCCACGATCCCAGATACTTGGTTTCCACTTTGATTTCCGGATCGATGGATTGTGCGCCATTGGTATAGGCAAATACAAAAGCCTGAATGACCGGGTCAACATCACCGCCCACAGCGCCGATCAGCTTGTCTTCATTGACATTGGGGATGTTTGTATCTAATGTGGTCAGCGCCGCGACAACACCCGTCAGGTAAGCGCTTTCTTCTTCAATGAAATCTACCGAGGTTATGGTATTCTTTTCATTTTGAACAACGGTATCCAGGTTGACGAAGATTTTTTCTGGATATTTATCAGCGTATTCCTTGAGCTGGTCTTCGAAACCGTAGGAAATCACAAAAATGACGTCTGCATAATTCACAGCCGCTTGCAAAGATGGCTCATATTGACCGGCATCAAAGTTACATTCGATAGTGCGGGTTTCCAGACCAAATTCAGCGGCAATCTGGTCCAAACCGGCTTTACCGGAATCATAGAAAGCATTGTCGCCTAAGGCGCCGTTGATCAAGTAAACTACTTTTTCGGTTTTTGGCTCCTCTGCTTTTGGCGCGCAGCCGGTGAGACTGACGACCAAAATGGCCAGCATTAAAACTACAAGCATTGACTTTCTCATTTTCTTCTCCTTAGTTAATTGTTATTCAATTCGATGTCAATATATTTTATCGAGATAATTGGCAGAAATGGTTTTGTTATTTTCACTTTGCTTTACGATGCAAGCTAATATTATTTTAACTACATTTAATCCAGAATAGATGTTAATTTAAGAAATCCTCACATTTTGTGAGGAAATCCCAATGTTTTTTCTGACGATGATTAATTATCCATTTCGCTGTACGAGTGAGTTGTGCTGTACTCATAACGATCAGCTCGATAGTGGCTGATCGTAGATTCAATCGCCTCGCCGTTTTCCAGATAAGCTGCCGTTCGGACTAACAAAATGGGGGCTGCCAATGGCACCTTAAGCAGTTCGACATGCAAATCAGTTGCTGCCACCGCGCTGACAGTGTGATGAATTTCAGCAATCATCAAATGGTATTCGGTCATCAATACGCTATATAGGGAATTGACACTGAAATCAAATTCTTCTATGCCCGGGCAAAATTCAGTAATAATAGTAGCTTCTTGAATACTGAAAGGTTGGCGATCTGCAAATCTTAACCGGGTGAGGGTAAGGCATGGGCTGCCCAGTTTATGTTGTAAGCAAGTCGGACTTGTTTCATCAATGATCCCCAGGTTCTGCTTAAGCACTTTAGATTGGGCTTTCATCCCTAAGTCTGTGATTTGTTGTGTGGTGCTGCAGTCAAGGTAGAATCGGCTGCGTTTTGTTCTATCCCGAATAAAAGTGCCCCGTCCAGAGAATCGCTCCAAGTAATTTTCATTCACCAATCTTGAAATTGCCTGGCGAATAGTCTGTCTACCGACTCCATATGCCTCACATAGTAACAATTCCGGAGGTAACATATCTCCGGGAGTCAGTTTTTCAGATTGGATAATATTGCGCAAATCGGTATAGACCTGGTGATACAGGGGCAGTGGACTGTTCTGGTCAGCCCGATTGATATTCAAGTCGTCAATGGAAATCGCCACTTTCATTAAAGCATCTCCGCTCTAAAGAATTGGGTACGCTCCTAATCTGCGTGCCGCTTCACATAATTTAACCACATTTTCTGCAGGAACGTCAGCCTGAATATGGTTGGATGGAGCTAATATGTACCCCCCATTTTTTCCCAGTAATTGAATTCGACGAGCAACCTCCAGTTCTACATCCTTAGCAGTGCCAGGTAATGCATGAGAAATATCAATACCCCCAATGAAGGAAATGTTTTTTCCGTAGGTTTGTTTTATTTTGGCATGATCGTTCGCCGGTAACGGTTCAAGAGGGTGCAGTACGTCAATACCAATTTCGATGAAATCGGGAATCAATTTTTCAATTGCTCCATCACTGTGGAGCATGATCTTAATATCTGGCCGGATCGAGCGGATTGTGTCTACCAGGCGCTCAAGGATAGGGCGAATGAATTTACGAAACAGCCGAGGAGAAATGATCAGGTTTTGATTTCCTGCGTAATCATCCCCGGGAAGTTCAATCATATCAACATGGGGTCCACATGCTGCCAGATAATTGGCAATGAGGCCATTTAATGTATCGGAGATTCGCTGCAATAAAGCCAATGCAAATTCTTCGTTTTCCATCATGTCGAACATAAAGTTTTCTGTGCCGCGCAGGTCACATGCGGTTTGAAAAGGTCCATGGGAAGTTACCATACGGGCAGCAAGAAAACACTCTGTCGAATTTCTTAAGAATTCAGCCCTTTCAGCGACTCCATTGACCCAGCGTGCATCATTGACATCCGGCCAGCGAACAAGGTTGTCAATTTGATCAATATTATTTGCGTGAGTCAATATTCCTTCATCCGCGTAATAATAAGGCACAGCTCGCTTCCAAATTTGACCATACCCATCTAAAAAAGTATTTGGATCAGATGTTTGCTCACTGGGACTGCTTGGAGAGTCTCCCGGATAAATATAACGAATATCTGTACCCAGTTTCTCAAGAAGTCGATCATCCATGTATGAGATATTGTGTCCGTGGCGGAATGGCTTCACCGGTTGATCCAGGTTAAGCAGACGAACCAGATTGAGATAAACTTCGTCCACCAAACCGTACGAGCCACCGCCTATAGCAATGGGTACTCGATCTGGTTCTTCGTGAGAAAGAGATACTAATACACGCTGTCTGGAAGTTAGTGATGTCATATATTAAACCCTACCCGGTATTAATTTGCGAATGTACGTACATTTATTTGTTGATTATAAAAGCCCCATAAATGGATGTCAAACAAAATGTGCTTTTTGTCACTAAATCCGATTTGAGGGTCAATTTTTATTGACAATCAGTAAAGGAATTCTGTATAATCTCATAAATGTACGAACATTCGTAGCAATTTCAGAGATAGAAGCGTGTAGTAAGGGTCAAGTTGTTTGGATTTTGGGTGGGATTTTATTATGCAGGAATTGGTCTGGATTTGCCATAAGTCTATTAATTGTAAGACCAAGAAGAAATAAGAAAAAAGAATATTTCAAAGGAGCATTTTATGCGTAAGATCACTATGTTGGGGACGGGGTTAATCGGCTCTTTTTATACCAGTACATTACTTGGAATGCGGAGTCGCGATGAAATCAAGATGGTTTGCGCTGGGACAATTGAAGAAGCCAAAGAATTTGCTGAAAAATATGGTATCCCTCGTTATTCAACCAGTATTTCTGAGGCAGTAAATGATCCTGAAACCGACCTGGTTGTAGTCGGTCTTCCCAATTTCCTGCACAAGACGGCAGTTTTAGAAGCTGCCAAAGCGGGAAAGGCAGTTCTTTGTACTAAACCCTTGGGGCGGAATGCAGCTGAAGCAAAAGAAATGCTCGAGGCAGTCGAGAAAGCGGGTATTTTCGCCGGTTACCTTGAAGATCTCGTTTACACCCCTAAAACGTTAAAAGCGCTAAATGCGGTAAAGAAAGGCGCATTGGGAAAAATTTTGTGGGCGCGTTCACGAGAAACTCACCCCGGACCGCATAGTTCCTGGTTTTGGAACAAAGAGTTGTCGGGTGGTGGCGCAATTGTGGATATGGGCTGCCATTGTATTGAAATTAGCCGTAATTTTATTGGAAAAGATGTTCGCCCTGTGGAAGTCATGTGTTGGGCGGATACCCAGGTTCATCCTATCGAGGCGGAAGATCATGCTGTTGGTTTAGTTAAGTATGCTACTGGAGCGATTGGCCAGTTTGAGGTGAGTTGGACATTCCGGGGTGGTATGGATTTGCGGGATGAAGTATCGGGAACAGAAGGCACTGTCTGGTTGAATCACTGGTTGCGCACGGGTTTCGAAATGTTTACAGCCGTTGGTCAGGAAGGTTATGTGGCTGAAAAAGCCGAAAGCGACACAGGCTGGCTTTTCCCGGTTGGTGATGAGGTCCATGCATTGGGTTATGCGCACATGTTTGCGGATATGTTAGATTCTCTTGAAAAAGGGGAGCAGCCAATGGAGACTTTCTACGATGGTTATATCGTTAACGCCATTGTAGATGCTTGCTACCGTTCTGCAGTGAGTAAGAAATGGGAGCCTGTCGAACTTGAAATATGGCGAGGAAGCACAATTGAAGAAGAGGGGCAACATCTGGTAGATTTCGATGAGAAGTACTTCTTAATAAAAGAGGAAAAGATGCCAGATGGCAAAACCAAACTGATTCTCAAAGAAAAACAAAGCGGTCAAATAATTCAAAAAACGATTAATTAATGTTAATCCCATCACCGGAGGCTAGATTCTCAGCCTCCGGTGAAAAATCAGCACTTATGTTTAAAAAAGACATAAGTTATTAATTTATAAACACAACTTATGTATTTTATTGGCTAAAGATGTGTGCTAAACTAATTATTAAGTTTTCCTCAGAGCAAAAGTTGAAAATTTTATAATCAAAGGACAAACACATACTGATATGACCGAGACCAATAATGCCAGCAAACCGGTAAGTGATGTGATCCGTTCACCGTTTGTACTTGATTTACAACAGGGTGAAATTATTCGCACGCTCAGGCAGCGCCAAAATATATCACGCCCTGAGGTAGTAAGGATCACTGGTTGGTCCAGGGCAAAAGCAACTTTGGAGATCAACCGGCTATTGGGTATGGGTTTGATAAAAGAGATTGGAGAAGGTCCTTCCGAAGGTGGTCGCAGGCCGCGACTCTTAAGTTTGAATAATGAGCTTGGCTATTTGGTTGGTGTGGATATTGGTGCCACCAGCATTGATGTTGCCCTGGCTGATTTTTGCGGCAAGGTAATTGAAATCGCTTCAGAGCCTACTGATGTGCGGTTTCCTCCGGAGATCGTGCTGGGAAGATGCACAGAAATCATGCTTGAGTTGCTGAAAAAGAATGGAGCTACACCGGAAAAGGTGTTGGGTGTTGGGGTTGGTGTACCAGGACCGGTTGAATTCTCAAAAGGGATCCTGGTTGCTCCTCCTTTGATGCCAGCCTGGGAAGGCTATTCAATTCGAAGCTTTTTTCAGCAAATTGTACATTCAGCATTAATTGTGGTCGACAACGATGTAAATATTATGGCAAATGGGGAACTGCGTGTAGGTGATGCGCGGGGAATCGACCATTTCATTTTTATCAAAATTGGAACCGGTATTGGCGCGGGTGTTGTATCAAATGGAAGAATACACCGCGGGGCAAGTGGTTGTGCTGGCGATATTGGTCATATCAGCGTTGACAAGAATGGACCAGTTTGCCGTTGTGGAAATATTGGTTGTCTTGAGGCAGTAACCGCAGGTCCGGCGATCGCGGACGCAGCCACCAAAGCAGTTCAAGCCGGAACCAGTCCGGTTCTTGCCCGAATTTATAAAGAACGCAATGGTGAACTGCGCGCAGAAGATGTCGGCGCTGCAATTCGGGAGGGGGATCGGGCTTCTGTTGAAATTGTTCAGAACAGTGGGAAGATTATCGGAGAGACATTGGCAAGCCTGGTGAACTTTTTCAATCCCAGTCATATCATTGTGGGTGGCGGGGTTACGCAGCTGGGCGACCAATTGCTGTTATCCATTCGCCAGGCGGTCTTAAAACGGTCACTTCCCCTGGCAACCCGACACCTGGTGATCAAGTATTCTTCGTTGGGATCAAAAGCCGGCATTATGGGAGCGATTTTCTTAGCGCAAGACCATCTGATTTGGGTGATGAATTGAACCATAACCAAGTTGGTTTTTCAATAATACATCATCTAAGAAAGTATGAATGACAACATAAACCATTGATTCTTCACAAAACCAGGAGGTGAATAAAAGGGAAACTCATATTTCAACCGTCTCAACCATGACAGTAGAAAACTAAGATAATTTGGAGGATAAGACATGTTTAATCAAGTTCGTCGTTTTCGGTCAATCCTGATCATTGTTTCAATGATCCTGATTGCCTCGATGGTATTGGTAGCGTGCGCTCCTCAGGCTGCTGAACCTACTCAGGCACCCGCTGAACAACAGCCAGCGGAAGCCACACAAGCACCTGAAGCTCAGCCAACCGCAGCATCGGCTGAACCAGAGAAGAAAGTGTTCACGATCGGTATTTCGAACCCATTCATTTCGAGCGAATATCGCACGCAGATGATTGCCGAGCTGATCGAAGTGAACAAAGAGTACATGGATCAGGGCATCACCACCGAATTGGTAATTGAATCAGCCGACACGGATGTAGCTGGTCAAATTCAACAGCTGCAGAACCTGATCAACAAGGGTGTGGACGCGATCCTGGTCAATCCTGGTGATGTAAATGGTTTGAACGCGACGCTGGAAGAAGCGGTAGCCAAAGGCATCATCGTGATCTCAGTGGATCAGGAAATTGGCGCGAATGGCGTATACAACGTGGGTATTGACCAGAAGGAATGGGCCAAGACCAGCGCGAAGTGGTTGGCGGAGAAATTGGGCGGTACCGGCAACATCGTGCAAATCGAAGGCTTCCCGGGACATCCCGCGAATGTAGCGCGCATGAACGGCGTGGCCGAAGTATTGGCTGAGTACCCGGACATCAAAGTATTGGCGACCGACACTGGCAAGTGGGATGAAGCCACCGGCCAGCAGGTGATGTCGAACTTCCTGGCGTCCTTCCCGAACCTGGATGGATACTGGACGCAGGATGGTATGGCGATTGGTGCATTGCAGGCCGTAATGGCAGCCAACCCGGCGAAATACCCGGTAGTGGTGGGTGAAGGTCGTTGCCAATTCATCAACCTGTGGCAGGAAGTACTGCAAACCAACCCCGATTTTGAGACCATTGCTGTAGCGAACCCGCCAGGTGTATCTCCGACTGGTCTGCGCATTGCCGTCAATATGCTGATGGGCAAGCAGGTGGATGAGAGCAAACTGACCGGCGAGTATGGTCGCATGTTCACCATCCCGGTGCCGATTGTGGTTACCAAAGACAATTTCCAGGAAGCTGTGGATATCTGCGCTGACAAGCCGGATGCCTACTTGCTGGATGGCATTATGACCGATCAAGAAGTTTTGGACAACTTCTTTGTCAAAGAAATGGGTGAAATGGAACCCTTCACGATCGGTATTTCGAACCCATTCATTTCGAGCGAATATCGCACGCAGATGATTGCCGAGCTGATCGAAGTGAACAAAGAGTACATGGATCAGGGCATCACCACCGAATTGGTAATTGAATCAGCCGACACGGATGTAGCTGGTCAAATTCAACAGCTGCAGAACCTGATCAACAAGGGTGTGGACGCGATCCTGGTCAATCCTGGTGATGTAAATGGTTTGAACGCGACGCTGGAAGAAGCGGTAGCCAAAGGCATCATCGTGATCTCAGTGGATCAGGAAATTGGCGCGAATGGCGTATACAACGTGGGTATTGACCAGAAGGAATGGGCCAAGACCAGCGCGAAGTGGTTGGCGGAGAAATTGGGCGGTACCGGCAACATCGTGCAAATCGAAGGCTTCCCGGGACATCCCGCGAATGTAGCGCGCATGAACGGCGTGGCCGAAGTATTGGCTGAGTACCCGGACATCAAAGTATTGGCGACCGACACTGGCAAGTGGGATGAAGCCACCGGCCAGCAGGTGATGTCGAACTTCCTGGCGTCCTTCCCGAACCTGGATGGATACTGGACGCAGGATGGTATGGCGATTGGTGCATTGCAGGCCGTAATGGCAGCCAACCCGGCGAAATACCCGGTAGTGGTGGGTGAAGGTCGTTGCCAATTCATCAACCTGTGGCAGGAAGTACTGCAAACCAACCCCGATTTTGAGACCATTGCTGTAGCGAACCCGCCAGGTGTATCTCCGACTGGTCTGCGCATTGCCGTCAATATGCTGATGGGCAAGCAGGTGGATGAGAGCAAACTGACCGGCGAGTATGGTCGCATGTTCACCATCCCGGTGCCGATTGTGGTTACCAAAGACAATTTCCAGGAAGCTGTGGATATCTGCGCTGACAAGCCGGATGCCTACTTGCTGGACGGCATTATGACCGATCAAGAAGTTCAACAATTCTTCAAATAGGCAATAAACCATGACGCTTTCTGCCCAAAATATTATCAAGCGATATGGGGGCGTTGTAGCCCTCTCGGATGGAAACCTGGATGTATTTCCGGGTGAAGTCGTAGCGCTGATTGGGGCAAATGGAAGCGGAAAAAGCACGCTGAGTAAAGTCATCAACGGAGTAGTTGTCCTCGATGGAGGGCAACTACTCCTCGATGAGAAACCCGTGAATTTCTCTTCCCCTCAGGCTGCCAAAGATTTGGGCATCTCCACAGTCTTTCAAGAGTTAAGCCTGATTCCCCAAATGAGTGTTGCGGAAAATATATGGCTGGCCCGCGAACCGCTGTTGGTTGGCGGCCTGGTCAATAAAAAAGCGGTCTGGAGTCAGACTGAAGAACTTCTTTCCTTGTTTGAAGGAACTTATAAATCCAAATTAAAACCAGATTCGGTGGTTGGATCACTGCCACCCGATGAGAAGCAAATCATTGAAATATTGAAAGCAGTCAGCTTTAATCCAAGAATTCTGATTTTGGATGAAGCAACCGCCAGCTTGGACAGCCGTCAGGTGCAGAGGTTATTCGAGTTGGTCCAAAAATGGAAACAAGAAGGCAAGGCTATTGTCTTTATCTCTCACCGAATGGAAGAAATTTTCCAGATTGCTGACCGGTATAGTGTCTTACGGAACGGAAAAACGGTTGGCGCTGGATTAATGAGTGATATTAATGAAAGAGCCTTGGTAAACCTGATGATTGAAGAAGCGTCGGTATTCAACCATGCTCGAAAAAATCAGGCTTCCTTGGACGCAGCAAACAAAGATGTTTTACTAAACATAGAGGACTTGAAAACAGATGTTTTAAAAGGAGTAAGCCTTTCTCTTCGTGAGGGTGAATTGTTGGGAATAGGAGGATTAATGGGCCAGGGGCAGCGTGATTTACTTTTGGCTTTGTTCGGTGATATCCCTCACTCCGGTAAAATTTCTCTTAAAGGAAAATTAGTTCATTTCCACCACCCCAAAGATGCCATTAAACAAGAAATCGCTTTAGTTCCTGGCGATCGTGCAAAAGAGGGCTTATTGTACATTCGCTCAATTTTAGAAAACATGCTGCTACCTTCCTGGCGCGAATACGGATTTCCTTTGAGAATCCGATCTGCTCAGAAAGATGCTACCAGGGTTTCTTCTAGTCTAAGCTTAAAGATGTCGGGATTAGACGCGCCCGTAAGCAGTCTTTCAGGTGGAAACGCGCAAAAAGTCGTTATTGGAAAGTGGTTAAAGCGTAAACCACAATTGTTGTTACTTGATGATCCCACAAAGGGCGTGGATGTGGGCACGAAAGCAGAATTTTATAATCTGCTTACCCAATTATGCGAAGAAGGAAAAACCATCATCTTCTATTCCAGTGATGATGAGGAATTGATTGGACTTTGTGACCGCGTTCTTGTAATGCACGACGGAGTTATTCGGACTGAATTAAGTGGTGAAAAATTAAACAAACAAAACCTGATCGCTGCCAGCTTGGGTTCGGTTAATGGGAGTGAGCTATGAGACGATCACCTTGGGAATCGTGGTTGGCAAAGTATCCAGCATTATTTGCGATGATCTTCCTGGTAATTGCAATATCAGTCAATCTCATCCTGCAACCGAATTTATTTGAAGGAGATACGCTGAATAGCAATATGCGGGTTTTCCTCCCGATGATTATTCTGGCGGTTGGCCAGGCAGTCGTTATCTTGAGCGGTGGGATTGATATTTCAGTAGGTGGTATTGTCTCAATTGTGAATGCCATTTTGGCCACACGTGTGGGGTTAGAAGGTTCCCCTGAAAAAATGTGGCAGTTCGTGTTTATCTCCATTTTAGTTGGGGTAGGGGCTGGTGCATTAAATGGCTTCTTTATTTCAGTTCTGAGATTGCAACCAATTATTACCACGTATGCATCTGGTTTTCTATTTGCCGGGATCGCATTATTCATCCTGCCTCAACCTGGTGGGGGTATTCCTTCAGATATTTCTGCTCTTTACCGGACGACCCGTCCGCTCGGACTTCCATTAGCGTTTTATATCATTGGGGTCTTATTGTTAGCCTGGTGGTATATTCGCTCTTCACGTTATGGTCGCTTCATCTATGCTGTAGGTGGTAAAGCCGAAGCGGCATACGAAACAGCAGTACCAGTAACATTAGTTCAATTTAGCACCTATGTAATTTCCGGATTGATGGCAGCATTATCCGGGATCGCCATTACGATGCTGGTTGGTTCTGGAAACGCTGAAATTGGCAGCCAAATGACGCTAAATTCAATTACAGCTGTGGTCATAGGCGGAACAGCGATGAGCGGTGGAATCGGCGGGGTGGTTGGTCCCATAATTGGTGCAATAACGTTAGGCTTGATCCAAAACATAATCTCATTTGCTAACATAGATACTTGGTGGACCACGTTTGTCAACGCTTCCATTATTGTAGCCGCATTGGCTGCTCCAGGTCTGGTTAGTTTGTTTGGGAGGAGGCGGTCATGAAGAAGTTTCGCATTTCCCCGCCTTTGGCGGCTTTAATTCTGGCGATTGTCCTCTTCCTGCTGAGTGGTTTGTTACCAAATGGTTATGGCAGTGATGTGGATGTCGCCATTGCGCAGGCCACTAATATTTTACGCCTTTCGGTTTTCTTGGGAGTCATCGCGGCCGGTCAAACACTTGTTATCATCAGTGGATCAGAAGGTATCGACCTTTCTGCTGGTTCGGTAGTTACCCTCTCCGCAATTCTTACCTACGTCATGGTTTCTGGTCAAAATGATAAAGTGCTGCTGGCTTTGCTGGTGGCCCTGATCGTTGGCGCGATAATCGGTTTCCTAAATGGGGTGGGGGTCACATTCTTAAAGATTTCTCCTTTTGTAATGACCCTGGGTATGTCTGGGGTGGTCACCGGATTGATCATTATCATCAATCATGGCAACGTGAGTGGAAAAGTTGCTCCAATTATGACCCAATTGATTGCCCGACCGTTGGTATTCGGAATTCCGGGCGCCATTATCATCTGGGCAATCTTTGGCACACTGATGTGGCTGCTCTTGGAGCGAACTACCTTTGGAAAGAATCTGTTTGCCATTGGGGTAAATCGTACCACTGCCAAACTTTCGGGCGTCAATGTTACTTGGATGAATCTCGCTGCGTATTCACTGGCAGGCGCGTTGGCCGGTTTCGGGGGATTCCTTGTTGTGGGCAATACCGGCGTTGTGTTTATTGCCTTGGGCCAGCCGTTCTTGTTCCCATCCATTGCCGCGGTTGCAGTAGGGGGCACCTTACTCTCAGGCGGCAAAGGCAGCTATTGGGGCACAATGGCGGGCGCGATTGTGCTTACTTTGATAACCAGTTTACTAACCACCATGCAAATGCCCGAATCGGTACGCCGTATGGTGTTGGGCGGCACTTTGCTTTTGCTGGTTTCCATTTATGGTCGCCAAAAAGCCTTGCGCCAATAAAGTATTTTTTTGTGATTGGAAAATAATCCAATTTCATTGTCAAATCCCGTTGAAAATTATGAAAAATGGCTTAAAGAAAAGTAATAGAAATGAGGAAAATTGAGATGGCAACAACCCTAAATAGCAAAACCATTACTCTCAAGCAATTAGCAAAGACCATCGATCACTCTCTGCTGAAACCAGAATTAACCGAAGCTGATGTGATCGTTGGATGTGAATTAGCCAAAAAATATGATGTCGCATCAGTCTGTGTAAAACCATTCTATGTAAAACTTTCAGCCGAACTGCTCAAAGGTACGGATGTTGCAGTTGGTACAGTTATTGGCTTTCCACATGGTAATTCCACTTTGGAAATTAAAGTCGCTGAGGCAAAGCGGGCGGTTGAAGATGGAGCCACAGAAGTGGATATGGTGATTAATATTGGCGAGATGCGCTCTGGACACTACGACTATATTCGTGAGGAAATTAAATCGGTTGTCGAGGCGGTAAAAGGCAAAGCGTTGGTAAAGGTGATTCTGGAAAATGCTTATTTGACCAAGGAAGAAATTGCGATTGGTTCAAAATTGACCGAAGAAGGTGGCGCGGACTTTGTCAAGACCTCCACGGGCTATGCTCCTACCGGCGCAACGGTTGAAGATTTGCAATTAATGCGCAAATCGGTCAGTGATAAAGTGCAGGTTAAAGCCGCGCAAGGTGTGCGTACATTGGAATCAATTCTCCAGGTGATTGACGCGGGGGCGACACGTGTGGGCGCCACTGCGACTGCGAAAATCCTGGATGATTTTGCGAATAATCGATCAAGCGGGGAGGATGATAATGCCAGCGGATCTGACTACTAAAGAAATAAAAGTTGGTATAGCCGGTACTGGTTTCATTGGCCCAGCCCATTTAGAGGGATTGCGGCGGAACAATGTTAAGGTAATCGGCTTGGCAGAAAACGGCGAGGAATTGGCGCGCAGCAAAGCGTACGATCTGGGGATTGAACGCGCATATGGTTCATTGGAAGCCATGCTGAACGACAAAGATATCGATGTTGTTCATCTTGCCACTCCAAATAACCTGCATTTTCCGCATGCCAAAGCTGCACTATTGGCTGGTAAGCATGTTGTCTGCGAGAAGCCTTTAGCTATGAATACCCAAGAATCAGCCGAGCTTGTGAAGTTAGCGAAAGAGACTGGGTTGATCAACGCGATAAATTTCAATCTACGTTTCTATCCCATCTCTCAACACGCCCGTGCCATGGTCCAATCAGGACAAATCGGCAAAATCTATAGTATGTATGGTTCTTACTTACAAGATTGGCTGTTATTGGAAACCGATTGGAACTGGCGCCTGGAACCCAACCTGGGAGGAACTTTGCGGGCAGTGGCGGATATCGGCTCGCATTGGCTGGATCTGATGACCTTTATTTCTGGGTTGCGAATTGAATCAGTAATGGCTGATTTCAAGACTTTCTTGCCCATCCGCAAAAAACCCACCAAACCAGTTGAAACCTACACTGGCAAACTGCTTACTCCGGAAGATTACGAAGACAAACCCATCCATACCGAAGATTACGCGTCGGTTCTGCTGCGTTTTGAAGATGGCGCTCGTGGAGTGCTGACTGTTTCTCAGGTGAGTGCCGGCCGAAAGAATCGTCTGTCGTATGAGATTGACGGCTCAAAGTCTTCACTCGCTTTTGTATCTGAGCGCCCGAATGAGTTGTGGATTGGTCATCGTGACCGACCTAACGAGCAACTGCTTAAGGATCCTTCGTTGCTTTTACCAGAGGCCAGGGAAGTCAGCAGTTATCCAGGTGGGCACAACGAGGGTTTCCCGGACACCTTTAAACAGATTTCTGCCAAGGTGTATCAATACATACGGAAAGGCGATTTTTCTGCCACACCCGATTTTCCCACGTTTGCGGATGGACATTACGAGCTTCAATTGTGTGAATCGATTGAGAAAAGCGCTAAAGAAGGCCGTTGGATTAATGTGGATTAGTCTCTAATTGGAGGAAACCATGAAACTGGGATTATTTACTGCTGCATTTCCGAGCTATTCATTGGAAGAAGTTGCCAAATGGGCTACCGAGAATGGATTTGAAACCCTGGAAATCGCCTGCTGGCCGATTGGTAAAGCCAACCGACGTTACGCGGGGGTGACTCATATCGATGTGTCTGAATTAACACCTGAAAAGGCAAAAGAAATCCTGGCCATGCTGAAGAAATACAATTTACAGATCTCATCATTGGGCTATTACCCCAATCCGCTTCACCCAGACCCTGAACATCGTGAAATGGTTGTTGGTCACTTAAAGAAAGTGATCCTGGCGGCTGAGATGCTGAATGTTGAAGTTGTAGGAACTTTTGTCGGCAAGGATAAAGACAAAACAGTGGATGCCAATTTCGAAGTGTTTGAAAAAGTTTGGCCGCCCATTGTGAAATTCGCTAAAGAGCATGGGGTGAAGATTGCCATTGAAAACTGTCCGATGATTTTCAGTTACGATGAATGGCCGGGAGGGAATAACCTGGCCAGTACCCCGGCCATCTGGCGACGCATGTGGGAAATTATCCCCGACGAGAATTTTGGCTTGAATCTGGATCCGTCGCATTTGGTGCTGCAAATGATTGATTACGAGCGTGTGGTACGCGAATTCAAAGATCGTATTTTCCATGTTCATGCAAAAGATTTGATGATTGACCGCGAAGGTCTTTATAATCATGGAGTTCTATCCCAGGGTATGGGCTGGCAGGTTCCACGTTTGCCCGGGCTTGGAGATATGGATTGGCCAAAATTCATCGCTGCCCTTTATCAACACGGCTACAATTCTTTCATCAGTATTGAGCACGAAGATCGCGCGTTTGAAAAGACGGATGAACTGGTCAAGAGTGGTTTCTTGATCGCACGCGATGTGCTGCGCCCATTGATTCACTAAAACATCAAAGTATCTTTGAAAATATGTAAAAGGATAGATTGTGAAGAAATACTATATCGGCTGTGATTTAGGCGGTACCAACTTACGCGCGGGGTTAGTCAACATCGAGACTGGAGAAATCTCTACCTTAACCAGTGTGGCAACCCTGGCTCGCGAAGGACATGATGCGGTCATGGCGCGTATGGTGGATCTGTTCCGCAATGTGCTTGAAACAACCGGTATTAGCGCTGATCAATTGGGCGGCATAGGCATTGGTGTACCGGGTGTGTTGGACCTGGAAAAAGGAGAAACTTTGTTCCTTCCCAATTTGCCCGGTACCTGGCCGCATGTTCCCCTGCGCGACACGGTATCAAAGGCCATGGGTGTGCCGGTAGGGCTGTTGAATGACGCCCGTTCCATCACTTATGGCGAGTGGCGTTTTGGCGCTGGTCGCGATGTAGATACAATGGCATGCTTTACACTGGGTACCGGGGTGGGTGGTGGTCTGGTGATTAATAACCGGTTACACCTCAATCTGGGCGGTACTGCCGGCGAACTAGGCCACCAAACTATTGAACCCAACGGGATGATGTGTGGCTGCGGAAATCGCGGCTGCTTAGAGGCTTATGCTTCGGCTTCGGCAATGACTACCCTGGCGATCAAAGCCGTTACCCAGGGGTTGACCACGATCATAGGGCAGATGGTGGATTATGACCTCAATAAAATCAACCCTGAACTGATTTATAAAGCCGCGCTTGAAGGGGACGAAATTGCCAATGATATTTTCAAAGAAGTTGGCTTTCGTTTGGGATTGGCTATTGGAAACATTATTGTATCGGTTGGCCCGCGTAAAGTTGTGATCGCGGGAGGTGTTGCCAAAGCGGGGGATTTAATCCTGAATCCGATCCGCCAAACCTTGAAAGAGCGGGTGTTTGTTACGCATTTGGATGGAATCGAAATTGTTCAGGCGGAGTTGGGTAACAATGCGGGCGTTATGGGTGTGGCCATGTATACGGCAGAACACGCAAAGTAGACCAATTAAGAACAATAGATAAGACTCAAGCTGGTTGGGATTGATAACCAACCAGCTTTGATTTTATATTAAAATAAGATTATTCGATCAAATATATTAAACTTTCGAAATTTTTATTCGGAGGGGTTTCAATTTGTTAAAATTTTCTGCTTCAGATAAGTCCAGGAATATCAGTGTTGGTTTAATGGTCGCGGGTGGAATTTTGCTAGTGTTAAATATTATTCTGGGTGAAAAGGTAAACCTTTCTTTGCCTTTTGTTTTCATTTTTTTAGGAATGGCAGTGTATCTGCTAACTTTCGCATTATCTCGAAAATGGCATTGGACTTTTGGTTTGTTTATACCAGGGTCAATGTTAATTTCATTGGGTTTCATTTTCTTTATTTTTGTGATCACCAGCGATTGGGGTTCTTGGGCTTATGCCTGGTTATTGGTAGTCGCGGCAGGGGGGTGGGGTCTGGCTTTAGCCGGTTGGTATGGCCAATGGCGTCAACCAACCCTGTTAATAGGCACATTGGTCGGTGTTTTTGGGCTGATCTTATTTGTTTTATTTGGCGCCATTGCCGGTGGGCAGGTAATCCGCTTTATGGCTCCCGTTATTCTGGTTTTGGGGGGGCTGGCTTTACGTTGGCTTCCCTTAGAAGATATTCTGCCTGAAAATTTGATTCGCTGGATGAACATCTCCAAAACTGATCAATCAATGATCAATTCCATTTCAGGGGAACCTCTATCTTCTGGATTAGTTGAGCCATTAAGTAGCCGTGAATTTGATGTGTTGAAATTGATCAATGCTGGCTTATCAAACCCAGAAATTGCTGCTGAATTGGTTGTGGCACCCAGTACAGTGAAAACGCATATCAACAATCTGTATGGGAAATTAGGCGTGCAGAATCGCGTACAAGCCATTCAGAAAGGCCGGGAGTTGGGTTTATTCGAATAAAGCCGTTATCAGTATTTAACCGCGTTCATCAAAGTAGTATTCCTACTTGTTATGATTGCGTTACTGTTAAAGCCCAAAGGGCTGCGCGCTCCAACTCGCCATTGCCTAAGGGCCCTTCTGTACCCAGCACCAAGAAACCTTCCGGCGCAATGACCATTTCTCCACCTTTTCGGGTCATACGTTTGGCAATGGGCTCGGCAGCATATCCAAAGAATTTCACCATGATTTCCAAAATACGAGAATTGACGGTGCTTAAATCCGCCCGGGTGTCAAATGCTGCCACTTTCACACCCTCAAGGGATTGTCGACCAAGCCCATTCAAAAAGGATTTTATTGCTGGGGTAGGGCTAAAGGCGCGCGTAGGTGAACCCACAAAGAGGTAATCCAATCCTTCCAATTGTTCGGGATTAACCTCTGAGATTTTAACCACACGTACATCACCTTGCGATGTTATTGCATCCCCAATTGCCTGGGCGATTTTCGCCGTGTTGCCAAATACCGAATCAAAGACAACCAATGCTTTCATTCTATACTCCTTAACTGGATCAGGTCATCAACGGACATAATAATTGGTTACGAATGACAATCATAGAGATTTGAAGGGAGATGAACACTCCTGACTGATGATTTCTATTGATTGATTAATCAAATTATGTGCACTACTGGTATCTGAGTAGATTGCTAAACAATATCATAACATGTTTACCAGTTGTAGAAATTTCTTCCAAAGGCAACTTTGGGTAGCAAAGACAAGTTGTTTGATTTTTCGGGTGATTGTGTATGCAAAATCGTTGTATGAATCATTGATATTTTGATGGCCTAAGTTGATGGAAAATTGAATCAACCCCATAGGTAATGTTAGGTAAAATTTTGAGAGGCCGCCAATGTAGTATTGAAGGCCTCTCTTGAGATCAATCTTGCTGTTTTTCTTGTAGTCTTTCTTTTACGGCTTGCAGTTGAGTTTCCAACCAGCTTTTCTCAGATTCCAGCCAGCTTTTCTCATCTTGGGGATAGGCAGGATGCAAGCGAAAAATCCCACCTGGCCTGGTTCCCCGTCCCCAAAAATGAGCTCCCTGCCGGCAGGGTCCCATTCCCCTGCCCATAGGACCGCTTCCAAAGGGTCCGGTTCCGTCTCTTGCGGGCATGATTATTCTCCTTTCTTTTTTATGTCCACTTTTTCAATCAGATCAGAAATGATTCCACGCACTTTAATCAACTCTGCATACCATATCTCAAGTGCTTCCTGCCCTGTGTTAGTTACCTGGTAAATGCGTCGAGGAGGACCTTGGGTTGCGTCATTATCCCAAGCTGATTCAATCCAGGTCAAATCCTCCATATCCCGAAGCGTACGATACACTACGCTTGGATGAATTGAACCCATTCCCCATTTTTCAAGATCTGTTAGCAAAGGATAACCATGGCTTGGTTGTTGTTGAAGAAGGATGAGTAAAGCGGGTTCCAGGAGTGAAACAGTCAGTGGGGTATGTCGTCTGCGGCCTCTTCCCCGACCATCTTCGCCCATTGCCCATCCGCGTCGTTGTCTTGGCATCTAATTACTCCTATTAATGTTGATTTGTAATTTGAGCATAGCAAACTATTCTATTTATGTCAATAGATTTTAATAGAATTATTGTGAATATAATGGGAAAAAAGTATGCAAGAACCATAATATATACTATAATATTAGTAATTACAAGGATGAGATAAGTAGATTTTTGCTAGCCAAACGATTATTTTTATAATTCCCGGTTTGTTCTTACGGAGGTTTTGCTTGCCAACGGTAGATTTCAATATGATGGGTTCAAAAGATCCTGAACCAGCAGAGATTCTCGTGGGGCGTAATTTACGTGAAATTCGTTCCCGGCAGGGTTTATCTCTGCGCGCTTTGGCTGACATCAGCGGTCTAAACATCAACACATTAAGTCTGGTGGAAAATGGAAAATCTTCACCCTCAGTGAGTACCTTGCAACAACTCGCGCAGGCGCTTGATGTGCCAATCACCGCGTTCTTTGAGACACCGGCAATAGAAGAACCAATTGTATTTACTTCAGCAAATCAGCGGCCTGAAACCCGGTTTGGCAGCACACAGATGCAAAACTTGGGAAAACATTTTGCCGGGGATAAAGTGCAGCCTTTTGTTGTGCGTTTGCAGCCGGGAATGGGAAGTGGTGATCACATGATTGTGCATACTGGCTGCGAATTTGTTTATTGCTTGACCGGTACTATACATTACAGAATTGACCAGACAGATTATCGATTATCGACGGGTGATAGTCTGTTGTTTGAGTCGCACCTGCCACATTGCTGGGAAAACACTGGGAATGATACGGCAGAAATTTTGCTTGTCCTTTATCCATCTGATGAACATGAAGAACCAGGTGGTAGACATTTTTCACTTGAAACACTAAAAAGGGAGATCAATATGAAAATAGCTGTGATTACTGATGACGGGAAAACCATTTGCCAACATTTTGGACGCGCCCAATATTATTTGGTGCTAACCATTGAAGAAGGCAAGGTTGTTGATCGTGAAATGAGAAACAAAATGGGCCATTCTAATTTTGTATCTCAGCCCCACGCGGAAGAATCTCATGTTGCCGGACACGGTATGGACGCGTCTTCTCATAATAAGCATGTCAGTATGGCTGAGACGATCGCAGATTGTAAAGCCCTGCTTTGTGGAGGTATGGGCATGGGAGCTTATCAAAGTATGGTTCGTCTCGATATCAAACCGGTTGTGACGGATTACCGAGATATTGAGATGGCAGTTCAGGCATTTATAGATGGGAAATTGATCGATCACACCGAAATGTTGCATTAAAATCCGCTTTTAGCCTGCACCGCACAAACATTCTAAGAGGAACTCCTCATTATAAGATCATTTCCCGGTGCGACAAGACTTACACGTACCGGGAAATTTTTTAAAAACAATATACCGATATGAAGGGAAAGTAATGATTATTATTATCTCGGCTCAGGAACCAAACCTGGAAGGGGCGATCAATGAACGTTTTGGGCGTTGCCCATTTCTTATTAAAATAGACACCAGCAATAATCAATGGGAACCCTTCCAAAATCCAGGCATAAGCCAATCTGGTGGTGCCGGCGTAGCTGCGGCGCAGTTTGTCATCGATCAGAAGGTTAATGCCGTGATCAGTGGAGATTTTGGTCCCCATGCTGCAAACGCATTGCGTGCCTCGGCCATTGAGATGCGATTGTTTTCTGACAACATCTCAACGGTACAACAAGCGTTGGATGCATACAAGCAGGAATCGCTTCTGGCCTTTGGGCAAGATTGAGAGGGGACTTTCCTATGCGGATTGCGATAGCCAGCGGAAAGGGAGGTACGGGAAAAACAACGATTGCCACCAGTCTGGCGTTAAGCCTGGCTTCTCAATATGAGACATGGTATCTGGATTGTGATGTTGAAGCTCCTAATGGACATTTATTTCTACATCCAAATTTCACCGATCAGGTTCCCGCGGTGATTAAGATTCCACAAATTCAATCTGATCTTTGCACGCTCTGTGGCAAGTGTGTAGATGTATGCCAATTCCATGCATTGGCTAATATCGTTAAATCCATCATGGTATTTCCCCAGCTATGCCATGGTTGTGGAAGTTGCACGCTTAATTGTCCTCAGCAAGCTATTCAGGAAGTGGATGCTCCAATTGGAAAATTGGAGTCAGGAATTGCCATGGCTGGAATTCACTTCCAGCATGGCATGTTAAGTATTAGCGAACCTATGCCCACACCCGTGATCAGGCAATTAAAAAGAAGGGTGAATCCAGGAAAAAATGTGGTTGTGATCCTGGACTCGCCTCCGGGGGCATCTTGCTCAGTAGTTGAGACCTTGCGGGGTGTAGATTATGTATTGTTGGTTACTGAACCCACACCATTTGGGATCCACGACCTTTATCAGATGTTAGGAATTGTTCATGACATGAATATCCCAGCCGGAATGATTATCAACCGGGACGGAATTGGGGAAAAAAGTATGCAGAGTCAATTCGCGGAAATTCCCTTGCCCGTTTTACTGCGGGTGCCTTTTGATCGAAAAATTGCCAGCGGGATCGCAGCTGGCAAAACCCTGATCGAAATTGATCCTAAGTATCAACAAGTTTTTTCCAATCTATATCAGCAGATCGTAAATCAATTGAAAGTTGGAAACATATGTTGAATCGATCCTTCAAGGTTAAGCAGCTTGTCATTTTAAGCGGCAAGGGTGGCACAGGGAAAACCAGTCTGAGTGCAGCTTTCGCATTTCTCACCCGGAAAAGCCAAATCCCCGCTTTGGTAGTGGATGCAGATGTAGATGCTGCCAACCTTTGCCTGATCTTGACACCGGAAAAGACCGAAGGTCATGAGTTTTGGGGTGGTTCAATCGCGCAAATTGATAGCCAGCGCTGCATTGCATGTGGAGATTGTGGGCGGGTGTGCCGGTATGATGCAGTTGTTCCAGGTTTTGAGGATGGGGGCGTATTCAGCATCGATCCTATTGCCTGTGATGGCTGCGCTGCCTGTGTTTTCGCCTGTTCTCAAGATGCGATTCAGATGGTTCAGCAACAAGAGGGATATTGGTTTCATTCTCAAACGCAAATTGGAGAACTGTTTCATGCTGAATTATTTCCGGGTAGGGAGAATTCAGGAAAACTGGTCACATTGATCAAGCAACAAGCCCGCTTACGCGCAGAAGATTCTCAAACTCCATTATTGCTCGTAGACGGTCCGCCGGGGATTGGTTGTCCAGTGATCTCAGCCTGTGCCGGAGCGGACGCGAGTCTGGTGGTCACAGAACCGAGTCAAGCAGGTTTGCATGATCTAAAAAGAATCATGGCAACTTTACAGCATTTTCGCATTCCAGCTATGATATGCATTAACAAGGCAGATATCTATCCCGAAGGCGCGCAACAAATCAGGGCTTACGCGGAGGATCAAGGAGTAGAAGTGGTTGGCGTAATCCCCTTTGATGAAAGTATTCCCAATGCGATGGTCATGGGAAAACCAGTCAATGAAGCTTTTCCACAATCTCCGGCCGCGAATGCTATTAAGGAAATCTGGAATAATACCATCCTGAGGTGGGGGTAAAAATGAGCGGTGAGGATAGAGAAAAATTGTTACAAGTTGTTTTGGATCGATTGCGAAAGGTGATTGACCCAGAAACTGGGGTGGATGTCATGCGCATGCGGCTGGTTGAAGAGATAGACATTTCACCAGAAGGTTATTTATCTTATGTGTTTCGACCCTCTTCACCATATTGCCCGATCGCGGTGCCTTTACTGTTGGAAATCATCAATACAATCAAAGAAATTCCATCCATTCAGCACCAAGAGGTCAAGGTTGTAGATTACGTGCAGGCGGATGAGCTCAATGAGATGATAAAGGACATTCTTGAAAAATGACCTTGAAATTAAATGTAAATTGTCATCAAGAATCAAAAAATATTTAGAGGATATCATGTTCGTCTTTGGACCGGTTCCATCCAGAAGATTAGGGAATAGTTTAGGGATCAATCATATCCCGGCAAAAAATTGCACTTATGCTTGTGTGTACTGCCAGGTAGGGAAAACCACATCCTTGACGATAAAACGGATGAATTATTACTCAGTGGAGAAGATCCTTGAGGAAGTTCAGCAAAAAATCGCCGGCAGCCGCCAAATCGGAGTAAACATTGATTATCTTACCTTGGTACCGGATGGAGAACCAACCCTGGATTTGCGGCTGGGCACATTGATTCGTTCTCTCAAAGAATTCCAAATACCAGTCGCGGTCATCTCAAACGCTTCACTAATCGATCGTCCGGATGTGCGCGATGATTTATCCAGCGCGGATTGGGTTTCGCTCAAAGTGGATTCGGTTATTGAACGAGAGTGGAAAAAAATTAACCGGCCGCATGGGCGTCTCGTTTTGGCAGATATTCTCGATGGTATTAAAAATTTTCGTCAAATGTTTACCGGGGAATTGGTAACCGAAAGTATGTTAGTCGCCGGGATTAATGACGCGGAAATATCCATTCGCGAGCTCAGGGATTATCTTTTGGACCTGGGTCCAACCCGCGCGTGTCTTTCCATTCCGATCCGCCCACCAGCGGAAGATTGGGTAAAACCGCCTGCCCCTGACCAGTTAGGAAAGGTACTGAAAATCTTCTCAGAGAAGGTGGATTTTCTGCAATTGCTTTTTGAAGCCGAAGCTTCTGATTTTCGCTCAACCAGTAACTTCGTTGAAGATCTGCTCAGCATTATTGCGGTGCATCCGATCCGGGAAGAATCTTTGCGAATCATGACCGATCAGGCGGGTGAAAGTTGGGATACAGTAAATCGTCTCATCGCATCCAGCCAGATTCAAGCTATCCGTTATCGGGATGATATTTTCTACCTCAGCCGACATGAATCTTAACTTTAACCATCACATGCTCATTTTCAGATAATATCAGGATCTTTCAAATTAATAGCCGCAAGTCCTGCTTTGGAGATTTATTCTCGTTTATAATTGTCAAATGAGTACAACTCCTTCCCCCTCCTTTCCTAATAATTCTGCATACCGGCGACTAGCGCACACATTGGATTCCCTGCCTCATCGATTCCCGCCTGCTGAAGATGAATCTGATTTGCGATTATTAGCCAAATTATTTAATGAACCTGAAGCCGAATTGGCGTCTCAACTACAGCTTGACCTGGAAACTCCAGCTCAAATTGCTGAAAGACTGGGACGCGAGTTGCGTGAAACCGCCGGCTTGCTGAAGGAAATGTCAAAGAAAGGCCTTATCACCCTGGGAAAAACGCCGGAAGGCCGTTTAGGATTTGGCTTGATGCCCTTTGTAGTGGGGATTTATGAAGCGCAAGTCAATCGGATTGACGCCGAAATGGCGCAGCTATTTGAGGCTTATTATCAGAAAGCCTTTCATCGCGCACTTATTGACCAGCCTCAAGTGCACCGCGTCATACCCGTTAGGGAGAGCGTTACGAACAACATGGAAGTTCGTCCCTTTGAAAGCGCCACAGATATTGTGCATATGGCGCAATCCTGGGGCGTGGTGGATTGCATTTGCCGCACACAAAAAGCCTTAATTGGGAAGCCATGTGATCACCCTATTGACGTATGCATGGTTTTAAGCACCCAGCCCAACGCGTTTGACAATAATGTCACAGGGATTCGTGTCTTGGATCAAGAGGAGGCGATTCAAACGTTGGAGCGCGCTGCCCAGGCTGGATTGGTGCATTGTGTGAGTAATAACCAAAAGGAATTATGGTATATCTGCAATTGCTGTACCTGCTCGTGCAGTGTCTTGCGCGGAATGGCTGAGATGGGTATTGCCAATGTTGTAGCTCATTCGGCATTTGTCAATCAGGTGGATGAAAGTCTTTGTGTTGCCTGTGGCGCGTGTATTGAGCATTGCCAGTTCAATGCTCTTTCCCTGGAGAGCGTGATTAAAGTTGATGTAATTCGTTGTGTGGGCTGCGGTTTATGCGTGCCGGCTTGCCCAGAAAGCGCATTGAGCCTTGTCCGACGGGTTGGTGAGGTATCACCACCCGAGACAGAAGACGCGTGGCGTCAGGAACGAAGATCCACACAAGTGGATCAATAATGTTCTTGAACAAGGAAAAGAATTACCGGCCCATTAAGGCCGGTTTTTTGATCCTGAGACCGTTTGACTAGAAGAAAATTTTAAACCACTTGAGCGCCTGCTGCTTCCAGGGGACGCGATGCGTAACACCTTCGCCTTCGGAAAACCCATCTTTATTTTCAAGATACCATTGGTAATTGCGAAGCATGGCCTCCTGGTTGGAATAAAGTGGATTAAACCCCAATACCTTTTGTGCTTTTTCAATAGAAACAAATGAGTCCTTCGAAGCCGTTTCGTAAATCCAGGGATACAATGGCGACAATTTCAGGGCTTCTAAAACTTTAAGCGCCAGGATCACCGGGCCAGCCGGGAAAGGAATAATGCGCTTACCAAACCCTGCGGCATTGAGAACCGCCTGATAATCTTCTTTCATGGTTTTATATCGAGCAGCACCTATGTTAAATGTATCATTGACCGCATCCGCTTCCAGGGTCATACAGGCATGAATAGCGCCGCAAAGATCTTCCACATCCAAAAGCTGGTAAAGGTTCTTACCCGAGCCAATCATGGGGAAATTGCGACCTTCACTGGCCCATTCATAGAAAATGGCGAACACGCCCAACCGTTCGGGGCCGACAAAAGATTTGGGGCGGATCACAGGAACGCACATGCCCTTTTCGCGGAATTGATGACAAATTTCTTCCGCCTTGACTTTGGCTTCCCCATAGGGTCCCACGCCGATGACCGGGTCGGTTTCATAGAGAGGGTGATGGTCGGGAACGCCATATACCGCCGTCGATGAAATATGGATAAATCGCTTCACCCCATATTCCCGGGCTTGTTCCAGAAGAATGCGTGTCCCTTCTACGTCGGTTGTGTAAATTTCTTCCGGTGAATAAAGGGGCAGGGCGGCGGCAGTGTGTATGACGATATCGGCGCCTTGCATACTTTGCTTCACAGCTTCTCGATCGCGGATATCTCCCTGGAGGAAGGTGATTTTATCGTGTTCCGGATAACTGAAATCCACCAGGTCGATTCCAGAAATCTGATCATACCCCTGAGCGAGCAAATAGCGGACCAGGTTGATACTTAGAAAGCCACTGATTCCAGTGATGTAAATTTTCATCCCCTAACTCCTATCGTAAAAAGACAAAATTTGTTCTTCAAATCTTGATGACTCGAGAAAATATGAAATTCTTCACCGCATTATAATGCAAGAAGTGATCCATAAAGGGTGATAAATAGTGGAAATTTGCATAACTGTAATTTTTTATCGAAGATGAACCTCTGCGACGATATCTAATCCGATTACGGATAACGCCGAACAGTTTGGATTATAATAGAATTAAAGAGTGGGATAGAATTAAAGCGTCAGCATTGAAATTTGGATAATCATTAAGGAGGAAAAAATGGGTACTAAAGGACGTTCAATCGTCGGTATGGATGTTGATGAATTGATAGCCAAGCTCAACCGGGCTTTGGCAGATGAGTGGTTGGCATATTACCAATATTGGACAGGTGCGAAAGTCGTGAAGGGACCGATGAAGGACGCGGTTGCTTCAGAATTGCTTTTACATGCTACTGAAGAGTTAGCGCATGCAGATTTACTGGCTGCGCGTATCATTCAGTTGGGAGGAACCCCGTTATTAAGCCCGGAAGATTGGTTTAAAAATACGCATTGTGGTTATGACGCGCCTACAGATCCATTTGTGAAAGAAATTTTGGCTCAAAATATCAAGGGCGAGCAATGCGCGATTGATGTGTACCAAAAGGTTCTTCAAATGGTAAAGGACAAGGATCCCGTAACTTATAATATTGTGCTAACCATCCTTGAACAGGAAGTTGAGCACGAAGAAGATTTGCAAGCTCTCGACGAAGATATTGAAATGTTAATGATCCGTAAATAAGCAATGATCAAGACCGGATGGCGAAATTGACCATCCGGTCTTTCAATTACTTCGATTCCACATCAGTTGTTTCCAGGCTTCGCAGAGATACACCCAAATTTTTTAACCGAGTTAAGCAGCCATATATCGCAGATTGATCTGGCATGTTTCCCTCCAGGATGGTAATTGGATTGCTTTCCTCCGCGAATTGATGAGTTAAGCTACAACCATCAAGGATTGACTGCCATCTGGGGTCAAGGTGACCTGATAGGATTATTTTTACGTGTGGCATGATCATCCTTACATAACAATTTTCAACGAAGACCTTTGAATAAAATGGCGAATTCCTCTTACTTTTTTGAGAATTATGCAATTTGAATGGATTTCGCCCAAGTTTCAATCTCAGTCCAGTTGCGGAAATCGCCTTGTGGCGCGTTCATAGCTTTAATGGCTATTTTTTCGAGTAAATTGAGTCGTTTCATATCGATCATTCCAGCAAACAAGCCTTCACTTTGAGGTTTTACAACTTCCCGAACAGGGATCAGGTAATCGCTAACCATTTTGCGATTTTCATCTGTAGCATCTTTGAGAGTCATACAGGCGATAAACAGGCTGAAATTTTTGCTTTGTAAAGCTGCCTGATTTTGGGTAATAAAATCCATCGCCTGCGGCAGGATTTTGCCAATATAGATTCCGCTACCGACAATAACTGTAGAATACGCGCTTATATCATTTGCCTTGTCAACAGGTAAGACATCCACCGATAAACCCTCGTTGGCGAACAATTCACTCATTCGGGTGGCGATACCGGCAGAGGTACCAGCTTTGGTTGCATAGGTGATTAAAACTCGATTTTGCATTGAGGACTCTCCATAAGTTAATTCAGGTTTTTCTATTTTGGGTCGATAAGTCGCTGCCAATGTGGTTCCACCGCATAAAGTGACACCCGCAGCCGCTCCAATAACCAGACTTTTCTTCAGAAAACTTCGGCGTGAAATTGGTTTGGACATGAAAGTACTCCTAATCAGATTGTGTTCATTAAAACATGTAGTTGTTCAAGTAAGTTGCCCTTATCATAACCTGCACAGATAGTAAAAACACCATCCATATGGATGGTGTTTGAGGATGGAAAAAATTAAAGCCAGCAATTCGCTTTAGAGGATTCTCAATTCAATGGCTTTCGCAACTGCCGCGGCTCGACTATTCACTTCTAACTTCAGGTAAATCTGGCTGGCATACCAACGAATAGTATTAACAGATAGGTATAGCTGATTTCCAATTTCCTGATTTGAATTCCCGGCTGCCATGCCACGAAGCACTTCAATCTCGCGTTCGTTCAATTCCTCCACCAGCGCGTCTGAGGCTGGTTCGATCTTTAAACTATCATCTGCCTTCGAAGAAAATGCTGCTAATAACTTATCTCTGTAATCACTTTGGGGAAACATTTGAATTATGGAGATTAATTCACTTCCTGCCTCAACAAAACTGAAAATGTAGTTCTCAGGCTTACCGATATTGATTGCTTCAGTCAGTATTTGAAAAGCTTTTTGCTGTTCACTTAAGCCCAAGAACGCGAGTGCTTTCCAAATTAATATCTCTAATATGCGCCCGTTTCTTCCACCTTTTCGAAATTCCTCAAGAAGCTTATCGAGAAGGACAAGCGCTTGTCTTTCTTTGTGCTGAGAAATCAAGACTCGAACAAAGGTAGCGTATTCGATATATCTTTCTGGTGCTGGTTCATCACTAATTGAAAGATTTCCTTTCTCTGCCCAGGCAATCGCCGCAACTAAATTGCCGCGCGCCAAATCCAAGCGGGCTTCGAAAGCGTCCACCATGGCCGTTCCCCATTGGGAATCGCTCAAGGATGTAATCTGCCTTGCTTCTTGGAGGGC
>ENA-ORXD01000704-ORXD01000704.1-sediment-metagenome-genome-assembly--contig:-NODE-704-length-37615-cov-17.892749_pt1 | contig 37615 bp, 31 predicted proteins | sample MGYA00237862_ERZ511471 | MGnify/ENA metagenome assembly ERZ511471 | reverse complement strand
CGTGGACGTGCTGCTGGCCCTCAACCCGCGCGACGGGCGCGCCAGCCTGTGGACCGGCGAGCCGCTGGTGATTGCCGCCAACCTCACCGACCCGGCCCTGGCCCAACCCCTGCGCGCCTTCTGGGTGGAGAGCGCCCTGCCCCTGGCCGACCTGGCCGGTGACCTGGGCGTGAGCGCGGACAGCCTGCGCGTGTGGAACGATCTGCATGGCGATTGGGTCGAGGGCAACCGCTGGGTGGTGGGGGAGTAGAGGGGAAAGTGACATTTCAAACTCTGGGCAAACTCATTGAAAATCGGTCAGAGTATCCCTTGCGCGAGGGTAAGGTTAACCCAATAATAATAGAATATACGTTCTATTATGAGAGGGGTAACCATATGAGTCTGTCTTTCCAACAATTAAATAATCGATATCCGGAAGTGTTGATTCAGGAAGGGGCGCAAATCGCGGAAGGCTGCCGAATTGATGAGGGGTGTGAAATCAGCGCAGAAACAGTGCTCAGCATGGGCACGGCCATCTGCAAGGGCACGCGCATCATCGGCGCGGTTGAAATTGGCAGGAATGTGATTGTTCGCGAAAATGTTACCCTGGTGGGGCCGCTGACTATTCAATCCGATGTATTCATCGGGCATGACACTGTGATTGGATCCCCGCGGGATGATGGCCAGGTTAACACCGAAAAAACCATCATCGGAGAATATTGCAAGATCGGCAAAAATGTGGAGATTTTAGCCGGATGCCAGATTGGGCGCTATAGCAAAATCCGCGCCGGCAGCAGAATAATTGGAGACGTGCCTGCCTACGGACTGGCGAGCCGCGCGCCGGCGATCCTGGAGCGCTTTGCCTGCCCAAGATGCGGGGGAACCCTGGCGGTGACCCTGGTAATTGAACAGATTGCGGAATTAAAATGCCAGCAGTGTGGGCAGGAGCGAATTCGTTTGAGCCGGGCCGATCAGGCTAAATACCCCAGCCACATCCTTCTGCCCAATCGCGGAATTGGCAAGCAGGTCTCCATGATGAGCGACGATCTGCGCTGGCTGGTGGATTGGGAAATTCGATAAAAGAGTAAAGAAGGGCGGGTTAACGCCCGCCCTATCTCAAATATGTTTTAGTTTCTTTCAAATCGAATACTCTAAGGCTTTCTAAAATAAGTGAAACCACTCCACCTTTTTATATTTGTTAATCATTATCAGAACTTGCAGAAACGCGAAACCCTTCATGATGGATAATTTTGGAGATCTTTTTCTGTGTGACCTTACGCGACCATAGATATTACTAGGAAGTAGAGTACTGAATAACTCATCTTTGATCATAACATTTATTCAAGTCTGCCAGTGAAAGAAATTAAATTTTATGCATAGTAAATTGATTACTTTAAGTGGGTTAGATGCAGCGGGAAAATCTACCCAAATCCAATTGCTTTCAGAATCTTTTATGAATGATGGAATTACACCAAAAGTGATCTGGTCTCGAGGAGGATATACTCCGGGGTTTGAAATATTAAAAAATCTATTGCGGATTGTCGGAAAGAAAAAAATTGTTCCACCAAGTGGACCAAACCCAGATCGCACTCAAGCTTTTAAAAGCCCGCTTGTTCGAAAAGCTTGGCTTAGTATCGCAATATTTGATTTGATTCTGTTGTATTGCATCAAACTGCGAGTATTGAGAATTCTTGGGAAGACGATAATTTGTGATCGATTTCTCTGGGATACGTTGGTTGATTTTCAAATAAATTTTCCGAACGAAAATATATCCCACTGGTTAATTTGGAAATTATTAGTGGCTTTATCACCAAAACCAGATCATGCATTCCTAATTATTATCCCTGTTGAAGAATCATTAAAAAGATCAGATATCAAGGGTGAGCCTTTCCGGGATTCAAAGGATGTTTTAGAAATTCGATTAGAAAAGTATGTTCAAATTTCAAAATTTGGATATTGGTCAGTCATAGATGGCACCAAATCAGTGATGGATATTTATGGTGATATTTCTTTCCAATTGAGCTGTTCCTAATTGAATCCTATGCCTGAGAAAAATTGATGCGAATTAGCATATTAAAAAAGAGAGAACCATTTGAGAAAATTCTGAGCCAAACTTTGATTTCATTTTGGACAGAAAAATATAAAGATCAGTTTTCTATTGATTGGTATACAGGTAATTTTACCTGGGGTAATAAAGAACATCAAAAATGGCATATCAACAATTATCTAAATGCAATTTTTTCAGATTCAGTTGATAGTATTTCGTTTGATCCGTTGCGAAGAGAATTTTCCAGAAGTTGTTCAGTGTTAAAAAGACCTTTTCAACGTGCATATGTATTTGCAGCAACTTCAGATTTATTTTCTTCATGGCTGGCTCAGAACCATTTTTTTGTATTCCCAAGCATTCCAAACGCATCCGATTTAATGGTGGTTCCTGGGAATCATAAAATCCGAATCTTGGATTTTGGTCAAAAATGTTGTTGGTCATCGGCAAAAGCAGGTTTTTCTGTTGAACCCATCGTCAATGAGATTCATGCTCGAAAATCCGCTGAGAATTTTGAACTGCCTGTTCCTAAGATATTAGATATTTCAACGAATGGTTATTCTTTTTGTGAAGAATACGTCGCTGGTACACCTCTTAACCGAGTTCCCTCTAAAGTGATGGCAAATGCTGCATACCATCAGGCAGCAAATGCATTAATTCCGATGATGTCTGAATCCAAAAATTCATTATTAACTTATGAATATGTGGAATGTTTGCGAAAAGAAATCTTTGAACACCTGGCATCTATTCATGTCCTGGAAAATGAACAGAAATTTGAGATTAGCAATATTGTAGATCGACTCTGTAATTTATTAAATGAAAGTTCTTGTGAATTATGGCTGTGCCAGGCTCATGGTGATTTTCAACCAGCCAACCTCTTACTCGACAGAAAGATGGTTTGGATCATAGACTGGGAATATACCCGGCAATGTCAGGCTGGTTATGATGGATTGGTGTATGAATTAGCGGCTCGTTTTCCAAAAGGTTTGGCGGAAAGATTACAAAATTTCATTGAATCCTATTCCTCGAAAATTCAATGGCCGGGAGCGAATTGGAAATCTCCTAGGGATCGTTTCCAAGCTAGTGTTTTATTTTGTCTTGAAGAACTCTTATTGCACCTAAAAGAAAATAATAATCAAATGTTCATTAGTTGTGGTGAGGGACTGTTAATCCTTATTAAAGAATTGCATAGTTGGTTGGAGATTAATTCTTGACTTCTCGAACTCTTCCACGTTTATTAATTTTGAATCAAATGGCTGGCCCGATGACCTGGGAATTGGCAGAAGACTTATCCATTGAATTGGGTCAGGTAGCGCTGTTAACTGGACATCCAGACACCTTAGAGAAGGGCAGCACAGATCAATTAGAAATGTTTCCTGCACCTATGTACCAGCGAGGTAGTTTCGCTCGCAGGGGGCTTTCTTGGTTCGCTTATTGCTGGAAGGCTTTTTTTTGGTTATGGCGGTGGCCAGCGAAAACTCCAATGTTAATTTTTTCAAACCCACCCGTTTTAGTTTGGGTGGCCTGGCTTGTCCAAAAGTTGCGTAAACAACCTTATGCGGTAATGGTGCATGATATTTATCCGGATGTTTTGGTGCGTTTACAGGGTTTTTCTGAACAGCATTTGCTGATCCGGATCTGGCGTTGGCTGAACCGGCAAGCATACCAGAGTGCAAGGGTGGTAATGACGCTAGGCGAATATATGGCGGCCAATCTGGAGAGCCAATTTGATTCCTCCAAAACCCCAGCCGGTAAAGTGGAAATAGTATACCCTTGGGTGGATACTGAAAAGATTCATCCGATCCCCAAGCAAGAGAACTGGTTTGCTCAGAAATACGACCAGGTGGGCAAGCTGACGGTGATGTATTCAGGGAACATGGGGCTGGGGCATGATATTGAAACCATGCTGGAAGCGGCACGCTTGCTCAAAGATGAACCGGATATCCACTTCATGTTTATTGGTGCAGGACCAAAATATAAACTTGTGGCGGATCTACAGAAAAAATATAATCTCGACAATGTGACACTTCTGGGATGGCAACCAGAGGAGATTTTGCCTTTTTCACTGGCCACAGCTGATATTTCTTTAGTTTCTTTGGAAAGAGGTATGGAGGGATATGCGATACCTAGTAAAGCAATATATGGACTTGCCACTGGAGCTTGTTATATTGTTCTAGCAAGCAGAAATAATGAGTTGGTAGTTTGGGCAGATAAATTTTGTACTGGAATTTTCTCTGATTCTTCAAATGCTTATGGCCTAGCAAATATAATTTATTATAAAAAGAAATTCAGTGAGTTTAAGAAAACCCAATCATTGTGTCAAATTTACTTCTCTAGATTAAATAATTTCCCAAAATTTAATGCGATTCTTAATAAGTATGTTCTATAGATCTGAAAAATTGAATATGTTCTTATCTGATGAAAGATACCGAAGAGTATTTATTTCTTCAATTTCGTCATTAATTGCGAAAGGTATTGGAATTCTATTTCAAATAATAACAATACCCCTCTTGCTTAATTATTTGGGTGAGGAAAGGTATGGAATATTTATAATCATTACTTCATTTGTTTCGATATTAGTATTTGCCGATTTGGGATTGGGAAATGGAATAATTAATTTTATAGGAAAATCAAAAGGATTAGAAAATGATGAATTAGAAAGAAAAGTTCTTAATACGGCAATATTCACTTTATTTTCTATTTCAATCTTTTTAATATTGGCTTTACAAATATTTTTTCCAAAAATCTTATCAATAACGGATTACTCCGTAGATGAGAAATTCTTTAGGGAGTTTGTTTCTGCAACAAAAATTTTTTTAATTCTCTTTATTATAAATGTTCCTCTATCATTAATTCAAAAATTGAGAATGGGCAAGCAACAAATTTTTATCAATGATATTTTTAAGATAATTTCAGCATCAATAAATTTCATTGGATTTTTTCTGGCAGTGCAGTTTGATTTAGGAATAGAAGGTCTTGTTTGGGCAACAAATGGAGCAATAATAATTTCAAATTTATTAAATTTAACATTATTCCTTAGAAATAAGAATTTCTTATATTTTTCAATAAATCTGTTTTCAAGAGAATTGATGTTAAAAATTCTCCAAAATGGATTTCTGTTTTTTGTAATGCAATTGGCAGGAGTTATTGCTTTTCAAACTAATTTTTTTGTTATTGGAGCTATTATCGGCCCAAGTGCTGTTACTCAATACAGTATTCCAGCAAAACTTTTTTCGTCTGTATCAATGCTTGTGGGCTTTGTCCTAATGCCGCTTTGGCCGGCTTATAGGGAGGCATTTTCAAAAGGAGACGTTAGTTGGGTGAAAAAAACATTTATCCGTTCTCTGAAGTTTGGTTTAGCAATTAGTATTTTTGCAACAATATTACTAATAATCTTTGGTAGAAGAATAATTGATGTTTGGGTCGGTGATTCAATAAAATTAAATCTGATATTTCTCATTTTATTAGGAGTATCTGAGGTAATATGCACAATAAGTGGTTGTTTTTCAATGCTTCTAAATGGTGCAAATAGAATATTTGAACAAACAATAATATCATTGACAATGTCATGTGTAAATTTTGGGTTATCAATTCATTTCACACGACTATTTGGTATTTCAGGCCCAGTATTAGGTACTATTATCGCCCATTCCTTATTTACAATAATTCCATCATTTTTATTAGTTCTTAGAACTTTAAGATCTCATAAGGCAAGATTATTATGATTGATTTAATATATGCTGCTTGGTTCAATAATAAATTAATGAATAGATACATTAAGAAATTATTGCCTAACCTTCAACAAGTAGGATTGCCAATTAGATTGGTAAACAATACTAGGTATTTAAACTTTGACAACTATCCTAATATTGCACCATATTCACTGACTAAGAATATTTACGAAGAGCTTAGTTGCATAGATAAAACTAATCTCTATCATTGGAAGGAAATTGGTGTGGTAAATGGCAGAAATGGCGATATTCTTATTGGTCATCCATCCTTTATTGATAATAATAATGGAATCTGGGAACGTTCAGTCTTATATGGTAAACACAAAGTAAAAATCGCAATGTTCCCGATGAGCCACAGAATGGTTGAACACTGTTGGTATATAGAACCCTATTTAGAAAGGATCGATAAAATTTTTGGAATTATGGGCCCCTATTGGTATGATACTTGGGATAAATGTGCACTTGCACATTGGAAGCCAAAAATAATTCCTTTTGATATGGCGATAGATCCAGAAAAATTTCCATTTGTTAAACGGTCATTTAATGCTCCTGGAAAAAGGAAATTTTTTTATATCGGTAGAAATTGTCCACAAAAAGGGACACATTTGCTTTCCATTTTATTTGGGTTAGTAAAGGATATCAAATGCATATCAATCGGAAGTGAAAAAATACCCAATATTGATTATAGACCTTATGCTGTTTTCACCCCAAATTATCTAGCTAAGCTTGCAGAAGAATGTGATTTCTTTATAACAATGGGCGTTTCAGATGCAAACCCTACGACTATTTTGGAATCTATGTCCTGGGGATTTCCTGTTTGTTGTACACCTCAATCTGGTTATTATAATATACCCGATATTAATGAGCTCGATATAAATGATATGAAAAAAAATATTGAGGTTATTGAAAGATTACAATACACCCCTGAAAGTGAGTTAATCGAATTAACGCATAGAGCTCGCCGTTTAGTTGAGACTAAATATAATTGGAGTGTATTCAGGGAAAAACTACGAATTTCGATTTCTGAATTCTTGTGAAAAGGATTGTTATGAAAGTATTAATGATTTCAAGTTATGACAAAGGAAGTGGGGCTGAGAGGGTTGCTAGCGATTTGTTTGACAAATATAGTGAGAAGGGTTTTGATACGAGAATGTTTGTCAAATATATTCGTACTGAAAGAAAAGGTATATATCAAGTAAATAGATTTCAATCGAATTCTGGTCTTCAAAAGTTAATTAAGAAAGTATCAGATTTAATCAATAATAATTGTTCATTTAGAGGAATGTACAGAATAATTGATTGGCTCGCGAATATAAATTCTCATAATAGAATTATAAATAAATTATTGGGAGTGGATAATTACTATAATCCAAATGAAACACAGTTCTTGAATCTAGAAGATGGTTGGACACCTGATATTATTCATGCACATAACCTACATGGGGATTATTTTGATCTTAATTCATTGTCACTAATGTGTTCCCGCGTGCCTGTAATTATTACCGCGCACGATACATGGTTGTTGACTGGGCATTGTGCATATTTTATGGATTGCATGAAATGGAAAGATGGATGTGGAAATTGTCCAGATTTAAATAGATATTTAAGAATCTATAAGGATCGGACAAATTTTAATTTGCAAACAAAAATAAAAATTCTTAAAAATAATGAAAATTTAATTATTGTCACTCCAAGTCGCTGGCTGTATAACCAATTTAAATTAATTATGGATCCTGCTAGACTCTACCATATTCCGCTTGGTGTTGATGAAAGAATCTTTTTTCCGTTGCAAGATGAAAAGAATAATATAAGAAAAAAATTAGGTTTACCTCAGAATAAAAAAATAATAATATCAGCTTTTTCAAGTAACAAGAATGCGTACAAAGATGCAAAAACAGTAAAGAATGTTTATGAAAAAATAATTGCTTCTAGAGATGATTGTGTTTTTATCATGCTTGGCTCAAATGTGGAAAAAATTAAATCACCTTGTCTATTAACCCCAGGTTTCATATCCGATAGGAATTTATTGGCAGATTATTTTCGAGCTTCGGATATTTTTATTCATGCAACTAACGCTGATAATTTTCCTTGTTCAATTATTGAGGCTCAATTATGTGGATTGCCGGTTTTAGCATCATCTGTTGGCGGAATACCCGAGCAAATCATTAATGGGAAAACAGGATATTGTATTAGGCGAGGTAGTGTTAGGGATTTCATTATAAGATTAGAAGAATTATTGTCAAATGAAAATTTGCTTAATGAAATGTCAAGAAATGCCATAAAGAATGCAAGAACAAAATTCAGACTTGAAAATGAAGTAGAAGAATATAAAAATCTGTTTATGGAATTATTAGGTGAAGATGGCAAAGAGCCGATTTTGTAGGTTGTTTATAATTTTCTTATTTGGAAAAAGCATGTCTATGGTAAAGAAAGATGAAATTTAAATCGATATTATCGGTTGGTAGAGTATTAAAATCATTCTCAATTTCATTTGGTTTATTACTTATTATTCTTCTTTTGCTGAACAAGAATATTCCAAATACCACTCCGCTTTTTTGGAGTTTTGTAATATTACAGAATTTTTTTTGGATGATAAGTCTGCTTCCAATTTTGGCAATATTTGAGGGAGATTTACCTTGGTATGATCCACTTGGAATATTGTTTATAATTATGTTGTTAACATATGGTCTTACTTTAATTGGGTACTTAATAGACCCAAAGGGTTTTCTAAATTTTGTTCACTACGGAAGCAATGTTTTTTTCAATCTTCAGGATGTTTTAATATATCTAAATAAGGCAAATTTACTTATATTATTATTTTCATTTACCATTGTTTTGCTTAACCATAAATTGTTTGAAATAAAAGAAAAAACTATAAAAAGGAATGAGCGAAAGGCTGCCGTATCCACTGGATTGGTCTTGACAGTAATTGGAATAATTGCTTTTTTGATAAAACTACCTGACCTTCAGAATGAGTTGAATTACACATTATTCTCAAAAAATATTATTGTGGATGTAGAAGCAAATAGCTTATTATCTATTTTAATAAAAATCGGTTCTTATTCATTAATGATGGGTGTAATTCCGCTTTTTATTAGAGAAGATGTCTCAAAGAATAAAAAAAGTAGTTTTATTAAAACTTCATTACTATTAATTATTATAGCATTTACAGTATTGCCTGATATTCCTTATGGAGGAAGAATCTTAATAATTTATCCATTCATTATTGGGCTATTTGAACTTGGTTTTTATGGTTTTAAGCCATCTAAACCAGCAATATTCACTACCTTCACTTTTGTCTCATTATTGTTATTAGGTATAACTATTTTGAGAACTGTAGATTCTTATTCAGATTTTAATTCTTTTTTTGTTGATTTCATTAATAAAAGGTCATACCAAAATTATTATCTTGCTAAGACTTATGATTTTGGCCCATTACTTGATCTGGATAGGACATCTGGTTTTGCCTTAATATTGAAATTTCTCAAATCTAAATCATATGTATTAGGGGAGACCTTTGTTGCTCGATTTGTAAATCTATTAATACTATTTCTAAATAGGATATTTGGAACAAGCTATAATGTTGAGTTGCTCGAAGCTAATAAAGTAATTAACATTTGGAGATTTGGCAACGCAAACATTAATTGGAATGTGCCGCCATCAATTCCTGGTGAGTTTTATATGCAGCTTGGTATAGTTTCATTCTTGCCATTTTCTATATTATTTGGTTTATTGTGTAAATATTTGCGGAAAAACATTTATCTTTCTAAGTCATTTCTGAAAAGTTGGTTTTCGATGCTGATACTACTAGAAATAATAAAGTTTATACCAACACAATTATCGATGCTAACAATATTTCTGCTAATAATTATTCCTATTATATTTATTACTTATCAACTATTTAGAATAATTTATAACTGAAAATACTTATTGATAAATCTATGGATCAACTCTATCTAAACTTGAGTCTAAAAGTTTTCATCATTAATCTAAGCCTTGTTATCAGATATAGAAAACTAAGCTGGATTTTTATAGGAGTCGAAAAAAAAGCATTTGATGATTATAACTATCCAAAAATTATGCACACCGAATATATTGGATATTTCAATTTGATCATTGTAAAAAGCTTGGTGCATAAATATAAGTCAAGGTAAACGGTGAATTTACAACCGATAATCTTAGTGACTGAATACTCTTAGTAAAGAGTTTTTGAAGTAGCTAATAGAATTGTTATTGACCCAACCTAAAAACAAAAAACGATTATGAAAATCAGTATTATTACAATAGTCTTAAATTCTGAACGAACTATTAGTAACACAATAGAAAGTGTCATTAATCAGAATTATTCGAATTTCGAATATATCATTATTGATGGTGGTTCAACCGATAAAACCCTATCAATAATTGAGAAGTATTCTTCTAGTATAAATATTATGATTTCAGAACCAGATAATGGAATTAGTGATGCATTCAATAAAGGAATCAAACTTTCATCAGGCGACATCATTGGTATAGTAAGTTCCGATGATATATTGTTACCTAACTCATTAGAAAGATTAGCTTTGGAAATTAAGAACAATCCTCAAGCAGATGTTATTTTCGGAAATGCTTTGGTTAATGAGAATAAAGCATCGAAAAGTTTCATTGTAAAACCAGATCCAAATTTTGAAAAAATATGGATAAGGCAACCAATAAAACATGCTTCAATGTTTGTTAAACGAAGTGTTTACGAAAAGCACGGCTTATTCGATTGTCAATATCGGTATGCAATGGATTATGAATTGGTTTTACGTTACTTTCTTAATAACGTAGTCTTTTTATATAGTGATTTTGTTTATGAGTCTTTTGGAACTCATGGAGTGAATGCAAATAATCCAATAAAAACAATTGGTGAGGTTCGCGACATTTCAATAAGATATGGGTATCCAAAAATTAAAGCATACAAACATTTCATAGTAAAAGCTGTAATTATGAAAATTAAGCAAATAATTTTTCAACTAAGACTTGATTGTTTGGTTGATTTATACAGAAAATCTTCAAAAAGATTCAATGAAATAGAGAAATAAATCCATGAAAATATTACAGATAATTCCTCATTATTTGCCAGCAGAAAGATTTGGTGGACCACAAAAAGTCGCCCACTCTCTTGGAAAGTCTTTTGTTAAAGATGGTCATGAAGTTGTTGTGTGTACAACTAATTTACTTAATGAACGATGTCAACTTGATGTCCCTGTTGACCATCCAATTGAAGTTGATGGAGTTAAAGTTTTTTACGAAAAAACATTTGCTCTACATTATTGGGGTTTTTCACCAATTTTATGGAGGCGAATCGCTATTGAAATGCAAAAAGTAGATGTAGTTCTAGTGCATTCTCATTATCAATTTGCAAATTGGATTGGCGCAAGATTAGCTAGAAAAATGGGAAAACCTTATATCATATTTGCTCATGGTAGCTTGCATAGACAGGGAATAAAAAACAACAATTCAATTATAAAAAGATTATATTTAAGTGCGCTCGAAACAAAAAATTTCAAACAAGCTCTTTTCATAGCATTTAATGCTCCTGAAGAATTAGATAACTCATTATTTTCAGAAATTGGAAGAGTGATACCGAGTGGTATTGATCCACATGAGTTCAATGTTGATTTACACAAGAGTAGGAATAAAAAAAACAATCTGGAAAAAGTAAATAAATTTACTTTCGTTTACCTAGGCCGTTTGGATATTCAACAAAAAGGCTTGGATTTTCTAATCAACGTTTTTGCGAAATCTCTTGAATATAATCCGGATCTTTTCTTAGTGCTAGCTGGTCCAGATGAAAATGGAGCCAGGGAAAAATTACAAACCCAGATAAATAAGAGGGGAATTCAAAATTCAATTGAGTTTACTGGTTTGATTACTGGAAAGGAAAAATTTTCCTTATTACAAGAAGCTGATTGTTTCATTCTTCCTTCAAGGTTTGAGGGATTAAGCATTGCTCTATTGGAGGCTTTATATTTAAAACTACCTGTTATTACGTCAGATCAAGTGGGACTATGTGGACAAATAAAAGATGTTTCATGCGGAGATGTTATCCCTATTAATGAAGACCTTTGGGTTGCGGGCATATTAAGAATGGCTCAGAATCCTCTTGCAAAATTAATGGGAGAAAGATCTCATGAATTGGTTCTTGATAATTATTCTTGGGATGTGATTGCGCGTAGTTTGATAAAACAAATTCAGGAATTAATCTAATAATTATTAATAATATTTCTACTTTATGTAATATTTGAACATTTACTGGTACCTATAATAGGATACTATCGAAAAAAATCGCTGATTAATGCGGATAAAATTAAATCTATGAGTTTGCATAACCTAACCAAAAATTATACCATTATTACTTTTTTAACCTTCGATACAAAAGATTACCATCTAATTAGGCGTTAAAAGATTCAGAAACAGTCAACTACGAAAACTGGATAAATTATTACGTTATGGACAATGGGTAATTAAATCGAATTTATTTGTTAGATTTTATCGAACAAGGAAATTTAGTAACTTGATTTTGAGGTTGCAACCCATATTTTCCCATCGCTGCGAAAAATAGTAGGATTGACCGTTTTAGAAGCCATGACCAGTGGTACACCGGTCTTATGTTCTCATTGGGGCCCGTTGCCCGAAATTGCCGGTGAAGGAGCAGTATTCTTCAATCCTGAATCAGTATTGTCAATCAGCGATGCCGTTATCAGCTTGTACCGGAATGCAGAATTGCGGGAAAGGGTGATTTCCCTTGGAAATGTGAATTTTCAAAAATTCTCCTGGGAAAAATCATCAAAAATTTTGTTGGATAGAGTCCTTGATATTTGATATTGGCCTATAAAAATAAACGGTTATGTGGTTAGCATTATTCTTAGCTAAGATGGGTGATACCATAAAATGGATAGGTTCAAATCATTTCCTCTTAATTCCTTTTGAACACCAATATTCTTACAGAATTTCGGTCTGGTTATAGTAATACTCAAAATGCCTGTGGAGATTAGCCTTTTACTGTAGATCAGGGTGTAAAGGATACAGTAAGTGGTTACATTCTGAAAAATTAATTTAATAATAATCCTATGTTTATAAATAATAATTCTCCAGAAAAGTACAACTTTTTATATAGATGCTTGAAAAGGCCAATAAATGCTTTTGAGATAAGAGAATTATCAGGTTATTGGAAGAATTTACAAGATAAAAATATATATATTAGGTTGGCTGAATCTCAAAAAATAATTCCTGTTTTGGCTGAGATCTTTTCACAATTTGATATAGAAGGTTGGGATGCAAAATATTGGAAGGAAAGAATTGAGCTTGCCAAGTGTAAAATTACTAAAATTTTTGCTGAACTTGATCGACTAAGTGCTTTTTTAAGTCAGAGAGATTTAAATTGGATTGTATTAGAAAACGGTGCTGTCGCACGAGGATATTTTTACGAATCCCCCCATTTATTTAGTTTTGGTGATTTAGATTTATTAGCAAGGCCGGAAACCATAGAACCAATTAAAAAGATCTTACTTGCAGATCGATACAAAATAATTTCTCAAGATGAAGGACGGATAGTATTTTCAAAAGAAATTGCTCCCAATTTTAATATTCGTTTAAATCTCCAAACTTCGTTTGTTGCTAGGAAATGGTTTAATCTAAACTACAATCTCGATTTAGACGATATTTTTAATAATTCAATAACCTTGAAATCAAGTAAAGTAAGGGTTTTACCCCCAGAATATTTCTTGTTACAACTATGCATTCATTCTGCTTCACATAGTTTTGTTCGTAAACCTGGAATACGTTTGCATATGGATGTCGATTGGTTTTTACGCTGTCAGTTAATTAATTGGGAAAAATTTGATCAATTGGTAAAGAATCATTGCCTTAATTCTATTTGTTATTTTGCATTATTTATACCAAAATATTTGTTTGATAGCCCCATTCCAGAAGAGCAATTTAATATATTACTACCACCAAATTTTAAAATATTTGTTTTAAGAAAAATAATTTTTCCAAGGGGTACATATAATCTTGATGGTGCTATCAATCGTTGGCAATTGATACTAGTAAATCTTTTGGTAGTTGATAATCTTCAACAATTTTGGGAATTATTATTTCCTAAAGTCGAAATAGTTAATCGAAACAAATTCAAGAATATTTTTTATATTCTGTTTTTTTATGTTAATCGCTTATTTCGTTTGATTTTTGAGAGATCAGATATAGCATGAACTCTAATAAAGTATTGCTCACCTATGCCTGGTGTCGCAGCAGTTACACAGCTCTGCGAAGTTTACGAAGTCACGGGCTCCCGGTTTACCTGGCGGACAGCAATGTGATCGGCATGGGGCAGAGCTCACGATTAAAATCAGGGTTATATTCATATACTTCCCCATTGATTTCAACTTTGAATTTTTTACGTGATGTGAATTTAATCTTGGAAAAGACCGGTGCAACATTTTTATTGCCTGGTCATGATGAAACCGTTACCCTTGCTCGCTTTCGAAGTCAACTTCCCCCAAATATTATCTTGCCTGTTGCAACTTATGAACAGCTTGAACTGGCGAATGACAAGAATCGCATGGCAGACCTGGCAAATTCACTTGATTTACCAGTCCCAAATCGCTTGAATTGGCGAAACCTTTCAGATTTAAATGATATGCTTTCCAAACAAACGGGTCCTTGGGTGGTTAAGCTTCGAAAAGGAAACGGTGCCAAGGGAGTGTTTTACCCGCAGGATTCAAGTGGTGTTATTGATTTTTGCACGCAATTGATCGATACTTATAAGCTTTCACCAGATCGTTATCCAATTGTCCAGCAAAGGGTTGAAGGCGAGGGTTGGGGTGTTTCATGCCTTTATTGGGAAGGGAAACGACTAGCATCCTTCACTCACCGGCGATTACGTGAGAAAACATCCACGGGTGGCACGAGCACACTACGAGTATCTCAACATAATCCATGTTTGGAAGACATAGCGCACCAATTACTAGATAAAATGAATTGGCATGGATTGGCGATGGTGGAATTTAAGTATAACTCCCAGACGAATAAAGGTTGGTTTATTGAAGTGAACCCGCGTCTTTGGGGATCGATCCACCTTGCAGTTGCAGCTGGTGTGGATTTTCCATGGCTACTTTTTGTTGCTGCAACGCAAGGTCCAGAGGCTGCTTTAAAGGAAGTGCAACCTTGGAATGAAAATATAATTGCTAGATGGTATCTGGGTGATTGTATTGCATCTTTGGGGCAACTTAGACGGGGAAAAATTTCGTCAGCAATTAAGATGTTAATACCTGGTGGTGCAGATACATTCGACGATATTTTTTGGGATGACCCAGGCGCAATATTTGGTCAGGCGGCTTATTATTTGAATACATTTTTACAAACTGGAAGCATAAATCCCGTAAAAGATGGAATGCTTGGATGATTCTTGCAAAAGCTGAACTTCATTGCCATACGACACATTCAGACGGTTTTTGCTCTCCAAATGAAGCAATAAATAAAGCCCAAAAAAAGGGACTCAATATATTAGCTATAACGGATCATAATACAGCAGAAGGTTGTGTGGAGTATTGGAACAACCCTGTTATGAGTAATTTATTAGTGATCCCTGGCGAAGAAGTAAGTACAAATATCGGCCATGTATTGGCATATTTTATTCGCGAGACAATTACCCCCGGTCCTTTTGAAAAAGTCGTCTCTGAAATACATGCACAAGGCGGGCTGGCCTTTTTAGCCCATCCTTACCATATCCCTATAGGCAATTCATTAAGAAATAAGTCAATTATTAAATTCCAAGAAAAAGATCAAGTGCTTATTGATGGGATAGAAGTTACCAATGGGCATAATCGAGAAATAGCAAACCAAATGGCTTCATCTTTGGCAAATCGATTAAACTGTCGAGTTGTAGGTGGAAGTGATGCCCATTTTCCTTTTGAAATAGGCAATGTTACATCTTTCATTGAGTGTAGAGAATTAAGTTTAGGGGCGGTAAGAGATGCCATTTTACTTGGCCAAATTATAGTGAAGGATAGAAAATTTAATGGCTATCCAAATTATTTATTAGTAGGTTTGAAGAACCGCCTTATGAACAAGAGTTATAAATAATTGGAGAACAGCACCAGTATGAATCCTATCCATGATCAAATCAATCATCAATACGAAGACTCGTTCAAACAAATAGTAGGTAAGGAGACTAGAGCCTTTAGCTTCTGGAAAGGCAGGGTAGCCTTATATGCAATATTAACAGCAATGAATATAAGTACCGGGGATGAGGTAATTATTCCTGGATATACATGTGTTGTTGTTCCGAATGCAGTTCGGATGACAGGTGCCCGACCGGTGTATGTAGATATCAAACCAGGTACTTATATAATTGACCCAGAACGAGTAGAAAAAGCCATCACTCCGCATACAAAAGTGATTATTATTCAACATACTTATGGAATTGCTGGACCTGTTGATGAAATTATTTCTTTAGCGCGTCCTAAAGGAATAAAGGTTATTGAAGATTGCGCACATGTCTTGGGTACAAAACATAATGGAATGCATCTAGGAAGTTTTGGCGATGCCGCATTTTTCTCTAGTCAATGGTCAAAACCTTACACAACCGGTTTAGGCGGTATTGCTGTTACTTCAAGCATCGAAATAGCAAGTCGATTAGAACAAATCCAGAAAAGTTTTGTAACCCCACCTCTGGGTAATCGTTTAAAATTAGCGATCCAATATCGAATTTATGAAAATCTTTATTCTCCCCAACTTTTTTGGAAAGCTCAGGGATTATTACATACTTTATCTAAAATGGGTTTATTTATTGGTTCATCTTCTGTTGAAGAATTAGAAGGGAAACCACCAAAAGATCACGAGTGGAGAATGTCAGAAATCCAAAAGAAAATTGGAATTGGTCAACTGAAAATGGCTGAGGCTGATTTATGTAGGAGAAATCTAATAAAAGATTTTTACTTAAAAAATCTAGAATGGAATGGCTGGCCGTTAGCTTGTTCTAAAAATGGAGAAGTTTTTTTGCGATTTCCGGTAGCGGTTAAAAACAAAAGTGAAATATTACAAAAAGCGAAACAATGCCAGATTGAGTTGGGATCCTGGTTTGAAACACCATTGCATCCTATCCCGTTGGGGAAACACCCAATATTTGGATATAATCTTGGTCAATGTCCTAATTCGGAAATAGCTTCATTACAGGTTGTAAACCTTCCAATGAATCGGTGGATTACTGTGTCTGAAGCAAACCGGACAATTGAGTTTTTCTTGAAGTATGCTCAACCAGTTGATGTTTCATAATGAGCAAAATCTTAGATCGTCTGATAAATTGGATGCAAAAAAAGACTTCTTGAATTCAAGAAGTAAATGTACCTGATTGTCCAAATAAATCTTCACAAGGCGTCAAAAAAATAAAAGGATATTCCAGGGTTAAAATTCAAGAGATCCATAATAATTTTTCTTCCAATTTCTTTTCTTTTTTGATTTCATGAGAATTTTAATATGAAGCTCGTGGGTTTAGTTTGATGGTCGGTTTTAAACAACTATGCCCAAACACGGAAACGATTATATTGTAAACTACTCGGTCATTGAGTAAGCAAGCACCCTTCACTTGGTTTTTGATTTGAACATGAAGGCTGTTTTTGACTCTGATCTTTTAATATTATATTTTTGTAGCGTTGAGGGGTCATTCCCTCACAACGTCTTACGGCGGAAACACACCAGGGTGGATTAAAAGTATGTGTTTCAAAACGCCTGTTGAACCCACGGGAGGCTCTCCACAATGAGGTGACACTCCCCGGCCCTCAGGTCTGCTGGTTATCATCAAACCTTGCAGCGGTGCGAAACCCCATCAAGGCGGGAAATTTCGGGGTGCTTTACCTGTGCGGTCTTACCCAATCCCAAATCATCGGAATAATTTTTCAAAACCTGCGATCCTATTGTCACCTGGTAAGCGGAATCGCTCACCTTTCCCATTCCAGGAAACTGAGTCAAATAAAAAATCAGGACAATGTCAAATCCTCTCCTTCAGGTTCCTCCCTCGATCGTAATCCCATAATGAAGCTCAAATAGATAGAGGGCGGTTAACAATCGACAATACGATAGGGCGCTGGAGATGGATGGAGAATTTCATGGGAAATTCTTACTTAAATAAGCGACCCCAAAAGGTTATGTGATGAAATTTGTGAAATTTGGAAATTAGGGGGAAGGTAATATGAATGTTGAAAAAGTAATCGGCTCGGCCAGTCAACCCAACCAATGTGAAAACAGATCATTCCTAAATCAGGTGGACGCGATCTTTCGGCGTATGTTCGATATTGTCGCTTCCTTTGCCGGCCTGATCGTATTTGCTCCAATATTCCTGGTGGTAGCAATTGCGATTAAGAAGGAAACTCCAGGGCCGGTATTTTTTCGCGGATCTAGAATAGGAAAAAGTGGAAATATATTTAAAATTCTAAAATTTAGAACCATGTATGAGCATCCTGAAAGTTACACCGGGCCAAAAGTAACCGGGGCGGGAGACATTCGAATTACACCTTTGGGACAATGGTTACGTGACACGAAAATCAATGAACTGCCTCAATTGTGGAACGTGCTGATTGGGGATATGTCATTTGTTGGGCCAAGGCCGGAAGATCCGGAGATTGTAAAAGGCTGGACAAAAGAACAGAAGGACTGGATCTTTTCTGTGCGGCCAGGAGTTACAAGCCCCGCAACTGTTATTTTTCGGGAAGAAGAAAAATTATTAACCTCGGCTACTTTTATGGATGATTACCTCTGTTCTGTTCTGCCTGACAAACTGAGGATAGATTGCCTATATCTGAGACGCCGGAATTTTTTCACCGATATTGATATTATCTTTATGACGGTTTTGTTGCTGCTTCCAGTCATAAAGAAGACACAAGTTCCTGAAAGCTTTTTGTATTTTGGGCCTATTTGTCGTTTCTTAAGCAGAAACTTTTCCTGGTTTGTAATTGATACCGTCACGGCTTTTCTCGCAATTGTGTTCTCAGGATTGATCTGGCGGGCTAATTCAGTTTTAAATCTTGGATATTTACCTGCAATCCTCATGGCGGTTGTCATTAGTTTTATCTTTAGTATTGTCAATGGGATATTGGGTCTTGATCGTATTTCTTGGAGCCGGGCGCGTTCATCTGATGTGTTTCCGTTAACGGTTTCGTGTCTCCTTACAACTTTGATGATCGTGTTATCAAATTTCCTGCTTGCTGGAAGTGATGGTATTCCTTTCCTACATACTGGATTACCCACAGGCCTGATCATATTCACCGGGTTATTGGCATTGATTGGGTTCATCGGCACGCGTTATCGCACCAGATTACTAACAGGAATGGCTTGGAGATGGGTCTCATTGAGGCGGTCGAAACGCGTTATGGGGGAAAGGGTGCTATTGATAGGAGCTGGAGCAAACTCTCATCTGGCAACTTGGATGCTTACACATTCTGATCTTGCACGCTTTTTTAATCTTGTGGGTGTGTTAGATGATGACCCAAGAAAGCAAGGGCTTAAGTATGATGGTTTGCAAGTACTGGGAACCACAAGAGATGTCAAATCTATAGTAAGAGATCACCAGATTGGTCTAATCGTTTATACGATTGAAAACATTGAATATCCTGAACGTGCGCGAATAATAAGAAGTTGTTCTGAATCGGGTGCAAGATTATTGCTTTTCCCGGATTTAATGGTTGAACTTCGCAGACAATTTTTGGAGGTCAACAATTCAAACGCTAGTATGGAAGTAAATCAATTCTCGTCTTCTCAGCAATCCTATTCAAAGGTGCAAATCTAAATTATGAAAAAAGTATTATTAACTGGCGCTGGTGGCTTCATTGGATCTCATCTGGCCGAACAGCTTGTCCAAACAGGGGTTGAATTACGAGCTTTTATGCATTACAACTCGAGAGCGGATATTGGGTTATTAGGCCAAATAGATCAAAGAGGTTTATCCAATATTGAATTTGTTTACGGCGACCTTACAGATGCGGATACAGTTAGGCAAGCGGTGAAAGGTTGTGACACAGTTTTCCATCTAGGGGCGTTAATCTCGATTCCATATTCTTATCAACATCCACAGCAGGTCATTGAAACCAATATCAATGGCACCTTGAATGTGCTGTTAGCCTGCCGAGACTTTGGGGTTGAACGGCTTATTCATACTTCCACAAGCGAAGTCTATGGAACAGCTAAATTTGTACCTATCTCGGAGGATCATCCACTGCAAGGCCAATCACCCTATTCTGCAAGCAAGATTGGTGCAGATAAAATTGCCGAAAGTTTCTATTGCGCATATAACCTGCCGGTTGTGATCGTTAGACCTTTTAACACCTTTGGGCCGCGCCAATCCGCAAGAGCAGTGATCCCTACTATTATTACTCAAGCATTAACCCTTAATGAATTGCATCTGGGCAGCCTGGATACAAAACGTGATTTCACTTATGTTAGTGACACCGTTAATGGGTTTATTTGTGCGGCTAAAACACCGGGGGTTGAAGGCGAAACTTTCAATCTTGGAACTGGGGCGGAAGTAACAATCGCAGAAACCGTCAATTGTATTCTTGAAATTTTAACAAAAAGAGACATGCAGATTGTTCAGGATAATGAAAGGATCAGGCCAAATAAATCTGAGGTGATGCGTTTGTTATCAGATAACCAAAAAGCCCAAGCAGGAATTGGCTGGAAACCAGAAGTGTCGTTTCAAGACGGGTTATCAAAAACGATTGATTGGATCAAATCAAATATTGATTTATACAGGCCTGGATTATACCAAAGGTAAAATGAGGGTTTAAATGAAAGCAGTAATTCTGGCAGGTGGCAAAGGGGCGCGATTAGCACCGTTCACAAGAGTATTTCCAAAACCAATGATGCCTATTGGTGATAAAGCTATTCTCGAAATATTATTGTGTCAAATGAAATGTGCGGGAGTTGATGAAGTCATCCTAACCGTTGGACATCTTGCTGGGCTTATGCGGGCATTTTTTCAGGATGGAAGCCAATTGGGACTGAAGATCCAATATAGTATGGAGGATCATCCCCTGGGAACAGCTGGTCCTCTTTCATTAATCAACGGGCTAGATGATACATTTATTGTTGCAAATGGAGATGTGCTGACAACCCTCAATATAGCAGACATGATCCGGTTTCATAAACAAGAAAGGGGAATTACCACTGTTGCAACTCATAGACGCACAGTTCATATCGACCTTGGTGTGATTCAGACGAATGGCGACCATTCTATCAACGGCTATATCGAAAAACCAGATATCGATTACAAAGTAAGTATGGGGTTATATGTATTCGAGCCAGCAGTGCTCGCTTATATTCCTCGGGGAAAATATATGGATTTTCCCGATCTGGTTAAAAAGTTGATTTCAGCTGGTGAAAGAGTGGTGGCATATCCGTTTGAAGGTTATTGGCAGGACCTTGGTCGTCCCGATGATTATGAACAAGCCAATTTAGATTTTCAACAAATGCGCTCACAATTTTTACCTGAGGAATATTAATTATTATGGAATGGCGAGTACCTTTAGCAGATTTGGATTATGGTATTGAAGAGGAAGAAGCGGTTCTCCAAGTACTTCGTTCTCGATGGCTTACTATGGGAGGCATTACTCAGCAGTTTGAAGCCCAATTTGCGGGATTGACTGGAAGCAAGCACGCATTTGCAGTTTCGAATGCGACCCAGGCTTTGCATCTGGCTTGTTTGGCTTTGGGAATTGGCCCAGGTGATGAAGTGATCGTCCCTTCTTTGACATTTGTGGCCACAGCGAATGCAGTCCTATATACCGGCGCTGATGTGAGGTTTGCGGATATCAATGGCCCCGACGATCTGACCATTGATCCGGAAGAGATTGAAAAATTGATTACTCCGTACACAAAAGCAATCATGGTGATGCACTATGGTGGGTATCCGTGCCGAATGAAGGAGATCATGGAAATCTCACAGCAATATGGTTTACCCGTGATTGAAGATGTGGCTCATGCTCCCGGTGGATCGTTAGATAACAAACCTCTTGGCTCCTGGGGGACGATTGGTTGTTTCAGTTTCTTCTCAAACAAGAATCTATCAACTGGTGAAGGCGGTATGGTTGTAACGGATAACGACGCTTTGGCGGAACGAATTCGTCTACAAAGATCACATGGTATGACCAGCCTTACGTATGATCGTCATAAGGGACATGCATTTTCTTATGATGTGGTTGAGCTTGGGTATAACTACCGTATAGATGAATTGCGATCAGCCTTGGGTGTTGCCCAGCTGCAAAAACTGGAGAAAAATAACCAACGGCGCGGCAGCTTAACAGAGTTATATTGGAAAGCTCTGGAATCTAAAGGATTGGATCTTCCATTTTCTCAATATCAGAGGGGACAATCTGCTTACCATATATTTCCTGTGTTGCTTCCCAAAGATATTGATCGGAAGGTTTTCATGGAGGCATTACGGGATATGGGTATCCAATCTAGTATACATTATGCTCCAATCCATACTTTTAGCTATTACCAACACCGCTATCACTCACTATCTTTACCGAAAACAGAAGATGTCGCTATGCGAGAAGTGACTTTACCGCTATATCCAACAATGCGGGAAGAAAAACTGGATACAGTGGTTGTCGCAGTTCAAGAAGCTCTTCAGCAATCTCAATAAAAGCAAGATCGCAGAATTCCATAATTCTTTTAAGATAATAATGAATTCAATTATGAAGTTCTGGGTGTCGATCATCTTTATCATTGAAGATTGTAAGAGGAAAGGTGGCAACAACCACCTAACCAGAAAATAAATTCCAGAAACAGTCAGTTTAAATCTTAAAGTGTTTATTTTTGCTCCGTCCTTGATAGGGCTGAGCATGTAGGTGTCCACTCATCCTTTTCATAGGAGGAAGCCAAATGAAAAACATTTTCAAAATAGTTATTCCTGCATTGATCATGGTGGTCTTGGTTTTTGGAGTAATCGCGTTACCTCGAATTTATAAAGCTCCACTTGGAGAACCGCTCAGTATTATCCAAAGCGAGCAACCAGTCACTGCGCCTACGGTTGTGATGGCAGAATTAATAAATTCTGAATCAACTGTATCTCCAACACCTACTCCAATTGGTGCTTGTGGCCGCAATGGAAAGATCAATTTATTGATGCTTGGAGCCGATCCCTCACTGGGTGTCCCTCCTTATGGGGCAGATGCGATTAGATTGGTCCAAATTGATTTTGATGAAAAAAAAGTAACTTCTTTAGCAATTTCAAGAGACCTTGTTGTGTCTGTTGATGGCGAAGAGATGAAGATTGGACAAGTATTTAAATATCAATGTGATTGCACCCAAGGTGATAATCAAACAAAAATGAAAGCCGCAACAAATCGGGTGGCTCAATTGATTTATGATAATTATGGTCTTCTGGCTGATCATTATTTCACATTTGATCGGGATACCTTCATTCCCATGGTTGATGCAATTGGAGGAGTTGATATAAATAATCCAAAAGCATTCTCAAATGAAAGAGGAACGAATTTTGAGACTGGAAAATTACACCTGGATGGAAAATTAGCAACAGAATACATTTGCACAATGGGTCCTGGTGGTGATATTGAAAGAATCGTGAGACAAAATGTATTCTTGGAAGGGGTTCGTTCTAAGCTACTGACCTTTGATGTTTTGAAAAAAGTTCCTGATCTTTACACTCAGTTTGAAAAAACCATTGTAACTGATCTGAGCGTTGAAGATTTTCAACAACTGGCATGTATGATTAATGAGGTTCCTTCTGGATCAATTCAAATTTATGAAATGGATAAAGACTTAAATATTATCGATGCGAAGGGCTTAAAATATGATTATAAGGGTGAATTCAAAGCTTTCCTGCTGAAGCTCTTCACCCACTAAGCCTGCGCTTTTCCGCAATTATCGGCATCCATCGCTGATCTTCCTCGGAAGATCAAAGTCCCCTGAGCCTGGAAACAGGCGCACAGGCAGCAAGTCTATTGGCTTGCTGCCCTGTGTTTTAAATAGATGAATCAGTCTTTGCGGAAGAAGGAAAACAGGGAGATGGACAGCCCCGCGGCAGCCGCGTCGAGCAGCACGTCCACCGGCCAGGCGTGACGGTTGGGTACAAAATATTGGTGAATCTCATCCGTCACCGCATAGGCTGTGCAGATCAGCAGGGCGCTCCAGAAGTTGTAGCGACCCTCGCGCGCCAGCGCCCGGGCGGTCACGGCCCCCAGCAGCGCGTAGCCAATCACATGCCCGACCTTGTACCAGTCGATCACGATTTGGGGCAGCGCCTCGATCGGCGCGCTCTCGGTGGTGCCCACAATGCCGACCAGCACCGCCTCGGCTTTATCTCCGGGCAGCGATGAAAAGTAAAAAATCCCGGCCATGAACAGCAACACCGGTCCCCAGCGATTGATCCAGGAAAGAATAGAAGATAATTTCAATGCGTCTCCCCCTGAAAGGATTGGGTTGATTATACCACTGCGCGGCTGCTGAAAAGGGGTGCGAAACGCCGCGGGATCGTCTACAATGGTATCGATGACACGCCTCCTGAAAAATAGAATCTGAAACAGGCAAAAGATGAAAAACAAACCTGAACTTGTCAACTCCTTGATCGCGGATATGTCTCTGGATGAAAAACTGGCTCAAATTGGTTCTTGCTGGGTGTACGAACTGCAGCAGGGCGGGGTTTTGAACGCGGATAAGCTGCGGGAAAAATTAAGCTTGGGGATCGGGCAGATCACCCGCGTTGGGGGCGCTTCCACTCTGGATCCGATATCTGCGGCCAAAGTGGGAAATCAAATTCAAAAATTTCTGGTGGAACAAACCCGCCTGGGCATCCCGGCTATTTTGCACGAAGAGAGCTGCGCGGGCGCGATGATCCTGGGCGGGAGCGTGTTCCCGCAGATGATCGGCCTGGCCAGCACTTTCATGCCTGAACTGGCAGAGCAAATGACCCGCGAGATCCGCAAGCAATTGCTGGCCATCGGCGCGCGCCAGGCGCTGGCCCCGGTTCTGGACGTGTCGCGCGACGTCCGCTGGGGTCGCACGGAAGAAACCTTTGGAGAAGATCCAACTCTGGTGAGCCACTTTGGCGTCGCCTATATCCGCGGTCTGCAGGGTGACCATTTCAATGAAGGCGTAATGGCCACCGGCAAGCATTTCATCGGTCACAGCCATTCCCAGGGCGGGTTGAACTGCGGACCGGTTCACCTTGGAAAACACGAACTGTACGATGTTCTTCTACCGCCATTTCAGGCCGCGATTCGGGATGCCGGTCTGGCCAGCATCATGAATGCTTATCCAGAACTGGACGGGGAAGTGGTGGCCGCCTCGCGGGAAATCCTCACCGACTTACTGCGTGAGAAGCTGGGGTTTGAGGGCCTGCTCGTCTCGGACTATGACGCGGTGCTGATGATTCACAATTATCACAACCGGGCGGAAACCCATGCCGAAGCAGGAGCGTTGGCGCTCAAGGCTGGAATTAATGTTGAACTGCCAACGACGGTTTGCTTTGGCGATCCGCTCAAATCGGCTCTGGCATCCGGTGATTTGGATCTGGAAACGCTCGATTCGGCTGTGCGCCGCCACCTGGAGAAAAAGATCGAGCTGGGATTGTTTGACAATCCGTATGTGAACGAACATGCGGTACTTGATGTATTTGAGACTGCTGCTCAACGCGAGCTGGCGCGCGAGATCGCCCGCAAAAGTATGGTGCTGCTGAAGAATGATGGTCTGCTGCCCTTACAAAAGTCAATCAAAACCCTGGCGGTGATTGGCCCCAACGCGGATTCCGGGCGCAACCAGCTGGGAGACTATTCCTACGCGGCTACTTTTGAACTGATGACCCTTTTTAAACCGGAAGGATCCAATTTTGCGGATCATGATTTGCAGGAGATCGAGAGGCATGGCAATAAATTCACCTCTGTACTGGAAGGGATCAAGGCTGTGGTTTCCGCGGACACTAGCGTGCTTTATGCCCGGGGCTGCGCGAATAACGGGGATGACCGATCCGGATTTGATGCGGCGGTCAATCTGGCCAAACAAGCAGACGCGGTGGTGCTGGTGCTGGGGGATCAATCAGGGTTGACTCCTGCCTGCACGACAGGTGAATTCCGCGACAGCGCCGATTTGACCTTGCCCGGAGTGCAGCTGGAGTTGGCAAAAGCCATTATCGGGATCGGAAAACCCGTCGCGGTGGTGTTGATCAACGGGCGTCCATACGCGCTGCCCTGGCTGGATGAAAAGGCAAACGCAATTCTGGAAGCCTGGCTGCCCGGTGAAGAGGGGGGCGGGGCGGTCGCGGATGTGCTGTTTGGGGAGGTGAATCCGGCTGGCAAGCTGCCGCTTTCCTATCCGCGCCAGGTTGGCCAGCTGCCCATTTTCTATAACCATAAACCATCAGGGATGAAGTCCAATATTTATGGCGATTATGTGTCTGAAAAAGCGACCCCGTTGTATCCTTTCGGGCACGGCCTGAGTTATACCCGCTTCGAATATTCCGATTTGGTGATTGACAAAGCAAGCGCGCTCAGCGGGGAGCTTGTCCATATTCAGTTCAAGTTGAAGAATTCCGGTCCGCTATTCGGAGAAGAAGTCGTCCAACTGTATACCAGAGATCAGTACGCGAAAATGCCCAGGCCGGTAAAAGAATTGCGCGGGTATACGCGGGTCGGGCTGAAACCCGGCGAAGCCAAAACAGTTATCTTTAAATTACCTGTGAATCAACTTGCCTTCTTTGACAAAGACCTGAACCTGGGAGTTGAGGCGGGGAGAATCCTGGTGATGATCGGCAGCTCCAGCCAGGATATCCGCCTGCAGGGTGATTTTAATATTATTGAGGATCAACGAATTCCTTTAAGTGAGCGGATATTCGCCTGTTCAGTTAAGCTTGAAGAGTAAATCAATCAACTATCAGGTATTAAAAACCACTCAGGAACGAAGAGACTGGTATGAAAAATCTATGCCGGTCTCTTCTTTCAAAATAATTTCTGTTAGCCTTGAAGTGTCATTTTAAAATTGATTATTGTAAACATTTGTTAACCGTTATTTAATTCACGATCCATTGACAGGTGGAGACGATTTTTATATACTTAGCACGGCCTGATGGCCGGGAAAACCGGAAAGTCTTTAATGTTATGGGAACAATCAGGTTGATTAAGTTGGCATTAGCGGTATTTTTTCTTTAATTTCCAATGTCAATTTGATATACAAAATTTGGATAAGCGGGTATAATTCCAACATTCCTGCTAGATAAGGTAAAAAATGTCTAAAATAGCTGAATTCAAACAACACCTTTGGAACACACAAATAGATGTTCGTGATTTTGTGTTCAACAATATGACTCCGTACGATGGGGACGCCAGTTTTCTTCAGGGTCCTTCCGAACGCACCCAGAAACTCTGGTCGATTGTCGAAACTTATTTAAAGGAAGAACGCGATCGCGGAGGCGTACTGGAAATCGATCCCAACACCATTTCCACCATTACCAGTCACCAGCCTGGTTTTATCGATCCTTCCCTTGAATCCATTGTTGGCTTCCAGACCGATAAACCGCTCAAACGCGCGATCAAACCGTTTGGCGGTTGGCGTGTGGTCAAGCAGGCCTGCCTTGAAAACGGGGTTGAAATGGACCCAAGCGTAGAAGAAATCTGCTCGAAATATCGCAAAACTCATAACGAAGCCGTTTTTGATGTTTATACCAGCGAAATGCGCAAGCTGCGGAAAACCGGTATGATCACCGGTCTGCCGGACAACTACGCGCGCGGCCGGATCATCGGCGATTACCGCCGCCTGGCATTGTATGGAACCGACGCGTTGATTGCCGCCAAGGAAGCAGACAAAACTTCACTGGTGGGCCCAATGACGGATGAAGTCATTCGCCTGCGTGAAGAAGTCAGTGAGCAAATCAAAGCGCTCGAGATGATCAAAGAAATGGCCGCCAGCTACGGATTTGATGTCAGCCGACCCGCCCAAAACGCCCGCGAAGCCATCCAATGGACCTATTTTGCTTACCTTGCAGCCATAAAAGAACAGGATGGCGCGGCGATGAGCCTGGGGAATGTCAGTAGTTTCTTTGATGTGTACATTGAGCGTGATCTGGCTGCCGGTGTGCTCAGCGAGGCGGAAGCCCAGGAATTGATCGATCAGTTTGTGATGAAACTTCGTCTGGTGCGCCATCTGCGCATGGAAGAGTATAACCAGTTGTTCTCCGGTGATCCCACCTGGGTGACCGAGGCGATTGGAGGAATGTGGCATAACGGGCAGCACAAAATCACCAAAACTGCCTACCGCTTCCTGCAGACGCTTTACAATTTAGGACCGGCGCCAGAACCTAATCTGACCATTCTCTGGTCGGAGAAGCTGCCCGAAAACTTTAAAAAGTTCGCTGCCAAAGTCTCCATTGATACCTCTTCGCTGCAATATGAAAACGACTGCTTGATGTCTGATTTTGGCTGCACGGACGACTATGGCATCGCCTGCTGTGTTTCGATGATGGGTATTGGGAAAGAAATGCAGTTCTTTGGCGCGCGCTGTAATCTGGCCAAAACGCTGCTGTTGGCGTTGAACCAGGGTCAGGACGAACTTACTGGAGTGAAAATTGTCCCCGGAATTGAGCCAATGCCCGCGGGTCCGCTGAAATTTGATGATGTCATGAAGCGCTTCAAGCAGGCGATGGCGTTTATTGCCGAAAAATATGTGGATACCATGAATGTGATCCACTATATGCATGACAAATATTATTATGAACGCGCTCAAATGGCTTTCATGGACACACATATCAAACGCAATATGGCTTTTGGCCTGGCGGGTTTGAGTGTGGTAGCCGATTCGCTATCCGCGATCAAATATGCTTCAGTCACACCCCAGCGTAATGAAAATGGTCTTACCGTTGGGTTTAATATCGATGGCGATTTTCCGAAATATGGAAACGATGATGACGCGGTTGACTTGATTGCCAAGCAATTTGTGGCCGATTTTTACGCGGAGCTGCAAAATCACCACGTGTACCGGAACGCCGTACCGACTCTGTCTGTATTGACCATTACCTCGAATGTGGTTTATGGAAAGAAAACCGGGGCTACCCCCGACGGGCGCAAGCAGGGCGAACCCTTTGCGCCGGGTGCCAACCCGATGCATGGCCGCGATTTTTCCGGGGCGATCGCATCGCTCAATTCAGTCGCCAAGCTGGAATATTCCGACGCCCCCGACGGCATTTCCAACACTTTCTCGGTGGTACCCAAGGCGCTTGGGGTGACTTTGGAAGATCAAGTTGAAAATCTGGTGGACGTGTTGGATGGCTACTTCAGCAAAAACGCGCATCACTTGAATGTTAATGTGTTGAACCGCGAGACATTACTGGAAGCGATCGAGCATCCAGAAAACTATCCCCATCTGACAGTGCGGGTTTCGGGATACGCGGTGAACTTTGTGAAATTAACCCTGGAACAGCAGCGCGAGGTAATTGCGCGCACGTTCCATGAACAGATGTAAGGGAAACAAGAAGCAGTAATAATGACTGACTTACTCCGCGTTCATTCATTTGAGACGTTTGGAACCAGCGATGGTCCGGGAATTCGCCTGGTGGTTTTCACACAAGGATGTCCTTTTCGCTGTGTGTATTGCCACAATCCGGATTCCCAGGCTATTAAAAGCAAAACGGCCAAAGAAGTATCCGTGGAGGATTTATTGGATCGACTGGAAAAACAGCGCCCCTATTTTAAGAAAAAAGGCGGAATCACCTTTTCCGGAGGTGAACCGACCTTGCAATCCAGCACCTTGTTGGCCTATTTACCGGTCATCCGGCAGGCGGGTTTTCATATTGCCCTGGATACCTGTGGGGCAATCTTCAACCAGCGGGTCAATCAGGTCTATGAACTATCAGATTTGATCATCCTAGATATAAAACACATCGACCCGGAACTGCATAAAAAAGTAACTGGCTGTGTGATTGATCCGGTATTAAAAAATGCCGCTTATCGGGAACAGACTGGCAAGCCAATGTGGCTGCGCTATGTGCTCGTTCCCGGGCTTACCGATCAGCCGCAGTATCTGGAGCGTTGGGGTCAGACATTTGCCGATTATAAGACTGTCGAGCGGGTGGAAATTCTGCCGTATCACACCCTTGGTGTGCATAAATACGCTGAAATGGGGATTCCGTATCCGCTAACGGGTATACAGCCCCCGAATAATGATCAGGTGGTAGAAGTAGTGAATATTTTGCAAAAATATTTTTCCAATGTAGTTGTCCACTAAGTATTTTGATTGATTCGTGAATAAACCGGCCGGGATTTTTATCCAAGGCCGGTTTTTTCTGTAACTCAGGCGAAACCATTTTCCTTGGTTTGGGTTTAATTTAGCGTAGAACATGATATGTTATTTCAAAAATCCCCCTATTTAAGGAAAAGTCATGAACGGTACGATTACAAGGAATGATTCTGCCCGGATAGCGGTGAATTCGTTATCCGCGTTATCAAATTTAAATTGGCAGGGTCCTGCGAATTCCATCGTCAGTGAAACAGATGCTATGGGATCCTTATTGCGCCAGATTGAAAAGGACATATTTGCCTTTTCAGTAGAAGGCGCATTGGGCCTGAGTGCAGAAGGCGGGATAGTCGTGGGTGGGGATTTTCCTTTCGTAACATTAATCCCCAGATTGCTCGCGCAAGATTTGGGTAGCGCGCGGTTTAAGGCCACCTATAGCACCCAATACGCCTTATACGGGGGGGCAATGGCCAATGGAATTTCATCCGAACAGATGGTCATCGAGATGGGCCGGGCGGGAATGATGGCATCCTTTGGAGCGGGTGGTTTATTGCCTGCCAGGATTGAAGACGCGATCGTGAAAATCAAGGCGGCTCTGCCCAATGGTCCATATCTTTTCAATTTGTTAAACAGTCCCTACGAGCCATTGTTGGAAAAACGCGCGGTTGATCTTTACTTAAAACATGGCATCCAGGTGATCGAAGCTTCGGCCTATTTGGGGATGACGCGCGGGTTGGTGCGCTACCGCGCCAGCGGGCTTTCTGAAGATCAACTGGGAGCGGTGGTGATTGGTAATCGCATCATCGCCAAGGTGTCCCGCAAGGAAGTGGCGCGCCATTTTCTTTCTCCAGCGCCCCAGGATATGCTGAATAAACTGGTAGAGGATGGAGAGATCACCACGCAACAGGCTGAATTGGCCCGACTGGTGCCAATGGCAGACGATATCACGGTTGAGGCGGATTCGGGTGGACATACGGATAACCGTCCCTTGATCTCCCTGGTACCGGTAATGCTGGCTTACCGTGACAGCCTCCAAGAAAAGTTTAATTATGCCGAACCGGTCCGAATCGGAGCAGGGGGTGGGATCAGTACGCCCGCATCAGCCCTGGCAGCATTTATGATGGGGGCAGATTACCTGGTGACTGGTTCAATTAATCAGGCTTGTGTGGAATCGGGCGCGTCGGATGAAGTGCGCGCCATGTTGGCCCAGGCTGAAATGACGGATGTGATCATGGCGCCAGCATCCGATATGTTCGAGATGGGCGTGAAGGTTCAAGTATTAAAACGTGGCACCCTATTCCCGATGCGGGCAGGGAAGCTGTTTGAATTGTACAATCGCTACAATTCAATTGAGGAATTGCCTGACAGTGAACGGGAAAACCTGGAAAAGAAAATCTTCCAACGCAATCTTGATGAGGTTTGGGTGGAGACAGTGTCTTTCTTCAAAGAAAGGGATCCACGCCAGATTGAGAAAGCCGAGCAGGATCCACACTATAAGATGGCGTTGATCTTCCGCTGGTATCTGGGGTTGTCTTCCCGCTGGGCAGCCCGCGCGGAGGCCAGCCGAAAAATGGATTATCAGATCTGGTGCGGTCCTTCCATGGGGGCGTTCAATGACTGGGCGCGCGGTACGCGGTTTGAGCAACTGGAGAATCGCAAAGTTGCGGATGTCAATCGGACCATTCTTGAGGAATGCGCTTACCTGACCCGGCTTGAAATGCTGAAAATGCAGGGAGTAAATTTACAAGGGTAAGGGGAGTCATTTCTCTATAAGATTTCTAAAAACTCCTGGTTGGTTTGAGCATTATTCAAGCCAACCAGGTTTTTTTAATTTGTCTTGCACTTTTTTTCTGGCGATTTTGTCCGAATAAGAGGTGATTTCGGGTGGCTTTAATCTACCCAATGAAAAATCGTGCTTTAATATTTAATAATGGATTAATCCGCCAGTCATTTGTAGGTGATATATGATCCAGAAAGACCATTCTGCCCAACCAATATCCAACCAATCTACTTGGATCGCAAACCTAGTTAGCCTTCTGCCAATCATCGTCGTGGGGCCAATGAGGATTTTTGTGAGTTTCCAGCCCGGTTGGGATCCGAGAGAGGGATCTGTTCGATACTTAATATATTTGATTTTTGGAACATTGATCCTTGTGGGTGGATTGCTTGTGGGAACGCTGAAAAAATCTCCCCGATGGGTATACCCTTATGTGCTGCTTTTGGCTTTTTCTTTGTATATCTTGACGCTGTACCTGGGAACGTTTCTGCCTGTGGAGTTCAATTTGCAGAGCAGTTTCTTTTTCTATTTAGCGATCATTCTGGCGTTCTTATGGTTGCCGCCGTTTCGTGTCTTCTATCATCAAATCGCGCAGGATTGGACACTGCTGTCTTATGGGTTATATGGTTTGGTCTTCTACCTTTTTTCATCCATTGATTTTGACCAGACGCCCAATTTGGAAGTGCTTGTGCTGGCACCCGCCTTGGTGGCATTGGTGACCGCATTGGCGCATTTGCGGGTTCAATCCACTTTTCTTCGAATAGCTGTATTAATTGGGGGAACTGTTGTTGGATTAATTTTCTGGCTGATTCCTGCCTATGTAAATATGGATTCGGTCTGGATCAGTATCATAATGGGGGTACTCTTGCTGCTAACCTATGGAATTACGCTTTCAATGATTTTGTTGTCTCCCTGGTTGGCGACTCTCGCGATTCAATTCTTCAAAAGGTCGTTCAACTCCGTGGTTTAATTAGTTGGAAACAAATCGAAACCAGCATTTGGAAACAATTTTTTTAAAGGTTTTATATATGAGACAGGTGGGATAGAAACTCAGGGATCCCGACCTTAAGAATTTCATGATATACCTCGGTAACTGTATCAATGTCCGCAGGATTGGCATTCATCAGCAATTGCATCACTACACCATCAATCGCCCCGATTAGCAGGGTGGCAAAGGCTTTGTCGTATTTTGTAGGTTCTTTCTGATATAACTTTTCAATCAGTTCCTGGGTGCCCCCGATCCAATCCTGGTATTTCTGTCTGAATTTTTCGGATAATTCTTCGTTTCCCTGCATGGCTTCCTGTGCCAAGTAAAATTGCAGGCGATTTTCATCATTCTTTTTAAACCGGGTAATGATGTTGGCGTAGATTTCTTCGATGACTTCATCTTTCTGAAATTCACTGGTGCGAACTCTGGCCGCCATTTGGGTGGAGACAGAAAGACTCTCGTCCATCACATCGTAAAGAATTTCTTCCTTACTCTTATAGTAGTGGTATATCGCGCCAGTGCTTAGCCCGGCTTCCTCTGCAATACCGCGCATGGTTGCGCCGGTGATACCGTTGCGACTGATCAGCCTTCTGGCTGCCTCTAAAATGCGTTCTTTTCCATCAGCGGTCATAGTTTTCTCCAATACCTTATTAAATTCCTAAACCAGAATAACGGCTAGGTGACATTCTGCACCTGACATGACGACATGTGTCGTTGACAGTGGAGTAACCAAATTGATATACTACTAACAAACCGAACGTTCGTTATGTGAAAAATTGTACAAATTAAAGAATATCATATTTTTTCATTTTAACAGCGTTTTCTTACACCACAATACTTGCCGTCGGAGGATTATTAAATGAATATTCCTGCCTATCAATATGTCCTTTCCATGGGAGGGTATATTGCCTTGCTTGTTGGCATTGTCAGTGTAATGCGCAAGCAATATCGTTTTGCCAGCTTTTTCTGGCTGGCTGCTTTGCTCACTTTCCCGCTCTGGTCCAAAAACCTGGATGGTTGGTTCCGTTGGGCGAAGACCCTCAGTGTTCTGCTTCCGACCATTCTGGTCGGTTTTTCACGGGTTGCGTCTTACGAGAAACGCAAAGGTAAATTCTGGGAGTTCATTCAGAAGGATTGGGTCTTGTGGTTTCTTTACGGTGTGCTTTTCTTGAACATCCTTGAGGCCACCATTAAAGACTTTACCATGGGCAATATTTACAATGGGATGGCAGGTTTCTTGTTGTGTGTTACGATCCCATTCCCGATGAAATTCTGGAAAATCGGTTCTGGAAAGCACGGCGATCTGATTGTCTACACCACGATCGCGTGGAATTTCCTTTACACTACCTGGAACGGCTGTTTTGTGTTCGCTGAAGCGGGTGCCTTCTTTGCCAGCTCGATCTGTATTCTGGTTGCGGCAGATTTGTACTCGATTATCACTCGTCGACCGGAGTTATATGTCACTGCGCGAGTTTACACATTAGCGACCCATATTCTTCTACGCGCGACCATTCCGCAGATCTTCCCGATGCTCATGGATGCCTCTACCTGGCAAAACGCGGTGGTGCTGAAATACTGGGGTATTGCCAACGTCGCATTGATGATTCCGTATGTCTTCTGGTATGTGTGGCAATTACACACCGGAAATGCGGATAAAAGCTTCCATCAGGGTAAAGCTGAAGCGGCAAAACTGCCAGCCGCAGGATAGCCGAAAAATATCTTAGTAAATAATTTTTAAATCCACGTGAGGGATATGTTTCCCATCACGTGGTTTTTTTTTAGATTAATCTGTTCGATGTTGAACTAAATATGCATATATGATATATTGAAATAGAAGCCTATGGATTAGATGAAGTTTCCGATAGGTTCTTCGATTCGTAAAGTTCACAACTTCTACAAAGGGGGAAAACCAAGAAGTCTTAGCGCAATTAATATTAATATCGAGAAATTAATAGAGATAACATTTTGCGCTAAAAATGACAGGGGCAAGAAAAGTGTTTTTAATTAGATCTTTTTAAATAACAAATTCATATATTCTATTTGATTAATTTCATAATCACTTGTTCTATAAAGTGATTGCGAGAGTATGTTATTGCAACATACTCGGATTAGGTTTTGGGGGGTGTTTTTTAGATGCTTTGGCGATCATATTCCTCGTTGAAAAATACTCCAATAGACGTAAGGAAAAAAAAGTATCTATGAATGCGACGAAAATCTCTATGAAATGGCTATCTGCATTTCGCGATAGGAAATTTATTATTTTCATAATCCTGTTTTTAGGATTGATATTACGAATATGCTTTTTGGGGGTCTTTGGAGGTTTTGATGATAAATTATATGACTCTCTATACGATCAGAATATCTATATTGATATCGCCCTTAACTTAGCTCAAGGGAATGGTTTTGTTACCAGCAATGAAATTTGGATTGCTGATCCGTATGTACCAACTTCGATTGTTACGCCAATCTATCCTCTCTTCTTAGCAATGATATGGTCAATTTTTGGATTTTCACTTACTTCTGTAAGGCTAATACAAACATTATTATCATTAATCATTCCATTTGTAACTTATGATTTGGCAAGAAGGTTTTTTTCGCAAAAAGTTGGGATAATCGCCGGTTTCTTGGCGGCTGTAAATCCTGTGTCGATAATGTATGTTCGACCAATAATGACAGAGGGATTGTTCATACCAATTTTGAACATCGTAATCTATATACTTTATTTTCTTACTAGCAATAAGAGACATGTTGGACTATATGTTCTGTTTTGGTTCTTATTTTCTCTTTTATGCATGATTAGAAATGAATGTTTTGTCCTTCTGGTATTGATGTGTCTTTATCTTTTCTTATTGAAAGTAACAAAGAATAGTAATGTAGAGTGGAAAAAATTATTAATATCTAGTTTCACATTAATTTTAGTTTTCACTCCATATTGTTTGTACAATTATCAAACGCAAGGCAGATTTTCACCTGTTCGTAATAGTAAATGGGCTATGTGGGACCATACATGGATGAAGGAAATGAGAAATCATCCAGAATGGAAAGACATTAAATTGCCCGAACGGATTCTTGTTCCCGATTGGAATAATAAAACTGAAGTAGAAAGGGATAACTTTCTCTACAAAATTTCTATTGAATTTATCAAAGAAAACCCAAGAATCTTCCTTATTCAACGCATTAAGAATGTTCTTTGTGCCTACCCCATAATTCCTATAGAATTAATTCCTCCTCCGATAGGTAATCATGGATTATACTCGCGGCCGGATGGTGCAGATTTCAGCCCTACTTCATTAGATGATGTGGTCCATTACGTTTCAAGCGCTGAAATAATTCGGTTATATTTTTTTAGAATCATATTAATCCTTAGCATTCCAGCAATTTTCACTATACTTAAGAATCGGAATTGGCCATCAACAATTGTAATCATAATTGTGCTTTGGAATGTTCTTTATACTTTCTTGCTTTGTGGAAAAGAGCGTTATCGAATTCCAATTGATTCATTTCTCATTATTTTGGCGAGTGTATCTATTGTGAATTTTATGAGAAACAATAACCCATAAAATTGGTATTGACCAATAATAAGTTGCCTGAATTAATATTCACTTGTATTCTGCACACGAAGGCCAGTAATAGCCTTCGCGTGTGTTTTTTAACTATAATACGATTCATAACCTGGCAATGGAAAACTCAACTATTTTTGGGAAAGAAAGAAAAATCTATGACTATCCAAAAACAACCCTTATACAAATACATCGACTGCATTCGACTCTATGTTTCAGATTTACATGAGGGAGTCGATTTTTATTGTAATGGTCTTGGACTGAAATTGATTTGGAAAACAGATTCAGCGGTTGGTCTGGGGATGAGTGAAGGTAAAACCGAGATCGTGATTCAAAATGAACTCGATACACAAGAAGTCGATATTAAAGTTGATTCAGTGGTAGATGCAATAATTGAGATCAAAAAGGCGGGTGGGCAGGTGGTATACGGGCCTTTCGATATCAAGATTGGCAAATGCGCGGTGGTGAAAGATCCGTGGAACAATCAATATGTGATCCTGGATACCTCGAAAGGCACATTTATCACCGATGACGAGGGCAATATAATTGGTCAGCATGAACCAGAATAATCGAACCTAACTCTGATGCAATCAATTCAAGTCAGACAATAGAGTTAAGTTTGGGATTTTTTAAGCTTGATTATCTCTCTTACTACGATGAGATTTGGTTTATTTGAAGAAAATCGTTTATAGTATGGCAACCCACTACCAGCGTCAGGATCATTTCACCTTCTTTTCGCCAGAATCCTTGCCAATTGTTTGTACAGTTATTACCTTTATTCACGCCGAACCGATACCAACCATTCACAAGAGACGAGCCATCGGCCAGAATTTCAATCTCCCGCGTATCTACTCGTAAACCGGTTTGGGTGGCTTTGACTACAGCTTCTTTGGCACTCCAGATTAAATTGCTGCTCAGGGCTTGGTCTTCCTGATTTGATAGTCTTATCCAATCGAGTTCCTTTGAGGTGAAAAAAGTCTCCAAAAAACTGGGCGGGCGTGGCGTGATGACTTCCAGATCAATTCCAATTTGAATAGATGAATTTGAAGTATAAGCGACCGCGGCTGCGTCTCCGCAATGGCTGATGGACAACGTTCCGGGTAACTCCTGGTCGTTAATCAAAACGAAAGGCGCACCTGATTCGCGGTTCTCAATGCTAATCAGATTCTGAGGAAAGTCATGCAATTCTGATACGCAGTGCCGAATTAGATGTTTGGCAGCGCGCCGCCCGGCGATAAAGGACTTGCGCCGTAATTCAAATTTCATGTCATTCAAGCG
>ENA-ORXD01000703-ORXD01000703.1-sediment-metagenome-genome-assembly--contig:-NODE-703-length-37711-cov-4.118696_pt1 | contig 37711 bp, 44 predicted proteins | sample MGYA00237862_ERZ511471 | MGnify/ENA metagenome assembly ERZ511471 | reverse complement strand
TGAATCCGAGCTTGTTTTGGGTTCCCAAAGCGATCCCCTCTCTGCGGCTGGGAGAAACCGTTTACGATCCTCTTTTTGCAATTCGGAGACTTTCTCCGTTTCAAGCCGGCCTATCCAAGGGCTGGAGAGAAAAGATGAAATTGTATTGGCTGGAACGGGAGAAGAGGTCTCAAAAGTGGGCATCGCATTTGAAAAACAAAAGGGGAGTGCGGCTCTTTTTCCGGGAGGGAACCTCCTCCGCGATGGTTCGATTTCCGGTCATCCTTGAAGACGCGGTAGCGCGCGAAAGAATTTTATCCCTTAGTCACGAGAAAGGACTGGGAATCATGCCTTCCTATCCGGACTCTGTTAACAGGATCCGAGAGATTCGGACCCTTTTCAGTGGCCGAGAGTACCCCGTGGCGAGGGAATTTAGCCAAAAGATGATCACGCTGCCGAATCATTGCCTGATGACGGATGAAGACCTGCACGCTGCCATGGAAATCTGGGAGCAAATTCAAAATTGAACCCGGGGCTGTTGAACACCGTTTGAAAGGGGTTTTGTTATCGGAATAATCGTTTTTATAACTATAGACGTGGAGGAGGATGATTGGGGGAATTTGAAGACCCGGGACCATTCGCTCGAGAACATCCAGCAGATTCCTGCCCTCCAAGCCGTCTTTGATTGCTATGGAGCGATCCCGACCTACTTGATCGATTTCCCAGTTTCAGGGGATGAAGAATGCCGAAAGATTTTTCGGAAAATATTGGAAAAGGGCCGTTGTGAGATCGGGACCCATTGCCACCCATGGAACACCCCCCCCTTCGAGGAGGATCTTAACGAGCGAAATTCCATGCTCTGCAATTTGCCGCCGGATCTTGTGACCAGAAAACTGGAATCGCTTCATGAATCGATTGAACGGGGATTCCATTTTGCCCCGAAATCCTTTCGGGCCGGAAGGTGGGGATTCGGCACGGACGTCGCGCATTGCCTTGAAAGCCTTGGATACGGGTTTGATACCTCGATTACGCCCTTTACCGACTGGAAGATCTACCAAGGTCCGGATTTCAGTGAAGCCTCTCCCTTCCCTTACCGATTTGCCTCCCGGAATGCCTTCCAAGAAGAAACGGGGGGCGTTTTGCAGGAAATCCCTCCGACGATCGGATTCCTCCAAAAAAACTTCCCCTTGCGGAATCGGATCCGGAGAAAAATCATGAACGGCCCTCTTTCCCGGATGCGTCTGATAGGGTTGCTGGATAAATTGAACCTTCTGAGCCTCCGGTGGCTTTCCCCTGAAATGAGCGGCGGGAAAGACATGGTGCGCCTGTCCCAGGCGGTGATTGCGAGTGGAAACCCCGTATTGAATCTTTCTTTTCATTCCACCTCCCTTCTTCCCAGTAAGGGCCCTTTCACCCAAACCGAAGAAGATGTAAAAAATTTCCTACGCGATATCCGGATGTTTCTGGAATTTGTTCGAAACCAGGGAATGGAATTCGCCCCTCTCTCCAAAGGGGTGGTTCAAGCGACTCGATAAGAAATGCACTCAAACCAGAACGGAAAAGTTCTCATTTTAGGCAACGACACCAGGAGCTTCCTCTCGGTCATCCGCTCGCTGGGCAGAAAGGGACTGGAAATTCATATCGGATGGTGCGACCCGAAATGCCCGGCCCGTTTTTCGCGGTATGTAAACAAATATCATCATATCCCGGGTTATTTGCCGGACCGGCAAGAGTGGGAAATTATCCTGAAGAAAATTCTGGAGAGGGAAAAATTTGATCTGGTCATCCCTTGCAACGACCAGTCGATCATCCCCCTTCAGATAAAGCGAAGAGCTTTCGCAGAAATATCGCCCCTATATCTTCTCGAAGACGAAATCTTCAAAATCGTTAATGACAAATACGAATCCTGGAAGCTGGCCCAAAGCCTCGCGATCCCGGTCCCCCGGGGTTTTCAGGCCGAATCCTGGGAAGGCTTTTCCGAGGCGATTCGGAAAATTCGATACCCGGCGGTTTTGAAACCCCTATTCTCCTTCACGGCCCACAATATCCAATTCCGCCAGGAGATGCAAAAAGTGATGACCCTCCGGCAGGCGGAAGAGATCGGCCGGGGATTGATAACGCGAGGACCCATCCTGGTTCAGGAGAATTTCATCGGGATCGGGGCCGGGGTCGGCTTTGCGGCGTTGCGGGAGTTCAGCGACGATGCCATCCGGGGCGCCGAGCGGCTCGAGGCCGAGACCCGCTTCCCGGTCCTGGCCGGGGTCCCCGTCATCCTGTCGCCGGCAGACCGCTTGCGGCTGCGCCGGAAGCGCGCCGCGATGGCCCTGGGGGCGGCCGCGGCCGCCGTGGTTGGAATCGTTTCCTTCCACTTTCTGGTCATGGACCTCGACGTGCTCTGGGCGCGCCTCGGACGCCGTTTCGGCCTGTGAGGCCGGGATGGGGCGGCCGGACCCTCACCTACCCCGCGTCTGCTGATGGAAGGTACCCCGTATGAACATAAAAAAGATCTTTACCCGCAGGAAGAAGGCGCCGCCGGAAAGCGGCGGGATCGCGCCGGACGGCGCGGCGGTAACCGGTACCGAGGCAACCGGCGCGGCGATGAACGGCGCGCACGGCGCCGCGCCGGGGGAAGTCGGAGTGGCCGTCGGCCGATTTTTGATGTGAGATGATGGTCGACGGTGCGATCCGGCGGTATGGGCCGGCAGGCGTTTGCGGCCGGGGCCGACGGGGTAGCTGCGTCAACAAGCTGTTGTGACGACAGAGAGGGCTGTGCGTGTCGGGTTCCGCCTGGGTGCGAGCTGTCGACGAAGGCGCCGTTCCCGAAGACGGGTACATCGCCGCATTTCCCAGAGGCGTGGGTATTCTCATCGCACGAGTGGAGGGCGAGCTCTATGCCATCGCCAACAGGTGCTTCCACATGGGCTGCCCCCTTGAAGGAGGCAAGCTGAAGGGTGCCATTCTTACCTGTCCCTGCCACGACTGGCGGTTCGATGTGCGCGACGGGCACTTCGTCACCGCTCCGGAGCTTCGTATCCAGACGTATCCGCTTCGCCTAGAAGACGGCGCGGTATTCGTCCTGTTGAAAGGTGCATGATGGCCGACCAGCACACAGTCAAGATCTACGCACTCACCACCTGCCGGTGGTGCAGTAAGACGAAGGCGTGGTTCGACGAAGAGCAGATCTCGTATGAGGCCGTCAACGTGGACACGCTCGAGGGCGACGAGTATGAGGCCATGCGCGACGAGGTCCTGCGCGTGAGCGGCGGCCGCTCCTTCCCCGTCACCGTTCTTGACGGCGACGTGATCGTGGGCTACAAGCCCGACGTCTTCGCCGAGCTCATCAAGGGCGGCGCGGCCGAGGGATGACGGCGGCGCCCGACACCGGCGAGCGTGAGGCGTGCTTGCGGTACCTGTTCGAGCGGGTCGTGGAGCCGCTCGGGTACAAGTTCACGCCCGATGAGGAGACGGTGGATTTCCTTCTGGAGCAACTCGTCGTGCTCGAGGCGCGGTACGGCGCTCCGTTCTGTCCCTGTCAACTACGCACCGGTCACCGCCCGAAGGACATGCTCATCGTATGTCCCTGCATCCCCTTCCATCGCAAGCACTTCGACGCGATGCGGCGTTGCTGGTGCGGCCTCTTCGTGCATCAAGACGTGACCGACCCCGACAGCCTGCCGCAGTTCTTGCCCGGCGAGGTGTGAGGCCGGCAGTGTGGTATCAGGTCGCGAAGCCGGACGAGATTGCCGCCGGTGGCATGCTGGGTGTGAGTGCCGGGGGGCAGGAGGTCTGTCTCTGCGAGTATGACGGCCGCTACTACGCCGTGAGCCGCGCCTGTGGACACCAGAACGTGCCGCTCGATCAAGGCGCGCTCATGGACTGGGTGCTGACGTGTCCGCTACATCACGTGCGCTTCGACATCCGCAGCGGTCGTGCCCTCAGTTCGCCCGTGAACCGCTATCTTGGCGCAGAGCCCCTGCCGGATCTCGCCGAGCGGCTCATCCGACTCGACAAGAGGCTTCAAGAGCAGATACCGACGCATGACCTCGCGACGTATGCTGTTCGCGTTACCGCCGAGTCCATCGAGGTCGAGGTGCCCGAGCCGTGTACGGCCGGCCCCAGTACGTAAGGAGGATGCATGCCATTTGAACTCCCGCCGCTTCCCTATGCCCAAGATGCGCTTGAACCCCACTACACGGCGCGCACGCTGAGCTTCCACTACGGCAAGCACCACCAGACATACGCCGATACCCTGAACAAGCTGGTTGACGGTACGGACCTCGCGGGCAAGGAGCTTGAAGAGGTCATCAGCGCCGCGCGCGGCGTGCCGGAGAAGCAGGCCGTCTTCAACAACGCGGCCCAAGTTTGGAACCACACCTTCTTCTGGAACTCGATGAAGCCCGGTGGAGGCGGCGAGCCGGGCGGCGAGCTTGCCGAGCGTCTCGCCGCCGGTTTCGGCAGTATCGAGCAGGCCATCGAGGCCATCAAGACCGCCGGGCTCACGCGCTTCGGCAGCGGCTGGGCATGGCTCGTGGTCGACCAGGGTGAGCTCGCGGTGCTCAGCACCGCCAACGCGGAGCAGCCGGCCACGGGAACACCGCTGCTCGTCGTCGATGTCTGGGAGCACGCGTATTACCTCGACTACCAAAACCTGCGGGCGCTCTACTTGAAGACGTTCTTCGAGAGCCTCGTGAACTGGGAGTTCGCCGCCGCCAATCTCGCGGCAGCCCAGTAAGAATCCGTGAGGCGTGAGGCGTGAGGCCGGCGGGCGAAGCGCTCGCCGGCCTCACGCCGTCTCACGAAACGCCTCGCGGGGCTCCCGCAGACTCAATGGGGCGTAATATGGTCTTGTTGCGTACAGAGCGTGCGCTCTCAACGACGCATACCGGCCGCCTCCCAGGCGGCAGTCGTTAAGGCGTCGGCAGAGCGGCGCAAGATGAGGGGGGAGTTATGCTGAAGGGGTTTCGGGACTTTATTCTTCGCGGCAATGTTGTTGATCTCGCCGTGGCGGTCGTCATCGGCGCCGCATTCGGCGCCGTAGTCAAGTCCCTGGTCGACGATATTCTGATGCCGATAATCGCGGCGATCTTCGGCAAGCCGGATTTCGGCGGTCTCATCTTCACGATCAACGGCGCCGAGTTCAGGTACGGCATGTTCATCAACGCCGTGATCATGTTCGTTCTCGTGGCCGCCGCGGTCTACTTCGTGGTCGTGGCGCCGATGAACAAGATGGCCGAGCTGCGGGCGCGCGGCAAGGCGCCTGAGGATCCCACGACCAAGCAGTGCCCCGAGTGCTTGAGCGAGATCCCTAAGGCGGCGCGCAAGTGCGCCTACTGCGCTTCCGAACAGCACGACGAGGCGGTAGCATAGTCGCATGCCTACGCTCTACGAATCTCACGAGACGGACTGGAAGCTTCTCGGCCGCGGCAAGGTCCGCGATGTCTACGAGTTCGCTCCCAACGAGATGCTCATCGTCACGAGCGATCGTCTCTCGGCCTTCGACGTCGTTCTGCCGACACCGATCCCCGAGAAGGGTGTCGTGCTCACCCAGATCTCGAACTACTGGTTCGACAAGACCAGTCCGATCATCGCCAATCACGTAATCGACCCAGAGCCGTTCAGCACGGACGGCGCTCATCGGCATCTCGCCGGCCGCTCAATCGTTGTGCATCGCGCTCAGCCGTTGCCTGTTGAGGCCATCGTGCGCGGCTACCTCACCGGGTCCGGGCGCAAGGACTACGAGCGCACCGGCGCCGTGTGCGGCATCGCCCTACCGGAGGGGCTGGTCGAGGCCAGCCGGCTGCCGGAGCCAATCTTCACGCCCTCGACGAAGGCAGAGCTCGGCAGCCATGACGAGAACATCTCGTTCGGCACGATGACGGACCTCGTCGGGCGTGAGCTCGCCGAGCGGGTGCGGGACGTCGCGCTCGAGCTCTACGCCTTCGGCGCCGCGCGCGCGCTGGAGCGCGGCATCATCATCGCCGACACGAAGTTCGAGTTCGGCATGCTCGACGGCGAGCTCATCCTCATCGACGAAGTGCTCACGCCCGATTCGTCGCGCTTCTGGCCGGCAGTCGGCTACCAGGCGGGGCGGAGTCAGCCGAGCTACGACAAGCAGTTCGTGCGCGACTACTTGGAGACGCTCGACTGGAACAAGACGGCGCCGGGCCCGAACCTTCCGGAGGACGTCGTCGCCAAGACGGCTGAGAAGTACCGGGAGGCGTGGCAACGTCTGACGCAGGACTGACGGGGGGCGGCGGGCGCAGCCGCCCCGGCCCTCTGCCGCAGGCCGCCTTGTACTGGGAGCAGCTCTACGCCTCCGGGCAGCGACCTTGGGGCGAGGCGGCGAGCGAGCTCGCCCGTCTTGCGGTGGCCCGTCTCGGCGCCGCCGGCCGTAGCGTGGCGGCGCCGGCTCCCTACACCCTGCTGGACGTCGGCTGCGGCTACGGGCGAGACAGCCGCTACCTGGCGGGCGAGCTCAAATGCCGCGTCGTCGGCGTCGACCCGTCGCCGGCGGCGATCACGGCTGCGCGCGCGGCGCGCAGCCGGGCTCTCGACGTCGAGTACATCGAATGCGACGCGGTACGTTTGGCCGCGGATCCCGAACACGCCGGCCGCTACGACGTCCTCTTCGTCGGGCAGGTGTATGCGCTGCTCGGCCCCATCGGGCGGCGCGAGTTCGTCTCGGCGCTCTTCAGCCTCGCGCGCCCGGGGGGTCTGCTCTTTCTCTGCACGCTCTCGCCGCGCGACGCGCAGCACTACGCGGTTGGGCGTCCGGTCGCCGGGGAGGAGCGGAGCTGGCTCGACCAAAAGTATCTGCACTTCTGCACAGCGGAGGAGCTGGCCGCCGACTTCGCCGTCTTCGAGTTACTGGATCTGGATGAGCGGAGCTACGACGAGGAGAAGCCCCGCGGCGGTGTCCATCGGCACACGAGCTGGTTCCTCGAGGGGCGGCGCCGCTGACTCTCGACCGGCTCCGCCTGCGGGTTAGCGCGAGGGCGGCGTCGGCGAGAGATAGGCGGCCCGGAAGGCGCGCACGCTGCTCAGTTCGTCCACGCTGACGAGCGTGCGCACCTTGTTGAGCAGCGGCAGTTCGGTTTCCAGCGCGCGACCGTCGACGCTTGCCACGGCGACGATGCCGCGCACGCTGCTCGTCAGCAGCATGCCGTCGTCTGGGCGAAGATCGGGCACACGGACGAACGCCTCTACCAGCGGGACGTCGTGCGCCTTGGCGAGCTCCTCGATCTTGGCGCGCATCACGCCGGGCAGAATGGCGCCTTCCGCTGGAGGCGTGACGAGCCCGCCGCCGCGCACGAGGAACATGTTCGAGGTTGAGCCCTCGAAGATGTCGCCGTCGTCATCGACGAGGATTGCGTCGTCTGCCCCCGCGACTTTCGCGGCTCGCTGAGCGAGGTAGGACTGCATCACGGTCATCGCCTTAAGTTGGGCGCGCACGCGTACCCCGCGGTAGGAGATGACGTGGAGCGGGTGCGTGGGAAAGACGCGCACCTCAGACTGGATGAGCAGGGCGGGCCGGCCCTCCGGCGGGCCCGCCGTCACCAGCACTCTGCAGGCTCCGTTGGGCACGTGACTTGCCGCTGAGAGCCGGCAGATCTGCTCGGCCATCACGGGGCGCGTACAAGGTTGCTCAAGGCCGAGTTCGCTCAGGCCCAGCTCAAGACGAGCCATGTGCTCGTCGAAGAAGGCGGGCGCGCCGTCGACCAACTTAAGCGTCTCGTAGAGACCCAGGCCGTGCGTAAGGGCGCGGTCGGTGACGGGCAGAAATGCTCTCTCAGCCTCGAGGAGCTCGCCGTTGAGCATGAGAAGGGCCACGGCGCAACTCTACAGGGTTCTGGAGCGCGCGTTCTACCGCACGACGCTTGGCACGCATCACGCGAGCGGGGTTCGCGTTCGGCTAGACTGCCCGTTCGGCGATGCTCGCGCTGACGGCGCGGAGCATGCCGGCCGCCTTGTGGAGGGTCTCGCGGTATTCGCGCGAGGGCACTGAGTCGGCGACGACGCCGCCGCCCACCTGCAGGAACAGACGGTCGCCGACGCGCACGAGTGTGCGGATGATGATGTTGAGATCCAGGCATTGCTCCGCGATCCAGCCGAAGGAGCCCGTATACGGACCACGCCGTACTGTCTCGAGTTCGTCGATGATCTCCATGCAGCGCACCTTGGGGCAACCTGTGATGGTGCCTCCAGGGAACATCGCCGTCGCGAGGTGGACGGCGTCGCGACGGGAGTGAAGCCGGCCGCGCACGTTGCTGACGATGTGAATCACGTGCGAGTAGTACTCGTTGACCATGAGCTCGGAGACGTGCACCGTGCCGTAGGCGCACACCTTGCCGAGATCGTTGCGCTCAAGGTCGACGAGCATGATGTGTTCGGCACGCTCCTTGGGGTCGAGGTTCAGCTCACCGGCGATGATCGCGTCGGAAGGCCGCTGGATGCCGCGAGGACGCGTTCCGGCGATGGGCCGCGTCTCCGCCCAGCCGTTCCTGCCGAGCGAAACGAGTCGCTCGGGCGATGAAGAGATGAGCTCGTAGTCGCCCATGTGCAGGTAGCCGGCGAACGGCGACGGGTTGACGGTGCGCAGCGTGTTGTAGAGATGCAGGCTGGGCAGGGTGTAGCAGAGGTCCAGCCGCTGCGAGAGGTTGGCCTGGAAGATGTCGCCGGCGTAGATGTACTCGCGGGCGCGCTCGACGGCGGCTTCGTACTCGCGTCGGCGGAAGTTCGCGCGGTACGCAGGGAGGTCGTTGCCGTGAAGGCGTCCCGGGGCTGTCGAGCGGGCTTGCGCCAGCGCGGCGCCCACTCGTGCCCGTTCGCTGGCCGCCTCGGATGCCGAGCTCGTGCGATCGATGAAGAGCGCCTGACCCTCGGCGATGTCCAGGCGTAAGAGCTTGCCGGGCAGGAACACGTCGATGTCCGGCGAGCCGAGGTCGTCGGTCGTGCTGTCGGGAAGAGTCTCGAGGTAGCGGACGGCGTCGTAGGCGATCATCCCGAAGAGCGCCTCGCTTTCGGGGAACGCCTCCGGCTCCTCCGACAGTCGAGCCAGGCGAACGGCGCCGCGGAACGCCTCAAAGGGCGGCAGGACATGCAGTGCGGCCGCCCTTCGCGCGAGCTCGCCTCCAGCGGTGCTCCGGCGCCTGCCGCCGTTGGTCGTCACCGTCACGATGCCCCGTCGCGCCCGCAAGCGGAAGACTGGGTCCCAGGCGAGATAGTGCCGGCGGGCGAGGTCCGCCGACCCGCCGGCCGAGTCGAGCAGCACGACGGGCGCCGCGTTCTCCAGGCCCAGCGCGCGCAGGAGCGCCACGGGATCCGGGTTGTCGATCGTGAAGCGCGCGACGCGGGGGTTCGCGCTGGTCTGGTTTGCCGGCACCTTACGCCTCGAGGTCGGCGAAATCGTCCCTCGTCAGCGTGCGGAACTTCGTGTAGTCCTTGACGAAGCCGAGGCGGATCGTGTCCGTTGGGCCGTTGCGGTTCTTGGCGATCTTCAGCTTGACGACGCCCTTGGATGACGGGTCGCTCGGGTCTTCGTAGATGAACATGACCATGTCCGCGTCCTGCTCGATGGCGCCCGATTCGCGCAAGTCGGCGAGCTGGGGTTCGCGATCGGCGCGCGACTCGGGCGAGCGGTTGAGCTGCGAGACGGCGATCACGGGGACGTCGACCTCGCGCGCCAGTTGCTTAAGGGCGCGCGAGATGTTGGAGACCTCTTGCTGGCGATTCTCGGCGCGCGAATCGCCGGACATGAGCTGCAAGTAGTCGACGACGATGAGGGAGAGCGGCTGCTTGGCGCTGAGCCGGCGAGCCTTGCCGCGGAGCTCGAACATGTTGAGGCCCGCCGTGTCGTCGATGTAGATGTCCGCTTTTTCGAGCTCGCCGGCAGCCTGGACCAGCTTGGCGAAGTCGTCACCGGACAGCGCGCCCGTGCGGACCTTGTGTGAGCTGACGCGCGCGAGCGAGCACATGAGCCGTTCGCCGAGCTCGCGGGCGCTCATCTCAAGACTGAAAATGGCGACGGCGGCCTGACCGTGCAGGGCGATGTTCTGGGCGATGTTCAAGGCGAGGGATGTCTTGCCCATGCCGGGTCGCGCGGCGAGCACGATGAGGTTCGCCCGCTGGAAGCCGCCGGTGAGGCGGTCGATGCTCTCGAACCCACTCGCGATGCCGCCGACGCCGCGCTCCTTCTCCATGGCGTCCAGGTACTCGAAGTTGCGCACCAGGACATCGCGGATGTGCTCGAACTCGGCCACGCGCCTCTGCTGTTGAATGGCGAAGACTTTCTGCTCGCACTGATCGAGCAGAGTGGGGATGTCGCCGGGGTGCACGTAGCCCATCTCGGCGATCTCGTTGCCGACGCGGATGAAGGCGCGCAGGACGCTCTGCTCGCGCACGATACCGGCGTAGTGCGCGGCATTGGCGGCGGCTGGGACGAACTCGGCCAGGGTGTGGACGAACTCGCGGCCGCCGGCACGTTCGAGAACGCCGTCGCGGTCGAGCTGCGCGCAGAGGGTCACGATGTCGACCTCTTGGCCGCGGTCGTAGAGGGCGAGGATGGCGCGGTAGATGAGGCGGTGGGTATCCCGATAGAAGTCCTCCGAGGAGAGCAACTCGGTGACCGCGGCGATGGCGTTGGGATTGACGAGCATCGCGCCGAGTACGGACTGCTCTGCGTCGAGGTTGTGCGGCGGCAGCAAGGGTGAGCCGCTTGCGCGTTCTGTCGCCACACGACCTCCTACCCGCCGGGGTTGCCAAGGTGAGGGGGCAGCCATCGCGGCTGCGTGACCTCATGATAGCCCTTCTGGCCGACGGAGACGTGTGACTGCCGGGGAGAAACGCGTGCGCTTGCCGGGAAGAACGTCGACGGGCGGGAGCGACGACATCGCTCCCGCCCGTCGATCGGACGAATCGGTCTGTCGCGGCGCTTACTCGCCGGCGACGATCACCTTGACGGTCGCGACTTGGCCTTCGCCGACTTCGACCTCGACCATGTGCGTGCCGGCCTCCTTGATGGGCTCCTCGAGCCGCACCTTGCGGCGGTCGATCTCGAAGCCGCGAGCGGCCTTGATGCCGTCGGCGACGTCGGCGGCGGTCACCGATCCGAAGAGACGGTCGCCCTCGCCGACCTTGGCCTGCAGGCTGAGGACGGTCTTGTTGAGGATCTCGGTGTACTCGACGGCCTGAGCCGCGAGACGCGCCTCGCGAGCCTTGCGCTCATCCTCGCGACGGTTGAACTCGACGATCTTGCCGGGCGTCGCGACCTCGGCCAGCTTGCGCGGGATCAGGTAGTTGCGCGCGTAGCCGCGAGCGACGTTCACCAGAGACCCTTTGCCGCCGAGGGTGTCGACGTCCTGGAGCAGAATGACCTCCATAAAAAGCTCTCCTCAGCTGTTCACGAGCGGCAGGAGCGCCATTTCGCGCGCTCGCTTCACCGCTACTCCGACTTGGTTCTGATGACGGCGGCAGACGCCGGTGACCCGGCGCGAGCGAATCTTGCCTGTGTCCGACGTGACGCGGCGCAAGGCCGCGACGTCCGTGAACTGCACCTCTTCGACGTTCTGGTCGCAGAAGTAGCACGTCCGGTGCCGCCCCTGGCCGGATCCGCCGTCAAGGTGCGCGCGCGTCGGCCGCGGCTTGGTGCTGGTGCTCGGCATTCCTTTGATCTCCTCACGGCGCTCGAGAGAGCGCCCCCCACCCATCTGCTTAGAACGGGATGTCGTCGTCTTCTTGCGGCATGTAGTCCCCGGCGGGCGCCTTGGCGGCACCGAACCCGCCGCCTTGCGCAGTCGAGCCTTGGGATGAGCCGCCGGCCGCGTAGCCGCCGGCGGACGAACTCGCCGACTCGCGCGGGCCGATGAACTGCACGTTGTTGGCGAGGATGCTCACGGCGGAACGCTTCTGACCCTCCGGAGACTCCCACTCGCGCCAGCGCAGCTTGCCTTCGACGGCCACCTGCCGGCCCTTGCTGAGCCACTGGCCGCACTGCTCGCCGAGAGCGCCGAAAACGTCGACATCGAAGTAGTTGGGACGATCGCCCCACTCGCCCGTGTTCTGATCCTTGACGCGGTCGTTCACGGCGATGCGCAGGTGGCACACGCTGGTGCCTCCGGGCGTAGACCGCATCTCCGGGTCGCGCGTGAGATTACCGACGAGAACAACGACGTTGACTGAACCGGCCACGTGACTCCCTTCGCCTGCCGCGTCCGCTAGGCCTTCAGCCGCAAGGTCATGACGCGCAGGACTTCGTCCGTAATGCCCAGGACGCGCTCCACCTCGGCGAGGGTCGTCGGCTCGGCCGTGAACGTGAGGACTGTGTAGATGCCCTCGGGCTGCTTCTTGATCTCGTACTGCATCTTCTTCTTGCCTTGCTCGTCGATGCCGACGATCCGGCCGCCACCGCTCTCGACGGTGGCGCGAAGACGCTCCACGATCTCCTTTTGGCGCTCCTCGTCCGCGTTCGGGCTGACGATGAGCATGAGCTCATACTTGTTGATCGCGATCACCTCCTGTGGTCTACGCGGCCCCAGCCTCGCATGCTGGAGCAGGGGTGACACGCCACCCTCCTGGCAGCGTGAACGGCGACTATACCAGGGCGGTGGCTGCCGACAAACCGTACCGCAGGCCTCGACATGTCGCGAGGGAGACGATTGCGGAGCCAGGGTGACGCACCACGGGCTTGACGAGACGCTCCCGCCGTCTCGAGTTCGGCGACGGTGCTCAGACCTCGGCGAGAAGGCCGTGTGTCGGCGTGCTCGCCGTCTCGAGCTCCTTGAGAATCAGCTCTCCGTTCGTGCTGCCCTCGACGCTCCAGAGCGCCACGACTTGCGGTGCGTTCCTGCTGTTACGGCGCATGTGGATGAAGACGGGACGAACCGCGGCGATGAGCTGGCGTGCGTGATGGGTGTCGCCGCCGAAGGCGCCGGCGATGGATTCGAGAGCGTTGCCGATCGAGGTCGCCGGCATGGTGCCCATGCCCGCCGTCAACGGCGTGGCGGCCAGCATGTCGATGAGTTCGTGGAGCGTCTCGGGGCGGAGGTCATCGACCACCAGACGGCTCGGGTTCATGCGGCGCGCTTTGGCGAAGAGCGACGGCAGGTCGGCGCCGGCGTCGACGCTGAGATGGACACAGAAGGAGCGGTCGCGGAGTGCGGGCAACGGCACCCCGGCGTCGATGGCGACAAACCGTTCGTCGACGCTGATGAGCTCGAAGAGCGCGTTGAGGAGCGTCGACTTCCCAGTCCGCGGCTCTCCGAAGAAGAGCAGCGTACGCCGCTCGCCGAGGAACGACACGAGTCGTGCTCCCTGCTCGCCGACCAGCGTGCCGGCATCGAGAAGGCCGCGAAGATCGGTGGCGACGACGCCGGGTGTGTGGAGGGAGTCGGCGTACATGAGCGAGGTGTGCGGGAACAGGCGCGATCTGCGGCCGGCGACGTAGCCGAGATAGGCGCGAACGTGGGCGCAGATGGTCGTGCGCAGCAGCTCAAGGTGCTCGCGTGACGCGTCGTCGGGGTGGGCGACCTCCAGCCGGGCAATTGAGGTCTCGATCTCGCGCATGAGATCGGTCTCCAGGCCCTGCAGTCCGTCGAGCGGCGCGTCCGGGAAGAGCGTCGCGGCCTGCTGGGGTGGCGTGCGCGGAGGCGTCTCCTGGTGAGCCATGCCCTGCCTCTCTGCTGCGGGATTGGTGCGGTGCCGGTCGGGGGGCGTATCGGCACATGGCCGTCTCGGCATGAGTGGTACAGTCATGCCATGGCTACCGCCCTGGAACGTGCCGGTGGGGCGACGTCGAGCGTCCCGTTCAGAATGAGGCACCCCTTCGCTGTGGCCATCGCCGGTCTTCTGGCCGGCGCCTCACTCGTCTGCGCCGGCCTTGTTGCCGCCCGAATGCTGTACTCGGGCTCGGTGCACTACTGGTTCCTGATATGGAATCTCGTGCTGGCCTGGGTGCCGTTTGTCTTTGCCGGGTTGGCCTACCTCGCGGCTCGGGGCGGCCGCGCCCTCATGCCGGTGATTAGCGTGCTGGCGGCCCTGGTGTGGCTGCTCTTCTTTCCGAACGCGCCCTACATTCTGACGGACTTCCTGCACTTGGGGAGCATGGGTGACAGGGTCCCCGGTTGGTATGACGTCCTCATGCTTTTCTGGTTCGCCTGGACTGGACTGATGCTCGGCGTCGTTTCGCTGTATCTCATGCAGGAGATCGTTCGCCAGGTCGCCGGTGGGGCGCTGAGCTGGGCTTTCGTAATTGTTGCTGCCGGCTTGGGCAGTTTCGGCATCTACTTGGGTCGTTTTCTGCGCTGGAACAGCTGGGATCTGCTGCGGCGCCCGCGACCGCTCGCGGCGGAACTCTACGGGACCGTCACCGACCCGGCGGCACAGCCGCAGCTCGTCGGCTTCACGGCGCTGTTCGCGCTCCTCTTTCTCTTCGTGTACGGCGCCGTGTACATCTTCGCCAAGCTGGTAAGGCCGCTCGTGGCGCCGCCCGCCGACTCTGGCGCTTGAGCCCGACATAACCTTGGCAGAAAGGGCGAGGACGGGTAAAGTTAAGCTGTTCGCTCTGGACGTGTAGTTGCTGCGGTGGAACGCCGGCCGCAACGGACGCTTGCCCGGGCGAGCCGAGGTGATCCGGCTCGGGCGGGCAAGCGGCAGATGGCGCTCGCGTGTGGGCGCCGGAGGCCGGGACCACGGGGAAAGGAGGTCCAGTCACGTGAGTAGATTAGAGGGTGCGGCGCGCTAGACGTCCCGCACGCGGTGCATCAGCGCGCCGCACCACATCTCGGGGGCGGCGGACCATCGGTCCGCCGCCCCTTCTGCATCCTGAACCGGAGTAAGGCGCCGGCGCCTTCTCGACGCACTCCCTGCACCGCTCTCGGCGGACTTGACAGCCATTCCCGGGGTGTCATCCTGAGGGTAAACGCGCAGGATCTCGCCTCGTCCACTCATCGCATTGCCGGGGCGACGCGTTCGGCCCGGCGGCGGAAGGGAGGTCATAATGGTACTGAGCGCCCGCAATCAGTTCACCGGTACCGTGAAGAGCATCGTCCTCGGGGCGGTAATGGCGGAGGTCGTGCTCGATGTGGACGGGCTTGAGATGGTATCCGTCGTCACCCGGCGTTCCATTGTAGAGGCCGGCATCGCGGCAGGCGATGCCGTTACGGCGCTCGTCAAGGCGACGGACGTGATGCTGCAGACATGACAGTCGACTACCTCCGTCTCTCGATCACCGACCGCTGCAACCTGCGCTGCACGTACTGCATGCCCGAGGAGGGGGTGCCGCCGCGGCCGCACACCGAAATCCTCAGTTACGAGGAGCTCGCTGCGCTCGCGCGAGTCGCTGCGGGGTGCGGAATCAGCAAGGTACGCATCACCGGTGGCGAGCCGCTGGTGCGACGCGGATGCGCCCAGTTCGTGGGGATGCTTGCGCGCACGAGCGGCATCGGCGACATCTCGTTGACGACCAACGGCGTGCTCCTGCCGCGGTATGCGCGCGAGTTGCGCCGTCAGGGTCTTGGCCGGGTGAACATCAGCTTGGACAGCCTCGACCCGCGGCGCTTCGCCGCGGTCACGCGCGGCGGCCGGCTGGACGACGTGCTGGCCGGTCTGGAGAGCGCCTTCGCGGCCGGCTTCAGCCCGGTCAAGGTGAACGTGCTGCTGCTCGAGGGTGTCGAGGACGAGCTGGAAGCCTTCGTGAACCTCACTCGGGCGCGCGCGGTCCACGTGCGCTTCATCGAACACATGCCGCTGGACCGGCGCCGCGCCGGCGCGCTCGAGCGCCGGCTGGTTCCGGCGCCGCTCATCCTGCAGCGGCTTAAGGGCGCCTTCTCGCTGGAGCCCTGCGCCGGCCCGTACGGGCATGGGCCGGCGACCTACTGGCGCGTGCCCGGCGCCTCCGGCAGCATCGGTTTCGTCGCCGGTGTCTCGGGACACTTCTGCGACGCCTGCAACCGCCTGCGAGTGACGCCGGACGGCCGCCTTCGCACGTGTCTCTTCGCCGACGACGAGATCGACCTGCGGCCCTTCATCTCCTCACCGGAGACGCTGCGCGAGATCGTGTTGGCCGCTATGGGCGGTAAGCGGTACGACCGGCGACGCGAGGCGTGTTCCGGCAGCCGGGCCATGTCGGAGATCGGCGGATGACCTTGCGGAGGAGGCGCCTGCATGGCTGATCTGACTCACCTCGACGCCGGCGGGCGCGCCCGCATGGTCGACGTGGGCGCCAAGGAAGTGAGCGAGCGGGTGGCGCGTGCCGAGGCCAGCGTGCTCATGGCGCCGGCAACACTCATGGCCATCGAGGACGGCACGGCGCCGAAGGGTGACGTGGTCGCTGTGGCGCGCTTGGCCGGCATCATGGCCGCCAAGCGCACGGACGAGCTCGTTCCGCTCTGCCATCAACTGAGCCTCACGTCGGTCGACGTAGCGATCGAGCTCGTGCGGTCGCTGCCTGGCGTGCGCGTCGTCGCCGAGGCGCGAGCCCGCGACCGCACCGGGGTTGAGATGGAGGCGCTCGTCGCCGCCTCCGTCGCGGCACTCACGGTCTACGACATGTGCAAGGCGGTCGACCGCGCCATGGAGATACGCGGCGTGCGATTGCTCGAGAAGCGCGGCGGCCGGAGCGGCGAGTGGCGCCGGGAAGACCAATGCGGTCCGTCGACGAGCGAGGAGTCGGGGTGACTCCACCGGACGGGCGTGTGGTTTCCGTGAATGTGGCCGGCGAGAAGGGCGTCGCCAAGACGCCGTGCGCCGCCGTGCGCCTGGTCGCGGGGTGGGGCGTCGAAGGTGACGCGCACGCCGGCGCGTGGCATCGGCAGGTGAGCCTGCTCGACGGCGCCGGCGTTGCGCGGATGCGGGCCCTGGGTGCGGACGTCGGCCCCGGCGCTTTCGGCGAGAACGTGACCACCGAGGGGATCGCGCTTTACCGCCTGCCGGTAGGCGCTCGCCTGCGTCTTGGTACAGCGTTGGTCGAGGTGACCCAGATCGGTAAGGAATGCCACGATCGCTGCGCCATCTACGCGAGCGTCGGCGATTGTGTGATGCCGCGCGAAGGCATCTTCGCGCGCGTTCTTGAGGGCGGCGAGGTTGCGCCGGGTGACCCGATCGCCATCGACAAGCGCTCGCTGATACACGCTGCCGTGCTGACCGTGAGCGACAAGGGCGCTCGCGGCGAGCGCAAGGACGAGAGCGGAGCCGGCCTCGAGGAGGCGCTCCACGAACTCGGCGTGGCTCGCGTGGAACGCGCGATCGTGCCGGACGACGAGCAGCTGATCGCCGATGAGCTGCGTCACTGGTCGGACAAGACGCCGGTCAACCTGATTTTTACGACCGGCGGGACGGGCTTGACGAGTCGCGATGTCACTCCGGAGGCGACGCTGCAGGTACTCGACCGGCTCGCGCCGGGCTTCGCCGAGGCGATGCGCGCCGGCTCGCTCGCGGCGACGCCGCACGCGATGCTGTCGCGCGCCGTGAGCGGGCTGCGCGGGACGACGCTGATCATCAACATGCCCGGCAGTCCGCGAGCCTGCCGCGAGCAGTTCGCGATGATCGCCGCGGCCCTGCCGCATGGCGTAGAGAAGCTCCTCGACCTCGGCGGCGACTGCGCGCCGCCCCATTGATGAGCGCGCCTCAGAGGCAGGCCGCGATGCGCCCGATCTGCTTCTTCTCCGACTTCGGCGCAGCAGACGCGTCGGCTGGGGTCTGCCGCGCCGTCATCGAGCGACTTGCTCCGGGCGTGCGGGTGATCGACATCACGCACGGCTTGCCGCAGCGCGACGTCCTCGCGGGCTCAGTCGTGCTGCGCGGCGCCGTGCCCTACCTCCCCGACGGCGCCGTCTGTCTCGCGGTCGTCGATCCGGGTGTCGGCGGCGCTCGCCGCGCCGTGGCCTTACGCAGCCGCCACGATCACTATTTCGTGGGCCCGGACAACGGTCTCTTGCCGCCGGCCGCCGACGCCGCCGGCTGCGTCGGCGCGGCCGTCGAACTCACCAACGCCGACGTGTGGCTGCGGCCGTTGAGCCGCACCTTTCACGGTCGCGACGTGTTTGCGCCCGCGGCGGCGCGCCTCGCCGCCGGCGACGCCCTCGAGGATCTCGGTAGCGCGATCGATCCCGCCACGCTGGTGCGCCTCTCGTTGCCGGCGCCCCACTGGTTCCCGCACGGTGTGACGGCAACCGTGGCGCTTATCGACAGCTTCGGCAACGTCTTGCTTAACCTCGAAGGCGACGCCCTGGCGGCGATCCGCGTAGGCGAGCCCGCGGAAGTCATCTGTCCGAGCGGGCTCTACGGCGCCCGTGTCGGGGGCACGTACGGCGACGTGCCCGTCGGCGGGCTCGTCGTCTTGGTCGACAGCTCGGGCGTCGCGGCCTTAGCGGTGAACGGTGCGTCGGCGGCCGAGCTCTTGGGTCTCGCGCCCGGCGATCGCGTCGAGCTCAGGTTGCCCGAGTTGCGGGCCGCGTCGTGAAGGGCGTCTGGTCACGCTCGACGTCTCGCGCCGTCCGGCTCCGTCGCTGTGTTCAGGCCGGGCGCGCTCGCGCGAGGGTTGGCCTGTGGATCGAGTAAGGCCGATCGCCACGTTTCTCGCAGCACCGTTCGCTCCCGACGTGCTGCGGCCGGGTGCGCGCTTCGCGTTCCTGGGCATTCCCCAAGGCGTGGCGTACGTCGGCGATCGCGAACCGTCTCATGCGGTCGGCGCTCCGGATGCGGTGCGCGCCGCCGCCCTTGTCCATGCCGGGGATGTGAGCAACTACGATTTCGACGTGGGCGGGCCGCTCTTTCCCGACGGTGTCGGCGGCTGCCTCGTCGATTGCGGTGACGTGCGTGGCGATTCTCGCGATGTGCCGGGCTCCATGGCGCGGGCTACACGCACGATCGAGGCGCTCGCCGCCGCCGGGTCGATTCCCCTGGTCGTCGGCGGCGATCATGCGATCACGCCGCAGGTGGTCCGCGGGCTGCCGGGCGAGGAGCCGCTCGATGTGCTGCACGTCGATGCGCACCTCGACTTCCTCGACGAGCGAGACGGGGTGCGAGACGGCTACTCCAGCCCCGTCAGGCGTTTGCGCGATCTCTCTTGGGTGCGAAGGGTCGTGCAGGTCGGCCTCCGCGACGTCGGCAGCGCGCGCGCAGAGCAAGTCGCCGCGGCGCGCGCCCCGGCAACACCCTCATCACGGCGGCCGAGGTACACGAGCGCGGTGTGGCCGATGTCATCCGGCGCTTCGAGCCCGGTGCGCGCCTGTACATCACGATCGATGTCGACGGGCTGGATCCCAGTTGCGCTCCCGGCACGGTGTGGCCGGCGCCCGGCGGGTTGTGGTTCTGGCAGGCGGCCAGGCTGGTGGGCGAGCTCTCGCGACGATGCCGTCTTGTAGGCCTCGACGTGAGCGAGTTCGCACCCGCCCTCGATCCCCACGCGCACACTGCGACGGCGATCACGCGCTTGCTCATGATCGCCGTGGGGTCGACGCGCCGATCGCCGTGCCAGTTGCGCGATGTTTGGTGAGACGGCATCCGTCCTACGTCGCGCCCGCCCGTGTTGCATCGCCTGCCGCGATTGGCTATAGTTCCCCTTCGCGCGTCCGCGGCCGTCGGCGCGCGCTTCTGTCATCGACACGAGTGAGCGCATGAAGACTTACGTCGCTAAACCATCCACTATCGAGAAGAAGTGGTACATCGTCGACGCGAAGGGCCACACACTGGGGCGCCTCGCTACCGTCGTCGCCGACACCCTGCGCGGCAAGCGCAAGGCCATCTACACGCCGAACATCGACACCGGCGATTTCGTCGTCATCATCAATGCCGACCAGGTCGTCGTCACCGGCAAGAAGCCGGAGCAGAAGCTCTACTACCATCACACCGGGTACCCGGGGGGCATCAAGTCCGAGTCGTACGCCTCGCTGATCGCCCGTCGTCCCGAGGAAGTCGTGCGCCACGCCGTGCGCGGCATGCTGCCGCACAACAAGCTCGGACGCGCGCAACTGCGCAAGCTCAAGATCTACGCAGGCGCAGAGCATCCGCACGCGGCGCAGATGCCGGAAGTGCTCGAGATCAAGGAGTAAGGCGTGGCTGATGCAGTGACCTATCGCGCGACCGGCAAGCGCAAGACCAGCGTCGCCCGCGTCATCCTCACGCCCGGTGCCGGCAAGGTCGTCATCAATGGGCGTGAGATCGACGAGTACTTCGGCCGTAAGGTCCTCGAGACCGTGGCGCTCATGCCGTTCGAGACCACGCACACCGACGGCAAGTTCGACGTGAAGGCCAACGTCTTCGGTGGCGGGATCAGCAGTCAGGCCGGCGCCGTGCGGCATGGCATCGCCCGCGCGCTCTGCGAGGCGGACGAGTCGCTCCGTACGCCGCTGAAGCGTGCCGGCTTCCTCGTGCGCGACGACCGCAAGGTCGAGCGCAAGAAGGCCGGCTTCCACAAGGCGCGCAAGAAGCCGCAGTTCAGCAAGCGCTAGTCGCGCATCCTCCGTGTCGCTTTTGAGCGGCGGGCCGCCTTTGGCGGTCCGCCGCTTTTCTTTCTGCGCCGCCCTCGCCGAGCTCGCGTCGTGTGCCGTCGCCAAACCGGGAAACGCCGCTGCGTCGCGACTTGGGTTACGATGTCGAGCAGGTGTCGTGGCGCCCTCGTTCCCGTCTGGGGAGGCTCGAGCGTTGCTCACGGCTCGACCGCGAACAGGGGAGTACGGATGACGATGCGGCGTTCACTGTGTACGCGCGGGCGGTTGGCGGGCGGCGCCCTTGCGCTGCTGCTGGCGGTGCTCGCTCTCTTGCTTCCGGGTCCGCGCGCGAGCGCCGCTCCGGCGGACGCGATCAGCCTCGACGATCTCCAGCAGGCGCTCGACGACAACGGCGGCACGCTGAACGGCTACTTCAAGACGGTGCTCAAGGGCGACGTCATCGTGAACATCCCGGCCACCGTGCGTAGCATCGTGCCGAACATGACCCAGGACGGCGCTCTGATTCTCTTCGAGGCGAGCGGTCCCGAGATCACCGCGATCGGCGGCATCGCCCAAGGGATGAGCGGCAGCCCGCTCTACGTGGACGTGTCGGGTCCGGACAAACTTGCCGGGGCGGTCTCGTACGGCGACATGATGACGCTCGACAACATGGGACTCGCTACGCCGATCGAGTACATGGCGGCGATCGAGGAGCGCTATCTGGACGGCGTCTCTCCGGCGCCTGTGGCGGCTCGTACGGCGACGCTGGCGACACCGCTCGCCGTTGGTGGCGGGACGGTGAAGCGCGTGGTCGTGGCCTCGAGCCTCGCCGCTGCGAAACGCGTTGAGGCGACCGAGGGGACGGTGGTCTTCGCGCCGCTGACCGCCGTGCAGATCGGCGGTCTCCACCCGAAGACGGCCGCGTACAGGGCGGCCAAGGCGAAGCTCGAGGCGATGGGCTTCAGCGTCGTCGCCCCGGCCGCCGGCATGTCCGCCGGTTACGATCCCGATTGGTCGACGACCCTGACCGGCGGCGCTTCGATGGCCGGCATGTTCGCCCGCGGCGACTACTGGTCGGGAGCGGCGGGCACGGTCACCTACGTGGACGGGACCGATCTGCTGGGCTTCGGTCACCCCTTGGCGTGGCTGGGCGAGACCGACATGTATCTCACCAACGCCCTCGTCTCGGGCATCTGGAAGTCCGGGTACGTGCCGTACAAGCTCATGGCTCCGGCAGCGCTACGCGGGAGCGTGACGCAAGACCGCAACTCGGGCGTCGCGGGGCGCCTTGGTCCCGTTCCGGCAGACACGGTCGTCACCTCCTCGGCGACCTTCAACGGCGTGACCGAGACCAGCAGTTCTACGACGGTACGCAGTCTGACCAGCACGAGCGATTGGTGCTGGCTGCCGGCCTCGGCCGCCGAGGTCCCGGTTTACAAGGCGATCGACGCGTTCGCGCTCGCGGGCAGCGCCGAGACGACGACGACCATCGTCGTGAGCGACGGCGTTCAAGACCACACGCTGACGCGCCACAACCTCTATGACTCGCGCAGCGACGTGACGTACGCGGCGATGGACGACATGTTCATGATCCTTACGATGCTCACCGACGATCCGGACGGTGTGGCGCCGGCCACCATCAAGTCGGTGGACTTCAACGGCGCTTTTGCGAAGAGCCGCAACTCGGCGAGGATCGTCTCGGTGGCCGTCCCCGGAGGTCTGCGCGTCGGAACGAACGACGTCCAGGTGAGTCTGGCGATCTACGGACAAACCGAGCTGGAGACGGCGCACGTTTCCCTGGTCATTCCGGAGGGCGTGTCACCACGTGGCAGCCTGTACGTGTCCGGCATCGGCGAGGAGTACTTCTTTGAGGATGACGTGCTTCTGGCCCCCACGTCGAATGCGGGCGACGATCGTCGCACTCTGGCTGAGGTGGTCGAGGCGCTGAACGAGCTGCCGGCCAATAACGACCTCACGGTCGAATACTGGTCCGAGCAGTCGTACGAGGAGCCCGACGTCACAGTGGTGACCGGTACGGACTGGGTCGTGCAGGGTGAGCGCCGCATGTCGACGAGCAGCGTCACGCTGCGGGCCACGCCGAAGACGGTGAACTACGGCCACGCGACGCTGCTGTGGGGCTGGGCGGAGGGACCGTCGGCGGCGACGACGGTGGACGTGTACGCCAAGCCGCTCGGCGCCGCCACGCAGACGCTGATCGCGACCGTTCCGGCGCGCATGAACGACGGAGTGGCCGAGTTCGAGTATCAGGTGCCGAGGGTCACGAAGAATACGACGTACACGGCGCAGTGGGCGGGCGACGGAGACTTCCTCGCCTCGAAGCGCAGCGTCGGCGTGAGTGTTCGGCCGTGGGTACGGTTGAGCGCCGATCCCGCTTCGCTGCGCCTCGGGAAGTCCACTGTATTGACGGCCATCGTGCGGCCGGTCCTGCCGGTGCGTACCGTGACCATTCAGCGTCGCATGGCGAGCGGTGCCTGGATCACCGTGACCAAGAGGACGGCTACCGCCGACGGCAAGGTGGTCGTCGCCTGGAAGCCACCGCGCACCGGCAAATATGTGCTGCGCGCCGTGGCCGGTTCAGGCAAGTCGAAGAATGTGACCATCACCGTCAAACCGTGAGTCTCGGCAGGGCCGGCGACACCGCGTCGCCGGCCCTGCCGCCTTCGGTCTCGGCCAGTTCGCGATTCTCGCGTAAGGGCCGCCATCCTCTTCCGGGGGGCGGCCCGTCGCGTACCGTGTAGAATCCGGGCACCCATTAGCGGCAAGGAGTCTGTATGCGGGGACCGGTGCTCTACATCAGCTTGTTCCTGATCATCTACATGATGCTGCTGTTCGCGCGCGGCATCATGGACCGAGTGCGTCCGCGACCCGGCTCGGGTGGCGACAAGGTCTACGGCGTGCTGCGCGCCATCACCGAGCCGTACTTGATCGTCGTACGCCGGATCACGCCGCCGCTCAAGCACGGCACGGTCGATTGGGCCGTGGTCTTCGGTGTGACTATCCTCGCCGTGGTGATCATGGTCCTCGACTGGCTGTTCTGAGCGCGAGCCGCGCCGGCTCGCGCTCACTCGGGCACTGCCTGGCGCCCGGCCGAAGGCACGGCCCGGCGCGTCAAATCTCTCTCGCGTCTACTCCGTGACGGTGATGGTCGTCGTCGGCGACTTCGCCGTGCCGCTCACCCAGTAGTACTTGGTGGTCCGGCCGGGAGTGAGATTGATGCGGTACGACGAGTACCCCGCCTTGTAGCCGTCTGTGAGCGTGCGTGTCTTGCGGGCGGTGTTCACGGCGCGGCTACGCCAGGTGCCGTCCGGGTTGTACATGAGCTTGACCTGGGTGCCCGCGGCGAGCGCCGGGTAGACGACTCCCGAGATCGCAACCGTCTCGCCCTTCTTGATGGTAATCGCGTCGCGCGCTGCAGGAACGATCGACATGCTCTTGAACGTCGCCCAGGCGCTGTTGAGGGCGAGCTTGGTGCGCAACGTGCTGCCGTGCATGTAGGTCGTCCCCGACGTGCCGATGATCGCCGCCTTGACGATGCGCGGCGAGACCCCGCGCTCCACACGGTAGATCGCGACCAGGGAGCCCTTCACGGCCGTGCCCAGCGACTTCGTGAGCGCCGCCCCGGTTTTCGCGGTCGGACCCCAGTTGTGCAGCGTCGCGTAGGTGTCGTACGGGTCGCTGACGCTCTTGAGGTACGGCAGCGCCGTCGTCTGCCAGGCGAGCTCGATGTTCTCGGTGCGTCCGCCTGAACTAGAGAAGTAGAACGCCTGGATGGGGGCGCCGCCGTAGCTCGGCACGATGCCCTTCGTGGCGACCACGGCGGCGTTGGAGCGCGAATCCTCACGCGCCATACCGCTGTAGACCTGGGAGCGCACGTCGGTGTAGAGGTCCCAGGCGTTGCTCGAGGCGCGGCGCGCTCGCTCAGCGTAGGAGCGCGCCGCGCACGCCTGAGCCTTGAGCGACTCGGCCGGCCAGGACGGCGAGACCTCGTGAGGGACGACGCCGCGCAGATAGCTCTCCATGGGGACCAGGTTGATCATCATGAGGGCGCTGCTCACGCGCAGGATCTTGATTCTGCCTCGGAAGCGCCCGGTTTGGCCGGTGTCGGTGGCCGTGAGGACGTTGAGGGCGCCGGACTTCGGGGTGAACGTGACGGCGCCCGCGAAGTTCTTCGTCAGAGAGCCGGCAACGACGCGGTACTTGCCGTCTACGTAGGTCGTCGTTGCCGTTGTTCCGGCCGGGATGGTGAACGGACCGGCCTTCGCGTCGCGCACCGTGAAGTCGTTGGCGCAGGTGATTTTGGCTGATGTGAGGCCGCTGCGCAGCCGCACGGCCAGCGTCGGGTTGCCGATCGTCGTGAAGCCGATGCCGGTGTAGTAGTGCTTGAGGATCTGCTTGTAGGTCGAACCGTGCTTGGCCAGCCCGTAGGCGCCCCACTGCGACATGCCGATGCCGTGGCCCCATCCATGGCCGGTGATCGTGAAGGTTGTCTGCGACGTGGCCGCCGCTGCGGGAACGACGACGAACAGCGTCATGAGCGCCACCATGGCGGCGACCCACATCTTCCCGGCGCGGCGCCGCGTGCGTGCGCCCATCTTGGTCGCGTCTCTTTTGGGGTGCGGCAGCGACACGTCTCGCCTCCTCCAATCGAGTGTCCCCAGGTGGCTCCGGACACTGTGTGCGCCCTGGGCGCTCCAACGTGGTGTGTGGGATGGTAGCACCGTACCGACGATGCCTGCACTCCTGGTATCGGCCGGGCGCATGAATCCGTTATGCATTCGGGCAAACGCGCCGATAGACGGGCTACGATGCCGAGACGCAAGCACAGAATCCCCTTCCGCGCCCTGCCGCTCCTCGCAGCCGCGTCCGTCGTCCTCGCGCTCGCGCCGCAGGCGTTCGCCAAGAGCTACACGGATGTGCCGAAGACGCACTGGGCGTACTCGGCGATCTCCTCGGTGACCTCCAAGGGGTCGTCCGGCAACTACATCCTCGACGACTACGGCAGCGTCTTTCGGCCCAGCAAGTCGGTGATGCGCGCGGAGATGGCCCGCGCCCTCGTCATCGCCGCGGGCAAGCAGAGCCTGAGCTTCACGCCGGTCGCGATCACCGACGTGCCGCCGGACCACCCGCAGTACGCCTTCATCCAGCGGGCTCTCAAGTTGAGGTTCTTCGGTCTCGACAAGGGCGGCAACTTCTATCCCGCCAAGGCTGTGACGGCCGCAAGTGCCGAAACGCTGCTCGTGCGCTGGCTCAAGCGCCGTCACTGGTCGTACAACTGGACCCTGCTCTCCAGCTTGAGCCCCGCGCGCTGGGAGCCGAATGTCGGGTGGGACATCCCGATCCGGTCATATCTGCCCTGGATCGTTGCTTCACGGCAGCTCCAGTTGCGTGTCAACCATCCCAGCGGCAGCGACGCGCGCGAAGTTACGCCCTACCAGCCGGTGACGCGGGCCGAGGTCGCCAGCATGTTCAAGCGGGGCTACGACCTCGGCTCCAACTACAACCTGAACGGACTCGCGACCTTCGCCAACGTGCGCTTTCCGGCGCTCAGCGCGCGGCAGAAAGAGGTTGCGACCTTTGCCCTCAAGTACATCGGCTACCCGTACGTGTGGGGCGGCGAGTACCCGACGAAGAACTCGCCGTACGGCGCGCAGGCCGCCGGCGGCTTCGACTGCTCCGGGTTCGCGTTCTACGTCATGAAGATGCACTTCAGGTACCCACTCACAGTGGACGAGCGCACGGGCAGCGCCATGGCCAAGAACGCCAAGCCGCGGATCACGCGTGCGGGCCTCAAAAGCGGCGACCTGATCTTCTTCGGTCCCAACGGTCCGAGGTCGACCGTCTCTTCGATCTTCCACGTGGGCATCTACCTCGGAAACGGCTGGTTCGTGCACTCCACCGGTTCGAGTGACGGAGTGACCATCGCCTCGCTCAGCTCCTCAACCTATTGGAAGACCAACTTCGCGTGGGGCCGCCGGCTGCTGAAGGCCTCCGAACTCGTGGTCGTGGAGCCGGCGGAGTAAGCGCCGCGGGACGGGACGCACGGCGGCGAAGCGTCGGGCCTCCGCCGAGAGGCGCGCCTCCGCGAGAGGCGTAAGGCGCGCCTCGCGGGCAGGGCGAAGCGCCGTTGAGAGAGGCGAGAAGTGATTCTGCGCGGCAACCTGAGAGACTTCAGTCTCCCCAACATCTTCCAGCTCGTGAACATGAGCGCCAAGACCGGCGCCTTGACGATCCGCCGCGCCGACGTCTGGGGAAAGATCTACTTTCGCAGGGGCTCGATCTATTACGCCTTCACGGTGCCTCAGCAACTCCCGCTGGGCGCGCGCCTCGTGAAGAACGGCGCCGTCACCGCCGTTCAGCTCCGGGAGGCCCTGGAAGAGCAGCGGCGCGAAGTGGCGCGCGGCGAGAGCGCCCGCATCGGCGCCATCCTGCTGACCGCCGGCGTGATCGATCGTGAGACGCTCGAGCATGCGGTGCGCGAGCAGATCCAGGATACGGCGTTCGACTTCTTCGGCTGGCCGGACGGCGAGTTCGAGTTCGGCGTGGACGAGGAGGTGATCGACGAGGACATCCTGGTGGAGATGTCGGTGGAGAGCGTGATCATGGAGGGTTGCCGGCGTATCGACGAGTGGGAGCTCTTCGTCGAGCATGTGGGCTCGATGGAGCGCATCCCTCGCCTCATCTGCAGCGATCGCTTGGCGGACCTTCGCGAGATCGTGCTGACACCGGACGAATGGCGCGCCGTCGTGCACGTCGACGGCCATGCCGACATCAACACCGTCCTTCACGAGGCCGGTCTGGACCGTTTCCACGGCGCCAGGGTGATGTACAGCCTGCACTCCAGGGGCCTCATCTCGGTGGGCGAGCCTGTTCTCGGCGGCGTCGGCACCACGCTCAGCATCGCCGTGCGCGGTCCCATCGATATCTACAACGAGGTGTTTCTCTCCACTCTGGCCGATGGCGACGTGGTCAAGCAGTTGCGCGTCGAGCTCATCGACGAGAAGGAGGTCGAGATACCGGTGCACGTCGCGCGGCTGGAGCTCGACCTGCCGGCCGGCCCTAGCGAGGTGCTCGTCTTCACGGCGCCCGCGGGGGCGCCGGACGCCGCCTGGGAGCGCGTCGCGGCGGAGAGCTCGGCGTGGATCATTCTCGCCAACGCCAACGACACGGACAGTCTGCGCCCCGCTCGTCTCGACCTGCGTTTCGTTCGCGATCTCGGAGACGCGCCGACCGTCGTCGCCACCTATCTCTCGATGGCCGGCGACGAGATGAGCGCTGAGGAGGTGGCGGCGGCGCTCGGTCTCGACGCCGCGACGCCGATCGTCCCCTGTCACCTGCGCGATCGAGAGTCGGTCCTGCATGTGACGCGCCGCGTCCTGGCGCTCGCCGGCGCCTGACGGCGTGTAGGCGTTATGCCGGCTTGCCAAGCCTGGTCCGGCGCGGGAGACTTGCGCCCGTAGCGCGCGCCGTGCGCCCACCGGAAAGGACGAGACGCGATGTACTACCCGAGCTACCGCATGCGGCGATTGCGTCGCACGGCCCCGCTGCGCGCCATGGTGCGCGAGTCGGCCGTTGGCCCGAGCGATCTCGTCTGTCCGCTCTTCGTGAGCGCCGGTGAGAACATCAAACAGCCGATCGCGTCGCTGCCGGGGTGCTTCAAGCTCTCGATCGCCAACCTGCTCCATGAGGTTCGCGATGTCGCGCAACGCGGCATCCCGGCCGTCATGCTTTTCGGCATCCCCTCACACAAGGATTCCGCCGGCTCCGGCGCCTACGATGCCGAGGGCGTCGTGCAGATGGCGGTGCGCGCCGTCAAGGATGAGTTCCCCGAGCTCATCGTGATCACCGACGTTTGCCTTTGCGCCTACGTCGACCACGGCCACTGCGGCGTCGTGCAGGACGGCGAGATCGTCAACGACGTGACGCTGGAGTTGCTCGCCAAGACGGCCATCACGCACGCCGAGTCCGGCGCCGATATCGTCTCGCCGAGCGACATGATGGACGGTCGTGTGGCGGCCATCCGCAACGCTTTGGACGACGAGGGCCTCATCGACACGGCCGTCATGCCCGCGTCGGCGACCTTCGCCTCGGCGTATTACGCGCCGCATGAGGCGGCCGTCGGCTCGGCGCCGGTGTTCGGCGACCGCCGCTCGTACCAGATCGATGCGGCCAACGCCGAAGAGGCCGTGCGCGAGGTGCTGCTGGACATCGAGGAGGGCGCCGACCTCGTGATGGTCAAGCCGGCGCTGCTCGCCCTCGATGTGATTCGCGTCGTCAAGCAAGAGACGCGCTTCCCGCTGGCGGCTTTCAGCGTCAGCGGCGAGTACGCGATGATCAAAGCGGCCGCCGCCTCGGGCTGGCTCGACGAGCGCGCGGCGGCGCTCGAGGCCGTGACGGCCATCAAGAGGGCCGGCGCCGATCTCATCGTGACCTATCACGCCAAGGAGATCGCCGGCTGGCTCGCCTGACGGTGCGGCGCTCAGCCGCAGGCGCGCCGGGCACCTTCGGCGCCGCGGCCGGCCGCTCGTCCTGTGCCTCGTCCGGGCGCGACTCAGCGCCCGAGGCGGCGCTCGAGGTGCACGGAAGCGCTAGTGAAGCCGGCGTCGAAGTAGAGGCCTTGGGCGCCCTCGTTGTCGGCCGCCACGCTGACCGCGATGGCGACGCAGCCGGCGTCCTCCATGAGGCGCACGCCGGCGCGCAGCAGCTTCGAGCCGATCCCTTCGCCCCGCCGTTCGCCGAGGACGACCAGTGTCTCGATCTCGCCGCTCAAGCCTGCCGAGAAGAGCGCCGGCCGTGTTGTGTAGGAGAGCATGCCGACCGAGGTGCGTCCGTCCACGGCGAGGAGGATGGTCGCGTCCGGCGAGGCGAGGAAGCGCCGCACCGAATGCTCGTCGGCGGCGCTGCGGATGTGCATGTCGAGCGAGAGTTCCTGGATGAGGTTCATGATGTCCAGTTCGTCACCCGGACCGGCGTGGCGGATGGTCAAGCTCATGGGCCTCTCCTCTCGGTGACCGGCGCGCGTGGCGCCGCCATTGCCTGCGCATAGTATGTATCATGTTCGCCGTGAGGGCCCCGGTTCCCGTGGAGAGCAGATGACCAAGCCCGGCTTTGACAAGCAGGACGTCCCCGCCGTCGCCGTACCGCGCCTTACCCTCTACCTGCGCAAGCTGCGCGATCTGGAGTCGCAGGGCGTCGCTCGCGTCTCGTCGCGCGACCTCGCCGACATGATCGGCTTCAACGCGGCTCAGATTCGCAAGGATCTCTCGTACTTGGGGGAGTTCGGCACGCGCGGCGTCGGGTACGAGGTCGCGCGCCTCGTGGAAGAGATCGAGGGCTGCCTGGGCCTCAATCGCGCCTGGAACGTCGTGATCGTCGGCGCCGGTCTTCTGGGCACCGCGCTGGCGCGTTACCGCGGCTTCTCCGAGCAGGGATTCAGGCTGGTTGGACTGTTCGACAGCGCCGAGGCCGTCGTGGGGACGAGCTACGGCGAGGGGCTGGTGCGGTCCGTCGAGGAGCTCGAGGAGGTGTGTCGCCGAGGGCGCGTCGACATCGCCATGGTCACGGTGCCGGCGGCCGCGGCAGCGGAGACGGTGGCGCGTCTGGGCGGCATGGGCGTGAAGGCGATCCTCAACTTCGCCCCCGTGAAGGTGCACGCGCCCGAAGGCACCCTCGTGCGCCAGGTCGACCTCTCGAGCGAGCTCATGTCGCTGACGTACTTCCTGCAGCGGGGGGAGAACTAGAGGTGTCGGTTGCCGCCGCGGTGGCTGGTGAGCTGCGCGCGGCCGGTGAGGCCTTCGGCCTGGTGCCGGCCGCCGTCCCCACACCGCGGTGGGCGGGCCTTATGACGGCGCTCGAGATGCCGCCGGACGAGGCGTGCGTACGGGGCGTCGAGCTCATCTACGAGGGCTACCTGTTTCACTACCGCGTCAATCGGCTGTGCCCGGGCGCCGCGGACGACCGCGGTACGGCGCTGCTCGCCGGCGACTTCTACTACGCGCACGGCCTGGAGGTCATCGCGGCGCGCGGAAGCGTTGCGTCCGTCGCCCTCCTCGCCCGGCTGATGGCGGCCTGTTCGTACCTGCGAAGCGCCGGAGCGCCTTTTGCCGACGACGACGCGCTGTGGGCGTACGCGGTGGCGGGGCTCGTCGCGCTGCGCCGGGGCGCCGGCCTCGCGGCGGTCGTGGCGCCGTTCGACGAACTTGAGGCCGCGTGGGGCGCCGGCTTGGCCCCGGACGTTGTGGCGGGCGCGCGCGAGGCGGCCGCGCGCTTGCCGCTGCCGCACGCCGGCCAGTTCTCACCGGCACACGGAGGGTAGCGCGGTGGATCTGCGGTCGTTCATTGCGCTCCTGGAGCGCGAAGGCGAGCTGGTCCGCGTGGCGGCCGAGGTCGACCCGTACCTCGAGATGGCCGAGATCGCGGATCGGGCCAGCAAGGCGCGCGGCCCGGCGCTGCTCTTCGAGCGGCCTAAGCGGCCGGCGGGCGCAGCCGGGCCGGCCGTGCCGGTGCTGATGAACCAGCTCGGGTCGTACCGCCGCCTGGAGCTTGCTCTGGGGGCGCCCCTGGAAGACCTGGCGGCGCGCATCGCCGGTCTCGTCGATCTCCAGGTCCCGGCCGGACTCATCGGCAAGGTGCGGGCGCTCGGCCAGCTGCGCGAGCTGGCCTCGTTCACGCCCACCCTGGTCAAGAAGGCGGCCTGGCGCGACGTCGTCGTCGATCCGCCGGACCTGGGCCGCCTGCCGGTGCTGACCACCTGGCCGGGGGACGGCGGCCCGTTCATCACCCTGCCCATCGTCGTCACCAAGGACGGGCGCGGCCGCCGCAACGCCGGGATGTACCGCCTGCAGGTCTTCGACGAGCGCTCCACCGGCATGCACTGGCATCTGCATCACGACGGCGCCGCCAACTACCGTGCCGCCGGCGACAGGATGGATGTCGCCGTCGCCCTCGGCACAGACCCGGCAGTTACCTACGCGGCGACGGCGCCGCTGCCGCCGGGCATCGACGAGTTCATGTTCGCCGGCTTCCTGCGCGGCGAGCCGGTCGAACTCGCCAAGTGCGCGACCGTGGATCTCGAGGTGCCGGCGAACGCGGAGATCGTCCTCGAGGGCTACGTGGAGAAGGGCGACGTCCGTCGTGAAGGCCCCTTCGGTGACCACACCGGCTACTACTCACTGGCCGACGACTACCCCGTCTTCCACGTCACGGCGATGAGCCATCGTCGCGACGCCATCTACCCGGCGACCATCGTCGGCCGTCCGCCCATGGAGGACGCCTACATCGGCAAGGCGACGGAGCGGCTCTTCCTGCCGCTGCTGCGCCTCGTGCAGCCGGAGATCGTCGACATGGACCTGCCGATAGAGGGCGTCTTCCACGACTGCGCCATCGTCAGCATCAAGAAGGAGTACCCAGGGCAGGCGCGCAAGGTGATGAGCGCGATCTGGGGGATGGGCCAGATGATGTTCACGAAGTTCGTCGTCGTGGTGGACGAGCACGTCGACGTGCACGACTACAGCGAAGTGGCGTGGCGGGTGTTCAACAACGTGGATCCCGCGCGCGACTGCGTGGTGGTTGCCGGCCCGCTCGACGTCCTCGACCACTCGAGCCCGCTGGCCCGCTATGGAGCCAAGATGGGTATCGACGCGACCAAGACGTGGCCGGACGAGGGCCATCAGCGCGAGTGGCCTGAGGAGCTCGCCATGGACCCGGCCGTCAAGGCGCGGGTGACGGCGCGCTGGGCGGAGCTCGGGCTGCCGTTCACGTGAGTCGAGCGCCGTCGCGAGCCGTTCTCTACGCCCGCCTCGTCAAGATCGAGCACAGCGTCTATGCGCTGCCCTTTGCTTACGCCGGCGCCTTTCTCGCCGCCGAGGGTATGCCCGGCTGGCACGACCTCATCTGGATCACGATCGCCATGGTGGGTGCGCGCAGCGCCGCGATGGCGCTCAATCGGCTCGTGGACGCCGAGTTGGATGCGCGCAATCCGCGCACGGCGGCGCGCGAACTGCCGGCGGGTCGCCTGGGTCGCGGCGAGGTCTGGCTCTTCACGCTCGTCGCGCTGGCCGTTCTTGTGCTTGCCGCCTTCAATCTCTCGCCGCCGTGCCGGTACTTGTGGCCGATTCCCGTGGTCGCCTTCGTCGCCTACCCGTACGCCAAGCGCTTCACCTGGTTCTGTCACTACGCGCTCGGCCTCACGCTGGGGCTGGCACCCGCGGCGGCCTGGGTGGCCGTGACGGGCGCGGCATCGGCTCAGGCCTGGCTGCTCTTCTTGGCCGTCGGCCTCTGGGTCGGCGGCTTCGACGCGATCTACGGCATCTTCGACGTCGAGTTCGACCGTGCGAATGGGGTTCACTCGGTCGCGGTCGCTTTCGGGGAGCGCCGGGCGCTGGGCATCGCGGCGCTCTCGCACGTCGTCACGCTCGTGCTCCTGGCCGTGGTCGGCGCGCTCTCGGGACTGGGGCTCGTGTACTGGCTCGGGCTGCTCATGGTGGCCGCCGTGCTGGCTTGGCAGCACGTCGACATCGCGCGCCGCGGCCTGCGGCGGGTCGGCATGGGCTTCATGACGGTGAACGGCGCCGTGGGCTTGCTGTACGGCGGCGTGGTCATCGTCGCGACGCTGCTCGGTTAAGAAGAGGGCGCCGCGGCTTCGTGCGCGAGGCGGCGCCCCGGCCCGGCGGGCGCGCTCGTCGGCGGCTCGCCCGTCGTGGGCGGTGTACAATTGCCGCGTCGCGGCCGCGGCCGCCGCCCTGAAGGTCCCTTTCGTCTCGACTCGTCGTCGGAGCCGCCAATGTCGCTTCCCCGAAGTCACGCAGCACCCCTGAGGGCGCCGGCCAGCGTCTTCGTCGGCGTCAGCGGCGCCAGCGGGGCGCCGTACGCGCTGCGGCTTGTGCAGGCGCTCACCGCGGCGGGTTGCGCCCTGCAGCTGTGCATCTCGGATGCCGGTGTGCTGGTGCTGCGTCACGAACTGGCGCTGGCCGCCGAGGGCCGCGAGGCGGTGACGGCGGTCTTTCTCGCGCGTGCCGGCGTCACGGCCGTCGTCTATGAACCCGACGATCTCGCCGCGCCGCCGGCGAGCGGGAGCAGTGCCCCTGACGCCGTCGTGATCTGCCCGTGCTCGATGTCGACCGCGGCGCACGTGGCGCTGGGTACGACGTGCACCCTGATCCATCGCGTGGCGGACGTCGCTCTCAAGGAGCGGCGCACGCTGCTCGTCGTGCCGCGGGAGACGCCGCTCCACCAAGTGCACCTGCGGCGTCTGCTCGAGCTCGCCGAGGCCGGCGCGCTGGTCGTGCCGGCGATGCCCGGGTTCTACACACGCCCGGCCTCGCTCGAAGATGCGGTCGATCACGTCGTCGGCAAGGTGCTGGCGGTGCTCGGTTTCGAGCAGACGCTCTTCCCGCCATGGGAGGGGGACGAGGCGTGAGCGACGACCTCATCGCCCGTGATCCGGCCGGCATCAAGGAGATGTTCGGTCGCATCACGCCGCGCTACGACATGATGAACCGTCTCATGACACTCGGCATGGACGGCGGCTGGCGGCGACTCGCCGCCGAGCAGGCTCAGCCGGCGCCGGGGTCGTGGGTGCTGGACGCCTGTAGCGGCACCGGCGACCTGAGCTTCGCACTGGCGGAGACGTACCCGTCCTGCCACATTGTCGGTCTGGACTTCGTGCCCGCCATGCTGGAACGGGCGCGCGCCAAAGCGGCTAAGCGTGGCGGCGGCGGTTCGACTCCGCGCTTCATCCAAGGCGATCTCCTGGCGCTGCCGTTCCCCGACGGCATCTTCGCGGCGGCCACCGTCGGCTGGGGCGTGCGCAACGTGGCCGATCTGCGGCTCGCCTTCGCCGAGCTGACGCGTGTCACGCGGCCGGGAGGCCGAGTCGTCTGCCTCGAGTCGACGGCCACGCAGGGCCTGCCCGGCGCCGGGCTGCACGACGCGTGGATGGGCGGCGTCGTGCCGGCCCTCGGCCGTCTGGTCACCGGTGAACGCCAGGCCTATCGCTACCTGCCGGCCTCCGTGGCGACCTTCCCCGATGCCGAGGGGTTGGCGGCGATCATGGCGGGCGCCGGCCTGGTCAGTGTTCGGTACCGGCCGCTCGGCATGGGGGCGGTCTTCCTGCATGTGGGCGTGGTTCCGACGGCCGGCGAGAGGGCTGCGTCCGATGCGGCCGTGCGCGACTCCGGCGCGGCCGCTGAGGCGCCGGCGCCATGACTGCGCGGGCCCACTTGACCGTCATCTCGCCGATCCAGAAGCGGCGCTACGCGCGCGGCATGGACGCAGTGGAGGAGCGGCTCGGCGCGGTGGCCGCCGGCCTTCCCGGTGTGCTCGGCGAAGCCAGTGCACACACATTGCAGGCCGGCGGCAAGCGCGTGCGGCCGCTCCTCACGCTCCTCTGCGCGCGCAACGACGCGCCGCTTGCTCCCGCGGTCATCGCGGCGGCGGCGGCCGTCGAGCTCCTGCACGCCGCCACGCTGGTGCACGACGATGTGCTCGACGCAGCCGAGCTGCGCCGCGGACGCGCCACCGTGGCCAGCGAGTACGGTGTCGAGACGGCGTTCTCGGCCGGCAACGCCCTGTTGGCGCGTTCCTTCAGCCTGCTTGCGGAGACGGGCGATGCCGCCGCCGTCGCGGCGCTCAGCGCCGCCTCCCTGCGGCTCGCTCACGGAGAGGTGTTGCAGCGGGACCAAACGCGGAACGTCGCTCTCTCGCAGGACGAGTACACGCGGCGCTGCGAGCTCAAGACGGCCGACCTCTTCGCCGTCGCCTGCGGCCTCGGCGCGCGTCTCTCGGGAGCGAGCGAGGCGGCCGCGGCGGCCCTGACGGAGTACGGCCGCCTCCTCGGTTTGGCCTTCCAGGTGCTGGACGACGTGCTCGACTGCAGCGGCGAGGCGGCCACGACGGGCAAGCAGCCCGGCGTCGACGTGCGCGACGGGACGGTCACGCTGCCGCTGTTCTTCGCGATCGAGGCGGAGCCGAGCTTGGCCGCCATCCTCGCGCGCCACGACCTGGGCGCCGACGATGTGGCCGCCGTCCTGCGGACGGTGGCCGCCTGCGGCGCCCTCGAGCGTGCCCGCGGCGTCGCCATGCGGTACATTGAGACGGCCGGCGGCGTCCTCGACGCGTGCCCGGGCCCTGTTGAGCGCACGCTGCTCCCTCAGGTCGCCGCACAGGTCGTTGCCCGCTACAGCTAGTTCCTGGAGAGTGAAAGTGGGGTGCCCATGACACCTGCCGAGATCGCCGCGCTCGCGAAACGCGCCGGCTTCACCGAGATCTGGTCCGCCGTCGAGGACGGCCGCCGTCTCACCGAGGAGCAGGCGCGCGCCCTGTTCGAGAGTCACGATCTGCTCGCCATCGGGGCGATGGCCGACTACGCGCGGGCGCGCCTCGCCGGCGACGACGTCTACTTCATCAGCAACCGGCACATCAATCACACCAACGTCTGCCGCAACCGCTGCCTCTTCTGCGCCTTCAGTCACGACGAGGGCGACGCCGACGCCTACACGCTCTCGGTCGACGAGGTCGTCGCCAAGGCGCGGGAAACACTCGCTACCGGCTCCATCAGCGAGATCCACATCGTCGGCGGTGAGCATCCCGACCTGCCGCTCTCGTACTTCATCGAGATGGTCGCGGCCTTGCGCGAACTGGCGCCGGACGTGCACATCCAGGCCTTCACGGCGAGCGAGATCGCGCACTTCGCCAAGCTGAGCGGCAAGCCGGTCGCCGAGGTGCTCTCTGAGCTCAAGGATGCCGGCCTCGGCTCGCTGCCGGGCGGCGGCGCCGAGGTCTTCAGCGGCCGCGTGCGCGGCCTCATCTGCGAGCGCAAGATCAGCGGCGGGGAGTGGCTGGACGTGATGCGCGCCGCGCACGGCGTGGGCCTCAAATCGAACGCGACGATGCTCTACGGGCATGTCGAGACGCCGGCCGAGCTGGCCGACCACCTGATTCGCCTGCGCGAACTGCAGGACGAGACGGGCGGCTTCAACGCCTTCATCCCGCTCTCCTTCCAGCCGGCCAACACGGGACTCAGCGAGCTGCCCGGCCCCACCGGCTTCGACGACCTCAAGGCGCTCGCCGTCGGCAGGCTGGTGCTGGACAACTTCCGCCACGTCAAGGCGTTCTGGATCAACATCGGCCTCAAGATGGCGCAGGTCTCGCTGGCCTTCGGCGTCAACGATCTGGACGGAACCGTGGTCGAGGAGAAGATCAGTCATGCGGCCGGCGTGGATACCGCGCAGGAGCTCAGCAAAGCCGAGCTGGTGCGCGTCATCAAGGCCGCCGGCCGTACCCCCGTCGAGCGCGACACGCTCTACAACGTCGTGCGGCGCTTCGACGGTGACGAAGCCCGCTGAGCACACAGCCGCCCGCGATGACGACACCGCCCGCTGAGAGTGAAGCCGCGTCGGTGCGGGTAGGGCGCATCGAGTTCGTCAACTGCTTCCCGCTGTACCACCACTTCCCGCGTGAGCTGGAGCGGCGGGGCTTCACGGCGAGCATCGTCGAGGGCGACCCGACGACGCTCAACGCGATGCTGGCGGAGGGGGCGATCGACGTTGCCCTGCCGTCCTCGATCGCCTTCGCCCGCAACGCGGAGCAGTGGGTGCTGCTGCCCAGCGTCTCGATCAGCTCGTTCGGCGCCGTCGACTCAGTGCAGCTCTTCACGCGCGTGCCGCCGGCGGAGCTGCGTCACGTGGAGGTGACGGCCAAGAGCGCCACCTCAGTGTGCTTGCTGCGCGTGCTCTGTGACGCCTGGGGGATCGCGCCGCGCCTCACTGTGCGCGGCGCCGGTGCGGAGCACGTCGGCGCCGGCCGGGCAGACGCCGACGGACTCTTGTTGATCGGCGACGAGGCCCTGAGCGTCTTGCGGGCGGGGACCTTCCCGTACCACTTCGATCTCGGCGAGGAATGGCTCGCCCTCACGGGGCTGCCGATGGTCTTCGCCGTCTGCGCGGCGCGCCGCGCGTTCGCGGCGGCGCGCCCGGCGGCGTTGGCCGCCTGCACCACGGCGTAGACCTCCGCCAGCCGCGCGGACGGCGCGCCCACGCTGACGGTGCGCGTGATGTCCGACGCGTAACCGTCCACCGTGGTGCCGAAGTCGAACAGCAGCGGCTCGCCCTCGGCGGCGCGGCGGTCGCCCGGCTCGCCATGCGGCAGCGCGCTGCGCGGTCCGGCGAGCACGATCGGCTCGAAGGGATGCTTGCCCCCGCCGCGCTCAAGCTGCGCGACGACCAGCCGCCCGGCGATCTCGCGCTCGGTCATGCCGGGGCGGACGTCCGGCAGGCAGGCGTGCAGCGCGTCTT